>Ga0172366_10003088_pt1 | contig 13093 bp, 11 predicted proteins | sample LakKivSesite69cm_FD_114533 | JGI IMG/M metagenome (GOLD analysis project Ga0172366, IMG submission 114533) | Sediment microbial communities from Lake Kivu, Rwanda - Sediment site 69cm | ecosystem: Environmental > Aquatic > Freshwater > Lake > Sediment | place: Rwanda: Western Province, Lake... | reverse complement strand
CCTCCAAGGGGCCAGGTTTCCCCCTCCTTCTTTGCTCGGTCTGGCGTCGGTTTGTCGCGCCAATCCCCATGCCCTTCAGTTACGGCCTGATATTACCCCCCCCCCCCGCCCTTTTGTCAAGAGAAACCCTCGTCAAGTTAGAACGCTGGGCCTTGGTCAAGGCGGCATACCGTAGTCCAGACGGCTACTTCCGGCGGAGGAAGTGGTCGAGACCGGCGAGGGCAGAGTGGCGGATTTCAGAGAATTCAGAAGTCAGAGTCCAGAAACCAGAGTGCAGAATGACGGACGCGGACCTAGGCGCGATGTAGCTGCTGGTCCAAGCCCGAAAGGGCAAGGGCGGCGAACTTGCGGGCGAGTTCTTTGTCCGGCCGGTCCTTCAGAGCGTCGTCCAACGCCTTCTGTCGCTCCGGCGTTCCGGGCTGGGTGTCGTAGGCCGCGCTCACGAGCAGCGTGAGCCAGTTGTACCAGGCAACCGACTCGCTCGATGGGCGACCTTTGGTCTGGACCGCCTTCATCGCATCGCCCAGCGCCTCGCTGATATTCGCCCGCCGCGCAATCTGGCCCGGGGTCAATCCCCGCTGGTCGCGCTCAAGCGCAGTCCGCTGGTGACATGGCTTGGCCGGGGTGACGGGTCCGAACCCACCGGTCGCTTCCAGCTTGCCGAAGAGTTCGACCACCCGGTCGCGCACCAGCCACACCTTGTCCGGCGCGAGCACGTTCTCCGCCACCCCGCCGCCGACCACGTGCGCCAGCCTCCGAACGCGCACATAGGGGTCTCTTCCCCGGGTCGAGGTCAGCGCGCCCCAGAGCTTCGCGGCCAGTCGGCTGAGGAACTGCCGGTCGCTAAGCACGAGCCCGGGCCCGACCTCTTCTTCGAGGTACTTCACGAGCAGGTCCAGCCGCTTGCGCCGGCCCGCCGCCGCCGCCAGGTTCACGACCCGCTTCACCCGCTCCCGCGCGGACAGCGCCGGCTTGCGTGCGAACCTCTGCGCCACCGTTGTCTTGGCGTCATACTTCGCAGCCTGGCTGGCTATATCGGCCGGAAGCTCGGCGACGACCTTCGCCACCGCCTTCTTCGCCGCTAGCTCGGCCGGAGTCGGCCGCGAGGTGTACCCGTTCAGAATGTCCGTAAGGTCGTCAAACTTCGCTCGACACGCCCGCAAATGGTCGCCCACGAGCGCAAGGCGGGATATTGGGATAGTCGCCCGACTCCAGCCGCGACACGAGCGCCTGGTCCCAGCCATGCCCGGCCACCCGGGCAAGCTCGGTCTGACTCAAGCCGGCGGCGCGGCGCAGGCTCCGCAGCCGCGCGCCGAGCTTGTCCGAAGCCCCGAACCGGTCTTTAGTCTTGCTCATTTGAGGACCGCCGCACATGTATAATAGCACATAACCGGCTCTTCCGCAACCGGCCCGTCCGCGCCTCTAATCGAAGCTGCGGCCTTTTCTCGCCCGGTCGCCACGAGCGCCAATCCGGCCCGGTTTCCGCCCCTCTTACGCAAGTTCCTACCGCTTCTGCCCGTTTTCGCTCTCCTTTTCCCTCTCCACTCGTCATTCATCACTCGTAATTCGTCGTTTCCTGCTCCCTCTCCCCCGTCCCCCAGGGCGTCTAGCAGGCCGCTTCTCGAAGTCTCTCTGAATGTCCTTGTCGATGTCTTTGCCGGCGTCTAGCTTGAGGTATTTGTCGAGGTGCTTTTTGAGGTCTAGTTCGAGGTCTTCGTCGAGGTGCTTTTCGAGGTCTAGCTCGAGGTCTCAAGCGAGATGCTTTTCGATGTCCTCGTCGCTATCCGGAACGGCGTCCGGGTAGACGTCCACTCCGCTGTCCTCCTGCCTGTCTCTCTCCCTGTCCTCCTCGATGTCTTCCGATTTGCGTTCGGCAAGGTGTTCCGCATTGTCTTCGGCAGCGGCTCCCTCAGCGTCTCTCAGGGCGACCACGCCATCGAGCGCTCAATCAAGCACGCCGAAATCGCCGTCGCCGAGAACGTTCCTGAGCACTCCGACAAGCGTGTTCGCGTGCATCTCGTCCCGAGTGTGGACGCCGCCGTCAAAGCACAAAGAGAGTGAGGAGTTCAGATAGTCTGGTCTACTTGGTGCTCTTGGTGATTCAATATCGGGTTTGGGGCCGGGCCGGCTTGTTGACTCGTGCATCACGCGAGCTACAATGATGCTGTGCTTCTGACCAGTTCGGTGGGAAGCGGCAACGAGTGATATACACTGTAACGCTCAACCCGGCCCTCGACCGGACGCTCCACGTGGAGTCGCTGGTTCCCGGGCAATCGACTCGCATCCAGAGTGAGGCCCGCTACGCCGGCGGCAAAGGCATAGACGTATCGCGCGCGCTGCGCGAAATGGGTAGCGACAACGTCGCGCTGGGACTGGTCGGAGGATTCGACGGCAAGGAACTGGAGGGCCGGCTTCTCCTTTCCGGCGTCGCCTGCCGGTTCACCCACATCGCCAACGAGACCCGCACCAATATCATCATCCAGGACGAGTCGAACGGCGCCGAGACGGCGCTCTTGGCTCGCGGACCCGAGGTCGAGCCTCCCGAGTTGATGGACTTCCTCGACGTTCTGGAGCGTTCGCCGGACATGAGTTGCCTGGTAATCTCCGGTTCGCTCCCGCCCGGGCTCACGCCCGAGGTCTATTCCCGCATGATAACCATCGGCAATGAGCGGGGAGCCAAGGTCGTGCTCGACACGGCGGGCGAGGCCTTGCGCCAGTCGATTCGCGCCCGTCCCGCCGTCATCAAGCCCAATCGAACCGAGCTTTCGGAGCTCGCCGGCAGGCCGCTCCCCGACGTCCGGGCCATATCCGAATACGCAGTAGGGCTTCTCGACCTCGTGGGCATAGCGCTTGTCTCGCTTGGAGCCGATGGAATGGTGATGGCCACGAAGAACCAGCTCGTCCACGCCCGACCGCCGAAGGTGATGGTCAAGAGCACGGTCGGCGCCGGCGATTGCGCGGTGGCGGGTTTTGTACATGGAATGGCGGTCGGGGAGTCGAACGCCGACGCGCTGCGCCGGGCAGTCGCGACCGGCACCGCCGCGACCCTGAACGCGGGCACCGGTCTCTGTCGCTGCTCGGACATCGACGTCATACTGCCGCAGGTGACGATCGAGGAGCTCGCGGCGTGAGCCTGGTTCCCGGCAAAGAGCTGCTGGCCGCCGCCGCGGCCGAGGGCCGCGCGGTGGGCGCGTTCAACTTCAATAACCTGGAGTTCCTAGAGGCGATAGCGGCGGCGGCGGACGCTCTTCGAACGCCGGTGTACCTGGCCACGAGCGAAGGCGCGATTGGCTACGCCGGCATCGAGTATATCGTCGCCCTGGCGCGCGCCGCCGCCGAAACGACGAAAGTCCCTCTCTGCCTCCACCTCGACCACGGCCGGGACCTCGCGCTCATCGAACGCTGCATCATGGCCGGCTACACGTCGGTGATGATCGACGCCTCGAACCTTCCCTTCGACGAGAATCTCAGGCGGACTCGCGCGGTCGTGGCCATGGCCCGGCCGGCCGGCGTGTCGGTCGAGGCGGAATTGGGCCGTCTGGTGGGTATCGAGGACTCAGTCGCGGTCGCGGAGCGCGAGGCGATGCTCGTGGACCCGGAGGAGGCCGCCCGGTTCGTCGATGAGACCGGAGCCGATTCTCTGGCTCCGGCCATCGGCACTGCCCATGGCGCGTTCAAGTTCAAGGGCGAGCCGAAGCTGGATTTCGCCCGCCTTGAGAGAGTGAAGCAGGTGACCGGCGGACTGCCGCTGGTCCTGCACGGCGCCTCGTCGGTGCCCCGGGAACTCATCGAGAAGTGCGAGCGCTACGGCCTGGACGTCAAGGGCGCGCGGGGAGTAGAGGCAGCGGACCTGACCCGGGCAATCAGGCTCGGCGTCAACAAGGTGAACGTGGACACTGACCTTCGCCTGGCGTTCGCCGCGGAAGTCAGGCATGCATTCAGCGAACAGCCGAAGGACTTCGACCCGCGGCGCTACCTGGGTCGCGCCCGGGAAGCAGTCAGGCAACTTGTAGGGCAGAAGATCGAGCTCTTCGGCGTTGCCGGATGAAGACAAGCTCGCGTGGACGTTTACGCCTGCCGAAGGCCGCTCTCCGCCGGACGGTTCATTGACACTCTTATCCGTGACTGGTATTGTTATATGGAGCGAGACGCCACGGGTTCTGGCCGGGGTGTCCGCCTTGCCGCCTCGAGGAGCTGCACGCCAGCATCCGAGGCAGTCTGATTCTGTAAGTGTCCATTCTCGACCCTGAGGAGGATTGATGCGCATTCGTGGTTTTCTTGCAGCCTTCATGCTGCTGGCAGCAGTTGCTGTCGCCGGCAGTGTCAACCCGGCCTGGATAAAGCACTATACTGGACCCACCCAGTCACAATTCAACCAGGCAGCGGATAGCTACCTGGACACGCTGACCGGCAACCTCTACGTCGCCGGTTCCGGCGAACTCGCCTCGAACCCCGGTGGAACCGACCTCATCGTCATCAAGTACCGTCCGGATGGGACCCGGGCCTGGGTCAACGGGTTCAGCGGCACCGGCGCCAGCCCTGAAGACATGGCGCAGTCGGTCGCAGTCGACTCGGCCGGCAACGTCTACATCGCGGGATTGACCGACAACCCGGCCCCCCAGTCTTACGACGCGGCCTGGGCCAAGTACGACTCGAACGGCAACGAGCTCTGGCACCGAACCTCGGGCTGGAGCAAGAACGATGTGGCGTACGGCATCGCCATTGGCAACAACGGGGACGTCTATGTCTGCGGTGCTGACTCTGGCTTTGGCGTACTGACCGGGTACCTGGTGGCCCGCATCAATCCGTCTGGTGGCGACACGCTCTGGACGCACACCTATGTGCTCGACACAACCGCCGTCGCGCGCCGGAGGCCGGCCGCCGTGCACCCCGACTACTTCGAGGACTACTGGCTCTACGACAACGCTGCGTCCGCGATCGCCCGGTCACCGGACAGCGGAGTAGTGACGACCGGTCACGGGTTGGATTCCGACCGTGAACGCGAGTGGTGGACCATGAAGTTCACGCCTTCCGGCACGAGGTCATGGGCCGCAACCTATCACAACCCCAACACGAGTGACAATGACGATGACGTCGCCTTCGACCTGGCGGTCGCCAGCAACGGTAACGTCTATGCCGTTGGTTTCGACTACTATGAGAGGACCAGCTCGCAAGGCTATAACTATGCTGTCGTTAGCTACAGCTCGTCCGGCAGCCTGCTCAACTTTCGCAGCCTCGACGTCGCGTCCGAGCACGGTGACGACTACGCTTTCTCCGTCGCGCTCGACGATTCGAGTCCGCAGAACGTCTACGTCACCGGCATGCTTGAGTATCCGGCGCCCCTCTACGAGCAGATCGCAACCATGAAGTTCAGCAATACTCTCACGTCGCTTTGGGGTCCGGCCGGCGCCACGTATGGCACAACTAGCGACGACCGCGGCTACTCGGTATTCTACTGTAAGGGCCGGGTGTACGTCGCCGGTATGCTCGCCATCGACAGTTGCCTGGTGGCGCTCGGCTATACGGCGGCCAACGCCGCGACCAAGGACACGCTCTGGGCCTACACATACGATGCCGACACCCTTGAGGAGTTCGGTGCGACCATCTGCGCAGAGGATTCGGATCATGTCTATGTCTCCGGCCAGCGCGACCGCCGCGACACGCTGCTCTGGAACAGTCTCTACACCGCACGGCTCCGTTACGGCAGCCCCGACTTCGCCGTCACCTCGATCGTCGCCCCGCAGGGCACTGTCGACCACCACGACACGGTCATCCCTCAAGCTACGATAGCCAACTACGGCAACGTGATTCCCAGTTTCAACGCCTTCATGTACATCGGCCTGCCCTACGGCGACACCATTAGAGTCTCTGACGGCCCGGAACCCGGCCACTCGATAGACATCCAGTTCAAGCCGTGGCCGGCGCACCCGACCGGACTCGTTACGGTCCGCTGCAGCCTCGAAACCGATGGCGACACGAACCCGGACAACGACTTCTTCACCGATACGGTTCAGGTGCTGCCGATTGACGTCGGCTGCCGGGTGATAGTCTCGCCGGCAGGACCGGTTGACTCGGGCACTGACGTCATCCCGGTCGCCCGCTTCAAGAACTTCGGCGCGTCGGCCCAGACCTTCCCCGTCTGGTTCCGAATCGAGACAGCGGCGGCTGATGGGTCGGACCGCCCGGCAGACTTCCAGGCCTACGAGGATTCAGCGACAATCACGCTATCCCCGCAAGAGAGTTCGGACGTTTCCTTCAGAAGCTGGCAGGCCTCGCCTCCCGATACCTTCATGATGAAGGCGTTTACCTTGCTCCCTGGCGACGACCAGCAGGCCAACGATACGGCCAGGGCGCAACTCACCGTGCTCCCTGGTCCGGGGATCGAGAGTCCGGATGAGCTCTCCGTCATACCGCGCGAGTACTCCCTCACTTCGCCCAAACCTAACCCATCGGTCGGTCGAATGGCGATATCGTTCGGGCTGCCGGCCCGGTCGCACGTCTCGCTCCGCATCTTTGACGCCAGCGGCGCGCTCATCCGCACTTTGGCATTGGCCGACCTGCCGGCTGGATTCCACCGTACTCTCTGGGACGGGACCGACGAACGCGGTCTCAGAGTCAAACCCGGAACCTACTTCTGCCGCATGGAGGCCCCGGGTTACAGTCGCGTCGCCAAGCTCGTCATGTCCGAGTGAACCGTCCGAGACGCCAGGCGGGCGACCTGTATCTCGGGTCGCCCGCTGTTTCGTTCTGCTGCCGCGCCGCTTGCGGCACGGACTCATGCTGCTAGAATCGCCAGGTGAGCCCCAGTCCCGCGCACGCTGAGCCCCAAGACGCTGAATGGCAACGCACCGCTCGCCGCCATATCTTCCTTTTCCGCGGCCCGGTTCTCGTCGATGAGGCCGCGGTGCGGGAGCTGTGCCGGCTCGCCCGCGAGGGCTACGAGGCGAGTTTCAAGAGAGAAACTTACGGACTACTGTTTGGCAGGGTTGATCGCAGCCGCCGGCTGACGCTGGGCCGCTCGTGCTTCTACCGAGGCGGCACCAGAACCCGCACCGGCGTCACGTTCAAGGACTGGGCGACGATTGCCCGGCTCGCCCGACGCCGCCGCGAACTGGCGCGCCAGATGCGACTGCGCTTCGCGGGCAGTTTCCATTCGCATGTCGAGATCGCCGGCAGCGTGTTCAGAGGTCTGTCTGACTCGGACCGCGAGTCGTTTCAAGCCGACTCGATGTCCACTATAGAAGTAGTCATATTCGTGTGGAAGGGGAGCGGCCGCCGCATGCTCCGCTCGCCCCGTGACATCGTCGCATTCGAGCCTGCTACCGGATACCACTACCGTATCCGCTGCTATGCCAAACGGAACGGAGGCATCCGGCAGCAAGCCCTCCGGGTCATCAGATCCGGGGTTGTTGTGGTCTACTAGCCTCCGGCCGGCTTCGACTTCCCGAGTCCGACGTTCGGTCTGAAACAGAGACGGGACTCCGAGGCCCGGTCCGACTGCCCAGTTACGTGCCGTGCTGCCAACTCGAGATGTATGCGGCCTGCTCCCGAGTCAGTTCGTCGATTTTGATGCCGAGTGTTTGGAGTTTGACCTCGGCTATCTTCCGGTCGAGTTCGTCCGGCAGCTTGTACACGCGGTTCTCAAGCTTGCCCTTGTTCTTGAAGATGTACTCAGCAGCGAGCGCCTGGTTGGCGAACGACATGTCCATGACCATCGCCGGGTGGCCTTCGGCCGCAGCCAGGTTCACCAGCCTGCCCTCAGCCAGCAGGATCAGCCGCTTCCCGTTCGCGAGCACGTGCTCGACGCAGAACCGGCGTAGTTCACGGCTGGACTTCGTAATCTTGTCCAGAGCCGCCTTGTTTATTTCGGCGTCGAAGTGCCCGGAGTTGCAGATGATGGCTCCGTCCTTCATCGCCAGCATGTGCTGCCTATCGATCACGTTGATGTCGCCCGTCACGGTGATGAACGCGTCGCCAACCTTGCAGGCGTCGAGCAGCCGCATCACCCGGAACCCATCCATTCTCGCCTCGAGCGCGCGCACCGGGTTGACCTCGGTGACGATGACGTCGGCGCCCATGCCCTTGGCGCGGGACGCGACCCCGCGGCCGCACCAGCCGTAGCCGCAGACGACAAACGTCGTGCCCGCAAACAGGATGTTCGTGGCTCTAAGTATGCCGTCAAGCGATGACTGGCCGGTGCCGTAGCGGTTGTCGAACATGAACTTCGTCTCGGAGTCGTTGACCGCGATCACCGGGAACGAAAGCACCCCGTCCTTCTCCATGCTGCGCAGCCGGATGACGCCGGTGGTGGTCTCCTCGGTCCCGCCGAGCACGGCCTCGAGCCGCTTGCCCTTCTCCTTGTGCAGGGTCGAAATCAGGTCGGCACCGTCATCGGTCGTGATCATCGGACCGGGCGAGAGCGCCTGCTCGATGTGCCGGAAGTACTGCGTCCGGTTCTCACCTTTGATGGCAAAGGTCGGAATGCCAAAGTCCTTGACGAGCGAAGCTGCAACTTCGTCCTGGGTCGAAAGCGGGTTCGAGGCGCACAGCCGCACCTTTGCCCCGCCCGCCTTGAGCGTCCGCACCAGGTTTGCTGTTTCGGACGTGACATGCAGACAGCAGCTCATCCGGACGCCCTTGAGCGGTTGTTCTTTCTCGAAGCGCTTGCGGATTTCCGCGAGCACCGGCATGAACCGGCCGGCCCACTCAATCTTGGTCTTGCCGGTCCTGGCTAGTTTGAGGTCTTTGACATGACAATCCACATTTCCTCCCTACTTCAGCGCCCGGCGCAGCTCAGCGACCTTGTCGGTCTTCTCCCAGTTGAAGAACCCGATCATCTGCTTTCCGACTCTCTTCGCGTACGGCTCGCGACCGAAATGGCCGTAGGCTGAGGTCGGCTGGTAGATGGGCTTGAGCAAACCCAGGTGCCGTATCATCTCGCGCGGCTTCAGCGGGAACACGTCGCGGATCAGCTCAACCAGGCGCCCATCGTCAATCAGCCCGGTACCACAGGCATCCACTGACACGTCGGTCGGGTCGGCCCGGCCGATTACGTAGGCCAGACGCACGACGATCTCCCTGCACAGCCCGGCGGCAACGCAGTTCTTGGCGATATAGCGCGCCATGTAGGTCGCGGAGCGGTCGACCTTGCTCGGGTCCTTGCCGGAGAAGGCGCCGCCGCCGTGCGCAATCCTGCCGCCATAGGTGTCAACGATGATCTTGCGTCCGGTCATGCCTGTATCCGACTGCGGTCCGCCGACCACGAACTTCCCCGTCTCATTGATGTAGAACCTGGTGTTCTTGTCGATGTACTGAGCCGGGACCACGTGCCGTGCAACGGTATCAATCAGCTCCTGCCGAGCCGCCTTGGTAATCCGGTTCCCGGTCTTATCCAGTATCGACTCGTCATGCTGCGCTGCAATCACTACGCTGTCCACGCGCACCGGCTCGCCGTTCTCGTACTCGACAGTCACCTGCGACTTCCCGTCCGGCCTTAGGTACGGCAGAATCCCCTGCTTGCGAACCTGTGCGAGCCGCTGTGCCAGCTTGTGCGACAATACCATCGGCAGCGGCATCAGTTCGTCCGTCTCCTTGCAGGCGTAGCCGAACATCACGCCCTGGTCGCCGGCGCCGCCGGTGTCGACCCCCTGCTTGATGTCCGGGGACTGCTTGCCGATCGTGTTCAGGACCGCACAACTCCCGCTCGAAAGGCCACTCTCAGCGTTGATGTACCCGATGTCATAGAGCACGCCCCGCACCAGTTTCTGCAGGTCTACCCATGCGTGGGTGGTGATCTCGCCGCCGACAAGCACCATGCCAACGGTAACGAACGTCTCGCACGCGACCCGGCCGTGCGGGTCCTGGCGCAGGACTTCGTCCAGCACCGCGTCCGATATCCGGTCGCAGACCTTGTCCGGGTGGCCTTCGGTAACCGACTCAGAAGTGAAAGTTGTCCGCATCGAACCAGTCCTTTCGGTCATTCGCTATTCGACATTCGGGAATTCGCTAGTTCATCCTCGGGTGTGTATATTACCGAACAGACCAGCATGGTCAAATAGTGGGCCGGACTCTCTGGACCAAGCTCGAAGCGCGAATGAAGGAACCGCCGTCACGCGATGTCGTGCAGCCACCCGAGCTTCACGAACATTCGGACTTCAATCGTCATTCGGACTTCGTGTCTTCTCACTTGCCGGCCAGCACTTGCCTGAGCAGCGGCTCAACCTGTCGAACCGCATCGGCAACGTCCTTACACTCGAACCAGTGAGCGCCCTTAAGCGAGCGGTACCAGGTGAGCTGACGCTTGGCATAGGCCCGAGTCTTGGCCTTGGCCGCGGCCACAGCCTGCTCAAGCGTCAATTCGCCGTCCAAGTATCGCAGGAGTTCGGCGTAACCGTAGGCATTGGCGACGTAAGTGTCCCGGCCGAACCCCGACTCCTTAAGTCTCCGCACCTCGTCCAGCAGGCCCGCCTCCATCATCGCGTCGAACCTGGCGTCAAGCCGCCGTCGCAGCAGTTCCCGCTCCATGGTCAGCACCGCATACACCGGTGCGAACTCCCGGCGCGGGACGTGACCCAATTCCGCCGTGGAATTGGGATCGTGTCCCAAGCCAGTCCTGCCATCCGCCGACATTCTTACCCGAATGAGCTCGGTCATGGTCTTGCCCGTGGATTCGTAAACCTCGAGGGCCCGCATCACCCGCTGACGGTCGTTGGGGTGTAGCCTGGCCGCCCGCTCCGGGTCCACGCACCTCAGGCGGTCGTAGAGCGAAAGCGACGTTTCGGCGTCCAATTGCTGGCGCAGGGCCGGGTCCGGTTTCGGCGCCTCGAAGAAAGGCTCGAACAGCGCCTTCAGGTACATGCCGGAACCGCCGGCCACAATGAAGCGCTTGCCTTCCCTTGCCAGCCGTCTCATCACGGCCAGCGCGTCGCGGGCGAAGTCGGCCGCTGAATAGACCCGGTTCGGCTCGACCATGTCCACCATGTGGATTCCGATTTCACGGCGCAGCTCCTGGCCGGGCTTGGCCGTGCCGATATCGAGCCACGTATAGACCTGGCGCGAGTCGGCGGAGACGATGTCAAGCCCGAACTTCCGGGCCAGCTCGACCGCGACCTCGGTCTTCCCCACTCCGGTCGGGCCGCAGATAACCAACATGCGCATGGAGAGGTGCGAGTTCATCGCAGGTCGGTGCACTCAAATGACGGATTCCCAGACCAAGGCATACCAGGCGATGGAACCTTGGTGCTTGGGACTTGAATGGTCATTGGCAATTGGGGCTTGGTCATTGCCGCACTACGTGCGGCCGAACCTGCGCTCCAGCTCCGCGACCGTGACCTTGATGATGGCAGGCCGGCCGTGCGGGCAGAAGTAGGGCTCCTTGCAGGCGAAGAGGCGATTGATGATCGACTCCATCTCCGGCGCGGTCAGCCGCTGCCCGGCCTTGACCGCGCCCTTACAGGCAATGACCTTGGCGAGCTCGGTCTCGATCCCGGCGTCACCCGGCTTCACCTTGGCAAGGTCGGCAAACAACTCCCGCACCTCTTCCTTGCCCATGAACGACCCGGCCGGGACCGTTTCTACCGCCACGGTGCGGCCGCTGTAGGAAGCAACTTCTAGTCCCATCCTCGCCAGCCGGTCCTTTGCCCGCTCGTACGCCTCAAACTCCTCGGCCGTCAGCTCGAGAGTAATCGGAAAGAGCAGCCCTTGCGGCGCGACGTCTTCTCTCCCTTCCATGACCTCTTCGTAAAGAATCCGCTCGTGGGCCGCGTGCTGGTCGACAATCACGTAACCGGACGTCACCTGCGCGAGTATATAGGCGTTGTGCAGTTGCCAGAACTCCTGCGGCGTCGCATCCTCGGGCGCGAACCCTCGCTGATAGAGAAAGTCGGCATCCGCGGTCTCCTTGCCCCGCTGGATTCCCAGCCCCTGCCGCACCGCCTCGGACACGAAGTCGAACAGGAACCGTTCGTCCGCGAACCTGACCTCCTGTTTGGTCGGGTGCAGGTTCACGTCCAGGCGCGACGGGTCGGTCTCGATGAACAGCACGAAGTCCGGGTTGTTGCCCGAAAGCGCCGGGCCGTAGCCCTGGTACACCGCGCGCACCACGGTCGGGTTCCGGACCGGCCGCTTGTTCATGAATATCGCCTGCACCTCGTAGAAACTGCGCGACCTCGTCGGCTCGGCCAGGTATCCGGAGAGAGACAGCAGCGGGTTATCGACCTTCATCTCGACCATGCTCTCAACCACGCGCTTCTCGAAGAGCGCCTTGATTCTATCCTTCACGCCTCCGGCCGGCCCCAGCCGCATCACCTCCCGGTCGTTGGCGACGAGCGTGAATGCGACCTCGGGATAGGCAATCGCGTAGTTGCGCACGGCTTCCACGACCAGCCGCGCCTCGTAGCTGTCCGACTTCATGAACGCCCGGCGCACCGGCAGGTTGTAGAAAAGCATCCGCGCCGAAATGGTCGTCCCCCGGGGCCGCGCTATCTCGCCTATGGCCTTGACTTCCCCGCCTTCAGCCTGGACCTGCGTACCCGGACCGGACTCGTCCGTGTTCGTCTCGATGGTGAGGCGCGTGACCGCGGCAACCGAGGCCAGAGCCTCGCCGCGGAACCCGTAGGTAGTAATCCGGGTCAGGTCCTCGGCCGTGTCGAGCTTGCTCGTGGCGTGCCGCGCTATCGCCAGCCTCACGTCCTCACGCGTCATCCCGCAGCCGTTGTCGCTCACCCTTATCAAGTTCTTCCCGCCCTGCTTGACCTCGACCCGGATGTCGGTGGCGCCGGCATCGAGCGAGTTCTCGATGAGCTCTTTGACCGCGTTCGCCGGCCGGACAATGACCTCGCCCGCGGCAATTCTGCGCACGGTTTCCTCGGGCAGCAACCTCACCGGCCGTCGCTGCACCATCTACGACCACCCCGCTGTGGGATTTGGGATTTGGGACTTGGTGCTTTCGACCTTGACTTCGTCAAGGTCGAGGAGCATTCCATCCGATGCCGCCACAACCTTGCACCCGGTTCGCTCGCTCATCTCGCGGGCGATGACCCACGGCTTGGCTGAGAGCATCCTCATACCGAAGTGGGTGAGCACCGTCAGCCTG
>Ga0172366_10003087_pt1 | contig 13094 bp, 12 predicted proteins | sample LakKivSesite69cm_FD_114533 | JGI IMG/M metagenome (GOLD analysis project Ga0172366, IMG submission 114533) | Sediment microbial communities from Lake Kivu, Rwanda - Sediment site 69cm | ecosystem: Environmental > Aquatic > Freshwater > Lake > Sediment | place: Rwanda: Western Province, Lake... | reverse complement strand
CATCTGCCGAAAATATGGATTGACGATTTGGCAGTTGAGCCTGTTTGTCACGGCTGCGACCTATTTCTGCCGGGCGTATCAAAGTTACATAGTAACATTCAGGCAGCAGACCTCGTGGCGATAATGACATTGAAAGACGAGTTGGTCGCAATCGGACAGGCAATCCTGGCATCCTCAGAGATAACCGAGCAAGAAAAGGGAGCGGCGGTAAGGGTGCATAAGGTCTTTATGAGAGAAGGAACTTATAATCCCCCGTGAAACGGAGGGCTGAATATCTAGCCCCGCAATTTATTGTGGGGTCCGTCGCCGTGCCGGCGAAGACTAAACTCAGCGTTGCGGATTACCGATGTAGCCGGCGTCGATGCAGAACTGAATGATGTCGCGGGCTAATGGCGCCGCGTCGCTTGAGCCGTGCTGGCCGCCTTCCACGACAACGGCGATGGCAATGCTTCTGCCGCTACTATCTTTGGCAAAGCCCGCAAACCAGGCAACCTCCGGTGCTTCTGTTGAGCCGGTCTTGCCATAAGTTTGTACGTCCTGCTCAGGCAGGCCGCTATGGGCGAATTCTTTGTAGGCGGTTCCGCCGGATTCATTCACCACCGCATACATTCCGTCCCGGACTACCTCCAAAGTCTGCGGCGAGATGCCGAGAGGCTCAGGTTGCAGGTTCGAGCCAGGGCACTGCGAATCCGACATTTCTCTAAATAGTTTGGGCTGCTTGAAGACGCCGCCTCTGGCGATAGCCGCCATTGCGTTGGCTACCTGCAGAGGTGTCACTCGCAGGTTGCCCTGGCCTATGCCGAACAACCGGCGTTCGGTTTCCGCAATAGGCGGAAAATCCGCCAGCTCCTGGTTCGTCGCCCGCGTTCCAATTGACTGGCGACGCGCAACGAACGATGAAATTTGTCCTGCTGACTGCCTTAGACCTCGCATCCCCGGCGCGCCAGGGTTGTGAATCTGGAAAGTCGGAAACATCTGACCATAGCCAAATTTGTAGAGCCACTGCTGCAGGACGGGCGGGTCGATTCTGTCGGCAACCTGCGAAAAATAAATGTTACAACTGCCTCTTATAGCGTTACGGGCATTGTTGGGCCAGTTGTCGCTGTGGCCAATGTGGTATCTATTATAAATCCAGCAACTGGGCCAGCCGACCGGAGCCTTTTGGGCCAGGCAGGGAATGATTTCATCGGGCGTAATTTTGCCCGACTCTAAGGCAGCGATAAGAATTACCGGCTTTATAGCCGAGCCTGGCGGATACTGCGCACATATCGCTCGATTTATCAGCGGCTCATTGGAATCCTTGACCAGAACATCATAGTCGAACCTGGCTCGGTTCAAATCAAACACGGGCATGGAAACCAGCGCCAAGATGTCACCGGTTGCCACCTCAATAACCACCGCCGCCATTCCGGGGCCACAATTTGGGTCGTGCGGATAGCTGGCCAGATAGTTTTCTATCTGTTGCTGAAGCTGAATATCCAGTGTCAAAGTGACATCTTTGCCGAACTGGGTTTCTGTACGGCTTATCAACTGCCGATCTATGTCGTAAACGAGCTCGCCGCGTTTTCCTCGCAGTATAGCTTCGCAAACGTACTCGACGCCCGGGCTTTTTCCGCACGTTTCATTCTCCAGATAACTGGCTAATCTGTCGTCTTCAAAGAGCTTCTTATAGTCGCCTGTTGCCGGGCCCACCCAGCCGATTGTCTGGGCCGCGACTGAGCCATACGGATAAAACCTCAGCGCTGCCGGCAGAATCTCAACACCGTCAATATCCAGAAATGCTACTTGAGCAGCGAATATGTCATCATCGGTTTCAAGCTCTAACAGCGGCTGTGTTGTGCCCATCTCTGCGATGTCTGCGACCTTGCCGACAAGCAGAAGTTGTTCATCAGCATCTGGAAATTTTCTCTGGAAATCTGCTATTGCCTCCGACAACGGCACGCTGTTTATTTCTTGATCGTATTTATCAACGATGTTGGGGTCGGGGCCATTTCGGACCCAGGCCAAGAAGGTCCGCAGGTTCCACATTCGATCATTGATGTTCTTGATCTTCTGCTCGATCTTTGCCCGCTGACACCCAAAGCGTGTGCATTTCTCGATTATCCGCTGCAGATTCTCAAGGCCTGCCTCCAGCTCCTTCTGGACTTTCGCCAGCGCAGCGTCGGCATTGTTCTGTCTGGCTGCTCTTAATAGTCTTGCTCTTGCGACGCGCTCATCGAGAAAGCAGGTCAGCTTATATTCTATGCACAGTTGGAATTGCGGCTCATCGGCAGCTAATACTTTGCCTTTTCGGTCGAGGATTTTGCCCCGGACGGTTTTCAACTGACAAGATCTGCCTTGCTGCAGCGCCCCAATAGCGTCCTGAAGCGATGAGTCGTGTAGTAGCTGCATTTGTATCAGGCGAAGCACGCAGACCAGCAGCAGTAATCCGCTGATAACAACAAAGATTTTGATTCGTTTGTCGTACATCCCTGAAAGTTTAGCCGTCGCCGGAACGGCGACGGGCACACCTCAATACCTTCTACCTCGCGGCCTTTTCATACGCATCAGCCAATTCAAGGGCAGAAATAAAAACGGCCCTAAGATCGCTGAGTACAATGGCGTCCAAAACAATTTGGTATATACGTTGGCTGCGACCGGCTCAGCCGCCAGAAACATCAGCAGAAACGCTAGTGCCGACGTTAAAAATCCCGTCACAAATATGCCTAAAGCCTGGTAAAACTTCTTTCTAAGTGCGATAACGCGGTGCAAATCGGCCAGCAAAGTGCCGAAAACACCGAAGCTGATTATTTGCGGCCCCATCGTAGAGCCAATTATATCCGCAGCAAAACCGGTGGCAAAGGCAGTAATCACCGCTTCGGTGGGCTCACAATGAATGGCAAAAAAGACCAAAAGGATTAACAGCAAATCTGGCTTGATGTCAGCGGTAGTGACGGCGATTAAGTCAACCAGACTTTTTTGCAGCACGGTTGCAACCACAATAACAACCGCAAAACGAAACCAACGCATTATGGTATCCTTACACCCATCGCGAATCCTGAGTAAATTCTAACTGCAATCGGCACAAATTATAAAGTCAAAAGTGCAAAAACCGAGCCGCGACCGTCTTTGTGTTTTTCTGCCGGCATGTTATACTGCACGGCGGTGTCTTATCAAAAATCATATAATCAACGGAGAAGAATCATGGTTCGGTATCCTATGACTGGCCGCAAATATGTGCAAAAGATGGCGATGCAAAGTACGTCTTTGGTAAGGCACGAATATTGACAATTGAGCGTGGCACTGAGCCGGTCGAGGAGGCTGAAGTCCCATACGCGCTGGAGGAATACTTCAGAGAACACGGAAGCCACAACCTGACTATAAGACTCAAAGCTCTGAACACACAGAAAGGCAAACGCTGGTATATCTACTCCGGCAACTAAGTTACAGATAAACCCTCGCCATTTGACTTATGCCACGTGCCCCCACGCTGTTTAGGCTACAACTCGCTCTGCAACTTAATTTCAAAAAATTTTCCAAACCCCGTTTTTGGCCAAAAATGAGGGTCGAACAACAAAAATTACGTAGTTTCCACAATTGACAAAGTTGTTTCTACTTACTCTAATGGCAGTAAAGAAATCAACATCTCTCGGTTTAGGAACACCCAAACTAAAATGGGCTGAATCTTGCAACATATTGATAACAGGAGACTTATGACATATTCTGGGTATTTATTAGAGGTGTCTTATACTGAAAACCGGCATTGTTTCGCTTCGTATATATAACCATATAAACAGTAATTTGCTGCGGACATCAAAGCGGTCAGTCCAAATTTGGAAAAAAACGTAATTTGCTCTTGACTATTGTGAATAAATATCCGACAATATATATGCAGTTGGGAGAGCCGCATTGCGGTTCGCCGGACATTGTCCGCCTGGCTGCTCTTTTTGTTTTGCTATGCACCTCTTGTATTTAGACGACGCCGGTTCTTCAGCTAACGCAAACGAGGAATACCTCGTTCTGGGTGGTGTTTCTATTTATGAAGCCCAAGCTCACTGGTTTACTCAGAAACTGGATAATCTTGCCGAAACCATTACTCCATCTAATCCACACAGCGTCGAGTTTCATGCCTCGGAAATATTTTCCCGTCGCACACATCCTTGGAAAGATATGACCCCAAATGAAGCTCGAGGCGTGATCAAAGCTGTTCTGAATATCCTCAAAGACTCTTATGAAACGGCAAAAGCTTTCGCGTGCGCCATCCACAAAGACTCCTATAAGGGACGTGATCCAGTCGAGCTGGCCTTCGAGGATCTTTGCAGCCGCTTTGACATGTATCTTAACCGCTTCAGAGGAGAAGGTGATCGGCAGCGCGGCATTCTGATTCTCGACAAAAGTACCCAAGAGACTGCCCTGCAGAAAATGGCAAGAGAGTTCCGTACGTTGGGAACGCGTTGGGGAGTTATCCGAAATCTCGCCGAGACACCCCTGTTCGTGGATTCCGGGGCTTCGCGTCTCGTTCAACTTGCCGACCATGTCGCCTATGCTGTGTTCCGGCGATATAACGCATACGATGCCAATTATTTCGACATCATTGCCTCGAAGTTCGACTCGTACGAAGGGGTGATCCATGGCCTATCGCACAAACAGACGGTGGATCCTGCCTGCATGTGCATTGCATGTCTAAGTCGGCGAAGGCCATATGGCAGAGTGGAGGAAGCCCCAAAATCTTTAACGCTCGATCAAGAAGAGGGTCAACAAGGGTATCAACCAGACAGGCCGGCGCCCGTCAGTTAGCCTATCATTCATTAATACCTCGCTCCACGAAAGTTGCGTTTTTTTTAAGGATTGGATACGATGACGGCGACGGTGGTAAGTTCCTTTATGTCACAAACCGGCTCGACCGTTACGTCCCAGACCATCGGATTTTGCTCGTCCCTTTTACATTGCGTCACTCTGCCGATTATCATGGGGACATCCAGAAAGCCCGGCTGTTTGAAGGCAAAAACTTCGTCGCCTTTTTTGATCTTGTGTTCGATCTGAAGATTCAAAATCCTGCCTGTATCATCGCCGGCGCCCTGCATCACCCGCTTTACGCCCAATTTGGCAATTGTTACCGGTATTTTAGATGCGGGGTCGGTAAACAGCCTGACCTGTGCGGTGCGAGATGAGACTGCGGATACCCTTGCGATGATACTATTGTCAGCCAGCACAAACTGGTCTTTTGCCAGGCCATCTTCTTGCCCGCGGTTAATAGTAAGCACGCTTGGCGTCCCATCGGAGATGGTAATGATGTCAGCCAATACGAATTTCATGCGCTGCCAGTCTGGCCGCTGACGCAGGCCCGACAACTGCTCAACTTTTTGGTGCTCTTGATCTCGCTGCTGTGTGACGTTCGCCAGGTGGCTGTTAAGCTGCTCAAACTCTCTGCGCGGCACGACATCTGTAATGATTCGCGCGCGCGTGGCAAGCGAAATGCCTCTGCCGATACTCAAAGGCCAACTAAAAAGGTGGGCAAAGGTTAATTGAAACTTGTTCGTCAGTCTATCGGGGGCAAAAAGGAAGATAAATCCACCCAACATAAACCAGGTAAACAACATTCGTCTGGAAACTCGGATTCGCTTCCTTGCCATTTGGTAGGACAACCGGCTGGAATTTAGGATTTAGGTTTTAGAATTTAGAATTCCTCCTCACTCCCATCTGTATTCATTGTGATCCATCGTATCCTTCCACATCTCCAGATTCTCCAGGTAGACGCTGGTGCCGCGAGCCACACAACTGAGAGGATCCTCAACATTTTGCACTTTCAGGCCGGTCGCATTTGCCAGAACCTTGTCCATTCCGCGCAGTAGCGACCCACCGCCGCAAATGTGTATGCCGTTGTCGATAAGGTCGGCAGCGAGTTCCGGCTCAGCCTTTTCCAGCGTTGTTGTAACCGCTTCTATGATTGCCGCAATAGGATCGCGCAGGGCTTCGCGGATTTCTTCGCTGGTTATTACGATCTTTCTGGGCAGGCCCGAAATGGTATCTCTGCCGGCTACTTCCATCGTTAATTCCTCTTCCAACGGGGCGGCAGAGCCGATCTGTATCTTGACCTTTTCCGCTCGCGGCTCGCCGATTAACAAGTTGTATGTCCTTTTAAGATGGTTGATGACAGCTTCATCCATATCATCACCGGCTACGCGAATAGATTGAGAGGTGGCGATGTCGCCCAGACTTATTATGGCTACCTCGGTGGTTCCGCCGCCGATATCGACAACCATAGAGGCGGTAGGCTCTGTAATGGGAAGTCGTGCTCCGATACCGGCTGCCATCGGCTCGTCAACCAGATACACTTTGCGAGCACCGGCGCGTTCGGCGCTGTCAATTACCGCTCGGCGCTCAACCGCAGTTATTCCGCTGGGCACCGCGATAACCACTCGCGGTCTTACTATGCCGCCGCGTCCGTGAACTTTGCGGATAAAATAGCCCAGCATCGCCTCTGTGATCTCAAAGTCGCTGATTACGCCGTCTTTTAAGGGCCTTATCGCGGTAATCGAGCCGGGCGTTTTGCCGAGCATTTCGCGAGCAACAAGACCTACCGCTTCACCGTTGTTCAGGACGATGTTTGTTCCTTTGCGGACGGCAACTACGGAGGGTTCATTCAGGACGATGCCTTTATCGCGGACACAAACTAACGTGGTGCAAGTGCCGAGGTCGATGCCCATATCCATACTGAACCAGCCAAAGATTGTGTCCAGCAGCACTTTCGACTCCTTTCTCACCCGCCCAAACACGACAAAGGCGTTTTGGGGTGCTCCTGTTGATTTGGGGATTGATTATCTTTTTATATAGCAAAGAGCATCTGCTTCAACAGTAGTTTTAACTACGGCACTTTGAAAAATGTGCCGTACTGAGAATAGCACTCGTAGGCTACGAATGCAGCGGTAGCCAAGACTACGGCGACCGCTACGGCCAGAAGCACCGTATAAAGGTTGTCACGAGCAATTACTTTTACGCCGCGTATTTGACCGTTAGGGCTCATTTTCGATTTTCAATTTTTGATTTACAAATTTGTGCTTACCTGGTCACCGGCTTGTGGCGGCTGCTGCGAGTTTAGAAGTTCCAGGATGCCAACAGCCTTTTCAGGTTCAACGTCTAAAATCAAAATATCACAAATGAATTTGTCGCCACGGACGACATGGAATTTCATCGATTCCTTGACGCCGTGTACCCGGCCAATGGATATTTCGGCCATCTTGTTCGGCAAATCCACATTTGTTACGCGTCCTTTCAGGCCGATCTCTCTGGTGACAGGCGGCGCCGGTTTGGCCTTGGTTGTTACCTGTGTCACCGGCTTGGTTGGGGCAACCGCCTGGCCATACTGCCGCAGAAATTGATCCAGCTTCGTCTGCAGTTCGGTCTTTTCCTCGACCAGCCGCTTGCTCTGTTCCTGCATGGTCGCTATTATGGCCATCTTCTCCAGCAAAACCCTGCTGGTTTCTTTATGCTGGCTTCGTTCCTTGATAAGGTCCGCTTCGACAGTCTCCAGCCTGGCGATCGTATTCTTCAACAGCAGTCCCTGCTGGTCATTGGTTTTGGTAAAGCCCTCGACTATGGCGGCGAAGCTGTTGACTCTCGCAAGCAGTTCGTCTTTTGCCCTTGTAACCTTATCAAGATCAGCTTCGAGTTCGCCGATCTTTATTTTGTGCCCGGCAATTTCCTCATTTAACTTTGCCTTTTCCTGATCGGTTTGCTCGATTTTTTCTCTCAATTGTTTTTCAGCGCTTCTCTGTTTTTCCTGTGCGGCCCGCAGGTCTGTGTAGGCTTGGTCATATTTTTGCTTGAAGTTCTCAGCGTTGGCAACATAGGTCGCAACCAGGCCGCAGAGGAAGATCGAACAGACCGTCAACAAAACTATCAGAACCTTCGTAAGCGTGCTCAAGACAGGCTCCTTTCGCTAACCGGTACTTTGGTCGCACTTTATGCCGTACGCCCGATAAACCATCGCAAGGTATACCGGACAGATAAAATGTTCCGATAACCTCACTTGCCAAAAGTCACAGAATGTCAGCCTAAGTCTTGCTCTTCAGCGTACGCACTACAATTTTACGTTTAAAGTTGGGAAAGGTCAAGTTATTTTTGCTAAATAGCCCAAATAAAATGGACAGTGGGAATGTACAATGGGCAAAGAAATGAGAACAGGCTGGGGCTAATTATTTTCGCATCGCACACTGCAGCGTGGCCTTGGCGGCAGCGATGCGGACAGATTTGGACTCATCTTTTAGCAACTGTGGCAAATATTTCGTTAGGCTTTTTGTGCCAATCTGACCTATTGCCAGTGCCGTCAGCATATTAACTCGCTCAAGGCTCTGTTTATCCAGGTTGGCGGTAAGATTCTTTGTGAAAACTTCGAGGACCTGTGGTTCGCCTGTGGTGTCCTGGAGCTTGCCAAGCTGCTCCGCTGCGGCAAGGCGAACTTCCAATACACTATCATCAAGCATGGTAAGCAAGGCGTTTTTGGCCTGTTCGGTTCCCAGAGCACCCATCGCTCTTATGCCCACGACCCTATCGTCGGCATAGGCACTTATTAGCATGGCCCACAGCCTCGGATATATATTTTGATCGCCTAACATTGCCAAGGACTCTGCTGCCTGGAATCTAACTTTGTCATTGGAGTCTTTTCGCTGCAGAGTCCATAACAAGGCCTGCTGAGTAAGTGTGCTGTGGTCGCCGCTTTTGCCCAGCAGCAAAGCAGCGTTAGCTCTAACGGTCTGGTCGTTACTGGCAACAGCGTTTTGAATCATTTTTAGGTATTCCGGGTGCCCGAGCTTAGTCAGGCTGTAGGCTGCTGCTATCGCTACGTTATGATCTTTGTCCTTTAATAGCTGCATCAGTCCGTTTTCGGCCAAACCATACTTCAGATCGCCCAAAGCTAAAATAGCCAAAAACCTGACCGGCACAAATTGGTCATTCACGAGCCGTTGCACCTTCGGCAGCAAGGGAACTGTTTTGGTGGCAGCGACAACTTCGATGACATTAGCCCTGACTCGCGGGTCGTTGTCAGCCAGGCCCTGCTGGACAATTTGGAATGCTTCCGGCACAAGACTATTGACAGACACATCACTGGGTGAGCTTAAAGGCGTCTGGACGGACTGATTACAGCCAAAAATCAAATAGCAAAATGCAAATATCAAAAATTTTGAAGTTTGATATGTGATTTTGCATTTTGCATTTTGCATTTTCGTTTTAGCGCTGTCATCCATAATCCTTCGCCATTTTGCTTTGTCGAGTACGTCTTTCATTTGGCTACCCTGCCAAGCGAGTTTTTATTTTTGGTTTCATAAATCCTGTCCAGAACATTAACATTATGAGCAGGACAAAACAGGCTGTACAAGAAAAATCCAGCCATTGGCCATACTTACTGAAAAATGTAACCCTACTATCTATCGGCATTTTATCCACGAACCATCCAGCCATACCTTTTCGTTCCATAGCTTTAGCTGGAAAATCGCTGCTTGCTGCGATATAGCCGTCTCGTATTCGGCCCAGTGAATCAATCAGGCAGCTTATGCCGGTATTCACGCTTCGTAGCACCGGCAGTCTGTTTTCGACGGCCCTGAAGGCACAAACAGCGGCGTGCTGAGGCTGTTCTGCACTTGGGTAAACCTTTCCACCAATGAATCTGACAAACCAGCCATCGTTACTTATATTTACCAGCCAGTCAATACGTTTGTGCCCATGCTCGTCCAGGATGAATCTCCGCGCGATGGCAGGGATAGTGTCTTCATAGCAAATTATAACCCCCAATTTGTACGTTTTGAGTTTTGAGTCTTGCGTTTTGAGTTTCATCTCAAAGGCCGTGTATTCGCTGCCATAATCGAGCGAATAATCGTAGTGATATGGTATGAAGTCTAGCTTCATTAGAAAGTCGTAAAACCAGGGCACGGTTTTTCTCAGCGGCAGCACTTCTCCAAACGGCACCAGATGGATTTTGTCGTAATGCTGTGGCGCCTGTGTGCCATCAGGACGATACAAAAAAGCTGAGTTGTATCTTTCGCCCAGGTTAATGGTCGAATCATCCTGGAATTCGGGCTTGCCGCCGCCGTATGCGCCGACAAGCACATAAGCGGTGTCTTTGGCGTGCTCTTTAAGGGCCTGGTCGAAAACCATATAAGGATGTGAAGGGTCTAATAGTGCCAGTATCTGGGGATTCAATGTTGCCTGGACCATTGTTTCCGGCCAGACGATAAGCTCAGCCCCGGCCCCGGAACTTTCTTTGCTTTTTTTCATCAGGTCGACAAACAATCTGTCTGATTCGGTAAACGACTTCTTCACCGACTGCGGGATGTTCGACTGGATAGATGCAACCAAAGGCCCTTGCGTGATAAAATCCGGCGATTGGCTTATTCTCCATCGCCCATAAGCGACCGCTGCAATCACCGCCGCACAGACAATCGCGGTTTTGAAAAGATTGCCGATTTTGAAAATACTCTTGCAGTGACGAGCATCGAGTATCAATTCTGCTAGCAAGCCGTTGACCATCGCGATAAGAAAAGAGACACCTGCCGCTCCAAATATGTCCGCGATCTGGAGGAGCGTGACGTTGGCATACTGGCTATGCGCCAGAAATCGCCAAAAAAAGCCGCCCAATAAGAATCCTTGCAGCCGCTCGGCACCTACAACCAAAATTGGTGTTGCGATAAATAACGGAATCTTCTTGGCTCGGCAGAATCGCAGAGACATCGCCAGGATCGGCCAAAGCAAAGCGGTATACAGGCAGAAAATCGCCCAGCCCAGGATGGTGATGGGGAATACCCAATATAGATTGCCCAGCCAGTAGCACAGCGAAATAATATAGGCAGCAAGGGCTAAACCTTTGGGTTTTGTTTGCGGCGAGCAGGCAAGAATAAAGGGCACCAACGATATCCACGCCAGCAGTGACCAGGTAATCGGCGGCTGAATCACTGTCAGCATAACTGCGCTGGCGAAAAATAATCCCCAAATAAATCCGCCGTCTGTCTGGCGGATAAATTTGGGGGCTAAATATTTAGCCCTGCAATTTATTGCGGGATCCCTTACGCGGGATTCTTGACGTCCATTTTTCAACCGCCCAGGTCCTTCAAGGCCGATATTATTTCCTGTGGCCTGTATCGTTTTCCATTATTCATGCGCACGGCGAACTGGTTCGTAAACAGCCGAAGGAGTTTTTTGTCGCCGGCAATTTCCTTTATGGGTATTTTCACATCGCAGGAAAGCCTCTTCAACTCGTTTAGCTCGGTAGCAGTAAGAAATAAGTTGCCGCGTTGTTGTTCTTTCAAGTCAGCCAATCGCTGCATCGCATTCTCGACGTATTGCTCGGATATTTCAATCCCGACATAGTTCCTGCCCAATTGATACGCTGCTGCTGCGGTTGTTCCGGAGCCGCTAAAAGGGTCAAGCACACAATCTCCGGGATTGGAGCTTACAGCTATAATTCGTTTGAGCAGGTTCTCAGGCATTTGACACGGGTGCCAACCTTCGCGTTCGTTGAATGTTCCGCAGACACGGGAGAATTCGTCCCAGACATCGTTGGGCATTTTTCCTGTGGGGTTGGCGCGTCTATCGTCGTAAATTAACTGCCTGTCCGAAGGAACACGAACTGCAAGGTCATTGAAAGTAAAGTGTTTTTTGTCGTTGACGAAATAAAAGATGTGCGTATGAGAACGTGCGAACTTGTCTTTTGTCTGCTGGCCGAAGGTGTAGTGCCAGATGATCCAGTTGCGCATAAAAAGACCCAGTTTGTCCGCTATGATTTTTACATTGGCGGCGTATTCATCACCTATCGCGATGTAGAATGAGCCGTGCGGCTTTAAGACCTTTTTGCACACGCTCATCCAGTCTTTTGTCCCTGCGATGTACGCGTCGCGTTTTTTCTTGTCTTGGTATTTGTCGTATTTGTAGCCGATATTGAAAGGCGGGTCGGCAAAGATAAGGTCAGCAAAGGGTTCATCAACCTTGCTTAGAACCTCTATGCAATCGCCACATATTATCTTGTTGAGCAGTTCTTGCATGGCGATATCTTACAAACTGCGACTGAGTTTTCAAGGCTGGTGCGCACCTCTTCGATTGTTTAGGCGGCAGCATGAAATTTCCGGCAAATGGGCGTGACACATGGTTCGACTCACAGTCCCTTATTCGAAAGAGCTTTTTCCAGATGAGTTACCAAGGTAGGAATATCAACTGAAACGATTTCCCAAACGACATCGAGATCGACATCGAAGTACCCATGGATCAATCGGTCTCTGGTTCCTGCGATCTGCTTCCACGGAATTTCTGGATACTCTCGCCTACATTGCTCGGAAACATTCTTTGCCGCTTCACCGATGACCTCCAGGAGTCTTACTACTGAAAGCGCGAGTTTTTCATCCTTATCGAGGTCGTAGCGTCTGCGTCTCCTGGTGAACTCCATTGCCTTGCGTGCCGCGTCGAGCATGTGACGCAGGCGAACTGAGTCTTCAGTTCTGCTCATACTGTACCTCGGCTTCTTTCAAGACTTCACCGCGGAAGTATCGGCTCAAGAAGTTCGGCGTGTGCAATTCAACTTTCCTGCCTAACAACTGCGAAAGTCCATCCTGGATATCGAAAAAGACAAATCCCGGCGTGCAGCCTTTTTCAAACTCCACCAGCACATCCACATCGCTGTCAGGTGCGAAATCATCCCGCAGAGCTGAGCCAAAGATGGCGAGTTTGCGGATACGGTGCCGGCGACAAAAGTCCGCAATTCTGTCCTGCGGTATAATCAGGTTTTTGTTCATCGCTGTCTCCTTATTCGTTTGGCGGTTTCAATTGTTTTCAATGATGATTTCTTTTGGCCGCGAGATTTAAGAAACCTGCGGTGAAACCGCCGATAAAAACGCACCCGTCGCCGTGCCGGCGACGGCTAAACAACGTATTTAGAAAAAGTGGTGGGCAGAGCCCATCATACCAAAAGCCACACTACCAGCTAAGAACAGCCTTTACTTCTTGTCGGGCTCTCCTATCGGAGGAATAGCACCGAGTTGCACCATGAAACCCAGAGTATCTAACTGTTCCCATTCTTCCACGATCTTGCCTTGGTCGATGCGGGATATTACTATCCCCGTGACCACCACCTT
>Ga0172366_10003086_pt1 | contig 13095 bp, 9 predicted proteins | sample LakKivSesite69cm_FD_114533 | JGI IMG/M metagenome (GOLD analysis project Ga0172366, IMG submission 114533) | Sediment microbial communities from Lake Kivu, Rwanda - Sediment site 69cm | ecosystem: Environmental > Aquatic > Freshwater > Lake > Sediment | place: Rwanda: Western Province, Lake Kivu... | reverse complement strand
CCGACGCACAATCCATAAGTAGGGCGTTGGGGATGTTACCTGCAGAAGAAGGGATTGTTCATAGGCTTCCTCACGGGGGGTCAGCTGGGCAGCCTGAAGGACTCGCTGACATGGGCAGCTGAGAATGGCTTCAGGTCGATCTCAGTGACCGCTGGTCCGACGAGCGAGTTCCTCAACGTATCACAAGTGCTCTCAGACATAGCTCCTACGCGGAACCTGCTGAAGGACTCCTCGGTCCTCGTTTCAGCAATAGGTTTCTACGGGAATCCGATCCATCAGGACATGGCGGCGAGGAGGGTTCACAAGGAGCATTTCATGAACGTGATGGAGGTCTGCCACAGGCTTGAGGTGCCGGTCATTACGGGATGGATCGGCATGTACCCTGGTACAATCGAGGAGAATGTGGAGGAGTTCAAGAAGGAGTGGCCCGAGATGGTGGAGAGAGCCGAGGACTATGGCATCAAGATAGCCATAGAGAACTGCATGTCGAACATAGCGCATAGACCCGACTACTGGGGCAAGCTGTTCGATGCAATCCCCTCAAAGAACCTCGGCCTAGAGTTCGACCCCAGCCACCTCGTGTGCCAGATGATAGATCCCATCGAGGCAGCGGACGCGTTCGGTGACAGGATCTATCACACTCACGTGAAGGACGCCCAAGTACTTTGGAGAAAGGTCTCGTGGTCGGGGGTCAAGTCTCAGGGCTGGTGCCCGCACCGGATTCCGGGCTTTGGTCAGCTAAACTGGCCGGACTTGATCTCGGTGCTGCGGAGACACAGCTACGACTACGCCCTGAGCATAGAGCACGAGGATCCGTACTTCGGCTACCAAGAGGGTCTGCTGCTCGGCAAGAAGTTCCTAGATAAGTTCGTCCAAGGGAAATAGGTCGCAAGGGGCCTGGCCAGAGCCACCATTCGCGCTAGGCCTTCTTCACGCGCGCTACCGTTATCTCGTCGATCCCCCTGATGGCCATCCCCTGTTCCTTCAGGGTCTTCGTGACATCATCGAACCGAATGCTGGAACCCAACAGCGTAAGCTTTATCGTCTCGGTCATGGCGTCGACCTCCCTCACTATGACATCCACCTCTTCCACCCCTCCAGCCTTGCATACGGTTGAGGTGAACTCCACGAGTGAAACCTCGCGGGGCTTCAGTACATCCATGATCATCCTCTTGATGGCCACTGTCAACGATTTCCGAGCCGACCTAGCGACCTTCACTTAAAAGGGTTGTGTCCACCGCGGCGGGAACGCTTAATAGCAGCGGGATCGAGTTTCCATAAGTACAGTAGCTAGGTGGAATTGCCAAGGTTGGAAAGTGAACCCAGCGGAGAATCTGGGGCCGCGCGAAAGGGCTTGAGACAACTGGTCGCCTCTTGGCTTGCAGACCTCAGGTCATACTTGAAGATAACGGGAGGGGCCGAGATGGCTCGTAGGTACGTTGCCATGAACGGATTCGATGGCGTATCGACAGCCCTCGGGGTCGTTCTGGGGCTGGTGTTCAGCGGGGCGAAGGATCCGGGTGTCGTGGTGAGCGCGTGCGTCGGAGCAGGCGTGGCAATGGGCATATCGGGCATGTGGGGAGCCTACATCGCTGAGAGAGCTGAGAGGAGGAGGGCGATGAACGAACTTGAGAACCACATGAAAAGAGACCTCAGCGGTTCCGTGCTTGATAGGGCATCGACGGCTACGGCCATCCTGCTCTCCCTCGTGAACGGGGTCACCGCAGGGATCCCGGCGTTCATCCCAGCCGTCCCGTTCATGCTCGTCTCTTGGGGGTGGATCACGGTGGGGACGGCCGTGAACTCAGCCATCGCCTCGTGCATCGTCCTGCTATTCCTGTTGGGAGCCTATGTCGGCCGCGTTTCGGGGGAGAACCCGTTGCTTCACGGCATCCTGATGGTCACCACAGGCGTGGTGACAGTTGTCCTGCTTTCGCTGCTGTTGCCGGGCGGCTTCGCGGAGATCGGTTGAGGACCGCCTGCCCTTCTGCCGTCGTCAGACGGTAAACCTCTGGATGTCCTTTGAGGTGGGCGCTGTTTGTGGGATTCCGACCGGTGGCAGGGGCGGGGGGAGACCCATAGACTTGCTGACGATAGCCAACTCGCCCAGTGTGGCGGCCCAGATCGCCTGGACCACTGGTGCAGGCAGTTGGCTCTTCTTTAGGCCCTCTCCCATGCCCTTCAAGGTGTCCCTGTCCCCTGAGAGGCACACCCTGCCTTTTGACATGAGTTGCCCGACCGAGGGGATGTAGTTGACCGTGAGGATGAAGGGGACCTCTGCGGAGTCCTCGCCCCTCCTAGTGAAATCGGTCAGGCTGATGTTGACGGCTATCTGCATGTTTGGGGGCAGCTGCTTCTCGGAGTCCCAGAACCTTTCGGCTGAGAGGCTGGTCAAGGCTACCTTGACGTTAAGCATGTCTGACCCTGCCTTGGGTCGCTATGTATTAAGCGTTGCAGTTGCCCTCATCGCCCTGCCGATGACGCTCCCTCTCAGATTGTTGTGGGATTGGGTTGTTCCTGTCAGGGTTCCGTGCTCCCATGTGCGGATCGCTGGGAAACCAAGGAACTTCTCATAGTTGTGGCGATAGCACTGGTCACACCGAACGAAGAACGGAAGAGGCTGACTGCAAGCGCTTGCGAGGGCTCTTCCTCCTTGGCTTCTGGCTCAGATGGTGGGTTTCGTGAACCTCGCCCCCCTCAACAGCAGGGCGGGCGCAAAGACGGGAACATCCACCTCCCACCACTTGATCCAGTATCGCTTCGAACTCGTTGCCTCGATGTTGGCCAGTAATCTGACCAAGTTGTCCGTCATTCGGAGGCCCCTCACAGGAGCCGATATCTCGCCGTTCCTTATCCTGAACAGACCGTCCCTCAGGATCGTGGAGAAGTCCCCCGACCTCATGTTCTGGTACCTCAGGTACCAGTTGTTGGTGATGTACAGGCCGTCATCGACCATGGAGACGAGGTTCTCGATCGACTTGTTCCCCGCTGTGACTTGCAGGCTGAACGGCTTAGGGATCACAAGCCCTGCGCTCGCCGTGGTCTTCGCCTTCATCTTCGCGGCAGTTGTCGAGTTATGCAGGTACGTCATCAGCTTCCCGGATTCGATGATGGCGTTTGTCTGCGTTGGCAACCCTTCGTCGTCGAACGGAGCTGCTCCGGGATTGGACGGAACGGTCGGATCATCGATGAGGTCCAAGTGAGACGGTGCCACTTCCTGGCCGAGCTTGCCGGTCAGAAACGACATCCCAGCGTCGACGTAGAAGGCGGACGCGCCCCCCGCGATCTCTTCCACTAGGTCTGCAGTGGTCATTGGGCCCAGCACGGCATCGTACTCACCCGGTTGTGCTGGCTCGGCGTTCAGAGCCCTCCTGGCTATGTCTCCCGCCATCCTCCCTACGCCACGGCCATCGATCGCCTCAAGATTGTTGGCTACAGTGGCGAACTGTCCGGTCGACTCGCTGTCTGCGAACGCCCTGACGCTCAGGTTGTACAAGGTGGTCTTGGAGGAGCCCTTCGCCCCAGCCGATGACCTCTGAGTCAGCTTCGTCGTCTCAGCCACAAGCGATCCTGCGACCCTCGCTGCTCCGGCTCCTCTCGCGGCACCGATTGCGTCCTTGACGACTGCGGGCAACTTGTCCGCCTTCACGACCTTGCCCAACGCCACGAGCTTCCTGCTGTACCCAAACCTGCCCCTCGGAAGCGGTGCATAGGTTCCGCCCGAAGGGCTCATCAATGCCATCTTTGTCGCGTTGTCCACGGCCTTCTCGACCGCCTCCTTGGAAAGGTCGCTGATGGTGAAGCCTGCTCGCTTCTCCTTGACGAAGACGAACACCCCCAATGAGGTTTCCTTGACAACCTTGGAAACTGTTATGCCGTTGTTGGTGAACCTGATCATCGACCAGTCCGTCTCCTTCACTTGGGAGACTGCGTCAGTGGCTCCAGCTCGCTTGGCCCGTCTTATCGCGAGATCCACCAGGCCAATCGCCCTCATGCGCTCGCACCTCCAAGCCTGACCTTCTTCAGCCGTACGGTCGGACCTCCTGTCCACACAGGTGCTCCCTGCATGGGGTCACCCTTTCCGCAGGTGGCTGCCCAGAACCTCAAGTCATTGCCCACGCCGTCGACCGAGCTGAAGAACCCCACGGTCGTCATCTCGATCGCGGGATTCCTCACGGGAATTCCCAACTCCCCCTTCTCAATGAGGTACGCTTCCAGCCCGACGTACCTCTGATTGAACCGACGGTCGTCGATGTTCCACTCGGTGAAGTTCCTGATGTAAACCCCGTAGTCGATCTCGCCGATCAGCTCGTCGAAGCTGTAGTCGCCTGGCTCCATGTAGGTGTTCGCCATCCTCACTATCGGCTCCCGGTCGTAAGCGACGGCCCTGGCAGCGCCGTTGCTTGGAATCCCCGTGGCAGCTGCGGTCTCCCTGTTCTGCAGGAACTCGTTGATTAGACCTTCCTTTATCAGGTACCGCCTTCTAGCCTTGACGCACTCCTCATCGTAGAGGTAGAACCCGTACGATCTCGGGAGCGTTGGATCATCCACAACGTTGACGGCATATGATCCTACCCTCATTCCCAAGGACGTGGTTGACAAATAGCTCTCCCCTGCCTGCGCGGCCTCCCTGCCCATTATCCTGTCAGCCTCCTGCGGGTGACCGCTGGACTCATGACAGACGAGACCGATAACCTCGCCCCCCACAAGGAGATCCAGCCTGTCAGTTGGAGGCGACACGCCTTCCGACAGCATCTTCCCGATTGAACTCCCCTCTTCCTTCATCAAGCCAATCACGTCCCAGCTCTCGAAGGCCTCCCAACCCCTTGACTCCCCCCGCTCACTCATCCTCTGCGCGCTGCCCTTCTGTGGGTGGACTCCGACGAGGAAGTAGTAGAACGAGCTCCTCGGCACCTTGCTCTCCACGTCGCCGCCATCGCTGGTGACAACCCGTTTGTGCGAGACCATGCTCCCCAGCTCAAGCACTCTGCTCACCATGTCCACGCCCTTTGGCTTGGCGCCGACAACAACGGCCTCATCGGCCTCCTTCAGGAACTCAAGCACCTGGTCGAACTCGACGTTCGAGAACTTCACCCTAGGTTTGATCTCGACTTTGTCCCTCCCGAGTTCCTCCTTGCCCATCTGTATCGGCGTGCTGACAGCCTTCGAGGCCGCCCTAGCCCTCGCTGCTGCATCGTCGACCAACCGCAACACGCTAACCTTGCCCAGCTTGTTCGTCGCCCCGAAACCCATCGACCCCTCAACTATCACCCTGACGGCTATTCCCACCTTGTCGATCGAGGACGCGACCTCCGGAACCCCGTTCTTCAGCATGACGCCAGTGCCAGTGTCCGCTTGATGCCTCACTTCGGCATATGAGGCACCTCGCTTGGAGGCCCTCTCAAGGGCCTGGGACATGAGCGATTCGATGTCCGGCATGCCGGCCCGCGGACGTCGTGCGCGGTATTAAGCGTTGGGCAGCCCCAGCGATCAGTATACGGGTTGCGCCCAGACCCTCCGAGGTTCGCGTCTAGAGGCAGCTCTTTGTAAGCGCCGCTGTCTCGCTGCAGGCATCACTCGCACCCCAGCGAGATGTCGAACCGACTCACCTTGTCAGTTCCGCTCAGTCTGACTTGGAGGCACCCGTCGAAGAAGATCCAGTCTGCGAGTTCACCGTTCACCTTCACCCTGCGTGGTGCGTCCTCCCCCCTGATTCTCAGGATCCAAGCCTTCTGGGACGGACCCAATCGAAACGTGAAACCTTCGGCTGTTCTACTCGCAGACATGGAGAAACTCTCGCCGTCGAAGTAATACATAGCGGAGGCATCCTCATTGATGAAAGCCTCCAAGATGATCTCGCGGACTGACTCCTCCCCGACGTAGTTCTGGGGTTCAATCGTGGGGATCAAGCTGTCCTTTCTGACGTACAAGGGGATCTCGCTGAGAGGAACGACTTCCTCCACGTATGTTCCTCCCCTCCTCTCTTCTCCGTCGAACCAACCAAGCCAGACCCCCTTGGGCAAGTAATACTCTGCTCGCCCGCCCTCAACGAGGACGGGCACCACCAGCAGGGATCTTCCGAGCATGAACTGTGCCCCGAGTTGCCTTGTCGCTGGGTCCTCCTGGAACTCGAGCATCATGGACCTGACTAGGGGCATGCCGGTCTCGGAGGCCTCGCGCGCTAAGGAGTAGAGGTACGGCAGGAGGCTGTACCTGAGCCTGTCGAACTGCCTGAAGATCGATAGGGCCTCGTCGCCGTACTCCCATGGCTCTCTTGGCGTGGTCCCGTGACACCTGGAGTGGGAGGAGAGGAGTCCCCACTGGGCCCATCTCACGTAGAGCTCAGGGGAGGGCTTCGGCCCTTGGAACCCGCCTATGTCATGGCTCCAGAACGGGACGCCGCTCATGGAGTAGCTCAGTCCGCCCCTCAAGACGCAGGCCATGTCCTCGAACGTGGTGTGACTGTCTCCGCTCCATTGGAGCGGATACCTTTGAATGCCCGCGCAACCTGATCTCCCCCAGACTACTCCTTCCCCGTTCGCCTCCTGAAGTGCCTCATAGACGGCGCCTTGGTAGTGCAGCGGATACTGGTTGTGCATCTCAATGCCTGTCTTGCCGTTGTGGAATACTGCCTCCTCAGGTACCGCCTCCCCCATGTCGCACTTGAACGCGGCCACTCCCATCTTCGCGAGCCTTCTGTGCTTCTCCTTGTACCATTCGCGGGCTCCCGGGTTCGTGAAGTCAACAATTGCGGTCCGCTTTCTGACGAAATCCGGAACGTGAACCACGTTTCCGTCCTCCGCCCTCGCGAAGAACCCCTTTGCCAAACCCTCGGCATACATCTCCGTTCCCTCAGGGACGTATGGCTGCTCCCAGAGGCACAGCCTGAATCCCCTTGACCTGAGGTTCTTGATCATGTCCGCCGGATCGTCGAAGTCCTCCTCGTTCCAGACCAGGTCGCAGTAGTTCCTGAGCCAGCGGGGATCCAGGTGGACTACATCAGTCGGTATCGCATTGGCCCTCAACTTCTCAGCCACCTCCTCGATCTCCCTGCGGTTCTTGTACATGCAGCGGGACATCCAGAGGCCAAAGCTCCAGAGCGGTGGCACCGGGGGCCTCCCTGTCATCTCGGAGTACATCTTCAGGATGTCCCTGAACGAAGGGCCGTAGAAGATCACGTACTGCAGCTCGTCGGACCACGATTCGAATGACAGGGCGTTGTAGTTGTACCCGCTTCCCACCTCAAAGCTCATCTTCGCCGTACTCGTCACGAACAGCCCATAGCCCCTCGAGGACATGTAGAACGGGATGCTCTTGTAGCTTCTGTCGCTTGACGTCAGCGTGGTGTCGGAGTTCCACATAGCCAAGCTCTGCCCTCTCTTGTCGAAGGGCCCGAACCGCTCTCCCAGGCCGTAGATTGACTCATCGTTCTCCAGCTTAATGCTCTCCACAAGGTGCGTCTCCCCGCCCTCAAGGAGCTTGAAGCACATTGGATACGTTGGGAAATGTCTGTTGACACCTTCCAGGTACTGTTCGAAGAAGATGTCCCCGTCCGAGTTCACTAGCCTGATCTGGAACGGTCTCTTGTTCACTATGGCTCTCAAGGCCTTCGTACCGTATTCCAAGAAGTCCCCTGTGTCCCTCAGTTCGCAAGGAACCTGGCCCGAGCTCTCCCCCGTGACGACTGGTGAAGCGGTTGGGTGCTCGGCTCCTGGGGCAGAAGCTCTGATCACGAGGGCCCGTTCTCCAAGGTAGCCGAGTCCAACCGTTAGGCGAGAGTCAGGAAGACCAGGGCTCAGCCCTATCTCGAGGACTAGCTGACCTGCTCTCTCAGAATGACTCCTGACCTCAGAGGCGTGATAGTAGTTCCACCTCAAGATGTCGAATATGGGCACCGCGTCTCGCTTATGCAGGTACTCGACGTAGAACTCTCGCCTGTTCGATGTTTCTTCCAAGACCCTCCACGATTGCACGGCGACCTTAAAAGGAGGTCGGGAACTCACTCGACTCTTCGAGCTCCGTCCCTGCTGAGAAATCAGCACAGCTCGCTCGACCGCCTAGGACTTGCGAACGGGGAAAATGAAGGCCCGCTTGGCTTCTTGCGATCCGATGAGGATTTGCCCATGAGACGGAGTCTGTCCTGCAAAAGGAGTTGCCCCCTGAACGCCCACCACACACACTCTGTGCGCGGCCCGTTGCGCGATTTGGCGGCGAAGGTTAATATTTAGGCAATCCTAAACTTCGTCTTTGGTGATGCCGACGATGCGCAGGGACATTCGAGCTGTGGAGAGGTATCTTGAGTGCATCTACAAGATACAAGAGGAAGGAGCCAGGGCCAAGACGAAGGAAATAGCGAGACGATTGGGCGTCAAACAGCCCAGCGTAACGGAAATGCTTGCCAAGCTGTCAGAGGAGGGCCTGGTCACCTACAAGCCGTACCGTGACGCTGTCCTCACGGAGAGGGGAGCAAGGATCGGCAGAGCCGCCACAAGGAAACACAGAGTCCTGGAGGCGTTCTTGCACCGGACGCTTGGCGTCAAGAAGGGCAGAGTTCATGCCGAAGCCTGCAAGCTGGAGCATGCCTTGTCGGATGACGTTGAGGTCAGAATCGTCAAGCTGCTTGGGAAGCCCCGCACCTGTCCCGATGACGGGAAGGCCATTCCCTACCCTGACAGCGAGCCGGAGATCTGGAGATGATGATCAATGACTGTTGTTCCACTGAGTTCGTTGAAGCAAGGCAGAAAGGGAGTCGTCCAATCCATCCTCGCGGGCCGCGGAGCCACGAGGAGGCTGTTGGATCTTGGGATCACGCCTGGCCAAGAAGTTGAAGTCCTGCAGTCAGGCCCGTTTCTCGGTCCTATCAGGGTGAGGGTCAGAGGATCAGACATGGCCATAGGGAGGGGAATCGCAACGAGGATACTGGTCGAAATCACCGAGGATGATAGTCAGGCAAATGGCTAACACTGACGGAGGAGACTGGGGAGGGTTCGGACGGCACGGGCGAATCAGACACAGACACGGCATGAAGCGCGTGAGGGTCGCGCTAGCTGGTAACGCAAACGTCGGCAAATCACTCAGCGGCGACGAGTATGTTTTCGTCAACTCTGACAGCGAGTGGAGGATAGTCAAGATCAGAGACCTTGCGAACCATGCATTCGAATCGTGCCCTACTGTCAGACGGGGCCAACAGTGTGTTGCCAACCCGGGAGACCTGTTTGTTATTTCCCTGAATCTGAGGACGCTCAAGCCGGAGAAGAAGAGGGTGAAGTACGTGCTTCGTCACAGAGAAGCAAGAAAGCTGCTTCACTTGAAGACTTCATCAGGTCGCACGATGAGCGCGACAAAGGATCATAACTTCATCGCATTGAGAGAGGGGAAGCCAACTGTGATCAGCGGTGAGGAGATCTCCGTTGGGGACCAACTACCAGTGATAGAAAAACTACACGTCGAGCAATCGAGGCCTGTACTGGATTTGGGAGAATACGTCATGACGAAGGTACGTGCAGACAATAGGCAATACCAAGTCCTCGGCAAATTCGTGATAGTTCATGGCAACAGGATACCAAGACTGCTGAGAATTGACAGAGGCTGGGCCAGGTTCCTCGGCATATACTTGGCCGAGGGAAGCATGACTGAGTCTGCGAGTGTGCCGAGAATCTCAACATCCAGTGAGGACATAAGAGACTTCTTGGTAAACCACCTGAGGGCCCACCACATACCGCATAGCGTCGCGAGAAGCGCTAGCAAGAACTCCTACGACGTAAGCGTCTCAAAGGCCTTGTCACCAATCCTGGAGGAATTTGGCAAGAATGCGGGACAGAAGCAGATACCGTCCTTTGTCTACGAATGGAACAAGGAACTCGTGAGATCGCTACTGAACGGTTACCTCCAAGGTGACGGGTGGGATCAGGTCACTGCCACGCACGCTATCACTCGAAGCGTGAAGCTGCAGCTCGGGTTGATCGTTCTGTTCGCCATGATCGACAGACCTGCTAGAATGAGCATCAGAAGAGTCGACGGAACTCCGTATTATGGGGTCAGATTCATACGGAAACCGAGCAGCAAGAGACCTCAGTGGTTGGAGAGGCTGAAGGACATGGGAAATCTCTTGAGCGAAGCCCGAACCGAAAGCGGCCTAACACAACTCGAAGTCTCGAGAGAATTAGGGTGGAAAGCCGTTAAGGGAAACTACGTGAGCGCTCTAGAAACCGAGAGACATCATACTAACAAGAAATTCCTACGCAGGCTCGTAGGCATCTACAAGCGCCGCGCCCGGCGTCAGCATTCCGCTATTGGCTCATTGGAATCACTTGCCTACGGTGATGTGGTATGGGACGAGGTAGTGAAGATTGATGACGAAGACCCAGGGGACGGCCACGTATACGACCTTGCCGTAGAAGACAACGAGAACTTCATGTTGGCCAACGGTGTCTTCGTCCACAACAGTGTCATCTTCAATCATCTGACAGGACTTCACCAACACGTCGGGAATTGGCCCGGAAAGACGGTCGAGAAGGCGGAGGGCACCCTGCAGTTTGGCGGATACCTGATCGATGTGATCGACTTGCCGGGGATCTACTCCCTTTCAACCTTCTCTCTGGAAGAGACCATCGCGACGAACCACATACTGAATGAGAAGCCAGATGTCGTCGTTAATGTCGTCGACGCCTCAAACCTGGAGCGCAATCTGTACTTCACCATCCAACTACTTGAGACTGAAACGCCGATGGTCATAGCGCTGAACCAAGTGGACATGGCAACCGATAGGGGTGTATCCCTGGACAACTCGAAACTAGAGGAGATGCTTGGGATCCCGGTTGTCCCGATGGTCGCGACAAGGGGGGTCGGTTTCGAGGAACTCATGCGAAAGGTGATTGACATCTTTGAGCGTCGGATCCGGGTCAAGGGAGCCGTACTCACGTACGGAGATGAGGTCGAAGGCAGGGTCCTAAGGCTTGCGAACATCCTCTCGGAGAGGAGAATCAGCATCCCCGCCAGATATGCCGCGATCAAGCTCCTCGAGGGAGATGAAAACGTGAAGCAACTAGTGGGCACCATTGATCACGACTTGGCCCCCGTAGCGGAAGATGTTTCCAGAGAGCTCGAGGCTATGCACGGACATCCTGTGGAGACGATAGTCCCGTCGGAGAGATATACCATAGCCTGTCGCGTGGCGAAGGCCTCACAACGCCTGTTCGATGTCGGGCCCAGACTGGAGGGCAAGCTGGACGAGCTTACGACCACAGGCCTCTCCGGCTATCTGATCATGATCGGTGTGTTCGTATCGATGTTTGTGGGCGTATTTGCCACTGGCGACCTCCTGTCGTCATTCGCGGTGGAGTTCCTCATAGGATTCGAGGAAGCTGTGAAGTCACTGGTCGGGCCCGGACTCCTCGGCGAGCTGGTCTGGGCCGGGGCGGAGGGAGTCATAGCCGGGGTCACCTTGGCCATACCTTACATAGTTCCGTTCTACGCTTTGTTGGGGGTCCTTGAGGATTCGGGTTACTTGGCTAGAATGGCGTTCATGATGGACAGCGCAATGCACCTCATAGGTCTTCACGGCAAGGCGTTCATACCCCTTTTCTTGGGCTACGGGTGCAATGTTCCGGCATGTCTCGGTTGTCGGATAATGGAGACCGAGAGAGACAGGGTCATAACTGCCTTCCTCACTACCATCGTTCCATGTGCTGCTAGGACAATCATCATCCTAGGTCTTGTCGGGCACTTCGTAGGGATTGAGTGGGCATTGGCCATCTATGCATTGGATGTGGCCTTCATCTTTCTGCTGGGCAGACTTGCCCAAAGGGCTTTGCCAGGAGAACCGACTGGTCTGATCATAGAGGTGCCCCCGTACAGGGTTCCCCACATAGGCACGGTAGTGCATCGCACTTGGTTCCAGACCAGCAGCTTCGTACTGGTCGCGTTCCCCCTCATGATCGCTGGAAGCATCATGCTCAAGGCGCTTGAGGTGTGCGGACTGCTGCGCCCGATAGCTCAGTTGCTCAGCCCCGTGACTGTCGGATGGCTGGGGTTGCCCTCAATGGCGGGCGTGGTGCTAATCTTCGGAGTTCTGAGAAAAGAGTTGACGTTGACGATGCTGTCCGCTGTCAGCGGAACGACCGATTTGGCTTCGATACTGACTCCCAATCAGATGATTGTGTTCGCCGTCGTGACCATGTTTTACATCCCCTGTGTGGCCACGATCGCAGTCTTGGGAAAAGAGCTTGGCTGGAGGCGGGCCCTTCTCATAGCAGCGCTGGAGATCGCCCTCGCGGTCCTTCTCGGGGGAATCTTCGCGCGCCTGCTAATGTGACTGAGGGACATGTCCCTTACGAAGTCTTCTCGCCTTGACTTCGACCAAAGCGCCTGCGTGTAGCTCCACCACCCACCTTTCGTCCCTCTGCTTCGTCACGCCTATCCCCTCTCCCATCGTGACAAGCTCCGGGAAGTCGAACGCGCACACTGGGATGATGAGCTCGGCTCGAACGTGCGGCGGGAGTCTGGTCGAGACCTCGAAGGAGTCGCCCTTGTCCGCCCAAGAGACTTCTATCTCGCCGTGCGGCGTCGGCATTCGCCCCCTGGCCCATTTCAGCCCTGCCGGTTGCGGCGCTATGAGGGCTTCAGTGAAACCCGGCGAGATCGGCCTTATCCCCAGTTGGTAGATGCTCAGGAAGTAGGCGGGGCCAGCGGACCATGCGTGACAATAGCTTCTGGTGAAGTGCTTAGCACCTGGGGTCGGAAACGTCTCCCAGCAAGTCGTCGTGCCCTCATCTATCATCAAGCCCCAGCGGTCACGCGTCTGCCTCAGAAGCTCGTCGAACTTCCCCATCCTCGCCAATGCTTCGAATGTGAAGAACATCGTGAAGGGGCTCCCGACCCTTGTCCAGCCTTGGGGCACCTCGGCGACGTAGTTCCTGATGATCTTCTCCCTATCAGGAGGAGCGCAGTCGCACAGGAAGACCATGGTGTTCGTCTGCTGACTGATGACCTTGGACCTTTCCCCATCAGCGTGAATGCTGTCTATGTACGCTTGGGCCTCATCCGACCAGAGGTGCTCGTTTATCGCTCCCCTGATGCGCTCCGCGACCTTGGTGT
>Ga0172366_10003083_pt1 | contig 13106 bp, 14 predicted proteins | sample LakKivSesite69cm_FD_114533 | JGI IMG/M metagenome (GOLD analysis project Ga0172366, IMG submission 114533) | Sediment microbial communities from Lake Kivu, Rwanda - Sediment site 69cm | ecosystem: Environmental > Aquatic > Freshwater > Lake > Sediment | place: Rwanda: Western Province, Lake... | reverse complement strand
CCAGCCGCGACCTAATAACATTAGAAATGCAATCTGCACGTTATGGCCGGGTTGGAAAATGCATGCCGTAGATGGCAGAGCTTAAGAATAGTTCAAACCGTAAAGCTTGTTCCTAAATAGGTGAGAAAATTGGATTATTGGAAAATCGCAGTGTTTGTTGGGACCATCATTTTCTTGGTTTCAGCGTTCCTACCATTAATTACGGTCACTGTGCTCGATACCACGGTTTCCATCACCCTTATAGATTTATACAGCGCACTTACAAATGCTGGAGAGCAGACGGCAAGAGATATCACTGCACTAAGTAGATTGCACGGAATCCTCTTAACAATAGTATTGTACCCAATAACGATGATATTGGGCTTCGTGTCTATCGCAAAACGAAGGGCTGCCCTCGCTGCAGGAATACTTGGCATCATATGCTGGCTGGGTGCAACTATGGCGCTAAGTTCGCTCCAAGCTCTTCAATATACTGGCTTGGGCATTTACATGGGACTCATAGGGGCAATCATACTCCTAGTAGCCTCTGCCCCAAAAACCCACTGCAACGAAGCCTCAAGCCCCAGCAGCACCTGTCGCTCCGCCGCCGGCCCTACCACAGGCAATTCAACGATCAAGCTACGTGCTGAACCTTATTTTTCTCTCGTAAACCAATTACATTAGGCCTTACGCTATAATCAAGAATGATTCAATGGATATCGAGATCGATCGATCTCGATCTCTGAAAAATTGAGCTAACGGCAAGACATTCAAGCTAGCATCTGGGACTTGGCAAAGCGTTATCCACGATCATCCTTTGTTAACTCTATCAAAATCTCCCTTATTCTAAACGCGGGCGCATCTGACCTTATTCCCCTAGGATTGAAATGTGTTAAGGAGGCTTGAAAGCCACGTTTTCTTAGGGCTGACGCTACCTTTTTGACGGATGGAACCGGCAGGTTTAGGGAATCGCACAGTTTGTCAACGACATAGTATGAGATCGGAGCGTCAACTTCACTTCTAGTTAGAGTCAACATCTTCCTTACTTTTTCTCCAAGTTTAAGCTCCCTCTTTTCAGCTTCTTTCCTCATTAACTCACAAAATTCTGCGTTGAACAGTCTGCCAAGCCATAAGGGCCCAGCAACATTCAGCCTTGAGCCACATTCACCACACTTTTCGGTTTGATGGACTGCGAACAATCTTTTTATGCTTTCTCGGTGGAAGCATTTGAAACAGTGCAGAACATATCCTATGTTCTTGAGGCTTTCATCAGCGTTTCTTGCGCCATATTTGATGGTTGCGTAAGCTCTGACATAATGTTCTGCTCGGTGGCTAAAAACCAAATTCACGCCTATTTCATACCTTGCAGCTGTCGTGGCCAAACATCCAGCCAAGAGCCTAGCAGTCAATTCGTGGCAATATTCTGTTCGCAATGGTTTCCCGCCATATTTTCTGATACAAGCTTTCGGATGAACACCGCAAAGAGGCGCCATGTCTGTAGCTGTTAAGGCCAGAAGCCCACCGTCGCGCAGGGCACGAATAGCGGAATCAAGGAAATGCACTGGAGAACCGAAAGGATCTATGTCTATGGCATCAAACCGTTTATGCGGAGCGCTATAACTGTTTAAGAGGAAATTCGCTTCCTCATTTTTCACCGTCGCCTTTTCGGACAATTCATTTATTTGCACGTTATGACTTGCAAGTCGAAAAGCCCTCTCATTGATATCGCTCATCACAACCTTCCTAACACCCTTGACTTCTGCTGCAAAACGTATGCCTCTAAGTCCGCAGCCGGTCAAAGGCTCACACACAGAAATTTCACGATTAACCAGCCTTTGATAGGCCTGTATGGCTAGAACAGCGAGGTCGCGGTTTAGCTCCATAACTGGATTGTAGAAAACAGGAGCCTTTGAAGGAGCATATTCAGAGGCTGATTTTACAAATGCTTTAAGCTTTGGGACCAGTATTTTGACTCTGCCTTCTTCAATGATTTCGGTTGGAAAATCTGGTTCAAAACCTTCACAGGTCATGTTTTGATTGTTCCTCAGTTATGATTACGAAAAACCCTTTTAGGATAATATTAGACTTCTGGTTTGGAGAGGAAAATAGTTGAGGAAACGTCTACTGCTTGTAACTGGCAGTCCGGGTGTTGGAAAGACGACGGTTTTACTAAAGGTTGTTGAAGCGCTAAAAGCTAGAGGCCACAGCGTTGGTGGGATGATAAGTCGTGAGGTTCGATCAGGTGGAAGCCGTGTTGGTTTTGAGGTGCTTGACTTAAGTACTGGTATAAGCGGTTGGCTTGCTCATATGGATCAAGAAGTTGGGCCGCAAGTTGGCAAATACCGCGTAGATCTAGAGGATCTTAATGGTATAGGCGCGGAAGCCATAGTGAAAGCTGCTGAAAATTCTGACATTGTTGCTGTTGATGAAATTGGTCCGATGGAACTGTTTTCGCAGAAGTTTCAAGAAGCCGTTAAAAGAGCTGTGGAAAGCACAAAAATTGTTGTCTGCATCGTTCACTGGAGGGCAAGAAGCAGGTTAATAGACGAAATAAAGAGAAGGGAAGACGCTGAGGTGTACGCGGTCAACTATGAAAACAGGGAAAACCTGCATGAGTTGCTGGTTGGAAAAGCGATAGGTTATTTGGAAAAGACCAGCAGAGAATAAAATGATATAACGTTGAAACTCAGTTGTTAAATTGAAGAGAGGTACCAATGTTAGTTGCTGGGGTAGATGAAGCTGGCCGGGGGGCTGTAATCGGGCCATTAGTGATTGCTGGGGTTCTCGTGAAGGAAGAGGATTTACCAAGACTTAGAGAAATAGGTGTCAAAGATTCCAAGCTTTTGTCTCCTCACACGCGAGAGACGCTTGCTACTGAAATCAAAAGAATTGCTCAAAACTATAACATAGAAAAGCTGCAACCAAGAGAGATAGACATCGCAGTCAGAAGTGGCAGAAAACTTCATAAACTCAACCGACTTGAAGCCCAGACTATGGCTAAAGTTATAGAAGCCCTTCGACCTGATAGAGTTTACGTTGACGCTTCAGATGTTTTAGAAGAGAGATTCAAACAACATATCTTGGAGTGCATGCAGTTCAGAGTCAAGATCATTTCTGAGCACAAGGCGGACAGGAACCATGTAGCCGTCTCTGCGGCCTCAATAGTCGCGAAGGTTGAAAGGGACAGAGAAATTGCACAGTTAGCGAACGCCTATGGGGATTTTGGGTCAGGCTATCCCTCAGACCCGAGAACTGCTGCCTTTCTGAAGGAATGTTGTGAAAAATCTGGAGAATACCCAGATTTTGTTAGAAAATCGTGGAAACCAGCCAAGAAAGCCAAAGATGAGAAAGGTTCACATCAGGCAAAGCTCATTTAACGTTTGCAAACAAGTCTTCCGGGTTCTCAATTTTGGAGACTTCCTCGCTACTAATGCACAAGATATTCTTCCTTGATAGTTCATGGTCCTCTGTTATAAGAATCGGATGCGCTTGTACAACTCTGCTGACGCTTAGAATCTCATCCACCCTTCTGTTCAGCTCCAGTTCCTTGTCATTCGTTACGCCGCCTATTATTCTCATTTTTTCCTCCGGAACGCTTATGACGAAGTCGAAAGGCGCCTTCCTGACCGTTGTAATGTGATACTTGCCGAACTTTCTGAAAATCCTGTTTAGAAGTCTGGTTCTGGCAAAAACAAGCTTGGCTGTCGTTAATATGCAGCATTTGCGGTGGGTTCTTGCTTTTTCAAGGATATTTATTGGTTTGGCAACGGGGATTCCTAGAGCCCATATCAGATTATAAGCCGCTGTAACTGAGGCCTTGGCCATGCCACGTTCATAGCCATATATGGTTCTCCGAGATGTGCCTACCAATTCAGCCATTTCACCCGCGGACAAGCCCAACTCTTGTCTTTTGCGTTTGAGAGCCTCGCCGTCAATTTCAACATAGTAACCTCCCGGATTAGCTTGAATCAAAGGACGGACATTGCGGAGCACAACGTTCTCAAAAGTCCTTAGATTGATGGCCAAGATGTCATGCCTTGTATAAACGGTGTCCTCCTCTAATGGTTTCTCGCGTGCTTGCTTCCCTATCAATAGAGAAGTAGCTGAGAAACTTTCAGCTATGGCTTCAAGCTCGTGTGAATCATTTGCAGAAAGGCTCCCGATGTCAGGTTGAATTCTTATGAAGATGAGGGCGCTGTTTTTTCTGGCTGCAAAATCGAAGCAGCTTGGACGGCAACAGCAAAGTTGAGACACAAAGAAGCCAGCTTCCTTGAGTGTTGATTCTGCGGCTCTTAAATCCTCCCTCTCCCCATAAGCCATAGAATCCCACGCTGAATATCCATTGCATTGTGAAATATAAACTATACTAAGTCTAACGTTTGCCTTGAACAATTCGAGAAAGATTGAAGCAATTTGCATCATCCGCTAAGGCTTCTAAACCGCAATTACCTCATCCGAGCTACGCTCATTTTAGTCCTATTTCCCTCGCTCGACCCGGTGCATCAAGCCATTTTCCACACGTGAAGAAGAGGGTGCAATCCTCCGCGAGATTGCCAACGGAACATCCTACGGATACGTTTCCATACTTTAATTATGAGCTTTGCTCCATTGGAACACACTTTTTGTTCACTTCTCGATACTCATTCATTTAGGGACCACTCGACCACCTAGTAAAAGCTGAGGCCTAAACATCCCAACGGCCAAGGGTTCAATGGGCATAGCGCTCGTTGCGTCTTGAGTATTCGGGGAATTAGACCTTGAGTTTGTTCCCAATGGCGTGCCTTACCGACAACCAATTAAATTAGTTTAGATATTTCCATAGTTAAAGCATTATTAAATCATTAAAGATCTCGCAAGAATCGGGGAGAGGCAATGAGATATAGGGTGATAATCTGTGGTCTGTCTCTGCTGGCTCTAGGAATCATAACAACGCTCTATTCTCTCATCCAGTTCCCATCGACAAGCACTGAGAAATACTTGATTTCACAGTCAAAAACCTATTACGATCATGATAAATTTGCTGTCTTATCAAATAGCAGCGAGTTTAGAATAATAAAGTCGGAGAGATATTATGAGATGTTGCCAATTCCAACAGTCCTCAACATCAGTTTCCAAGCCCAACCGTGCGACATAGATCTTCATATTGAATATAAGGACGCGTTTTATGTGTGGTGTCATGTTGACTATCACGTCTGGGTCAAAATGCTCAAAATTGCAGAGCCTTGGATTCCGAAGCAAAGTTTCTTTAATGTTTCTTCCTTAGATATTACTCTTAATTCCTCTGTACAGGAAATATGGCAACTTCGATTTGCAAACAATGACTTGCAAACAGATAAGATCGTTGACTTATCGGTCACATTACAGTGGACAGAGGTTACCTACAGGGATGTAACCACGCACTCTACTTTGTTGCCCTCCCAATTTGCGTACATTGGATTCCCCGCCCTATTGGCTGGAGCCGTATTCTTGAGTAGAAGACCAGCTAGTTTAAAGGTTATATTCACGCGCGAGCACGCGGGCGAACTGGTAGAAGATCTCCAACACTGTACAGGGGCGAAGGAGATTATCATCACTCTTCTGCTGACAAGCATGTTTCTCTTTTCATCATTCATTGCACACGTCAGATTTACATATACACCGGTCACCGTAAGCACATATACCTTGGATATTCCTATCACATACTACGGTTTTCCCTTCGAAATCATTGGGATTTTGAATCCGCTCACAAGGGCGCAAGATGCGCATGTAAATGCGTATACGCAAATAGAAGGGGCTGGTAGGTTGCAGGTTCTAGGCAAAGGCCTAGTGTTGGACGTTCTCATATATTTGATTTTAGCATTTACTATAGTATATTTGTTTAGAAAGTTCAGAGGCTAAGAAGTAGCCATGAACATTTAAAAGTTACTAGAGATGTGCCCAGTGTCCTTTTTAAAAACAGTCAAAGATTGAAGATCATCTTTTTACTCAAAACTCGAGACAGCGCTTCCACCATTTTCAAAAGTCAATGTGGCGTCGACCTAGAAACTGCGTCTTTGGGAATGAACGTCGTAGTAACCATGCTTATCTTATCATGTGCGATCACATTTGAGCCACTACCATAGCATGGGCTTTGTCATATGGCTCCAGATGTACAACCTGTTCTATGCGAAAACCACGGTTTTCTAGGACCCTGACTTCACTTTTGTAGACCTCAGATGGTTCTTTTGTCACGTTTATGCTCTGAGCTTTCACTGCAAGCATTATCCATCCGGAACTTTTGAGAAACAGGTCAGCGTTGCCGGCCAAGACTTTCGCTTGCTCAGGCTGAGCTATGTCGCAGTAAATGTCGTCGACTTTTCCACCGATGAACATCGCGTATTTTTCGGGAAAACGGGCGTCTTCAAGTATGGGGGACATGTTTGACCTATAAGCGCATACGTTGTCAACCAAGTCTCTTATGGATCTGGCAGCGAATTCTACACAGTAAATGTGGCCTTTCTCGCCGATTATGTCTGAAACGTGGCTTGGTGTTGTTCCAGAAGCCGCACCAAGATAAAGAACTGAGTGGTCTGGTCTGATTGGCACTATTTTTAAGCCTTTTAGGATTGCGGCTGCAAGCTTACTTCTAAATGCGTCCCAGACCCGGTATTCGACTCCATGGTGCCTTATGAGCCTCTCGCCATAAACGTTCCTGCCAAATGACAGGTTTTTTGTCGCTAGTCTTTGTGCGCCGTCCTCAAGGATTGCTTGATATATTGCTGCAAATTGTGGGTGCGGTTTAACTTTCACGTTCACGTCTGTGCTTTCTCCGCTTCTTCTCATTCCTGAACCTCTCGCTTTTGTATTTTTCATGTTTGGGTTTCAACGCCGCCATTGGAGGGGGCTGACTGTATTTTTCCCGGATCTCGTCAATTCGCTTCTCCATGCTGGCTTTTAGTTCTCCGCCTATGTGTCTTCCGCCGAACGCGTCTGCTCTGGCGGCTATCGCTAGTTTTCCAGCTACGGCTCTGGCAATCTTTCCTCTTTGCCATCTTTTCGCATCATGCAACAGAGTGTGTTGGAAGATCAAACCGTGCTTTGGTGGTCTCGTTCCTGTTTTCAGTGAACGGAATAGGGCCTTTTCTGCGCCTAAGACCTGGATTGTGCTGGCGGGTCTCTTTGCAAGATTTGTTAAGCCTCCGGCCACGGCTATTAAACGTGCGCCTAGGAGGGAGCCCACTAAGTATTTTGTGTTTGGCGCGACCTCTTCCATGGTCGAATCCAAATAGGTTTCCAAGTCTTGTCTTAGCTTATATAAGTGGATTATGTCTTTGCATAGGGCTTGGATCTGTTTCAAATCAGCATCTGCAAGGTCTGCGCCCATTGATTTTTCAGCCACTTTAGCTATTCCTTCAGCCTTCGCGTGCGGCACTTCTTCCTTTTCGAGTTTTTTAACAGTGAAGTTGCCTTTGCTGCCAAGCTTGACAACTAATCGAGCGTAGGTTTCATGTTTTTCCAACAGGCGGTCAAGTTCAGGGAAGTGTATGCCATACCATTCCCTCACGCGAGCCATGAGCATGTTTATCGTCTTATCCAACTCGTCGAGCGTTTGGATGGCTTGAGCCACAACCAAGTCTCTTTTTTCAACCGCTCCCTTGACTCGTAACTTGGTGATTTCCATCGTAACGTTATGCATCCATAAGCTAAATTCTTCAGCATCCTTGACAAAACCGGTTTCAACCGCAAACCGCTCAGTTTTTGAACGAAATGATTCTCCAGCCTCTGAAGGTTTAGAGGTCTCAACTTTAACGTTCAACTTTTCCTGGACTTCCTTGGCCAAGTTTGCATTTTCGAAAACAAAATTGTCATAGCCTTCCCCTTCAAGCGTCTTAACCAGACTGGCAATCTCATCCGTCAACTTTCCAGCCTCAATTTTCAAAAGGGTCTTGGCCGCGGTTTGCGGTTCTTTAGAAAATAACTCATTTCCTATCAATTCGTTTTCTTCGCTAAAGGCCAGTATTCCGAATGAGCTTTCAATTATTGTCGCCTTCACTTAAACCCCTCAGCACTACTATCCCACTGTTCTAAATAAAAACTTGCTTGGTATATGGTACATCTTCCTTGGTTATAGTGGTTTCTGGCCCAAAGCTAAACACGGCATGCTTGTCTACACACCTCCATTGCCATCACAAAAAAACCCCCGCGCGCCGACTGAGTTAGGAGAACTAATATAAGTGTTGACCTTAACTGAAAACTGTCCGCGGTGAAACCCTTGAAAAATAGCAGGCTAGATGTTAACTTGGCAGGTTTGCACCTTATTAATCCAACGATGCTGGCTTCTGGGATTTTGGGCTATTCTGCGCAGACCTTTGAAGAAATCGTGAAAGGCGGTGCTGGTGCGGTAGTGACTAAATCTGTTGGATTGAAGCCGAGGAAGGGCTATGCAAATCCAACAGTTGTTCAGGCAAGCTGCGGTTTGATTAATGCGATGGGTCTTCCGAACCCGGGAATTGACGAGTTTGTTAATGAAATCCGTGAGGCAAAACTTGCTCTTGATGTCCCGCTGATTGTGAGTATTTATGGCTATTCAACGGAAGAATACGCAGTTGCTGGAAAAAGAGCGGTGGACGCGGGCGCGGATGCTATGGAATTAAATGTTTCATGTCCGCACGTTAAAGAGACGGGTTCGGAGATTGGTCAGAACTCAGAGATATTGGCTGAGGTTGTCAGGAAAGCCAAGGCTTCTGTGGACAAGCCTGTTTTTGTGAAACTATCTCCAAATGTTACAAGCTTAGCGGACGTTGCTGAAGCCGCGGTCAAAGCGGGTGCAGACGGTTTGACAATAATCAACACTGTGAAGGCCATGGCAATAGATGTTGAAACAGCCATGCCTGTCTTAGGCAATAGGGTGGGTGGGCTTTCAGGGCCAGCAATGAAGACCATAGCTCTGAGATGCGTCTATGATGTTTATGAGCGGGTTAAGGTGCCGATAATAGGATGTGGCGGCGTGGCAAGCTGGCGTGATGCAGTGGAATTTCTCCTTGCAGGAGCGTCAGCAGTTCAGATCGGCACGGCAATAGCTTTGAAAGGACCGAGCGTGTTCAAGGCTGTTACACGTGGAATAGACAAGTATTTGAAGAACAAGGGCTTTGATGGGGTGGAGGAGATTGTCGGGTTATCGCATCGCAAGTAATCAGCTAAGAACTACGAAAGTCTTAAGCATAAAGACCGAGAGCCCGACGGTGAAAACGTTCGCTTTCAAAGATAAGAAGTGCGTAAGGGCTCGGCCTGGGCAGTTTTTGATGCTTTGGATTCCAGGTGTGGATGAAATCCCGTTAAGCATTCTAGACGCAGGGGAAGATGGCATGGTTTCAGTGGCTGTCAGAAACGTAGGTGAAGCAACGCGAGCATTGCACAAGAGAAAGGTTGGTGACTTTGTCGGTGTTCGGGGACCTTTTGGCAACAGTTTCACCGCATCGAGCGATAGAATCTTGATGGTCAGTGGAGGCACAGGCACGGCGCCCTTATTGTTTCTTGCCGAGAAACTGGTATCCGCAACGACAAAGGCGGTTTTTGTTCAGGGTGCAAAGACAAGGAGTGAGCTTTTGTTCATGAATGAGTTGGAGGAGATGTCTGGGAAAGGAAAAATGCAACTTGTTACCTCAACTGAGGACGGCAGTTGTGGCATCACTGGTTTGTGCACGGCGCCTTTGGAGCGGATTTTGGCTAGGGAAAAATTTGACATGATTTACGCTTGTGGCCCTGAACAGATGATACATGATGTTTTTGAACTGGCTGAAAAACGTGGAATAAGCCTTGAGGCAAGCCTTGAACGTTTGATGCGGTGCGCCATAGGCTTGTGTGGAAGCTGTGTAATAGGCAAGTACAGAGTATGCAAAGACGGCCCGATATTCACTTCAGAACAGCTGAGGGAGGTCAAGACGGAATTTGGAATTTCAAAACGTGACTTCGACGGGCGAAAAATACCGTTATGTTAAGCCTATCAATGCTGATGAGCGCAAAGCAAGTCGCGAAACCAGAAGGATCAGCTTTATAAAAGCCGCGAATGAAGCCGCTTCTAAGTAACTCCTTCGGCCGGAAATATTGTGGTCTTAAATGTAAGTATCCATGCTTATTTGTCTTGATTCAAAAATGGACTTCAGTTCCAATGCCAGCACGCGCTCTATGGCTATGATTATCCGTGTCTTAGCAGGTGTAGGAATGTCAACTATAACTGGTTCGGGACCTGTTATAGTTGTTGAGGCCCTATCGTTTTTCAGGCAGGCGTTGTCAGTGAACCTGAATTTCAACCTGAGAACTTGAGTTTGGGCATATGGGTAGCTGAAATCTCATGGATGTCGGATCGTCCGTGCTTGTCAGCATGTTGGAGACTCTAACAATTCGAATGAGGGTTTGTTTGTATCTAGACACACAAGGCAGCCTATGGGCACTGTTATTTTGTCGTCTGTGTGGCCAACTGGGACATTGGATACTATTGGGAAATCATATTCTTCACAATTTCGGAGAACTATGTCTTCCAGCGTTTCGGCTTCTGCTTTGTAGGATTCTGCTGGGGTTCCAACAATTAGTCCGTTTATGGAGTCGAACACGCCAGCCAACCTGAAGTGAGCCAGCATTGCATCTATTTTGGGGAGTTCGTCGTTGATTTCTTCTATGAAAAGGATAGAATCCTTCCAGTCTGGTTCGTATGGCGTACCGATGAGCGGTTGGATGGTTCTTTGGTGACCGCCAAACAATCTGCCTTCAGCAACTTCACCTTTTCGAAGGATCTTCATCTCATGTTTGACAGGAAAGGTGTAAGGCATATGGAGATTTTCACTAACCATAGGCCAGAAATTTTCTTCGCAAAATCGTGTCAGAGGTCCAGTCCCGAATTCGACACCATTGGGTCCATGAAATGTAGGCACCTTTGCCATGTGGGAAATAGCATTCAAGATAATTGCGGGGTTGCTTAGTCCAGTTACAATTTTGGGATCTGAGGAGATCGTCTCATAGTCAATTAAAGGAAGAAGATGTACTGCGCCAGCGCCTCCCATGGATGTCACTATCATTCTAACGTCAGGGTCATGAAGCATAAGGTTGAAATCGTCCGCCCTTTGCTTGTTTGTTCCCGCCATGAACCCAAATCTGGCCAATGTGTTGGGGGCAACTTTGACAGAATAGCCTCTTTTCTCAAAGTATCTTTTCATGTTGCCAACTGCTTCCGGCGTTGGTGGCGAAGAAGTTGAGACGATTCCTACTGTATCCCTAGGTCGCAATCTCTTTGGTGTATTCATAGGATTGATTAAAATGAACCTACATAAATCCTTGACTAAAACATTCTGTACGCCATAATAGAGTCCTTGCTAATAATTAACGTCCCAGCACGCGCTGGACAGGCATGCGCGCTATCCGAGACTCTGCTCGCTACTCATTCCCGTTTTGGTCTGGTTGGAGGAATTAAATACCGAATTCAAATCAATAATACTCAAGGATAGAGCATGACCGAAGATGTCGAGAAGGACAGGCAAAGGGCAGAGGTCTTCGACGCCCTAGGCCACCCATCACGCACAATCATCCTCAAGGCGCTCAGCGAAGAACCACTGGGCTTCGCAGACCTCAAAAAGCGGCTCGGCATCGAAAGCAACGGCCAACTCCAGCACCACCTGAGCAAGCTCGGAAACCTCATCAAAATCGACGAAAGCAGCGGGAGATACTGCCTCTCAGAAAACAGACGCGACGCCCTCTTCGCCGTGCAGACAGTGGAACGCGTAACCGAACCGCACCTGAAAGGAACCGAAAAGGCATTCTTCACGGCAATCAACGCCTATACGCCAAGAAGCCGCCTGCTCAAATACATATCCAAAAGAAGAGCCAAAGCGAGAACCGACTGAGCCCCCAGTGCGCATGCCTGTTCCTAAACAGTTTAGAATTAAGCGCATCACAAGTCATAAAAACTGAAGCAGGAGACATTGTAAACGATGTGATATGAAGAACATAATGATGATGAAGGTTGCTGCAGAATTGTTGAAGAACTCCCACAGGAGTGACAGGGAATTGGCAAAGGTTCTGAGAGCTTCACAGCCAACTGTAACCAGATTGAGAAACAAGTTGGAAAAAGAGGGGTTTATACAAGAATATACCATAATCCCACACTTCATAAAGATGGGGTTTGAAATTCTTGCAATTACTTTGACAAAGACGAAGTTTAACCCTGAGTTAAGGGAAAGAGGAGCCAAATCAATGATGGCAAATTCAAACGTAGTAATGTGTGCTAAGTCTGAGGGGCTCGGAAAGAATGCAGTAATTGTCTCTCTCCATAAAAGCTACTCAGACTACTCCGATTTCATTACAAAATTCATGGAAGAATGGAGAGATATGGTCGAAGACTACGATTCAGTTCTCATCAGTCTAGGTGGAATAGTTCTTAAACCATTTTCACTGAAATGTCTAGCAGAACTGGTTCAGGAACTGTCATGATGCCGCTCTTTTTTCTAATTCAAAATATCAGATTATTGATTCAAAAAGGTTATATTTCGCTGATGCTACTGTGATGTATTTGCGGGTGCAATGTGATGCAAGGTGACCGCCAAATTCAAAGCAAATTCTGATCTAGGTCTTAGCTTAGATTATCGCCCGCTTGAACTTGAGAAAGAAGTCCGTGAATTCTGGGAAAAAAGTCAGATACAAAAGAAGCTGATGCCGTTTAAAGAAAAAAGCAACAATGGCCTTTTAGGCTTCGTTGAGGGGCCTCCAACGCTTAACGGCATACCACACGTTGGTCACGCAAGAGGCCGCGTTATGAAAGACCTTCGCTTTCGCTGGAAAACGATGCAAGGCTATTACGTACCATTTTGGGCAGGATGGGACTGCCAAGGGCTGCCGGTCGAGCTAGAGGTAGAGAAACAGTTAGGTGTCAAGAACAAGCGGGAACTTCTCGAAAGAGTCGGCGAAGAAAGGTTCATACAAGAATGTAAGAAAACCATCATGAAGTATCATAAGGAATGGGTTGAAGCCGACCGGAAACTTGGAGTCTTCATGGATCACGACAAGGCTTACTGGACCTACAAAGACGAATACATAGAAAGAGAATGGCAATACCTGAAACGCGCATGGGACCAAAACCTGCTGGAAGAAGGCCACTACGTTGTTGCCTACTGTCCAGGATG
>Ga0172366_10003082_pt1 | contig 13107 bp, 16 predicted proteins | sample LakKivSesite69cm_FD_114533 | JGI IMG/M metagenome (GOLD analysis project Ga0172366, IMG submission 114533) | Sediment microbial communities from Lake Kivu, Rwanda - Sediment site 69cm | ecosystem: Environmental > Aquatic > Freshwater > Lake > Sediment | place: Rwanda: Western Province, Lake... | reverse complement strand
GATTATATCGAAATAATGCCAAGTGTAGAATCAATGAATTGAGAGATTACTTTGGCACTTATCTGTTACAACATGGAATCTTAGAAGCAGAGATTAATCTATGTCAAGGCAGAATACCACCTTCAATATTCATTAAACACTACTGGAGTCCAAAGCTATCAGAATTGAGAGACAGGATATTCAAAGCATTAACAGAATTAGAGGACTCTACAAAAAAAATCTAAGATTCTTTTTCTATTTTCGAATTCACAAACATTCTAAAGGCTTCATAGAAAGAAAGATTCACAATAGGTTTAGCTCAAGTTACATTTCCAAAAATTTAAGTGTTTACTCTTTAAATAAATAATGAGGAAGGGTTGTGAGAGAAAAAATAGGAATATCTTTTGATTTCGAACTGGAAGAAGGAGAGAAAGTTCTACAAGAATCTCCAACAGTCGTCGATGTCGAGTTTGACAAACAAGAAGATTTCTTTCAAACAATTGTTGGAGAGAAAATCAAAGGAAGGGTACTTGCTAAGCCTTATCTTACCAACCAACGAATTCTAATGTGGCTACTTCTCGTTCCCTTTGAAGTAGCAGAACCCAAATCGGTCTGGTACATTTTACCTTTCGAGAACATTCATTACATGAGACCTGGAAAATCTGGCAAGATGAGTAGAGGAAGAAAAGGGCTGGAAATAGAATTTGCAACACCAAAAGTTGGTGGTATAGCATCTTCTATAGGAAAAAGACTAATGGACAAAGGTGGAATTACTGGGTGGATAGGAAGTAAAATAGGTAAAGAGAAAACCAAAATTTGGCTATATCTTCTAGATTTCCCAATATGGAACATGAATATAACGAGAATACTGCAAGAAAAGAAATTGATTTAGATTATTTATCAACTCTCTTTCATACGCTAACACAATAACATACTCCAATAACAAATAGAAGATTTCTTCGTAAAGAGTTATTTCTCGATTAAACTGTTTAGGATAAGGAGAAGCCAAATTCGACTAGAGTATGGAATATGTGCCAGAAGAAGGAGGTTTGTTCATGAAATATGAAACAATAAAAAAATGTGGCGAACTAGGAATTGAGTTTAATAACATTGATGAAAGGATAACTATAGATTTTCTAAAGAGACTTCTAAGAGGTATTATTGAAAGATCTACCAAATACTTTGATGAAACTGGAGATCACGTATTCATTTACAGAGAAAGGCACATGCATTCAGTTATTTGCCCAGCTATTGCAAATTTAACATCAAGCTATCTAATGGAGCTTCCTCTTAAAAGGAAACCAGCTGGTGAAGAAGAATACTCTGGAAGTGTCGACTACTGGGTAAGCTATAGAAATCGCTCATTCTTGATTGAGTTGAAACATACCTATTTTGCTTATAGAAACGTAGAGGCTCCAAGAAGGAAAATTACTGAAAAAATGGAGGAAGCATTGGATCAGCTAAGAAGTATTAGAACAGACCAATGCAGATATGCTGCTGGTTCAGATAAAATGCTGACTAAGATGGCATTACTGACTATTGTTTTCTATGAAGGATCAAAGAAGAAGATTTCTGAAAAAAATGTCATGAAGTTGGATTTCAAGAATATCTTCAGAAAAATGCTTAACAAGACTGGATTGATGAAAACATCGAATCTGCTCTCTCTTTGGGTCCTTGACAGAAGACTTGTCATACCTTTCGAGTATCAGAACAAAGAAAATGAGATGTATCCAGCAGTTGGCTTTATAGGAGAGATTCTAGAAAAGAAGGAACTCTCAAACTAGAACCTACTCAATAGTTGCATTTGAATATGGGAAAGCAAACCTTTAACCCAGATCTCTGTAGACTATGACTGCTACTATTGTTGCTAACATTAATAGCGGTAGAATAAGAAGTGATGGAAACTCTGGAATTGCTTGAGATGGCAAAATAGGATCGTAATTAACAAGGCATAAGCGATTGTCTTCATTTTGATCATAAATCTTCTGAGCGATAATGGTAAAGTTGGTTGTCCCCCACCAGTTATAAGTCATATTAATAGTAATTCGTGGATCTTGTTTTTCTACCACTACGTTAAAGACGTTGTTATTGAAGTTATTATACACTATTGTAGGTAGTGAGCCATTGTAGAAAGAATATGAAGGGAATAGAATCCCCTTTGCACTATTGACTATACTATTGTTTGATATTATGGGTGAGTCAAAAACATTGATTCCCACCGTGGTATTCATGACTAAGTTACCAACAATGTTCGGAGAGTAAATACCGTATCCTGCCATATTGCCTGTAACAATACCCCATTGTGTTCCTATAATTGTATTTTGCAAGATGTCTGCATTATTAGCTATTATTGCCATATAGCCGCCAATGATGGTGTTGTTTGAGACTATTCCATGGTCGATCGAGATTGCAGGTCCATCTCGCATGGAGAGGTTTATAACGTTATTTGATATTCTTGGAGAACCCCCTACTATAAGCCCTTGTGGTGGTTGGATTACATAAAACTCTGAGAACTCGATTATGCCGTTGGAGCCTTCTTTAAAGAATATCCTTGGATAACCAAACAATGGATCTTCTGAACTTTCAAATCGAATTCTATTTGACTCATTACCTTTAGCAGATAGAGTGCCTTCAACTGTCAGGGTCCAGAAAACGAGATCCACAGCAACGCCTGGATCTATAGTCAAAATTGCTCCTGATGCAACAGTAACATGATCAATGAAAATGTAAGGACTGTTTGCAAGCGACCATGTCGTGTTCTCTGATATAATGCCACCAACATTTGTACCTGAGCTTTCAGAAATTTGAGTATTTGGTGTGTCAAACCTAATTCCGACAACGATCAAATTAGCTACAACGATGAATAATATCATTCTTGTGTTCATGTTACATCAATGATTTGTCATGCCTTTGAATTTTTATGATTTGTGGAAGAATCTTCGATTGAATCCAAATTACCTACAATCCATAAGAATTTGCAATGGTTAATTTTGTGATTCTAATTAGTTCTTTTGGTTCTGCTATAATTTTTCCGCATTTCTTATATTAAAGAGTAAAATCTAAAATGTCAATCAAAGAGACAATACAAGGTGAATTAAAATGTCAGAGGAGAAAAAAGAGAAACGTATAATCAAGGAAATAAAAGCAGCTCCACCCCCTGAACCTACAAGAAGAGCCAAGCCTAAGCAAGAAAAGAAAGGAGAAGGCTGATTGCCGAAAAAGGAAGAAAAAGAGGAAAATGAGCACGGGGCATAATTGGAGAGAAACGCTAACCAATTTTGCCTCAATATCTGGTGTCTTAGCAGGCTTCTGTGTGACATTCATAGCATTGATATTAGGAGGACCAATCGCTGACATCCAAATCTGTACTAGTGGAGTGACTTTTGGTCAAGTAGCAGTTCTATTATTTGGCGTTTCGACTGGTTTATTCATTAGTGCTGCTGAACTCTTCCTACATGCAAAAGAATTTGATGTATTCAGTATACCTGAACCATATCTCAAGTTGTTGAGAGAGGACTGTGAAGAGAAAAAGAAAGACTGGACTGAATTTGAGGATGAACAAACAAAACTTTGTAGACATAATGAACGATTGGGTAGAAGATGCTATAATGTTGCTATTTTCATCATATTTGGTGGCTTGTTCTTTGCTACAGCTCCTTATAGTCTTCCAATTGCTAGTTTAGTTTCTGGATTCGGAATAATAATAGAATCGTGGCAATTGCTTAGATAACAGCTTTGAAAGAAAGGCTTAGGGTATACTCAGATACAACCCCAGCCCTTCTTCATCTTCAGGCATGGCTATCTCCCTTTACTATTTTGATCACTTCTTCAGGTTGAGCTATGACGGTTTTGCACTTCTTACAAGTTTCAACCTTTAGCGGTTCATAGAACGGAATAAATGCTTTTTAAATTCTAGTAGTTTCCATAATGTTGAATGGAGTGAAAGAACTATGGAAAATTGGGAAGTGGATTTAAGAAATACAAAAGACTATACGTTATTGGGGGATATAGGCGAGGCTATAACTCTCCACTATCTTAGCAGTCATGGCTTTTTTATCGTTTGTAGACCTATAAAACTCCTACACGGTGAATTATCTCTAATCTCAGCACATTATCAGATAAAACCACCAAAAATGGATCGTGAACATTGGCTTACAGACAAACAGAAAGAATATCTTGAAATTTTTCCGTCTTGGGATTATGTAGCCTTCAAAAGGGAGTGTGCACCTTATCCAGTCGTTCATAAAGGAAAAACGTATTTGAGGGTTTGGAGAAGTCCGTATCTAATTGAGGTAAAAACCGTTAAAGGAGAAGCAAAGCCTCACAAAAAGCCTAAACTGGAAAGCATTTCTAAAGCAAAATCATTAGGGTTCAAACCTATATTGATCATTGTTAGATTATTGGAGAATTGGAATGTTTCAGCTAAAATTGAGAAACTCTAAACTCGCTTTTTGTTAGAACCAAATTAAGCCTATTTAGACTAGTACACACCCACACATACACTAACTCGATAACATACTCCAATAACAGATAGAACTTTATTCTATAATCTAATTTAGAAAAATGTGAAATACAACTTTAAAGACAAGTATATGAGTCTAAAAGTAAGAGGTCAAGATATATTCATAGAAAAGAAAGTAGAAGAAGAATCTAAAAAATATCCTACTTCTTTTATTGCCTTCTTTAAACATTCAAATCTAATATATTACTCTAAATATGCCTCTATAATGTACATAGAAATAGGATTCCAATGGGTTTAGGGAAGAGATAGAGGAGATTTACGTTAAACTGGTTTATTTGAAACTAAAGAACAGAAAAACTACTTAATCACCATGATACTTGCTTATGTAGTCTAAAGCCTTTTGTGTAACTTCCCATTTTCCATTTTGGAATATAACCAAACCTCGTTCCTCAAGCATTTTCAAGCAATCTTCGAATATGTATCCCCCATATCGGTTAAGAACTTCTTGATAGTTTTTCTTTAAGAATTCTGTTGTCTGAGGGGTTCGGCATAAGAGTGCTGTATATCTTGCACACTCCTTATCTAAAACCTCTGCTCTATCGAAGGGATTGCTTATGGTAGCACTACCACTGCTCGCATATGCCAAACCTAATATAATAGCCAAAACGACAAGAAACGCCAGAGGAATAGAATACAAGGGAACTGGAATCGTAAAGAAGTTGACTATAGGCAGAATCAGAGAATTCCTGAAATCCACTTTTCCAGATATTTGCAGTGCAGAGGAGACAATACCCAATATTATCCCGATTGCGACTACGATTTTCCAGACTTGACTATCCCATATTGACTTCTTAGGCACTTTCAAGCATCTCTAGTTTAAATTCATGAATAGAAAATAAAAGCTGTTCGTTACTTGTGCAACAAGTTAAGGTTCTCATTCCGATGTATGAACCTTTGAAGGTTGTAACGTATCAGAAATGTGGAAAAACTTATAGCTGAACCGAAGGAATTAATCAGAATAAAAATAAAATAAATATGATGGAAAAAGCATGAGTAGGATAACTATTCATGAATTATTACAGCATCTGAAAGAAAATCCGTTTTTAGTGATTAGAATAACCATTTTGATTCTTAGTCTTGCATCTTTAATTACTGCTTTCGCTTATCTAGAAGTTTATACTCCCGAAGTCTATATACGAGGAGTCCCCTTCAGCGTTGTTTTAAAATCATTAGCGTTTGGTGGATTATTTACTGTAATTGAACGCTTTATTCGAATCTATGAGGAAATAGAAAAAACCTTAAAAAAAGACTAGTGTACTTTCAGAAAAAATAAGAATAGCCTCTATGAACCGCTAAGGTTGAAATAGGCAAGTGTAAAACTATTATAGTTGAACCGAAGGAACTAATTAGAATTGGTGATACTTGATGACGATAGATGATGAATTACTTCTTGAACTCATTAAGCCAGACAGACTTGGAGAAGTTGGAGAATATCCTCTCATTGTGAAAGTTGTGGGTACTCGGAAAATCAAGTACAAATTGGAAGAGTCACCACATCCAAGGTATGTGAGGAGTAGCGGTGAAACAGAAAGAGAATTTGCTAAGATAACACCAGACATAATGGTTACAATTCCACACGAAAACAATAGGCAAATTGCTATAGAACTTGAGAATGACATTCATTGGGATTTTCAAGAATCATTGCGACAAATCAAGAAGTATCAAGGTAGGTTTCCCGATACAAGGGTAATAATCCCTTCCGAATACGAACGATTTGCACCATTATACAAGAATGAAGGTATCCGTGTCTGGCTTTGGCAAGCAAGACGAAGATGGAAATGTTTGAGATGTGGAACTATAAATGTCAACGAAAGTCGTGTTCCACCTCGATGTAGAAATGGGAAATGCACAAATAACAGTAGAGACGAGTTTGACCTAGTTGGATTAGAAAATGCTGACTTTAACGAATATGAGTGAGGATTCTCAAGAGAATCAGAACTGTAGAAGATGAAAAATGTAAGAGAAAAGGAAAACTTATAGCAGAACCGAAGGAATTAATAAGAATCAGAAGCCAAATCAGAAATAGGAGATTTTCTTATGAGTGAAAATCGAACACTTTCAATAATGCTTTTCGTTTTAGGCTTGTTCTTAATTGCTGTCGGAATAGGCTTATCTACGGTCACTCAAACGGTCACAAGATACCGAAACTATTTCGGGTTTCAAGTGCCATATCAAGAAACGATTCAACCGTATATAGGTGTAGGTATCTTAATGGTTATAATTGGCTTAATCGTTCTGGTTGTTGCTTTCATAAAGGCACAAACAAAAAAGAAAACTGTTTCTGTCACTATGGAGATGCCAAAAACTGAGCAAAACTTATAGCAGAACCAAAAAGAACTAATTGCAATTTGTGAACCACATTGAGCGAAAAGCAAACTTTTATGTATTCTTAAAAACAAGCAGAATATAGTGATAAGATGAGTGTAGCTAAATCTGAAGAAGAAAAACGTCAAGCAGGAGCAGAAGCTGAAGAGTTCGAAAATTTGTTGAATGAAGAGTTCACCAAAGTCAGCAACCTAATTAAACCATCTATGGAAATAAAAGCATTGAGCTTAGGAATGCTGTCACCACAAAAAGCTAACGAGGAGTTAATGACAAGAGTAAAAAGAGCTATTTTGATAGTTATGAAATTTAACAATCTAACTGAGCAGAAGAAGATTAACCTACTTGATAAACTCATGGAATACATTGAGAAGTTTAAGAATTTAATGGAAGAGTATGGAAGCAAAATCAACGTGGAGTCTTTTTCAATTGAAGTAGGCTTTCCATTTGGAATCTCGATTTCATTCACCTTTAAGCCTAAGTATAAACCATAAGCATATCTGAAACTGATTCTCCCAAGCCTTCAGAACTCCCCCACCCTTTTGAAAAACTGAACCATGTAAGAAATGCGAACGCTTTAGAACCTACCAAAAATTTTTCTAGACTGTGCAAATAATCATTGTAATGGTGAAACAATGGCACCGCAAGATTTTGAAAGGTGGCTCAAAGAAAAGCTAAATCTGACCTTTACCGAATATATGAACTTGAGCGAAGCAGATAGACAACTTTTACTTTCCGACTATAAAGAATGTCGGCAGAGAGAGGCTAAAAAATTTCATGAATTGCAAGCTCAGAAAGAGAAAAGGCTCAAAGAATACATTGAGAAACTCCGTTTGCGTAAACAGAAAAAAATAGACGAATTTGGTAAGACATAATTCTCTGCTAGAATGGCGAAAGTCAGGCGGGTAAAGGATAAGGACAGACAATCCAGAGAAGAACAGCAAAAATCCCATTAAATATACATACTGTTTCTCGCAAGTCTTGAAAGCAGAAAGCAGGAGTATAAAAGAAAAAGGAAAGTTTGCAAGTGATTATCTCCTAGTATTTAGACCACTTATATAACAAAGTTAAACCTTTGTTCATTTCTTTTGTGGTAATGTTGAATATTGGATTTCTTTTCGAGAGAGCCTTGTATCAGCAGTATGCTTTCCAATAAACATCATGCTATATAGCTCATTTAAATTGGAATTACGCACGGCATAAAACATTCTGATATGATTTAATAGACCTAAATAGTAAAGGAGATTAAGTCCTACAAAACTCGTTTAATCTTTGTATAGTATTCGACCAACCGTTTTTAATTATGAAATAATTGAACCTATTTTTGTACATCCTTTTGAAACCGTCAAGTATTCTCTTTTCTCTTTCATCTGGTTCGTAGAATACAATATACCCTAACTTCCTGTTTTCAGGCGATGATGTAAGCAGACCGCTAAGTCCAAGCGTGTGTTGCAGATCACCGTAAACTTTACACTCTAAAATAACTCTCGCTGAATCAACGCTTGGTATGGCCAAATCAACTCTAAAATCACCAAAACTAAAGCCAACTTTTCCACTTTCACTTTCTTGTTTTATCTGTTTTCTAACCCATTTTTCAAAAGCAGTTCCTGTTGCCTTGCCTTTTGCACGAGAATCTTTATTATCGTTCCATGCTTTAGCGTAGTCTGCTTTTAAACTGTTAATCAATTCCCTTTCTGTTGGATATGACTTAAGCTCCTCGTTGATGGTGTTAAGAAAGCTATATAGACCACACGGGTCCAAATACTCATCCTTAATAAACTTGCAGTTCCTCACTTTACATGGATTATTTTGGTATCGACATTTTAACATTTACATCCCCCCTTTCTTTACTATTCTTATCAATTCTTTTGGTTCTGCTATAACTTTTCCGCAATTCTTACATAATTCAACCTTTATCGGTTCATAAAACGGAATCAGAACCCTAACTTTAGGTTCAGTAGAAGGCTGTTCAATGAAAATCTTGTTGACTGGAACTCTATTTCAATGACCACAACTGGAGCATTTCGTTCTAAGGTTCGCTTTCATGCTGATTTACCATTGATTGATTGCTTCCAAGACCATTCGATTTAACTCGTTCCTCTTTTCTTTGTCATACACAGATTCATCTATCAAATTCAGAATATCTTCCTTTGGCATTTCAATGTGAATAAATCGCTTGATAGCCTCTCTTACATACTTTTGAAGAGCCGAGATTTCAAATTCGTCCAACTTCACGACTTTAATTCCATGAACAACTTTGCTTCGTTTATCATAGAGATTATATATGTTTCTAAAAATGTGTGGTAGTTCACTTTCCTGTTCTGCACTTAGCAGAAATGATGCCCTAAGTGAAAGTTTCAAGCGTAATTCTTGTGTTTGATCAGAGAATAGAGATTCAAGGGAAATCATAAGGTCAATTAATCTTTCTTCTAGACGAGCACCTTTCAATGAGCGATAGTAATAGTCAATTGCGTTTTTCAAGAATCCTTTTTTCTTGTCTTGAAAGATTGCTTTACAAGATTCATATTTTGCCAGAGTCTTTTCAATAAGAGGGAGATTATTTCTTCTATCTTCTTCTTCAATAACTGCCACAAATCCTAGCTCTGGGGGGTATTTTGTATGACCAAAGTGGTGCTCAGACGAAATTTTTGCCGTCACTGAACTTAACAAAGCTTCAACGTAAACATTTGTAACTAAACCATACATTTGAGCTATGTTTGTCAAGACATTTATGAAGTCATCTCTAATTCTATCTTTTTCTTCATCGTTTTGAGGTGTGAATCTAAAGAATATATAGGAAGAATCACTCCCAGGAACTCCTCTTACTAGTATGTAATCATCAAACACAATCTCCCTTTCTGGAGCTCCCAAACCTTTTACCTTAAAGCCAATTTGCCAATCTTCTGGCAAAATATTCCCTCACTCTATGTTTATTCTAGTCGATTATTTTGGTTCATCTCTAGCTTTCACATTTCCTACATTTAACAACTTCTAATGGTTCATACATAAGAATCATAACCTTAACCTTAGGTTCTGGAGAAGGTTGCTCAATGAAAATTTGGTTTACTACATTAAATTTAAAGTGACTGCACGAGGGGTTCATTCTATCTTGTCTGTTTTACATCAGTTCAACTTTTTTGGATGTTTCGGCTATCCAATTCTCAAGGGTATAAGTATATTCATGCTCCATTTGATCATAAGTAGCAGCTATTGTTGAGTAAGTTGCACTATATACACCGTGAGATGCAATCATTTCTTTAAAAACTGGTTCTTTTACAACGTTTTTGAAGTGTCTGAGTTTTCCATCGGGTATGACTATTACAACTTTAACCTGAAGATGTTCCAAAACCTTAAAAATGTTTGAAGTACGTTCTATACCGCTCCTAATATTTGTTGTATGTTCAACTTCAAGCAACACAGCAGGTATAGTCTTCCTCATAAGCCAAACTACGTCAACTTCTCGAAGCCTTTCAAGTACTATTTGATCAACACCACTTATCTGCAAATCTGTAACGGTAAGATACTTCTTCAAGTCTGGGTTCTCATTTTGCTCTCTTTCTCCTATCCAGACGTCATATCCCATATGTTGCCCCAATTCTGCAAGAACCTTTATCATTCGATCATGATTCAATGAAGCATCTGTCAACTCTTCCTTTGTAATTCCTTGTTCAGCGGGACCTCCCATGAATTCAGTTAGAGTTTTGCGTCTCTCCTTCATAACCCAAAATGGAATTCCATTTACTTGTTCAGAGTTTGCTAGCTCTCGTACAACGTCAAATATTTCTTTGCTTTCTGGTGTTTTAGCGTTCCTGAGATTTGTGTAGATTGCAGCTAGGATTTCATGAGGTTGTGCCTTTCCATCTTTCTCGTTAAATACGCTCTGTATGATCCACTCTATGCGTTTGTCTAGTGGAATGAAATCTATTGGTGAGAGCTTTTCTCCTTCCCTCAGACTCCAAATTTTGGATCGCCCTATTCGTCTAAGATACTTGTCAAACAGAGATTCATAGTCCAAGTCACGGATCTCAGGATAATGCAGAAGACCCCGATTTAACAAAAACAAGGTGACAGCTCTTACCAACTGGTCGAAGCTGGCTGTTCCACCATGTTCACAGATGATTTTTCTTGATTCTGGGAGAATCAGATTATGAGCAATGCCTGCAATCTTTACTGCTTCTGCTCCCTTTTTTCCGATTTTTTCGAAAGTCTTCTGTTTGAAAAATGTGACGTATATGTCTCCGCTCATTCTTCCAGGATCACGTGTGTGAATAAAATCTGTATATTCTCTCGAGGGAGGTTGATAAAGTGCATCAACGTATTCAAACCCTGCGATTTGAATTGCATACATGAGGGCATTCCAATACTTTATTTCTGCACTATGAAAAGTCACCGTCATGTAGGAATTATAGTCCAAAATTCTATAGATTTCTATAAACGCCTGTGTCAACATATCCCGATAGATGTCCGCATTCTTGTTCTGTTTAGGATTTACTATTATTTCCTTCTCGAATGGTGAATCAAGAGCTAACCAAGTTGACTGCATAAAACTCAGCTCAAGGTACTGTATGGTTTCTCCGTATGGAGGATCTGTAAAGACGTAATTGGCAACTCGATCAGAAAGAGGAAGTTTACGTGCATCTTCTTTCAAGAATAGTACTGTTGCTTTCTCTTCCCTTATTTCTTCGTCGGACTTGGCTTCGACAAAAAAATCACCAATTTCTTCTAAGGATTCTTTGCAAGCTTTTTTCATGGTCTCAAACCGATTCATAAAGACATGCAATATATTCTGTTCAAGGAAAACTGGTGAAATCCAGTATGTTTCAACTCCCCATCCTTTCTTGTTTGGTCGCTCCATTTTGCTGACGTGCTCCAATATAGCTGCGAAACATAATCGTAAACAATCTTTGACATCTTCAGAAACTTGTAAATCTTCAATTTCGTGTCTAAGAATTGACAGAGCAATTAGATTTCTCTTGGTAAATAGTTTATCAACACTCCATACCTTCCTTTGTTTGAGAAACCTTTCTCCTGAGGGGTACCTAAGTTCCTGTTTGGGATAATAGTAAAGAGGTTCAATTGTTTCGATCTCATGAATCTTGCTAAGATCGTCTTTATCTGGAGATGGCTTTGTTTTTTTGCAGTTGCATTCATAAAACCTGAGAATAGGTTCTTCTGTTATAGTTATCAGACCGAAATCTGATAGGAGCTCAAATGCACGGAGAAACAATTCAGGGACAGTTTCAGGTTTTGCATACTTTTTGATCACTTCCTCGTGTTTCATTTTTCCATATTTTTTCAGGATACTGAACAAATCAATTGCCAATTTAGTAAGGGTACTTTTACTGTTTTTGAGGTTCTCAAGTTGTTCGGTTGTTGGTTTTGAATTAGGTTCGTACAGGTTGCTCCAGACGATCTCTCTGATTGTTCCTTCACTTCTACAACGCGGGCAATATTTGCTATACAGCCAAGAGAATTTAATAAACTCCTTTTGCTTATTTCTAAGAACTGGAATTTCCTTTGTTGTGAGGTTTTGAATAATCGTTTCGACTGCAGATGACAAATCAGCAATACTGGTTGGACGACTTAAAGTTCTGGCTATTAAATGGGCAAGAGGATTCAAGTCATCATAAATTGTTTTGCGACCACTCTTTAGAGATTCTATTGCGACCACTCCACATCCAGCGAATGGGTCAAAAACAACATCACCCTTTTTGGTGTAATTCTCTATATATTTACGCACAATAGACCAAGGTTTTCGTCCCCACCATCGAATGGCATTGTAAATTGCAGTGTTCCGTTTAGGAGGTTCAGGAGATGGCGGTCGTATGAATGAAAGCTTTTCCCGTTGTCTTTTCTCCATAAAATCACGCCTTCCCAATCAACTCGTTGATCGTCATTTCAGGGGGCTTAGAGACTCCCAAAATAGCATCCACCTGATTCCTAAATATTTGCTTGAAGTGTAATATGCTTTTGCTTGCAGTAAAACAAAAGAAGTCTTTGAATGGATTATCAACGGACAAATATCAAACTCGATTAGTGAATTTGGTGTAGTTAGTGAATGTAAAAGAGAAAGAGAGTCATGTAGAAAAAAAAGGAATTGAAAGAATCTTAGCTAATATCAAGGATGACCAAAGCAACCATAAATCTTCAAGTGGTCAATGTAAAGCCAGTTTTTCCATAGACCAAAATCTTAAAGAATCAAGCTCTGATTTAGAAAAGAATGGGCGGGGTTGCCCTAGCCTGGTAGGGGGCAGGCCTGCTAAGCCTGTGGTCAGCAATGGCCG
>Ga0172366_10003077_pt1 | contig 13113 bp, 11 predicted proteins | sample LakKivSesite69cm_FD_114533 | JGI IMG/M metagenome (GOLD analysis project Ga0172366, IMG submission 114533) | Sediment microbial communities from Lake Kivu, Rwanda - Sediment site 69cm | ecosystem: Environmental > Aquatic > Freshwater > Lake > Sediment | place: Rwanda: Western Province, Lake... | reverse complement strand
CAATTTTTTTGATTTTTTTTGACATAATCTAATTTTTATATTAGACTAAAACTGACTTTAAGTCAAAAACAAAAAATACATGCCAGATAAATTTTTAATTAAAGGTGGAATTCCTCTTTCTGGAGAAGTTGAAATTGCGGGATATAAAAATGCGGCCGGAGCGGTTTTGGCTGCTGTTTTACTTTCGGAAGAACCTTCGGTTATTGATAACCTACCTTTGGTTTCCGATGTTTTAGACCAAATTGAAATTTTAAAGCAAATGGGGGCTGAAATTGAGTGGCTGGGCGAAAGAAAAATAAAAATTAATCCAAAAAATATTAATCCAGAGAAAATTCCAGCTGACCTTTTTGAAAAAATGCGAGTTTCAGTTTTACTAATTGGACCCCTTTTGGCAAGGTTTAAAAAATTTAAAGTCCCTCATCCCGGCGGAGACAAAATTGGTTTAAGACCTATTGTAACTCATCTTGAAGCTCTGAAAGAATTTGGAATAAAAAGTGAGGAAAAGGAAGGTTTTTATTATTTTGAGGCACCAGAAAATATTGAAGGAAAAAGAATTATTTTAAAAGAATTTTCAGTAACAGCAACGGAAATTTTAATGATGGTAGCTGCTTTATCTAAGGGAAAAACTAAGATTGAAATTGCTGCTACCGAACCCCAGGTCCAAGATTTAGGAAACTTTCTACAGAAAATGGGGGTAAACATTGAAGGAATAGGAACTCATACAATTTCAATTGAAGGAAAAGAAAAATTAAATGGAGCAGAGTTCAAAATTTGTCCTGACCCTACTGAAGCTGGGACCTTTTTAATTGCTTTGGCGGCGACTGGCGGTGAAGGAAAAATAAAAAATGTTGAGCCAAATCATTTAATAATGTTTTTAGAAAAAATGAAAGAAATTGGAGTAAATTTTGAAATTTTTAATAGTGAAATTTTAATAAGACCTTCTAAAGAATTTCGATCAACAAAGATTCAAGTTCTTCCCTACCCTGGTTTTCCAACCGACTTACAACCTCAAACCTCAGTTTTACTAACCCAAGCCGAGGGAAAAAGCTTAATTCACGACCCGCTCTATGAAAACAGGTTTCAGCATTTACACGAGTTAAGAAAAATGGGGGCAGACATTGAAATCACTGATCCCCATCGAGCTTTAATTTTTGGCAAAAAAACATTAATCGGAAATAAAATAAGCGCCTCGGATATCAGATCGGGCGCCGCTTTAGTTTTAGCCGGTTTATGCGCTAAAGGAGAAACTTTAATCGGAGAAATTTCCCAAATTGAAAGAGGTTATGAAAAAATCGAAGAGAAATTGCAAAAACTCGGTGCTAAAATTGAAAAAGCCTAACCTTTCTTAGCCAACTCAAAAGTTCTTAGATTTAATTCCAGATATTTTTCTGGAATTATTTTTTTAATTGATTTTAAAATCGTTCGAGGGTTAAGCGGAATTAATTTTTTGAAAGCGGATAAACTTATTAAATAAACCCCGGCGACAACATTAGTTCCAAGTTTTTTTTGGCAAATTTCAGTTGCTGGAACCACTTCGATATTTTTTGTGAACTTTTTCAGATTCTTTAAAATTATGTCTTCAGGAATTATTTTTTGCAAAGGTATCGGCACGAAATATTTATTTATCATAAAATTTGTTTTTGAACTAGCATAATAACTAGCTTTTAAACACTCTTGCATTTCTAATCCGATAATTAAATCTGCCTTTCTTTGGGAGACTAAGGGTGAGTATATTTTTTTGCCAAACCTAAGATGAACCTCAACCGAGCCTCCCCTTTGAGATAAACCATGAAGTTCTGAAGTTTTAATGTCATAACCTTCGGATAAAGCCGCTTCAGTTAAAATCTGTAAAAGTGTAATTTGGCCTTGACCGCCGGTGCCAACAATTAAGATATTAAATTTTTTCATTTTTTTATCCATATACAAGGCCTCTGGGCGATAATTACCGAGGTTTCTTTTTTATTTAAAAACTCTTTAATTGTGGTGATAAATTCTTTTTGATTTATTGGGTCAATTGCTTTTAGATTTTTGACTCCGCAGGCTCTAACTATTTCTTCAATCTTGATGCCGTTTGGGATAACCGGTGCTCCGGGATGGGGTTGATGACCAGTCATAGCTGTTGTCCGATTTTCTAAAATAATGATTAAGGGATTTGATTTGTTAAAAACAGTATTAATCAGGGCTGGAATGCCAGCATGAAAGAAAGAAGAATCACCGACAAAAGTAATTATTTTCTGCCCGGTAGCTTTTTTAATTCCATGAGCAATTCCTACTGAAGACCCCATACAAGAAAGATAATCCTGCAAATTAATTGGTGAGTTGCCAAAAAGCATATAACAACCAATCTCTCCCCCAAATATTACTTTTTTTAGGTCAACCGCCTTTTTTATTGCCGAGATAACTAACCAATAGGGACAGCCCGGGCAGAGCTGAGGGAGTCTTCGAGGAATTTTCAATTTTAAATTTTCCCCGAAGGAGAGCCTTCGGCTCCCTACGGGGCAGGCAATTTTCAATCCCGTGAATTTAGCTATTGCTGAAGTTACCTGTTCGGGTTTTAATTCGCCAACTTCAGGAATTAAGTCCTTTCCTATAACTTTCAGTTTGCAATTTACATCTTTGGCTAACCTCTCAACTTCTTTTTCTAAATAGGGTTCTAATTCTTCAATCACTAAAACTTTTTTAAAGTTCTTAATGAAATTCTTAATTTTCTCTTCTGGCAAAGGATAGAAAAATCCCAGTTTTAAAACTGGTAAAGAAATTTTCAACTCTTTCAGCGCCTCCATCACATACAAATAAGAAACCCCTGCTGTAATTATCCCCTTTCCAGATTTGGCAGAGGTCTGTCCTCTGCCAATTAGATTAATTGGGGATTTTTCGGAAAATTGTTTGATTTTTTCAATCTTTTCTAAAAGTTCTTTTTTCATCTCTAAAACTCTTGGTGGCAGAGTGATAAATCTTTTCGGCTCTTTAACAAACTTTCCTACTACGCCGCCGGGTCGCGTTGCTCGAATCGGGTTTAATCTCACTGGCATTCTTTGGTGGGCAACTCGAGTGGTAGTTCTAATCATTACTGGAATTTTAAATTTTTCTGAAATTTGAAAAGCTAATTTGGTAAAATCTTTGCATTCTTGAGGATCTGATGGTTCTAGAATTGGAATGTGGGCTAAATAAGAAATTGGTCTTATATTTTCCTCAGATTGGGCTGAACTATGGCAAGAAGGATCGTCAGCCACAATAATTACCGTCGCTCCTTTTGTGCCAGTATAAAGAAAAGGAAGTAAAGCATCTAAGGCAACATTTAAACCAAAACTTTTCATTGCTACTAAAGTTTTTAAACCAGAAAAGCTAGCTCCAATTCCGGCTTCTAAAGCCACTTTTTCATTGGTTGAAAATTCAAAATAAACCCCGACTTTATTGGCAATCTTAAAAAAGAGATCACCAATTTCTGAAGCTGGGGTTCCTGGGTAAGTAGAAACAAAATTAACGCCCGCTTCCAGGGCGCCTCTAACAATTGCTTCGTTACCAAGGAGAATTACTTTCCCCTCCGGTTTGTTTAACAAGAGTTCTTCCATAACCCTACGAACTACGAATTTTTACGAATATACGAATAATTTATTCTACCGTTACCGATTTCGCAAGGTTCTTTGGTTTATCCACATCGCAATCAAGTAATACTGCCATATAATAAGCAAAAAGATGTAAAGGGATAACTGACAAAAGAGGTGTTAACATTTCTAAGGTCTTGGGAATATAGATTACATCATCCACTAATTTTTTAATATCTTCGTTGCCTTGAGTGGCAATAGCGATTACTGGACCTTTCCTTGCTTTTATCTCTTCAATATTAGAAATCATTTTTTCATAGACTGAATCTGAAGGGCAAATGGCTATAGTTGGAAAACTCTCATCAATTAAAGCTAAGGAGCCGTGTTTTAATTCTCCACCGGCTACTCCTTCGGCATGTAAGTAGGAAATTTCTTTTAGTTTTAACGCTCCTTCCAAGGCAACAGGGGCGTTATATTTTCTTCCAATAAACCAGAAGTTTTTAAAATCTTTGTATTTTTTTGCCAATTTTTCAATTTCAGGAGCCAACTTCAAAATTTCCTTGGCCAATTCTGGAAGCTTTGAAAGTTCAGAAACAATTCTTTTTCCCATTACCAAAGCCATTTCTCTTTGTCTTCCTAAATAAACTGTTAACATCGCCAAAGTGGTCAATTGGCCTAAAAATACTTTTGTTGAGGCAACGCCAATTTCCGGGCCAGACCTTGTGTATACACCGGCATCAGTTTCCTTGGCCTGGGTTGAACCAACCACATTAGTAATTCCCAGAGTTAAAATTCCTTTCTTTTTCATTTCTTTTAAAGCAGCTAAGGTATCAGCAGTTTCTCCTGATTGAGAAACAAAAACTGCTGCTGTATTTTTATCCATTATTGGTTTTCGATAGCGAAATTCTGAACCAATATCAACCTCGGTTGGAATTTCCGCATACTCTTCTAACATATATTCGCCCACTCTGGCTGCATAAGAAGCCGTCCCACAGGCAATTAAAATTAAACGATTAATTTCCCTTAATTTATCTGAAATCGAAGCCAGTCCTCCCAATTTTACTGAGCCTTCTTCAATTAGCAATCTCCCTCTAATCGCATTTTCAATTACTTCCGGTTCTTCCATTATCTCCTTTAACATAAAGTGCCGATATCCTCCTTTTTGAGCTTCTTCTGGCGCCCATTCAATCGTCTCTAAAGGTTTTTCCCTTAAGATAAAGAAATTATCCGGTTTTAAAACCGCAATCTCATTATCATCTAAATTAATAACCTGGCGGGTGCGAGTAACAATAGCGCTTGGATCAGAGGCAAGTAAAAACTCATTCTGACCAACTCCTAAAATTAGGGGCGAACCCAATTTAGCAGCTACTAATTTTTGGGGATCTTTTTTTGAAATCACACAAATTCCATAAGCGCCTTTCACTTCCCTTAAAGTTTTCCTAATAGCCTCTTCTAAATTTCCTTGAAAATATTTCTCAATTAAGTGAACTAAAACTTCGGTATCAGTTTCTGAGTTAAATTTGTGGCCCTCGGAAATTAGCTTATCTTTTAATTCTTTGTAATTTTCAATAATCCCATTGTGAACTAAGAAAAAGTTTTTGTTACAATCCCAATGTGGGTGAGCGTTGGCCTCGGTTACGCCCCCATGAGTAGCCCATCGTGTATGCAAAATCAGAGGGTTTCCAATCAAATTTAAATTACTCTCCGAAATTACTTTTTCCAGATTGTCTATTTTTCCAACTTTTTTAATGCAAGAAATTTCTCCTTTCTCTGAGTCATACCAAGCTACTCCAGCAGAATCATAGCCACGATATTCTAATCGTCGTAAGGCCTCTACCCCTATTCTTATATCTTGTTTTTTACCAATGTAACCTACAATACCACACATAAGATTAATTAATTAACTTATTAGAAATTTTACTAATAAGCTAAATTACGATGTTAATTAATTTTCCTGGGACAAAAACAACTTTTTTAATCTCTTTACCCTCTATCCATTTTTGCACCTTTTCTCGAGAAATTGCAAGGGCCCGGGCTTTCTCTTCAGAAAGGGAAGCTTTAACTTCGATTTTGTCTCTAACTCTGCCATTAACTTGAATAACCATAGTTACAATTTCTTCCTTGACTAATTTCGGGTTGTATTCCGGCCACTTTTCAAAAAAGATACTTTTTTTATGACCTAAATTTTGCCATAACTCTTCAGAAATATGAGGAGCCATTGGTGCCAACAATTTCAAAAGTAGTTGGTAGTTAGCGGTTGGTAGTTTGGGAAATTTTTCAAATTCATTAGTTAAAATCATCAAAGTCGAAACCGCTGTATTAAATCTAAAATTCTCAATATCTTCAGTAACCTTTTTAATAGTTTTGTGTAGTAGTTTTTCCAAATTTAAAAGTTGCAATTTGCAATTTTCAATTTTTTTCTGTAAATTCCAGATTTTTTGAAGGAATCTATAACACCCTATTATTCCTTTATCTGACCATTCAGTGGCTTCGGCAGCTGGACCCATAAAAAGCTCATAAAGCCGCATGGTATCTGCACCAAATTTTTTAATAATATAATCTGGAGTAACCACATTACCCCTGGATTTTGACATTTTGGCTCCCTGACGATAAACCGTTCCCTGGTTAAATAATTTTAAAAATGGCTCATCGAAAGCCGAGCGAGGCGTGCGATGAGACGAAGTCTCAGCGAACTCAATTAATTTTTGGTCAAAAAGGGTTTTAGCAAAAAAGCGGGCATAAAGCAAATGCATTACAGCATGTTCCGCTCCGCCAATATATAAATCAACTGGTAGCCAAATTTTAATTTTTTCTTTTGAAGCGAAGGTTTTTGGATTTTTGGGATCAACATATCTTAAAAAATACCAAGAAGAACAAACAAAAGTATCCATGGTATCAGTTTCTCTTTTAGCTGGGCCTCTACATTTTGGGCATTTAGTATTAACAAATTTGATAGATTTAGCTAAAGGACTCTCCCCCTTTCCAGTCGGCTTAAAATCCTTAATTTTTGGTAATAACACTGGCAAATCTTTTTCTGGAACCGGAATTTCTCCGCATTTTGGGCAATAAATAATTGGAATTGGAGCTCCCCAATATCTCTGGCGGGAAATCAACCAATCTCTTAATTTGTAATAAACCGCTTTTTTAGCTAAATTTCTTTTTTCTAAATATTTTGTTATTTCTTCTCTTGCCTCAGCTGATTTCATTCCAGAAAAAATTCCAGAATTAGTTAATACCCCATCTTCTTCAAAAACCCGAGCGTTAGCGAGGGGTGGAGATGAATCTTTAGATTCATCGACTGCCTGATTAGTTTTTAGTGGTTTTATTACTTCCACGATTGGTAAATTATATTTTTTGGCAAAAAGGAAATCTCTTTGGTCATGAGCTGGAACCGCCATGATAGCTCCAGTTCCATATTCTATCAAAACATAATCGGCGACAAAAATTGGTACTTCTTGATTATTAACCGGATTAATTGCCTTTATCCCCAAAATCTCAATCCCGGTTTTCTCCTTGTCCTCAGTCAATCTTTCAATTTCCGTTTTCTTTTTCGCTTCCTCAATATATTTTTTAACCTCTACCCAATTTTCAATTTTAAATTTTAACTTTTCTATTAACGAGTATTCCGGAGCAATTACTAAATAAGTACAACCAAATAAAGTATCAATTCTGGTTGTAAAAACCGGCAAATTTACATAGGTGTCACCTATGTAAACTTGAAAATCTATCTCAGTGCCGACTGAACGACCAATCCAATTTTCCTGCATTATTTTAATTTTTTCTGGCCAATCAATTTTATTTAAATCAGAAAGTAATCTTTCGGCATATTCAGTAATTTTGAAGAACCATTGCTCTAAATATTTTTTCCCAACCAAAGTTTCGCAACGTTCACACTTTCCATCAACTACCTGTTCATTAGCTAAAACTGTTTTACAAGAAGGACAAAAATTTACCGCCGCCTCTTTTCGATAAGCCAAACCCGCTTTGTAAAACTGTAAAAACATCCACTGGGTCCATTTGTAATAGTCGGGATTACAGGCGCAGATTTCTCTTTGCCAATCGTAGCCGAAGCCAGCCGAAATAAGTTGTTTTTTTATATTTTTAATTGCCCTTTTTGTTGAAATAGCCGGGTGAATTCCAGTTTTAATGGCAAAGTTTTCAGCTGGCAACCCAAAAGCGTCCCAGCCCATAGGATGCAAAACATTTCTCCCTTCCATTATTTTCTTTTTGGCAATGACATCGGAGAAAGTGTAACCTCTTAAATGTCCAACATGAACTCCCTCAGCTGAAGGATAGGGAAACATATCTAAACAATAAAATTTCGGTTTTTTAGAAATATCCCTTGCTTTGAATAACTTTTCTTTTCCCCAAATTCTCTGCCACTTTTTCTCAATTTTTTGCGGATTATAGTCCATATTTACAATTTTTAATTTTACCCCGCTTTTTTAATTTTGTCTATTTTTTAGAAATAAAATAAGAGAGGGCAGAATAACTACTCTCTCCTTTTTGAAACTAACAAATTTTAAAGAATTGTCAAATATTTTTTAAATATATTCTATTGTGGCTGGGGGTTTAGGAGTTATATCATAACAAACCCTGTTTATGCCTGGAATTTTGGTTGTTAGTCTTTTGGTAATCTTTTCTAAAACCTTCCAGGAAAGCTTGGTCGGCATAGCTTCTCTTGCGTCGATGCTATCAATACACCTGATGACAATAATATTGCCAAATTCTCTTTTTTTGTTTCTTACCCCAGTAGCTTTATCTTCCATTAAAACCGGAAAATATTGAAAGGCACCAGAATTTTTTAATTCTTTTTCAACAATAGCAGTTGCTTTTCTGATAAGAGTGACTTTCTCGGGAGTTACTTCGCCAATCACTCGGGCGGCTAGGGCGGGACCAGGAAATGGAATTCTCTGGTGAATTTCTTCGGGTAACCCCAGGAGTTTAGCAACTTTTCTTACGTCAGCCTTACGAAGTTCAATTAATGGTTCAATCACTTTGTATCCGTATTCTTTCTCGGGAGAAATTCCAATTTGAGCCAAAACATTATGTTGTCTTTTGATACCGGCTACCGTTTCCTCAATATCAGTTAAAATTGTTCCTTGTAACAAAAATTTAATTTTGTTTTTTCTAACAATCTTTTTAAAAACATCCCTGTAAAAGACTTGAGTAATTGTTTCTCTTTTTTCTTCCGGGTTGGTTTTTCCCCTTAAAGCTCTAAAGAATTTTTCTTTAGCATTTATTATTTCAACTTTTATTCCGATTTTTTTTAAAGGTTTTAACAACATTTTCAGGTTCCTTTTCTCTCATTAAGCCATTATCAATAAAAACAGTTTTTAGTCGATTTCCCAAAGCTTTATGCCCTAAAACGGTTACTGTTGAACTATCTACTCCCCCTGACAAAACGCTCATTGCTTTTTCCTGTCTAACAATTTTTCTAATTTCTTTTATTTTTTCCTCAATAAATTTTTTGTAATTCATAGGTTGAATAATTTTTTAGCGTTGCCAGTGGTAATTTCTGATATTTCTTCGAAACTCAAATTTTTTATTTTGGCAATTTTTTCAGCTACATATTTTACGTAAAGAGGTTCATTACGCCCACTCATTGGCGGAGGAACAAGATAGGGACAATCGGTTTCAATTAAGATTCTCTCTAAAGGAGTTTTTTTTATTATTTCATCTAAATTTAACCCCGCACCAGAACCATCAGTTCGGTACGGGGCAGGTTTAAAAATTATCCCATTAAAACCGAGATAAAGCCCCATTTCTAAATATTGTCCTGCCTGCTCCCAGGTCCCAGTAAAGCAATGGATAACGCCCGCTATTTTTGATTTTTGATTTTTGATGGTTCGGCTTTGCTCACCATCAACCCTGAGTGAAGTTGAATGGTTGAATTTTGAATTCAAGACCTCTATGAGGTCTTGATGTGCCATTCGGCAATGGAAAATGACTGGCAGTTTTAGTTCCATAGCTAACTCCAGATGTTTTAGAAATACTTCTTTTTGTTTATTTTTAAACTGTTCGAGTTTGATTTTGGTTTTCGGTCTGTAATAATAATCTAAACCCGTCTCGCCGATTGCCACCACCTTTTTTAATTGAGCGAGGCCTTTGTATTTTTCGTAATCAAAATTTTCATTTTTTGTTTGAAAAGCAGTTTCTTCCTTGTCCATTTTCACTTTAAAGATTCCTTCAGCTAAATGAATTGGGTGAAGCCCGACAGCAGCATATACTCCCTTTTCGTATCTTTCGGCAATTTCCGCTGCCTTTTTGCTGGTTTCATACTGACTGCCAACATTTATCACCCAAACATCATTTTCTAGGGTCCTTTTAATAACTTCCTCAAAATCCCCTTTATAGCCATTAAAATTCAAATGGGCGTGAGTATCAATGAGCATGGTTTTTCAAAAATCTCTTAGATTCCCAAAAGGCAATACCAACAAACAAAATAGTAATTAAGGTCGGCAAGACTTTTGGAATTTTAACCCCGAAGCTCTCACTGATTATAAAAATTCCCAAAAGGCCAATCGAGGTCATCGCTCCATTTTTCAAAAACCTGTATTTGGCTACTTTTTCAACACCACGAATGGTTAAATCTCTGACAATCAGGGCTCCTATGCCATTTCCAATTAAAATCAGAGGAACGCTGGTTGTAAAAGCAAAGGCGCCCATTATTCCATCAAAGCTAAAAGAAGCATCTAAAACTTCAAGATACATCAATCTTGAAAAATCTGAAATATGAGATGTTCCCCCTATGATTCTTTTTTTCTGTTTTTCCGCCTGTTCCCGAAGACCATACATAATAAAAAAAATGGCATTGCCGCAGGCAGCCGATAACATCAGGTAGGGAGAAAACCTAACAAGATAAAGCAACACAACTAAAATTACAGCTGCGCATGCAAAAAACCAAACCCCGTAATGAGGTTTGATAAATTTATCTAATACAAAAAAGGGGTCTTTTTCCTCTAAGAATAACCAGTGTAAATATAAGAGTAAAAGAAAAACTCCGGCACCAATTAAAATTATCCCCTTTCTCATTTCCATAAGTTCGGCTACCCCTGGCCTACTTTCCACCATTGCCTTTAGGGCTCCCAGAAATCCAATCTCGGGAACAGAAAGCCAAACGACTAACAAAGGTAACAGCCCTCTCATAATAAAAACGGCGGTCAAGATTCCCCAGAATAAAAAAATCTTCCGCCATTTCTCGCTCATTGTTTTTAAGACATAGGCATTAACAATAGCGTTGTCAACGCTGTTTACCATCTCAAAAACTATCAACCCTAAAATAATTACTAAGGCCGTTATCATATTTTTAAATTAGACGAGGGAATAATGGTTTGCTTTTTTGGATTTTTATTTGTTCAAGTATTTTTTCTGAGGTTTCTGGTAAAAATGGCTTTAGCGTCTCAGCGATGTTGCTAATAGCAAATAACAAATTACTAATAACCTCTTTTTGTTTTTTACTTTCTTCCCATGATCGCTCCTTTTCAATATAACCATCGCAAAAACTAATCAATTCCCAAATAGAAATAAGGACTTCGTTAAATTTAAATTCATCGAGAGCTTTTTTGTAGTTTTTCCAAGTTTTATCAATAATTGATTTTAAATTTTGATTTGTAATTTTAAATTTTTCATTTTTAATTTTTAATTTAGTTGCGAGGGTTAATACTCGAGCAACAAGATTCCCCAATCCACTGGCTAAATCCGAATTATATCTTGCTTCAAATTTTTCATAAGTAAAATCGCCGTCCTCAGCCGGCGGAATTTCTCGCAAAAGAAAATATCTTACAGTATCAGTGCCGTATTTTTTAACCAATTTAAAAGGATCAACAACATTTCCTAAACTCTTTGACATTTTTCGACCTGAAACAGTAATAAAACCATGAACAAAAATGTTTTTTGGCAATTCCAGCCCTAAAGACAAAAGCATCCCGAGCCAAATTGTGGCGTGAAATCTCAAAATATCTTTTCCTAAACAATGAACATCGGCTGACCAGTATTTTTTAAAATTTTCTCCGTTAGGATAGTCTAAAGCTGAAATATAATTAATAAGAGCATCTGCCCAAACATATATGGTTTGGGAATTGTCGTCAGGTACAGGTATGCCCCATTTTAAATCTTTCCGTGGCCTCGAAAAACTGACATCTTCCAACCCTTGGCTTACAAAGTTTAACATCTCGTTTTTTCTTTCCTCTGGAATTATTTTTACATTGTCTTTTTTAATAATTTCTTCTATTTGTTTTGAATATTTAGAAAGTCTGAAAAAATAATTTTCTTCTTCTATCGTTTCTGGCTCTTTTTGATGAATTTTGCACTTTTCATTAATTAAATCTTTTTTGGTAATGAATGCTTCGCATCCCACACAATAAAGCCCTTTATAATTCTTTTTATAAATATCGCCATTTTCTTTAAGTTTTAACCAAACCTCTCTGGCTACTGGCCAGTGCCGTTTCTCGTCGGTTGTTCTAATAAAGTCAGTATTTGATAAATTTAAAACCTTTGTTAATAATTTAAACCTAGCCGTAATTTTATCGGTAAATTCTTTTGGTTCTTTTTCAGCTTCTTCGGCCGCTTTCACTACCTTCTGACCGTGCTCATCGGTCCCGGTCAAAAAAAACACTTTCTTTCCTAAAATCCGGTGGTATCTAGCTAAAACATCGGCCTGAATCAATTCCAAAGCGTAGCCGATGTGTGGCGGCGTGTTCGTATAAGCAATACTTGTAGTTATGTAAAATTTTTTATTTTTAGTCATTTTTCTAATTTAATCTTGCTCTTCTTTTTAAACTATTACCACAAATTCTCCCTTAATCATATCTTTTTCAATCTCCCTAACCACTTCCTCCATACTTCCTCGATTGATTGTTTCAAGCTTTTTTGTTAATTCGCGACAAACCACTATTTGAGTATTCTGTAGTTTTTGGTTAGTAGTTAGGAAATCTTTTAATTCGTTTAAGGTTTTTAAAATTCTATAAGGAGATTTATAAAAGATTACTGGATATTTTGAGTTTGCCATCTCTTCAAAAATTTTTCCCTGTTTTAAAAGCGAAAGAATATAATCGATTTTCTGAAGTTTCGAATGTTGATGATAACTTAAAGTTGGAGTTTTTACCTGATAATGATCTAACAACTTCTTTGTTACTCTGTATCTTCGCATAAAATCAAATCAACCTCCTTAAGAATACGGGAGGCGAGAAAAGAAAAATCCTCTAAATTCCCAATGGGAGTGGCAATAATGTAAAGGATGGCCATTTTACTCCGTTAGAAATTATACTTTGCTAAACTTAATTAAAAAATAGTAGTTACTCCGCTTAGAAATCGGAAATTTCTAACGGGGTTTTACCAAACTATTGTTTTTTTCGCGGGCCCAGTCCCTGGAGAAGGAATAGATTCTTTTCTTTTCTTTAAAAAATCTCTTAAAAATTCAAATAGGATTCCGAAAAGTGGAATAGCTAAAATTGCTCCTAAAATTCCCCATAACTTCCCTCCAATTAATACCGCTACCAAGACTAAGACCGGCGGCAACCCAATAAATTTTTTTGTTAAAATGGGGCTTAAAAGATTTCCTTCTATT
>Ga0172366_10003073_pt1 | contig 13124 bp, 13 predicted proteins | sample LakKivSesite69cm_FD_114533 | JGI IMG/M metagenome (GOLD analysis project Ga0172366, IMG submission 114533) | Sediment microbial communities from Lake Kivu, Rwanda - Sediment site 69cm | ecosystem: Environmental > Aquatic > Freshwater > Lake > Sediment | place: Rwanda: Western Province, Lake... | reverse complement strand
TTTGTGTTAACAAACTTCTTATTGGTAGCCAAAGGAGGTGCGCCTTTCTTACCGAACTTAACCTTTAACGGAAGAATCACAGGTAGATCTTTTTCTGGTACTGGAACAATTCCACATTTTTCACAATATATGATTGGAATGGGTGTTCCCCAATATTTTTGTCTTGATATGCACCAATCTCTTATCTTGTAGTTAACAACTTTTTTTGCATAACCTTTTTTAACAAGAAAATCAGCCATAGCATTTATCGCATCACTGCTTTTCATTCCGTTGAACTGCTCTGAATTTGTCATTATGCCTTCTTCTACAAAAGCCTCTGTCATTTCTTCCTCTTTCAGTTCCTTTCCAGGAGGGTTGATGACATTCTTCAATCTTAATTTATACTCTTTGGCAAACTCAAAGTCTCTTTGATCCTGAGTAGGAACTCCTATAACAACTCCTGTCCCATAAGTTGCTACAACATAATTTGCAATCCATATAGGGATCTCCTCTTTTGTTATCGGGTTGATAGCACATTTTCCTGTGAATATCCCCTTCTTCTCCTTGGTCAGCATCGTCCTCTGAAGTTCTGAAAGTTTTTTTGAATCCTCTATGAACTTTTCTATCTCCTTTTTGTTTTTAGCGTCCTTAATCAAATCTTTTACCATAGAATGCTCAGGAGCTATTACAATGAATGTTATACCAAAATAAGTATCTGGCCTGGTTGTAAAAGTTCTTAACTCTAAGTTGCTGTTCTTGATTTTGAATATTAAATCAACACCATAGCTTTTTCCAATCCAATTCCTTTGCATGGTTTTCAATCTATCAGACCATTCTATCTTCTCTAAATCCTCTAGAAGTCTGTCAGCATATTCTGTGATTTTGAAGAACCATTGGTCTATCTCTTTTTGTGTAACTTCAGACTCGCATCTCCAACACTTACCTCCTGCTGCGTCCTCGTTAGATAGAATAGTCTTACAGAATGGACACCAGTTCCCAGGAGCAAACTTCTTGTAAACCAAACCACTCTCAAAAAGTTTCAAGAATAACCATTGATTCCATTTATAATATTCAGGGTCGCAGGTGTTTATTTCTCTTGACCAATCATAGCTCAATGATATTGCGTTAAACTGGTCTTTAGATGTCTTTATACTTTCTTCTACACTTTTCAGTGGATGTATACCCATTGCTATAGCAGCGTTCTCGGACGGCTGACCGAAAGCGTCCCAACCCATTGGATATAGGACGTTATAGCCGAGCATCCTCATGAATCTTACAAAGCTATCTCCAATCATGTAGTTCCTAGAATGACCTACATGCGTTGCAACAGCTGATGGATATGGATACATCTCAAGAACATAATACTTCTTGCCCTTTCCTTCTTTTGCCTTGAATATCTTAGCTTTCTCCCATCTTTTTTTCCATTTTTCTTCTATACTCTTCTTCATAAAAATAAAACCTATTTAGTATATTATAAACCTAACTCATTTGATATTTTCTGAAGCGCTCTTAGGGACAGTTCAAAGAATTTTTCCCTAGGTATTCCTATCTGTTCGCAGAACAGAATCAAATCCCTATTACAGTTTCTAGCAAAATCTTTTTGTTTAAATTTCTTTGAGATAGTTTCAACCTTTACGTCTGCTATTTTTTTAGATGGCATCATCAATGCAGCTGCGATTAGCAGGCCAGAGATGGCGTCGGCTGCTATTAATCCTATCTCCATCTTAGTTTCAGGCTCCAAATTAAGGTTGTCAAAGTTGTGAGTCTTTATAGCTTTTATCATCTCTTCATCTAAAACGTCTTTCAATATATCAGGTGCTAGTGTGCAGTGTTTTTGAGGCTCTGGACACTTTTCAAAATCGATATCATGCAGCAATCCCACCATCCTCCATTTCTCTTGATCCTCATTCAGAAATTCTGCAGTCTCCTTCATTATAGCTTCTACTGCATACATATGTTTTAGCAAATTCTCCTTTGAGATGTGCTCCTTCAAAAGCTTTAATGATTCTTCTCGATTCATGCCATCAGTATAAATTTATAAGGTATGTTAATTAATAAAATCATTATGCCCTGGTAGCTCAGTTTGGATAGAGCGCCTGTCGTAAGGGTGAAACTTCTAAACCGAACTTAGAAGTTCTGATTTAAGATGAAGAAATCAGGAGGTCGTGGGTCCGAATCCCATCCAGGGCAATCTAATTTTCATTAGGCTATATGAAAATAACCCCCAACAACGTCTATATCATATTGACTTTTATAAGTTAGAAACTTAATTGTAAGTATGAATAAAAACATAGGTTTTTGTGGGATTGATTGCAACAAATGCGAACTTGGAAATAGAACCATTTCAAAAAACGCAGAAACTTTGGAAAAAAGAGTTGAAAACTATGGAATTTCTCAGTGGTATCAACTTGTTCCTGTTGCTGACAATGAAAAGTTCGGTTTTGACGAGTTGAACAAGGGTTTAGCTTGGCTTGTCAAGTACGCTGCTTGTCCAGGATGTCAAAACAATGGCGGACCTCCAATGTGCCCGGTTAGAATGTGTGCAAGAGAGAAGAATTTTGAGAACTGTAGTAATTGCGATTCTATAGATACCTGTAAGAAAATGGATTTTCTTGAGCCGGGACATCCTGATTTGAGAGAAAATCTTAAGAAAATGAAGAAAAAATAGAAAATCCAACTTGTTTAATTATTTAATTTTCTTGCTTTCAAGTTCTCTTATCGCATCAGAAGCTATCCATTTTGCGCTCTTTGATTCTATATTTAGAATTTCTTTTGCAGTTCTTATGGCTTCTTTCTGTAAGTTTTTATTACGCTTTCCAATCTGACGTAAAGCCCAATTAACAGCTTTCCTAACAAAGTTCCTTTCATCTGTTGCCTCTTTTTTTATTATTGGTAAAAATTTCAATAGTTCAGTATCTTTCGCTTTCTTATCATGAACAGCTAGGCAAGCCATCAATACGAAACCAGCTCTCTTCACAAATTCCTCCTTTCTCTTGCTCCATTCTAACGCCTTTTTGTATGCGTAAGGCGTTTTATCAAAAAGATTGGAGCAAACCTGATCACAGATGTCCCAAGAATCAAAATCTTTAACCCAATTTTCCATTTGTTCTTCATTAACAAGTTTTGAATCATCAATCAAACCTGCAAGTATTCTTGCTTCATGAATGCCAGAAGACCAGAGCTGCTGAGCAAGATAATGATTTTTTTCTATTTCTTTACCCATTTTTCTTATGATTGGTATAGATACACCCAAAGTATTTTTCGGATTTATTCCAAAACGTTCCATACCCTCTACGTTTTTAGGATTAGAATAAGATTTTAATTCTTTTATGATTTTATCTGTCGTAGGCATAATAAGACTATATAAAAATTCAGATTTAAGCTTAAAAGCAAACTTTTTATCTATTCTCGACAAAGTATTTGATATTATGACTAGGATTATTTCTGTTGTATCAGGCAAGGGTGGCGTTGGTAAAACCACCCTAGTCTCTAATCTCGGAGCTTCTCTTGTCAAAAGAGGAAAAAATGTCATAATTCTTGATGGAAATGTAACCACACCTAATCTTAGTCTACATCTAGGAATTCCCTTCTATCCAATCACTCTACATGATGTATTGAGTAGTAAGATGCCGATAGAATCAGCAATATACCATCACGAATCTGGGCTGAAGATCATACCTGCTTCCCTATCTGCTGAATCGTTAAAGGATATAAGTCTTGAAAGATTTCAATCTGTTATTTTAAAGTTGCTAGGCAAGGCTGACATAGTGATAGTTGATGCTGCGGCTGGCCTAGGCAGAGAGGCAATAGCGGCAATGAGCGTTGCAGATGAGTTGATAATTGTAACGAATCCAGAATTACCAGCTGTTACCGATGCTCTAAAGGCGATAAAAGTAGCAGAGGAGAATGGGACTAGAGTTCTAGGAGCTGTTGTTAACAGAGTTAGAGGACTGAAGCATGAGCTGTCTATAAGCGAGATAAAGACTATGCTAGAGGTTCCGATTATATCTATTATACCAGAAGATCTATCGGTTCCAAAGTCAATAGCAAAGAGAGTTCCAGTTGTTCATCACAAACCGCACAGCAGGGCGTCATTAGAGTTTCAAAAATTAGCTGCTAGAATAATAGGAGAACCCTTCGCTTCAACCAAAGCTAAAAGCTGGATAGAAAGATTATTTTTTTGGATGACCTAAAGACTTCAAAGCTTTTCTAAAACTTTCATGTTTCTTTTCCATGATTTCTATTATATCATCCAAGAATAAACAAGGTAGAATTATTATTACGAGATAAAGGAGTATGCCCAGACCTAGAGAAGAGATTACGTAACCTTCTACTTCAGATGGAGCAAATCTAGTTGTCATGGGTATAGTTATCCCAAACTCTATAGAATAGTACGTGTTACTTATCGGGTAAAACAAAGCAACTCCAGGAGGTCCAGAAAACAAATCAAGAAAAGTATGGCTTGAGAGAAATATTAGTAATAGTATGGAGAATCCTTTGAAGCTATAACTAGTTCTGAGGCTAAAAGCTAAAATTATAATGATTACTGGAAGTAACACCGTAATGAAAATATTGTGAAATGTAGCCCTTTCAACACCAATAAAGTGGTCTGCATCTATTAGAACAGCCAAAATTCCAACTATTATAATATTTCTTAATTCATGATTGACGTGAACCTTTGCTGCCATAGCAGCAATTATTGGAAATATAAAATGAAATAATGTGTCCATTTAACCAACCTCAATCTCAAATGCTATTACAGGATTCTCCAACTTCCAATTCTCCAGAACTTGAGGGTGAACCTCACCGAAAAATCCTATTCGTCTGTTATCAACCACTATCTCTCCGCATCTAGACTCTATAAAACTTGGATGGCTGAACTCTTTTATGGTATAATTATAACCTAGATTCTTCAGAACGCTCTCTACCAATGACTTTAGCTCAGTTAAGTTAGTCTCGTAATTTGAAATAACACCTGCCAACTTTCTAACAGTCTTTGTTCTAGTTTCTTCCTTCTCAGTTATATGTATACAATCTCCTACTTCGAATATCTTCTGCGGATACTCTACATGTTTGTTAGACGTTAAGGTTTTCAAAAGGCTAGGCAAGAGCCACGTTCTGCATATTGAGAACTCGCTAGAGACTGGATTAAGTATTTCTACGCCCTTCCCATCAACATTCATTTTCTTAAATTCGTTTTCCTCGTTGGTTAATACAAAATTAAGGATTTCCTGCATTCCAAATCCGCTCATTAGTTCCCTTATATTTTTAGAGAGCTTTTCCAAGTCAGATTGTTTGCCTATAGTTGCTATCTTAGGAAGCAGTGGTTGAATATTGTTGTAACCATAACCGATGGCAACGTCCTCTATTATATCAATTGTATGGATTATATCGCATCTGTAGGGCGGAGCGCTTATCTCCATTTTTCCACCCTTCATCTTTCTAACATCGTATCTCATTCTCTTAAGAATTTCTTCTATATTACCTTCGTTCAAGCCCAGACCTAAGATTTTATCTACAGCTTCAACATCCAAAGAAATCTTGTAAGGTTCTAAGTCAGGAGTTTTCTTATTCCCTATCTTTACAGTTAAGATTTTTCCACCCCTCTCTGCTACGTTACAGACTAGTATGTTTAGAGCTTGATTTACTGCTCTCTCATCTGTTCCTGTTACATCAATGAAAAGGTTCTTTGTTTTATCAGTTACCTTTGTCCTCTCCGAGTTTATAATAGGCGGAAAACTTAGCACGCCCTCACTATCATAAAGCATTGGGTATTTTCCATCCTTCACCAGATGAGCATAATCCTTGCCTTTGGGATGTTCTTCAAGAATCTGCTTTATATTCATCTCTCTTGTTTCATTCAACGGCACAAACTTTTCATCGTTCACATCCTTGTAGCTAAATGGCGGTTTTATTTTATCAAAATCATGAACGCCAATGGCAACCTTCTTCCTATCCCTCCCTATGGTTGCATGAAGTTTCTCTTGTATCTGCATCAAGCTTCTAACTAGTTCATCAGTTAATTTTACATCAAGCATAATTCCACAGACAATAAAGGGTCTTACTTCTGCCTTTTCTTTTTTCAAAGCAAAATTCGAATCTGTAACATCATATTTTCGTAGTCCAGTCTCTATACTTAGAAATCCTTTAATTTCCCTGGCTAAACCCTCTACTGATAACATGTCTGGTCTGTCTGGTGTTAGTTCACATTCTATTTTATCATCAACAATCTTTGATTCACATTTTATCAAGAACAAAACTTCCTCTATCTCTTTATCCGATAGTTCCTTTCCTACTAAATTCAGCAAATCTTTTTTATCAATTTCTATTACAACCATTTCAATCACTCAAGAATGATAAAATTTTCATAAGTTCATCATAATTATGTTTTGCTAGTTTTCTTCCGTAACTTGTTTTTATTTTATCATACATTCTCTGAATCTTCAGTTTGGTTTGATTTACTCCATCTTCAATGCTTAATTTTTTCACCTTTCACATAAAATAAAAAAATGTTAACCATGTACCCGCATAAATATCTAGAAAGGCTATACCATCAGCATCTTTTATTATTTGGGCTTCAATTGTTTTCGCTTTATCTTTCTTAGATGCTCTATGTACTAAAATACAATGAATAACGTCTTCAATAAACTTTTTATCACAACCATAATTTTCTAATAATTTTCTTGCAATCTTAGCACTTTCTATATGATGGTTTTCTTGATCTTTTATTTTGCCTGTGTCATGAAGTAATGCCGCTACCTCTACAATAGTCTTGTCAGCATTTAATTTTGACGCCAATTTTAAGGCGTACATTCTTACGGCTTCTATGTGGGCATTATATGCTTTATCTGAATATGGAGAATTATCATAAACATATTTTTCCACGCCTTTAATCAAGTTTTTCATTTACTTCACCAAAGCTTTGCTTCTTAACCATTCCAAATCATTCGAATAAAGCATTCTTATGTCATCTATCCCAAGCTTGAGCATTGCAAGCCTTCCTATTCCTAGTCCCCAAGCAAGCACTTGCGATTTTTCTATGCCTAATGGTTTCATGACCTCTGGTCTCATCATTCCTGCTCCACCAACTTCAACCCAACCAAACTTTGGATAGTTAACATACATTTCAACGGAAGGTTCTGTGAACGGGAAGTAAGAGGGTTTGAATTTAACTTCCTTTGCTCCAATAGCTTCTGCAATCTCTTTCAAGAAACCTAGCAGATGACTGAAGGTCAGGTTCTCGCCTACAACTATTCCTTCGCAATGGTCGAACTCCATCAAATGTTTGGCGTCGATAACATCTGCCCTGAAGGCTCTGTCTATCAAAAAATATTTAGCTGGGTTATCCTTATTTTCAAACATGGTTCTTGCTGAGACTGCAGTTCCTTGGGAGCGCATAATCAATTTTTCAGCGTTTTCCTTGCTCCAGCTTCCTCCCCATCCAAGACTTTCTGTTATCCAACCACCTTCATGAGTGGCCTTAACCTTAGCAACGAGATTCTCATCAGGTAACCTTCCTCTTTCAGGATTCTTAAGAATCAAAACATCATGAATACTACGGGCAGCATGGTCTTGTGGCATGAAAAGCGCGTCACAATTCCAGAAATATGTTTCAACCAAAGGGCCTTTCATTTCTTGAAAGCCTAAACCAATTAATCTTTCCCTTATATCCTCTATGAATTGTATGTAGGGTTGTTTTTTTCCAGCGTAATTATTTGGAGCAGGGGCATTAACATCGTATCTTCTAAAAGGCTTAGATTTCCATTCACCAGTTTTTATTAATTCTGGGTTCAGTTGAGATATTTCTTCTTCACCAACTTTCACTTCAACCTTTTTTCTCGAGAACATTTTTTTAATTCTTTGCCAGAAGGATGGTTTCTTTTCCTTTACTTCCTTAAATTCTTCAACCAAGTTCCTACTTATTAGAACCTTTAAAATTTCCTGCTCGGTTCCACCTTTCCTATCTATCTCTTCTAAGGATTTTTCTACGATAGTCTTCTCTTTTTGAGCTTTCTTTCCTTCTTCAGTTATAGAAACAATGTTATTCTCAATCTTTATCCAGTCATTTTTCCTTGCCCACCCTATCGCAATCTGTGAATTAGGAAATTTAACAACCTCTTCTAATGGCTTTTGATTTTCTATGAATTTAAGCAGTTGCTTTTCAGGTAGGTTGTTTTTTAGATAATTTTTGCCCTCTTCTGTTAATCTGTACATAGACTCACTTCTAAAATTTCATAATATTTACTTTATTCATTTCTTCTTTAGCTTTCTTGAATTTCTTGTTAAAATCTTCCATGAACTTTTTCATTAACTCAGCTGCTTTCTTTTTACATTCGCCGCACATTACCTTGCCTTGTTTGCACTTTCCATAGATTTCGTTTAATTCGTTATCATCCTCTATCAAATGTTGCTTGAACAACTCGAAAACAACGCATTCCTCTGGCATCCCACCAAGCTTTTTCTGTTCTTCAATTGTCTTTTGACCGCCAGTCTTTGTAATAAGCATTTTCTTTGCCACTTCTTCTGGGTCTTCAGGTATTGATATATAGCTGTTAGGGGTGCTTTTACTCATTTTCATGCTGCCGTCGAGACTTGGTGTATATTTATGATAGGTTGCAGATGGTAGGATAAAATTATATTTCTTATATCTTCTAACAACGTCCCTGCAAGCACGCAAATGAGGAGACTGATCGGGTCCGACCGGCACAACAACCGGTTTTGGTTTTTTAACTTGAGGATAGAGAATGTCGCCTATCTGTGTAAGCACTGACATTATCTTACCTGCATTCAAGTCCCCATAAATCGCTCTAAACTCATTTAGAGTTAACTTGTTTGAAAATTCATAAGCAAGATCTCTTACAACCTTGTTTTTTGATTGAAAGTAAAAATTAGTCTTTTTTGGATCCAAGCCTAAAGCTATGTAAGCAGGAATATGAAAATTCATTGCCCTTTTCTCAGCTTCCTCGAGGGGTATATCTCTAGTTGCTAAAGCCTCCAAGTCTGCAACTAAGACGTTAGCCTCGCCACCCTGTTCCTGAAAATACTTTACCATCTCAACAACCATTTTATTTCCTAGATGAAGCTTTTCAGAAGACGGCATGATACCCGTGAGTATAGCAAACTCTTTTTTATTTTTAATTGCATCGGCTATTCTATCCAAATCTTGATGTCCGAAGACGACAAACCTTCTCATCAACCTGTTTGGTTTTGGGAATTTTTTTAATATCTTTTCGTTGAAAGGTTCCATACCATAGTTTTCTATGATTTTTTGATAATCTTCTATCAAGACCGAGCCCCACGGATCTATTCTTTCTATCATCTACCCACCTTTAACTAATAGATAACTTTCTTTATGCTTATTAATATTCCTAGAAGTAGTAAAAACTGCTAAATAAATTGGAGCAGATTCCATCCCATTAAATCGCCTAAGCCTATTATATAGTCTAAGAATTTAAAAGCATATTACTAGGATGAGCATAATTAAACTTTACTCTTTCAACCTTTTTCTCAAAATCTCTTTTGCTTTTTCAAGCTCCCTCTTTCTGGAAGCAGGCAAGTTCTTGCCTGCTCTGTTAATGAAGAATTGTATCATGCGTATGGCTGAACCTATACCCTTCGGGCTGACCCACTTGCTGCCCATAACCTTTGCTATGGTTTCAGCATCCTTTGTAAAAATGCCTTTCGGAGGGTAGGTTGATACAGTCTTGACATTCTTTACCCATTTTTTCGTTTTAGCCATCGAATCTAAACCTGCAACTTTTCCAGAGCTTTGTTAACATCGTCTAAATCTATTTTTGCTGCGTTTCTAGACTCGGCTATTTCTCCTGAGGTTTTCATTAGAAACAGTCCTGTCCTTATGTCCTTCTCAGTAAAGGTCTTCCTTATCACATTCTCAAATGCATCATAATCCCAAGCATTTGGGGCGAACGCATATTTCTGCCTCTCGTAAAGTATTCCTCTAATCTCTTCAAACTTGTAGGGCTTGAATTCTATCCTGTCTGGAGTAAGCCTTGACATGAGTCTTCTATCTACTTTTGCCACCCATTCGTTAACGTTTGTTATCAAGAATATAGTCTTCCTAGGAACATCCTCCACGATTCTATAGAGAAAGTCAAAATCATTCACCCTGTCTATCTCGTCGAAAGCAAAAACTACACCGTCATATTTGTTAAACTTCTCTATTAACAAATCAAAAAGTTCATCAGAAGAAATTTTTTCAGTTGTTTTGATTCCCATTTGGTCTGCTATGTCGTTGATTATTTTAGGACTCGTGTCTCTTTTCCAACAGTTAACATATATGGGCATTATATTATCTGTTTCTTCCATTAGCATCCTTAAGATGAACTTTGTGCAGGCTGTTTTACCTATGCCAACATCTCCAGTTATTATCAGATTAGTCCCACTCCTACCGTTCATCAGCGGTTTTATACAATCCGCAAGATAGCGGTGCTGCTCTTCTCGATAAGGCAAAAGTCTTGGTAAGAAAGTTTGTTCAAGAATAGCAGGATTAATAAGTAGGCTCATGATTAATAATTGGTCATTATTTATTTAAATTTCACAGGTATACTTTTCCAATCTATTCCTTTTTTTATGGCGACATTAAAATGTAGATGAGGTAAATCTGTAAAGCCAGACATACCTACATATCCTATCAAGTCTCCTTCCTTTATTTGGTCCTCAACATTTACTACAACTTTATCTTTACCAAGATGAGCATATTCAAAATATATTTCACCATATTTTATTAAAACACGATTTGTAATTTTTGGAGCCATTATTAACATTTCACCTAGGTTCCAACCTCTTCTAATAGCTTCCTGTGGTGTATAATGTTCATCAGAATCTGACTTTGCTAATACAACATCTCCTTCACGAGCTGCCAGTACTTCAGCACCTAAAGGTAAAAGAAAGTCAGTTGCATATTTTGTTACTGGGCTTTTTTCATGTGCAAAGTCTCCTTTAGGATGTGATATCTCTACTTTGTATTTTTTGGTGTCAAAGGGATAGGTACATTCGAGTATTTTCATAAAATTAATTAAGGGATAAACTTTAAGTTCTTTAATGCCTCTAAACTAAAATAGTTGAGTAATATGGAAAAGGATGAAAAAGACTTTGTAGAGCTAGCAAAAAGGAGAGGAATCTTTTGGCCGACTGCAGAGATATATGGACCTATTGCTGGCTTCTGGAATTTTGGCCCACTAGGTACGTCGTTAAAGAGAAAAGTTATAGAAGCATGGAGAAAGCACGTTGTTAAAAAAGATGAGATGATTGAGACAGACGGCGCACAGATAATGCCGATGCAGGTTTTCAAAAGTTCTGGGCATCTTTCAAGCTTTCAAGACCCTCTAGTTGAGTGTACTAAATGCAAGAAGATATATAGGGCTGACAAACTGATACAGGATAAGACAGGAGAAATAGTTCCCGAGGCTATGAAGCCAGAGGAGTTTGATAAACTATTAGAGAAAAATAAAATAAAATGCATTTGTGGAGGAGAACTTTCAAAAACTATTATGTTCAATCTTATGCTTAAAACTTTCTTAGGTCCGAAGCAAGACGAGGTAGCTTATCTAAGGCCAGAAACCTGTCAAACCATATTCACTGATTTTTCTCTAATCTTCAGGTCTTCAAGGGCAAAGCTACCTATCGGCATTGCTCAAACTGGGAAATCCTTTAGGAACGAAATTTCCCCCAGGAATAATCTATTCAGACAGAGGGAGTTTACGCAAGCAGAGGTAGAAGTATTTTTCAACCCTAAGAAAGAGAACTCTTTTGAAAAATTTGAGAATGTTAAGGACTATAAAATAAATTTTGCTCTGCTTGGCAGAGAAGATAATATGGTGGAGATGACATGTGAAGAAGCTTTCAATAAAAAAATATTTAGAAGTAAGATAGAGGCTTACTACTTGGCTCTTCACTTGCAGTTCTTCGAGAAGGTTGGAATATCCAAGGAAATAATGAGAATAAGAGAGATAGGCCCTGAAGAAAGACCTTTTTATGCAAAATCCGCTTGGGACTTGGAAGTTAAGACCTCTTTGGGATGGACAGAAGTAATAGCAAACCACTATAGAACCGATCATGACTTAAAGTCTCATTCAGAAGGAAGTGGTACTAACCTGACTGTAATGGATGGTGAAGAGAAAGTTTTGCCTTGGATATGGGAGGACTCTATGGGTATAGACAGACTTATGCTGGTTCTACTGGACATAGGGCTTAAAGAGGAAGGTGAAAGAGTTTACTTGAAACTTAGTCCAGAAGTATCACCTTATCAAATTGCTGTGTTTCCACTTGTCAACAAGGATGGCTTAGACGGCAAGGCTTTTGAAATCTATAAAAATTTGAAAGAGAAGTTTGATACTTTCTATGATGACTCTGGGTCAATAGGAAGACGTTACGCCAGACAAGATGAGATTGGTACGCCTTTCTGTATCACAATAGACTATGACACTATGAAAGATGATACGGTTACAGTTAGATATAGAGATACTACCAAGCAAGAAAGAGTAAAGATAGAAGATTTGGTAAACTTTATTTGTAAGAAGCTGGCTTGATTCGAACTTAATCTCTATAAAAAGCTTCTTTGGGAGTTAAAAATATGAAATATAATTGGTATGCTTTTAAGTTAGTGGCAGTATGCGTAGTAGTTTTTATTCTACAGAATATTTTTACAGGTTTGACTGACCAATTTTCCTTGGACTCTGCACTATTGTTTTCAAGACCATGGACGATTATTACTTACATATTTCTTCATGCAAGTTTTGAACATCTTTTCTATAATATGTTTGCTTTAGCCTTGTTTGGTTCAATATTAGAGAATGTAATCGGTGGTAGAAAGTTTCTAATAACTTTCTTTGTTTCAGGTGTCATCGCAGGAATAGGAAGCGTTATTTTCTATCCATCTTCCATAGGAGCATCGGGAGCAATTTATGGAATTATGGGAGCTTTAGCAGTTTTAAGACCAAGAATGGTTGTCTATGTTGGCTTTGTTCCCTTGCCAATGTTTCTTGCGGTTGTTCTCTGGTCGGCGGGTGACTTGTTAGGGCTGTTCTCTACAACAGACTTGATTGCTCACGGAGCTCATTTGTTCGGTTTGATATTTGGGTTGGTTTACGGTATAATTTTAAGAAAGGACTATGGAGAAGTTATAG
>Ga0172366_10003072_pt1 | contig 13126 bp, 9 predicted proteins | sample LakKivSesite69cm_FD_114533 | JGI IMG/M metagenome (GOLD analysis project Ga0172366, IMG submission 114533) | Sediment microbial communities from Lake Kivu, Rwanda - Sediment site 69cm | ecosystem: Environmental > Aquatic > Freshwater > Lake > Sediment | place: Rwanda: Western Province, Lake Kivu... | reverse complement strand
TGGGTTCGATATCGCCTCGCGAGATGAGCCTGTCCGCGTCGGCAAACGATATGCCGTAGGCCTCATCAAAAAACGCGTGCCAAATATGAATGGGAATTTTCCGATCCTTCTGCCAGTTACGTAGTGGTTTCCGGTCTTCCTCCTTGATGATGATCGTTGGCAGAACAGCGCCTTTTTTCAACCCGAGTTTACCATCCAAACGCTTCTGTGGAGTGAGTGGCTTGGCATAGTCCGGCATCTGCTTTGCCCTCCAAAGACTGTTCTCGCATTCAACAGCAACGACGGCGTGCGCCAAGAGGTCTTGCATTTTCGCCTCGTCCTCTGGTGTAAACGGCAACTCGCTCAAACCGCCGAGTTGTTTGACGACAGAGTCGACCTTCGCCTTATCCTGAATGCGATAGAGGAGAAGATCAGGCCGTTTGATTTTACCAAGTCCGGCCTGTTCTAATCGCTCGAAGTACAATTCAAAAGCGCGCACATCGTTGTCTGGGGCGGTTCCGCTCGGGCCGTATGGCATGGCAAAATACTTTCCTGTAGAGTTTACTGCCTGAGTTAAGCGTTCTTCGCTCCATACCCCTTGAGACCACCGCATGAGGAAATCACTTCCTCGAAGACGGCGCGGATTGAGTAGAAATTCCGCCCACGGCACCCTGTCCATGCCGCGAAGCATTATCGTAAGGTTTTCCACCGAGACAGATAAAACTCTATCGAATGTGTGTTCCACTTGTCTTTTCATATTTATTCTTTTTTAGTCAGCATTTTTATGCATTCAACGCGCATCTCTCTTATCCGCCTGCGGCAGGCAAGGGGAAATTAAAAGGGGGCGCGCCCTTCGCCTTTGAAAACAATTGTGGTTTTCTCGTATGCACTTCCCAACCGTACGGTTTATTTCAAACCATGCGCCTCGTAGGTTTTTTCAAGATCGTCTACCTCTTCTTGCGTCCTGCTTTTGTTCCAACCCAACTCTTTAGCCGCCACACGCACACAGGTCGCAATCGCCTCCTTGCCGGGATGACCCGCCGACCCAAGGTCCGTACGCCTCAGAACAATATCCGTTAGTTTTTGGGCCATCTCTTCCCGAATGGCGTGAATCACTTCCGCAAGGAGGACTTCAGACGATCCGGGTACGGTTTTCAACAAATCGGAACGCCTCTCACCATACTTCAAAATACGAGCATACTCTGATCCGTAATTGTAAACCAAATGGCGGACTACTTCCGCGCTCTGCCCTTCCGGAGTGCTGGAGACCGCCCGAGACAAAAAATCATCAAATCGCTCAATTTCTCCTCCCACAAGTTGCGTATCTCTGGATAGAGGCGAAGGGGGCGTCTTTCCCATCTTTTTGAATATCCGGTTCACGGCTTTTTCCGCCACATCTCTGGCTGTGGTGTACTTGACGCCCACAACGCTGATCAAGCCGTCCAGACCGTCTTCGCGGAAATGGTCGTACAAACGGGAGTGCTTGGTAAGAAGAATTTCCCCTGTTTTTCTGTGGATTCCATCCATGGGGAGAAATCCTTTGTGTACAAAGGAGATCTCATCGCGACCGATGGGATCTTGAGGATATCCCGCGTTGACATTCTCAAGGAAATCCTGAATCTCCTTTTCCGTTACCTGCAGATCCTCGGGATTTCCAGAATAGGGCTGGTGATACGTACCGATGAGCGTGCATTTCCGCCAGGGTGCGAAAAACAGAACCCTGCTTCCCTGATACACGCTGCCATTATTTCTTTGAAAACGAAACGGAGCAGCAATCCCTGCGGCACATTCGGAAAGCAACGAACGGCGAACCACCAGATTCATGGCAGTTGAAAGATGCACTCTCGAGGAGTGTTTTAAGGCACGTCGTAACACCTCATCCACCCAGCCGCCGCTGGTGTTGATGATCATTGTGGCGCGAATTTCAAGAGCATCTCCAGTCAACCCATCCACTGCCTTGACGCCTTCCACCCGGTTGCCTCTCTTCAGAAATTCTTTGGCTTCGATGTAATTGGCCACTTCGGCTCCGCGCCGACTCGCAGAAAGCACAAAGGAAAGAAGAAGGCGCTCGGAGTTGTACATCTGAGCGTCGGTCCAAAAAGCACCTCCTCGGACACGTTTGCCGTCTATGCCTGGCACCAAGCGCAGACACTCTTTTCTGGAAACCACTCTGCCCGCGGGAATGGTCTTCTCCGGATCCTGCAATCGGTTGCGATCAAAGCTGAGGATGTCGTTTAGGTAAAGCCCCATGCGCATGATTTCGTTGCCTTTCATGAAATGCCCGTAGGTCGGCATCACGCAGGGAAAAGGATGCACCAAATGGGGAGCGATCCGCATGAAAATCATGCGCTCACGGACAGATTCCCGCACACGTGGAATATCCAGCTGCTGCAAATAGCGGAGTCCGCCGTGGACAATTTTTAAACTGTTTGACGACGTGGCAGACCCGAAGTCGCTCTTATCAATCAGGGCTACAGACAATCCTCGCAAAGCGGCATCCCAGGCAGTGGCAGCACCGTAGATTCCCGCACCGATGATCAACACATCAAACGAATGTTGGGACAGGGCTTTGATATCTCTCTTCATTTTGTGCTCTTACTTATTATTCTTATCCGGAATGCATTTTTGAACGAATCATTTTATGGCACTGGCCATGATATGCCAGCCGGTCCTTCTCACCAAAGGTCTTGGAATCCGATTGAAAGCACCGACAAAAAACGTATTAAAAAGAAATCCCTTGACGCCGCGATGCAGTCGCGATTTGACAGGGAACCGCTCCGGTGTTATCGTGACACTGGAAAAATTGGCCAGCATCTTTTTAAATTCGCCGATGGTGTATTTTCGAAGTATGGGTGCGTCCTCGTGCTCCAGTTCCACCTTAAAAAACTTGGACATCACATTGAGCCAACCCCGACGGTTGTACAGCATGCCGATAAACTCGCCCTGTGATTTTAGAACCCGAAACGCCTCGTCTATCATCCTCTGAGGGTTCTGCGTATACTGAAGCACGCCGTGGGCATACACCATGTCAAAGGTAGAATCTTGAAATTGCAGCTCTTCCCCATTCATCACCCGAAGATCGCTCGTGAGTTGATGATGCGCAAAATTTCTTCTGGCCAGATCAATGGCAGTCTTGGAAAGATCCACGCCCGTCACCCAGGCACCTCCCTGGGCAAAACGGATCAGATCAAACCCCAGTCCGCATCCAATCTCAAGAATGCGCTTCCCTCGGTAGCCTGCAAAATCCACGACGCGAGGAAGGTACCTCAGCTTATCAAAGCGGTATTCCTCAAGATCGCTAAAGAACGCTTTGGTCCCCACTGGATGTTGGGCGACTTCCAAGTCGTGGATTCGCTCGTTCCAATAGTTCTGAATTTTCAAAATCGTATTTTCGATGTCTGCACTCTTTTCCTCGATCATGCATACCACTCCCGAACAATTTAAAAGAATAACCAATAAAATCAACCCATTTCGTAAAGCTCGTACCACTTCTCAAAAACCATGAGTGCCCAAAGCTTGTGGCTGTGGTTCTCCTCTCCTTTGAGGTGCTGGTCTACAAGTTTCGAAACAAACAGGGGATTAAAAAATCCCTGCTGCCGAATCCGTTTTTCATTCAGAAGATCCAGCATCATGGGTTTGAGTTCATGCCGGATCCAGTTTTTTATGGGAATGCTGAATCCCTGCTTATCCCGATGTTGAACCTCTTTGGGCAAACGGTTCCAAAATGTTTTTCTTAGGATGACCTTTGTACGGAATCCTCTCATTTTCAGACCGGGTGGCAGAGTCAAGGCAAACTCCACCACCCGATGATCCAAGTAGGGAACTCTCGCCTCCAACGAGGTGGCCATAGACATACGATCCACTTTAACCAGGATATCATCCGTCAGATAGGTTTTCACATCCATGAATCCGGTCCGTGTGACGTCATCCAAACCGTCGGCCAATCGGCTGTAGTGGTAGATAAAATCGTAAGGATCGTGCTTTTGGAGGACATCCAGCATGTCGCTCGAAAAAAGAAGTCTCCTTTCTTGCTCGCGCATGAACACCATCCACCGCACATGGTAGAGAGATTTCGGGAGTTCTGTTCCTTCAACAAAACGTTTGAAACTGTTGACAGCACCTTTCTTTTGTCCGGTGGGAGAAAGGCCCTGCGCCAAGGGCTGAATGAGATTCTGCTTTATGAATCTGGGCAACCGATGGTAAAACCGCCTGTCAAACCGCTGCGCCTTGTACGTATCGTAACCGCCGAAAAGCTCATCTCCCCCGTCTCCGGAAAGCGCGACCGTCACAAAATCCCGGGCCATTTTTGAAACAAGATACGTGGGAAAGATAGAAAAATCCCCGAACGGTTCATCAAACTGCTGGATCAATTTTTCCGTAAGATCCAACGCCTTGGCCTCAAGGATGAACTCGTGATGATCCGTGCCGTACTTTTGAGCCACGGCCCTTGCGTACTTCAGTTCGTCGTAAGACGATTCCTTGAAACCGATGGAAAAAGTCTTTACCGGTTGATCCATCAGTTCGGCCATCAGCGAAACGACAATGGAAGAATCAATTCCACCGGAAAGAAAAGCGCCCAACGGTACATCCGACACCAAACGGAGACGAACGGAATCCTTGAGCAGTTCGACAAGGCGCTCCCGGGCTTCTCCCTCATTCCACGGTTTCTCTTGCAGGACCAATGCCCAAAATGGCCGAATCTGAATCTTCCCATTCTGCCAGGTGAGCCAGTGCCCAGGTTCCAGCTTTCGAATCTCTCGAAAAATGGATCGCGGCGAAGGGATGTATTCGAAGGTCAAAAAATTGTCTAATGCGACAGGATCAATGGTCTTTTGGATTTTTGGGCATAAAAGGATGGCCTTGATCTCCGAGCCAAAGACCAGTTTTTCATTGTCCTGATAGTAGTATAGGGGCTTGATCCCCAGACGGTCCCTGGACAGCAAAAGTTTTTTCTTTCGGCTGTCCCAGAGGGCAAAACCAAACATCCCGTTCAGTTTTTCGCACACGCCCTCCGCCCATTCTTCGTATCCGTGAACAATGGATTCCGTGTCACTTGAGGTTTTGAATCTGTGCCCTTGCTTTATGAGTTCAGCCCGCAGCTCTCTGTAGTTATAAATTTCCCCGTTAAAGACAATAGTAACCGATCTGTCTTCATTGGAAAGAGGCTGATGTCCGGTGGAAAGATCAATAATGGAGAGCCGTCTCATCCCCAAGCCGGCATTCCCCCTGACCTCCTGCCCTTCGTCGTCCGGCCCCCGGTGGACAAGGGTGCCACACATCCTTTTAAGAACAGCCACGTCCGGCCGTCTCGCTTCGTCCGTATAGACGATTCCGCAGATCCCGCACATACGCTATGCCCTGCTCCCTACGGCTCTCTCGAGAGCCTCTTCAAGTTTCTCCAGATAGGCTGGATAGCCGTATTTTTTATCCGCCAACTCAAGAGCTCGTTTGCCGATCCGTCTTGCCAAATTCCGATCCCGAATTGCAGAAACAATCCCCTCTGCAAAAGATCCCGCCTTTGGATCTGTAAGAATCGCCACGTTATCATCAAGGACTTGCGTATGGGTGAGCAAGCGCGTGGCCACGATGGGCAATCCGGACCGAAGATAGGCATAAATTTTCAACGGCGTGTTTGTTCCCGAAACGCGCGGCGACACCAAAACATCGGCACAGCGAATGTAGCTGTTCACTTCTTCAGGAGCAACCTGTCCGGTAAAAAGAAAATGATTCTCCAACCCTCTCTTCACGACTTTGCTTTTGTAATGGGCGACCTGATCGGCATGGCCTCCCACCAGAAGAAAGACAACTCGCTTTACTTCGCACAGTACGCTCTCCGCGCTATCAATCAAAAGGTCCAGCCCTTGATAGGATTCAAACGTTCCGGTGTAGAGCACAACGGTTTTGCCTTTGAGGTTCAGTTTTTTGTGAATCTCGGCGGAAGAGTCCTTCTCTCCAAAAATCATCCCGTAATCCACGACATTCTCTACCAAAACCGATCCCTTGCTCGGGAAAAGGGTCTTAACGTGACTGTGAAGATCGGGACAGATGGTGATGACAGCGTCTGCGTATTTTAATACCCATTTCTCCATGTTTTGAAAAATCTCGAAAAGAATTCGCGAGTTGGAGAATTGAAAATTTTTAAGCTGCTGAGGAAGACTGGAGTGCATATCGTAGAGATGGGGTATAGAAAAAATTCTCGAAAGAAACGTTCCCCACAACCCTGCTTCTTCGTGCGTGTGTATCACATCGTAACGCTCACGCCAAAGTTGGATCACAGTTTGTATCAGAAGTACGATGTCCAGAGGGATCTTTTTAAACGAAGGACCGATCTTGATTTTTCGAATTCCAAGAATTTGGGGAATTCGAAAAATTCGAACACCGGGGAACACCACATCTTCACCCATCGAATAGGTTAACAGATCAATCCGGTGCCCCATACCAGAAAGGGCCTTCAAACGGCCCACGATACTCAGAGGCGTTCCTCGAGGTTCGAAGATCGGCTCAGGAGCGATCATTGCTATTTTCATATCGAATACATCCCATGGCCGGAGATCGAACCGACCGATTTCCAAGAATCCCGAAGATAGCTTGCTGTCCATCCGATCACAAAAATCGAAAGCAAGCAGTTTGTACCCCCTCAGGCGATGGAAGAATTCAAAGACCGGTACAACATAATTTAAACAGCACCGTACCCAATGAGTACAACAAAAATGGTGCGGATCAAGATCTTAAAGTCCAACCATAACGAAAAATTATCAATGTACTTGAGATCCATTTCCATCCACTGTTCAAAGTCAATTTTGTTGCGCCCGCTCACCTGCCAGATGCATGTCAGCCCAGGTTTCATGCTGAGCCGTCTTCTCTGCCAGGTCTCATACATTTCGACTTCCGCTGGAAGAGGAGGTCTGGGACCTACCAAACTCATATTCCCCTTAAGCACATTAAAAAGCTGGGGCAATTCATCCATGCTGAATCTTCGCATAAACCGGCCAAAACGCGTCACCCTGGGATCTCGTTTCATCTTAAAAACAGGCCCCCGCATTTCATTCTGACGTTCCAACTCTCTCTTACGCATTTCAGCGCCTACGTACATGGATCTGAATTTATAAAGAGTAAACTTCCTGCCGTTGAGCCCGCAACGAATTTGTCGGAAAAAAATGGGACCTCTGGACGTAAGCTTCACTCCAAGAATCACAAACAGAAAAACAGGCAGCAAAAGGGAAACGGCCAAAAGGGAAACAATCAAATCCATACTCCGTTTGAGAAAAAGCTGCCATTCTTTTGCGATGGATGTCTGAAAAATAATGAGCGGAACTCCGGCAAATTCAGACTGACGAAGCTGTGCCAATTTGGGTCTGTACAGATCCACAGTAACGGCCGTGGAGATTCCTTCCCTTTCACAGTGATAAATGGCTTCCTCAATACGGTTCAGCCACATTCTGGGAATGACAAAAATAACCCTGTCTATGATGTGTTCACGCAGGATTCGAGGGATGTCGCTGATCCTGCCGATCACTTCGTAATCCAAAACTTTCTTCCCAAGAATCTTCGGATCATCGTCCACCAGACCGACAATCTTTAGTCCCCAATTCGCGTGGGCCCGAACGATTTCGATAAACTCCTGCGCTCTTCTCCCTGTTCCCACAATGAGAAGATTCACCAGGTTGTATCCCTGACGGAAGGAATAGTCCAAAAACCAAATCCAACAGGCCTTTTCAATAGCCAGACTTAAAAATCCTGTGACCGCAAAGACGGCCACGTAAAGCCGACTGGTAAGTGTCATTTTCAATAAAAAGACCACGCTTCCCAATATGAGAATGGAGCCCAGTCCCGTTCGTAAAACCCTCCACAAAATCTCAATAAAAAGTTTTGTCCGAAATTGTGTATAGACGCCATCAATGGACATCAGGCTGACCCAGGCAGGAACGGTAATAAGAACAAGCCAGATATGATTCCTCAAGAAAAAGAAAGCCCCTCCGATAGACAGGGAGGGAGCAAAAGCCAGCGCACCCAGCTCAAGAACTTGCCTTATCTGCCACGTAATAAAATACGCCGCAATAAACGAAATGACAATCACGATGGAATCGCTTACCTTCATCAGGCGAACAAGAAAAATTTCCTTCTCCCGTACCATACCTCAATCCTTCAAATCCGACTCTTGAATAAACCACTCCACGAACTTGGGTATGCCCTCCTGAATGGAAACGTGGGGACTGTATCCCAGCTCTCGCCTTGCCTTCGATACATCGGCATAGGTTACGGCTGCATCTCCCTGTTGATCCGGCAGCCTCTTTATCTTGGCCGGTTTGCCCACCACTTCTTCCAATAGGCGGATGAGAACATTCAATTCAACGGTCTGGGATTCCCCAAGATTGTAGATACGAAATCCATCGCATTTTTCAATGGCCTTTTCGACACCGTCAATGATATCGGTGATATAGGTATAATCCCTCCGACTCGTCCCATCTCCGAAGAGAGGAATTTCTTCTCCCTGAGTAATAAGTTTCGTAAATTTATGAATAGCCATATCCGGACGTTGCCTCGGTCCATAAACAGTAAAAAAACGAAGACAAGTGACGGGCAGAGAACGAAGGGAATGATAGGTATAGGCCAACAGCTCACACGCTTTTTTGGTAGCAGCATAGGGCGAAATGGGAAAATCAACACGGTCCTCTTCAGAAAACGGTACCTTGGCGTTGTTCCCATATACCGATGAAGAAGAGGCAAAAATGAATTTGGAGATGCCCCGTTGTGCACTGATTTCGAGGAGATTGACCGTTCCTTCGATATTGACCTTCTGGTACAATTGAGGATTTTGAATAGAAGGCCTCACGCCGGCTCTGGCTGCTAGGTGAACCACGACATCGAATTGGTCCTTGTGATACACCTTTTCAAGAAGTTTCCAATCGAGAATATCTCCTTCGATGAGTCGAAAACGTTTTTGGGAAATAAGAGACTGAATATTTCGACGTTTAATTTTCAGAGGGTAATAGTTGTTGAAGTTATCAAGACAAACCACAAAATGATCTTTTTGAATTAACCGTTCACAAAGATGCGATCCGATGAATCCGGCCCCGCCAGTAACCAAAAAACGCATGATCCCTTCCCCTTAGTATCGGTAATAACTGTATCCCTCATGAGCAACTTCCACTCCTGCACAATTAAGAATGACTCCCAAAACTCTAGTCTGGACACTGTGAAACAGCTCCAATTTTTGTTTTACGCTCTCTCGGTTTGACTTACCCGCCTGAATCAAAATGGCAATCCCATCTACAAGGGTGCTTAAAATAACAGCATCCGTAGCAGCCAAGAGAGGAGGGGTGTCAAATAGGACAAAATCAAACCGCTTGATGATACCGTCTATAAACTGTTTCATTCGGATGGAACCCAAGAGCTCCGAGGGATTGGGAATCAACGACCCGCATGTGATCAATGAAAGGTTCGGAATGTACGTTTCGTTAAAAATATTCTCAATGGAAACCACTCCTGTAAGGTAATTGGTCAATCCAGGTTTTTTGGGACAGTTGAAACTGTTGTGCAGAACACCACGCCTGAGATCGGCATCAATGAGTAGTGTTTTGGATTTTTGCTGCGCCAGTGTGATTGCCAAATTGGCCGCGGTAAACGATTTGCCTTCACCAGGGGATATGCTTCCGATAACAAGGGAACGTATGGGACCGATGCTTTTCGAAAAAAGAAGACTGGTACGCAGAGAACGATACGCTTCACCGACAGGCGTTGGCGAATAGTCATGGGTAACGATTTGTGAGCTGATACTTTTGGCCTTCTCTGAATCCTGGAGCTCATAATCATCAAACTTCACCTTGGGAATAATGCCAAGAATTGGAAGTTTGAGATAATGCCTCACATCCTCACGGGTTTTGATTTTCTTATCTGCCTCTTCCAACACAAGAACAAATCCTACGCCCAGAAAAAAACCAAGTAGCATTCCTATGAACGCTTTCTTTTTTTTGTCTCCGCTGACAGGCTTATCCGGAGGAACGGCTGGATCAATAAAAACATTCTGGTAAACCACTTCCTCCGAAATTTTTGCCTCACTGTATCTTTTGAGGTATAAATTATATATATCCTCGTTGGTCCTTCTTTCGCGTGTCAATGTAATAAACTTCATCTCTTCATCAGGAAGTGCATTGATTGTCTTGTTAATCTCGCTCATCCTTTGACGCATTTCGGCAATCTGATTTTCCAATTCCTGCAATTTGTCCTTTGCCAACCGATAAATTTTTTCCTCAATGAGTTGAATATTCTCGCTGACTTCCACGACTTGGGGATTACGATCCGGGAATCCTCTTTCAAGAAAATCACTTTTCTTTTTGTCCAGATCGTTGAGTTGTTGTTTGGCGATGGTCATCGCCGCATTTCCCTGAAAAATAGGCTGCTGAGCAATTTGCCTATACACATAATGTGCCGACACATCGGTACCAAAATCCGATGCACTGGGATCCAATTTGTTTAAAAGCAAACTCAATTCATCTCTGCTAAGAGTCACGCGATTGAGTTGACCTCCCACAGCGTCCAACCGATCCACAACTTGTCTGGTCTCTTGATCCAAACCCACAAGATGCTTGTCTCGAAACGACTTTAACTGATAATCCGATCTGGTGAGATTTTCCTGCGCCAGGGCCAACTGTTCCTGAAGGTAATTGCTGATGAAACGGCTCGTCTCTTTCCGCATTTCGATGCTCTTTTGAACAAAAATATCTGCAAGCATGTTTAACGTCTGGCTTACCAGAATTGGATTTTTATCCGTAAAAACGATCCTCATGGTGTTGCCAGTAGCGTCTGTTCGTATGTTCAATCTGGAAATAATGGACTTTACAGTTCCACGGAATCCTTTGATTGCAAAGGCAACCTCTGACCGATCTTTCACAATCTCTGGATTTAGAGAAAACAACAAACCGTTATACGATACCGTATCGTCAATACATTTTTCTACTCTTAAACTATCCAGACGATTCGACTCGAAATAGAATACACAAAAGCCGGAGGGATAAAAACGAAGTTTATAATTTCCTGATACGGGTGTCCTGGATGTAGAAAATGCTCTAAAAACATGCTGTCTTTCAAGCAAAGGCAAATTCTTATCCTGGATTAATTGAAGGGTAAGACCCAACTCTGCCGTTACCTCTTCAGCAAAAGTACGGCTTTTAAGCTTTAAAATACGACTCTGAATGATGTCGTCCGAAACAGGGCCCGTTATATTCTCAAAACTAATCCATGCATCCGCTTCATAGAGCGGCGGTTGATGCATGAGATACAGACCCCAAGGAACAGTAACCACCAACAAAACGAGACCAATCAACCACCACTTTCGAACCAACGCCTTCACATATCGCATTAAATCAATGCTTTGGTCTTCACCAACCACCTGATCATACCTGTCTTCCATTCCTTCTCCTTAAATCCATTTGAAGATGTATTTCCACGCTTTCACCACCGACCGCTTCGTACTCTGAGATAGAGAAGCGCAAGGGACGCAAACAGATTAACAACTGTAACAAGAAAACGCAAATCGATTCCTCCGTAGGCTGGAGCAAGAATCTGATCTCCTGATTCAATTCCGATTTCTTCCAGCGAATATCCCTCTTCAAAACTTTTTAATATACTTTTATTAATCACCCTTCCCCCCCGCTCAATCCGCATTTTCTCCAAATCACAGTTGGCTCTCGGCCCACCGGCCAAGGCAACCAAATCCCATAACGAGCTGGCTGGATCCACGCGGTAAGCCCCAGGTTGATTGAATGCACCTTGCATGGTCACACGAATGAGCGGTCGAACGTAGATGTATGGATTCATAAAATATTGTCTGAACTTCCCCTCCAAAGTTTGCATTAACTCATACGCAGTCAATCCTTTCACTTTTACTTCTCCTACAACAGGCATGACAATGAATCCTTCGGAGTCAATAGAATAGTCATTATTTAAATTGATATTGGTTTTACCCTCTGAAAAGAGCTCCCAAACTCGGATTCGTACTGCATCGCCTGGTTGAAAAATAGTCAATGACTTGGCGGATTTACTCCATTTCGATTCATTCACAGACTGAGCAAAAAAAATTGGTATATACACTACCGACAACGTCATAAATCCTAATATAAGACATTGAAAAATAAGACGGGTTGTCTTGTGTCGCAAAAAAATCATAAACGCTCTCCCTTCATACTCGGCAATAGAACATCAGATATATTTATTTTGCAAATAACATACCATCTACTGCCGCTGCCGCCCCATCCCAAACATAAAAAAACATCCGTTTACCGGACGCTTTTCACACCTTCTCTCATTTTCTTTTCTATGATATTACCGCGAACGATAAAAACGATACCGTTTTTCCTTGGTTTCCAGATTCAGTTGTTTAAGAATTGAACGCATGCGAAACCAGCCAATTTTTGAGTGTCCATATTTTTCTGTTCTTAACTCTTTTCTAATCCCTTGAATGCCAATGAACGGATCGTCCACAACAATCATTTTCACCTTTTCCATTAGCGGATAATCCTTAAGGGACATCGTTGGTTTTGAGGAATATGCACTCTCATTTATTTTTTTTCTTCCCAAAGAGACAGCCGTTTGTGGATAGCGAATTGAAGTTCCCATTCTGGGTAGATTTTCTTTTGTTTCTTCTATTTGTGTGATGTCAATACCGCGAATCATATCAAACTCATCAATGGTCTCCTCAAGGGAATCGTAGTGGTTGAGAATCCGATTAAATTCCAGCATCTCAAAAACCTCAAAGACTTCAGGACTCATATGAACAATTTTCAGATCGCCCCCTCGATCTCTAATATTTTTGATTTCCCCAACAAATACACCCCACCCTGCACTGCTAACATAAGAAACCCCTCCCAAATCAACTATAATCAGATAACGCTTTTGCTTTATTAAATCCTGAATGACCTTTGTCAATTCATGGCATGTTGTCGTATCCACATGTCCCAAGATGGAAATCAAGGCAATGTCTAACCGAGCTCCAACGTAGTGAACGGAAATTTGTATCCCTTGCATTCATACTCCCATGGAATTTGGAAATCCCCCATTGGCTTCTTATAAATCATTGTCCTCTCGTTGCAATGCATTTACTGTACAATTGAATATAGTTTTTTGCAGACACCTGCCAGGAGAAATCCTC
>Ga0172366_10003069_pt1 | contig 13128 bp, 12 predicted proteins | sample LakKivSesite69cm_FD_114533 | JGI IMG/M metagenome (GOLD analysis project Ga0172366, IMG submission 114533) | Sediment microbial communities from Lake Kivu, Rwanda - Sediment site 69cm | ecosystem: Environmental > Aquatic > Freshwater > Lake > Sediment | place: Rwanda: Western Province, Lake... | reverse complement strand
ACGATGTCGCAATAGCGACGTTTCAATTCCACAGCGAGCCTTGGTCGTGCGAAGAGCACCGGCCAAGGCTCGTTTCATCATGGGTTTCGCACTTCGTGCGAAACGAGGGGAAGGAAGCTTCCCCTCCCCGACGAGCAAAACTCGCCGGGCCCCCTCCCCTTTCGGCGCGCTCGCTGCGCGATCGCCACGTCGATTTCGCACGCACCCGGGTGGTGAGGTCCCGGCCTCGAGGTATGCGAAATCGACGTTCATGCCGGCACGCCGATTTCCGCTATCCATGCAGCGCGCATGTGGGATTCCAGATTACAGTGCACCCCACGCCAGCCGGTGGAAGGGCTGTCTGTCCTGCAAACGTCCGGCCGCTCGACAATTGCGAAGCCCACCATCTTCAACTAGAGTTCACCCAAGCCGCGCGCAGGTTGTCCTCATGCGTGATCAGCGCTTCGCGGTGAGCAACAACCGGAGCACGTACATGAACCCCCGCCATTCCGATGTCACCAGGTTTCGCTCTCTTGTCACCTGTCGCTCGGACGTGCACGGATCGCTCGAGGAGCGAGTCACGATTCGGTCCGGACGATCCGGTGCGTGGGGCGCTGTCGCTTGACCTCGAAGGTCGGGTGGAGCCGCTTCTCGCCTTCGACACTCCGATGGCGGAGATCGGCATGCGGTTCGGCGAATCACACGTCCTGAAGACGCGCCTCGTAGGCGCGCTCGCGAGCCAGGCGCGCCTGGCCATCGAGGCCTTCGACGAGGACCACCTGCAAGTCCACCTGCCGCCGCCGGCGGGCGAGCGAGCGCAACGCCGGCCTGCGCATCCGCTGCCGCTTCTCGGTTTCGGCGAGCTCCGCCGCGCGCCCTCTTCCGCGTCCGCTCCCGGCTCGTCCCTGCCCCGGTGCTAGGGTGTTCAGCACAGAGGGTACAGAGAACACAGAGCCCGGAAAGAGACGGGGCGTAGGATCTGGATCCCAACTTCTGCGTACAACTCCGCCTCTGTGTCCTCTGTGTTCTCTGTGGTGAACCATCAGAAGATGCCTCGGCTGCCAAACCGCTCGGCGTTCTAGCCGCTCCCCGCGCTTGCGGCGGGCTCGGGCGGGCCAAGGTGGATCTTGGCCAGCTCCGAGGTGGGCATGCCGGCGCGGTGGAGGCGCAGAATCTCGTCGCACAGGCCGGCTCCGAAGATTGTGAAGTCGTCGCTGCCGAGCGCGACCTTCACGCCCGCGGCGAGCAGGGCGCGGATGGGGTGGTGTTGGTAGCTCTCGCTCAGTCCGAGTGCGATGTTGCTCGCCGGCGCGACATTGAGCTGGGTTCCCCGTCGCGCCAACTCATCGAGCAAGCGCGCATCGTGTACCGCGGCGATCCCGTGCTGGATGGCATCGACCTCCAGGGTTGCGACGGTCTCGCGCATCTTTTCTGGCCCGCAGATCTCGCCCGCGTGCGCCTTGAGCTGAAGCCCTCGGTCGCGCGCCATGCGGAAAAAGCGCGCAATCTCGCGTAAATCGCCTTTGCGCTCGTCGTCATAGAGGTCGATGGAGCGGAACACGCCCGAATTGACGTGGGTCACGAACGTCGGCCATAGCTGCTCGGGGGCGATGCGCCTGTTGATGCCGATCTCGGGCGCCCAGCAAAGGCGCGACGAGATGCGGTCGCGCTCCTCGGCCACCAGCTCGATGATTGCTTCGGGCGGGGCGTGGATGTGCAGGGGCAGGAGCAGATCGATGCTGGCCTCGGTGTACGCCACGCCCTCGCCGGCCATGCGTTCGAGGCCGCTGCGGACGATGGCGCGCATGCCGGAGAGGGTGCGCGTGGCGGGGAAGAGATGGGCCGCGAGGTACGCGCCGAACTCGGCGAAGTCGGCGAAGCGCGCGGGCGGCCGCGGCAGCGGCTGTCCCAGGACCGCTTCGTACGCCGCGAGCGGCGCGTTGAGAAGCGCGTGGCAATGGACATCCGCCTTGGGCAGAGAGGCGAGACCCGCGCCCGGCGCCGCACCCTCTTCCTCGAGCAGGGCCTGCGCCAGCCGCGCCTCCGGGATTGTCGTGCATCCTTTCCGCATAGGGTCTGCCGGCGGGCGGCTCTCACACGGTTCCCTTGCCGGGATTCATGATGCCCTTGGGGTCGAGGGCGCGCTTGATGCGGGTCAAGAGAGCCAGCTCGACCGCGCTTTTGGTGCGGCGGGCTTCGTCGCGCTTGAGCACGCCGATGCCGTGCTCGGCGCTGATGGATCCGCCGTGCGCGATGACGATGTCGTGCACCACGCGGTTCAAGGCTTCCCACTGGGCCAGGTAGGCATCCTTGTCCATGCCCAAAGGCTGGGTGAAATTGAAGTGCAGGTTGCCGTCGCCCACGTGGCCGAAGGGCACCGGCCGGATGCCGGGAATCAGTTTTTCGGCTGCGGCCAGGGCCTCGGCGAGGAAGGCGGGAATACGCGACACGGGCACCGCGAGGTCGTGCTTGATGCTGCCGCCCTCGTGCTTCTGCGCCTCGGAAGCCGACTCGCGCAGCTTCCACAGGGCGCGGGCCTGGGCGGCGCTCCCGGCCAGAACCGCGTCGGAAAGCAGATCCCTGTCGTAAGCGGCGGCCAGCACCTCCTCGGCCGCGGCGCGCGGCACGGTCAGATCGGCGAGCACGTACCACGGCGAGGGCGCGGCCAGCGGGTCCGAGGTCGAAGGCGTGTGGCGGAGGACCAGATCGAGGGCGAAGCGCGAGATCATCTCGAAAGCGTAGATGGCGTCGCCGGTGAGATCGCGCGCGAGCGCGAGCAGGGCGAGCACGCGCTCCGGGTCGGGCACCGCCGCAAACAGGGTCTGCACCTCGCGCGGGCGCGGAAAGAGCTTGAGCACGGCCGCCGTGATGATGCCGAGCGTGCCCTCGGCGCCGATGAACAGGTGCTTCAGGTCGTAGCCCGTGTTGTCCTTGCGCAAGGCGCGCAGCCCGTCCCAGATGTCGCCGTCGGCGGTGACCACCTCGACGCCGAGCACGGCATCGCGCGCGCTGCCGTAGCGGAGCACGTGGATGCCGCCGGCATTGGTCGACAGGTTGCCGCCCACCTGGCTCGACCCCTCGGCGGCCAGGCTGAGCGGCAAGAGGCGGTTGGCCGCGGCCGCGGCCTCTTGCGCCGCCGCCAGGGTGCATCCGGCTTCGACCACCATGGTGTTGTCGACGGCGTCGACGCGGCGGATCTTGTTCATGCGCGCAAGGCCAAGCAGCACGTCGTCACCCTCGGGCCGCGGGATTTGGCCGCCGACCAGGCCGGTGTTCCCACCCTGGGGCACGAGGCCCACCTCGGCCTCGGCGCACACGCGCACCACGGCCGCGACTTCCTGCGTATTCGCGGGTTTGATCAGAAGCGGCGTCTTACCGGAAAAACGGTTGCGCCACTCGGTGAGGTGGGGGGCGAGCTCGTCAGGATCGACAGAGAAACCTGCGGGGCCGACGATGGCTTTGAGCCGTGCGAGGGTCTCGGGTGTGGCGGGCCGGGGCATAGGGCAAAGCTACCACAGGACCGGCCCCGGCTTCGTCGGCGGTTCGCTTCTCGGAAGGTTCACCATGGCGCGGGCTTCGCCCGCAACCCAAGATGGCTGCAGGCTGCAGGCTGCAGGCTGCAGCGTGCAGGTTGTTCGGTGGGTGGCAGCAATCGCGTCCTCCACGTCCCTGCACTTCAGCCTGAAGCATCTCCGCTATCTTCTCGCGGGTTCTAGGCGCCAAAGGCCTTCTTCATGCCCGATATCCTGCCCCAGTCGGCCGGTCGAGCGGCACGGCTCGACCGGCTCGCCCGGCAACCGACCGGATTGCGTCGAGGAGAAACACGAGGAGCACGATGTGCAGTGTGGCCATAAGCTCATGCCTTCGCAGCGGGAAGAGGAACCACGGAAGGTCGCCGATGACGGAGTAGACGAAGCCCCCATAGCAGCCGGCGCTGGCCAGGAGCAGCGCCAAGACTCTACCGTCCACGAGCCGGCGCGGCTCCTGCCAGAGGTAAAGGCAGGCAAGAAGCAACATGGGATAGCCGTGATAGAGATAGCGCTCGTGCGTCCCTACCAAGGTCACATTGGCAATCAGATTCTCGAGCCCTGCCGCGAATCCCAGCAACGCTAGAAACCTCGCCCTCTCGCCTTGGGCAAAGGGCCGCGCCGGCTCGCGCAACCACGCGCGTCCGCCCTGGGCGCCAGCGTACAGAAAGAGCAACCCCATGCTCGCCATCACGAACAGCACCTTGCCACATTGATTGGGTGTCAGAGGAATCGCAACGCCGCCGATGCGAATGATGTGGAAGGGGATCATGGATGACGAATCCATGGCGCGCCCGAGCAGCATCCAGAGATTGAAGCCGCTGGCCGAGATGACACGGTCATGATCACTGCCGCCGCCGAACCAGACGTAAAGCAGGCTCGATCCTCCGAACTGTCGCGCCACCGGGAAGGTGCGGTCCAAGAACACGCACGCGGCTAGCGCCGCGGCAAGCGCCGAGGCGCCGACGCCTATCCCGCGCCACCGCCAGCGCCGGGCCAACTGCACGTAACCCACCCCGGCGGCGAGGAGAAGCCAGGGCATGGAAAAGATCGCCAGCTGCTTGGTGAGGAGCGCCAGCATGCAGCAGGTGATGCCCACGGCCAGACAAAGCGCCGAAGACGTCAGGCGGCCATCATGGATGGCTCGAAAGCCCGCGCCAAGCACGACCAGGCTCGCCAAGAGGAACACCTGGGTGACACCGTCGATCTGCCCCCACATCGAGCCCCCTGCCCACGCCGAGGGGAGCGCCATCACCACGAACGCCAAGAGATGCGGCCGCTTCGCTCCCATCCCGCGCAACAACACCGACAGGAGCACGAACTGTACGGCATCGACGAACGCGAGGTAGTACCGGAACACGGTCGCGATGGTCGCCTGGTCCGTCAGGTGAAAGGCGTGCTGGATGATGCCGACCACCCCGCCGCTGGCGAGCACGCCGACCACCGGGTAGTTGGCGCAGCCCTCGTAGAGCGAGCCGCCCCCACGCCACAGGCAGTCCGCCCAGTTCATGAATGCTCCGATGTCGCCGGCGTAGTGTGTGCGCGTGACGCTGACGATCACGAAGGGCAGCACCAGGCCCGGCGCAAGGGCGCGCAGGCTCCTTGGCGTACCCGCCGGTACTTGCTCCATCATCGGCTGGTCTCAGATGCCTTCTGAGTGATTGCGCATGGCATGCCTGGCAAAGACCTTAGCACGGATTGCTGACCTGGATTTCCACAGACGAGAATCCCCCCAAGCCGGGGAGGGTTCGAGGCCGGTGGCGGTGGCGGTGACCACGCAGACCGTGCGCCAGCGGCGCGACCCGGGTCAGGAATCGGCGATCGCCCGGTGGTATTCCTGGAGCGAGCGCACGGTGCTGTGGCTTGCGCGCTGGGCGGCGATGCCCTTGGCCGAGGCGAGCGCGGCGGCCAGGGTGGTCATGTAGGGCACCCCGAAGCGGATGGCGTTCTTGCGGATGTAGGAGTCGTCCACCTTGCTCCAGCGGCCCACGGGGGTGTTGACCACCATCTGGATCTCGCGGCTCATGATGGCGTCGACGATGTTGGGGCGGCTTTCGTGGATCTTGTTGATGCGTTCGCTCGGGATGCCGTTTTCGGATAGGAACTTGTGCGTGCCGTTGGTCGCGCGGATCTTGAAGCCCAAGGCCGCGAACTCGCGCGCCACTTCCAGCACCTCGGGGCCCTTCTCGTTCACGCTGATGAGCACCGTGCCTTCCGTGGGCAGGCGCGGCTTGGCCGCTTCTTGGGCCTTGAAAAAGGCGTCGCCGAAGGTGGCGGCCATGCCCAGCACCTCGCCGGTCGAGCGCATCTCGGGGCCGAGCAGGGGATCCACCTCGGGCAGCTTGTCGAAGGGGAAGACCGCCTCTTTGACGCCGAAGTGCGGGATCCTGCGCGACTTGAGCCCTATCTCGGGCAGCTTCTTGCCCAGCATGAGCCGGGTGGCGATGCGGGCCATCTGCACGTTGCACACCTTGGACACGAGCGGCACCGTGCGCGAGGCGCGCGGGTTGGCCTCGAGCACGAAGAGCTTGTCCTTCTCGATGGCGTATTGGATGTTCATCAGACCCACGACGTGGAGCTCGCGGGCGATGCGACGGGTGAGATCCGAGATCTCGGCGATGTGCCTCCGTGAGATGGTGACGGGCGGGATCACGCAGGCCGAGTCGCCCGAGTGGATGCCCGCCTGCTCGATGTGCTCCATGACCGCGGGCACGAAGGCGTCTTCGCCGTCGGCGAGGGCATCGGCTTCGCATTCGAGGGCGTTGACCAGGAAGCGGTCGATGAGAATGGGCCGCTCGGGAGTCACGTCCACCGCCTTGGCCACGTATTCGCGCAGCATGTCCTCGTCGTGCACCACCTCCATACCGCGCCCACCGAGCACGAAAGAGGGCCGCACCATGAGCGGATAGCCGATGCTCTTGGCGATGGCGACGGCCTCGGCAAGGCTCGACGCCATTCCCGACTCGGGCATGGCGATGTCCATGGCGTCCATGCGCCTACGGAAGAGGTCGCGATCCTCGGCCAGGTTGATGGTGTCGACGCTGGTACCGAGGATTTGCACGCCGGCGTCGCGCAGCTCGGTGGCGATGTTGAGCGGGGTCTGGCCGCCGAACTGCACGATCACGCCTTCCGGCTTCTCCTTCTCGTAGATGGCGAGCACATCCTCGACCGTGAGCGGCTCGAAGTACAGCTTGTCCGAGGTGTCGTAGTCGGTGGACACGGTTTCGGGGTTGCAGTTGACCATGATGGTTTCGTAGCCCGCCGCGCGCAGGGCGAGGGCCGCGTGCACGCAGCAGTAGTCGAACTCGATGCCCTGGCCTATGCGGTTGGGGCCGCCGCCGAGAATCATGATCTTCTTCGGATTCGTGCTCGCCGGCGCCGTGTCCTTGGCGTTGTAGCTCGAATAGTAGTAGGCGGCGTTTTCTACCCCGCTCACCGGCACCGCGTGCCAGCCCTCGACCACGCCCAGCTTCGTGCGTTGCTCGCGGATGGACTTCTCGGTAGCGTCGAGCAGCTTGGCCAGGTACTTGTCGGCGAACCCGTCCTTCTTGGCGCGGGTGAGCAACTCGTCCGGAAGCGCGCGTCCCTTGTGCTTCAGGATCTCCTCTTCCAGCTCGACCAGCTCCTTCATCTGCTGGATGAACCAGTGCTTGATGTAGGTCAGCTTGAAGAGCTGTTCGACGGTGGCCCCCTTGCGCAGGGCTTCGTACATGATGAACTGTCGCTCACTCGACGGCTCGGCCAGCAGGGCGAGCAGCTCGGAGAGGGGCTTGCGATGGAAGTCCTTGGCGAACCCCAGACCGTGGCGTCCGTTCTCAAGGGAGCGGATCGACTTCTGGAAGGCCTCCTTGTAGTTCTTGCCGATGCTCATGACCTCGCCCACCGCGCGCATCTGCGTGCCGAGCTTGTCCTCCGAGCCCTTGAACTTCTCGAACGCCCAGCGCGCGAACTTGATGACCACGTAGTCGCCCCACGGGGTGTACTTGTCCAGGGTTCCCTCGCGCCAGTAGGGGATCTCGTCGAGGCTGAGGCCGCCGGCCAGCTTGGCCGAGACCAACGCGATGGGGAACCCGGTGGCCTTCGAGGCCAGGGCCGAGGAGCGCGAGGTGCGCGGGTTGATCTCGATGATTACCACCCGACCGGTCACGGGATCGTGGGCAAACTGGATGTTGGTGCCGCCGATGACCTGGATGGCGTCGGCCACGTCGTACGACCACTTCTGCAGCTTCTGCTGCAGCTCGGGCTTGATGGTTAGCATGGGCGCCGAGCAGAAGGAATCCCCGGTGTGCACGCCCATGGCGTCGATGTTCTCGATGAAACAGACCGTGATCTTTCGCCCCTTGGCGTCGCGCACGACCTCGAGCTCAAGCTCCTCCCAGCCCACCACCGCCTCCTCGATGAGGAGCTGTCCGATCAGGCTGGCGGTCAGGCCACGGCTTGCGATGGTGCGCAGCTCCTCGAGGTTGTAGACTAGGCCGCCGCCGGTCCCGCCCATGGTGTACGCCGGTCTCACCACCACCGGGAAGCCGAGCTCCGCTGCGATGGCCTCGGCCTCCTTCACGGAATAGGCGAGCGAGCTCTTGGGCAAGTCGATGCCGAGCTTCTGCATGGTCCGCTTGAAGGCGTCTCGATCCTCGCCGCGCTCGATGGCGTCGATGTTCACGCCGATCACACGCACGCCGTACTTCTCCAGAACGCCGGCTTTCGCCAACTCCGAGCTGAGATTGAGCCCCGACTGCCCGCCCAGGTTCGGCAAAAGCGCGTCCGGTCGCTCCCTATCGATGATCTCGGTCATGCGCTGCAGGTTGAGCGGCTCGATGTACGTGACATCGGCCATGCCCGGGTCGGTCATGATGGTGGCCGGGTTCGAGTTGACCAGGACGACCTGGTAGCCGAGCGCGCGCAGAGCCTTGCATGCCTGCGTGCCGGAGTAGTCGAACTCGCAGGCCTGGCCGATCACGATGGGACCGGAACCTATGATCATGACCTTGTTGATGTCGTCACGCTTCGGCATCGTGGCTTCCTTTCAAGCGGGAGATTGTACGGGAGAGGACGGATGCGTTTCTGCCATGTTTCGTCCGTGCTCCGCTATCGTAAATTCCACGAAAGCGCGGCGCGGGTCAGCGGGCGCACCGGTTTGGGCCGTGGACCCGGTTTCGAGAGGCTGCCCAAGACACGCGTCAGGACCCGCGAGAAGATAGATGTGTGAATTTCGGCGGTCGAGGCACGTGAGTCCCAAGATGGCTGCAGGCTGCTGGCTTCAGGCTTCAGGTTGATCGGTGGGTGGCAGCGATCTCGTCTTCCACCGCCCTGCACTCCGGCCTGAAGCCTGGAGCCTGGAGCCTCCCGCCGCTTGACGCCGCGGCTCCAGAAATCGTCGCGCCACGCGAGAAACCTCGGAAGTAGTAGAACAGCTATCTTCGAGCAGGTTCTTGGCGCTCTAGCGCACCGACACGGTGCCGGCACGGTACACGATACGGCTGTACACCGGCACCGAGATCGACTGGGTCGCGCCGCGACGTCGGCGCTCGCTGCGGTTGATGCGCGTGTCGAATACCGGCGTGATGCCGGGTCGCCGCAACGCGGACGAGGCGACCACCGGCTCAGTAGCCGGCGATGTTGCCGGTTCGTGGCAGGCGACGTTCATCATCCTTCCATCCTGGGGGCAGGGGCCTCAGGGTCAAGTTTTTCGCTCGCAGTCCCTCAATTCTGACCCCGGTGACGCCGTTTGCCAAACCGAAGCCGGTTTTCCTGATCCCGCGGCTAGCGCAGCGAGGTCGCGGAAGGCTGCACAAGGAGACACCTTTCCACGCCAGACGCTCGCACCCAATGGGACCGGCAGGTGGTGGTCGTGGTCGTTGCCGTGGTCGTCCCCGTAGACGTCTTCGTCGTCGTGGCCGACGGAAATTACTCCGGCCACAACCACGACCACGTTTACGAGCGCGACCTTCCGCGGCTAGCGCGGGAATGCGGGGTTTGGCCGATGGCCGGGGTCGATATACACTGGGTCCATGGCCGGGAATATGTTCGACGTGTTCGTGGTGGGCTCAACCGATCCAAGCACGGCAGGAGAAACGCGTTTGGCGGCGGCCTTGTCCACCAAGCACGGCATTCCCCTGGCCACTGTCGCCAAGGCCATCGCAGTGAAGAACCTGCGCGCAGGGCAGAGTCTGGATCAGGCTCAAGCCCAGGCCTTGGTGCGTCAACTGCAGTCCATCGGGGCAGTTACGGTCATTCGGCCGGCCGCCCCGTCGCGCCCGCAATCGCCAAGCCCGGCGACGCGAGTCCCGGGACAGCCCGCGCTGCCGCCACCCCTTTCGGTGCCGCCGCCGGTGCCCGCCTTCGGGCGAACCCTTCTGGCCGGACCCGCATCGAGCAGCGCTCGGCCCGGCGCACCTTCTGGCTTGGCGAATGCCCCCAATGCGGCAATGTCGACTGTGCCCATGGGCGGCCTCGACCTTCCTGGCCTCGGGATGACCGCCGCGGGACCAGGCGGCGCGGGCGATCCCTTTGCTCCGCTTGCCCCTTCACCCGCCGCGGCACCGGCGCCTTCCGGCATCGATCCCTTCCAGCCTGGGCGCGCGGTTACCCCCCCGCTGGCGACAGCCGCGCGGCCGCGCCCCGGTGCCATCTCCTCGCCCGCCAGCCAGGGCGCTGCAACCGCCTCGGGGCTGGCCCTTGATGACGGGGGTGGCACGAAGCTCGAACTTGCCCGCGGCGATCGCATCACTTCCGACGACGAAATAGCCGCGCTGCGGGCTCGTCCCTCGGGCTCGGCCGCATCCCTGCGCGAGATCGGCATGAAGGAAGCCTCGGGCGTGGCCATGGACCAGGATCCGAAGAACCTCAACCTGGTTCGTTGCGTGCAGCACGGGCTCTACTACGACAAGACCAAGGCCTCCGGCTGTCGCAAGTGCTTGTCTGCCGCGCGCGAGTTCGCCACCAAGATGCAGGCCAAGCCCGAGCGGTTCCGCGTGGGAGATCTTCGCGACAAGCCCGCCAAGCGCGCCTTCTTGGGCTTGGCGTTCGCTCTCGTCATCGGCTTCCTTCCTGCCGCGTACTACTGCTTCGGTCCGGGTGCGGCCACGGCGCGCAACCTGCGCTTCGAGCAGGAGCTCTTGTCGCGCAAGCCGGGGACCGAGGAGATCCTGCACCGTTTCGACGAGCTCGACGCGCAGGTGTCGCAATCCCACAACCGCGCTACCCGCAATTCCGCCATCGTGTGGCTGGCCGTGAGCTCGCTCGCCATGCTCGGCTGGTACCGGATAACCTAATTGCAACAAGTGATTAATGGAAACCCTGGGAGGGTTTCCAAACCTTCCCGCGAAGGGTCGCGTCCAGCAAAGCTGTCCGCGACCCACGCGAAAAATGGAAACCCTGGGAGGGTTTCCAAACCTTCCCGCGAAGGGTCGCGTCCAGCAAAGCTGTCCGCGACCCACGCGAGTTACGCCGACAGGGCGGCGTCGCGCTTGCGGCGGGCGCGCTCGATCAACCAGACCACGAGGATCGAGAGGTTGTAGAGGGTGAAGATCGGGAGCGCCAGGAGGGTCTGGGTGAAGGGATCGGCGCTGGGGGTGAGCACCGCGCCGACCACGAAGGCCAGCACGACGGCGTATTTGTCGAACTTGAGGAGGCCGCGGCTCGTGACGAGGCCCATCCACCCCAGAAGCGAAAGCACCACCGGCAACTCGAAGGCAACCCCGCACCCGGCCAGGGTCATCATCTGGAAGTTGGCCACGTCGTCCATCATGAGCATGGTGTCGAGCTTGAAGGGAAGGTCGCCGGCGAAGGTGGTGCACAACTTGGTCAGATAGTAGGCTGCCGGCTCGCACACGACGGCGTAGGCGAACACCGCGCCGCCGAGGAAGCACACAGCTGTCGCTCCCGCGATGAGGCTGCCGATGTGGCGCTCTTTGCGGTAGAGCCCGGGCGCGATGAAGCGCCAGAGCTGCCAGAAGATGAAGGGCGCCGATACCAGCAGGCCGCCCACGAAGGCCAGCTTCATGTAAACCCAGAACGGCTCGGTAAGGCTGCGAGCGTAGAAGTTCATTTCGTGTCCGGCCTCGCGCAGCCCACGACGAACCGGGCGCGTGAGCCAGTCGAAGTAGTGCTGGACCAAGACGAACGAGCCGATCATGGCCAGCAGGAAGGCCAGGACGGAGTTGCGCAGGCGAGCCCGCAGCTCGACCATGTGCTCGACAAACGACATGCGCTTCTCGTCCGATCGCACCCCTTCGCCCTCGGGCGAAAGGCCGGCGGCAAGCTGGGGCGGGCGCTCGGATCCGGCAGGGTAGGGGTCCTTGGCCGGGATTGGAGGGGATGGGCTCATTTCGGAATCGGCCATGACCTAGCCCTCCTTCTTCTCGGGCTTCTCGGGTTTCCCCGGTTTTCCGGGCAAGCCTGAGGAAGCCGGAGCTGCACCCGGAGGGATGGGTGGAGCTTGCGTCTTTGCGGCCGTCTTGGGCAAAGGTGGGCGCTCGACGATCGTGCTGGCCAAGGTCGTGGCCGGTTTGGCCGAAGTGGAACGCGGCAGCGGGGGCGGCAGGGCCGGGCGCGGCGGGGGCGGCGCGGTCACCACCGGTGCAGGAGTGAGGATCTCCGGCATGGGGGTCAAGGTTTGCATGTCATTGGCCGGCGGGGGACTCGCAATCATGGTGCCGCCCCTGCTGATGGCATCGGTCGGCAGGACAAATGGCACGGCCGTGGCTGGACCCTCGGGTTTCTTGGGCTCGGACTTTTCGGCCGCCTTCTTGGTCATCTCCTCGGTCTCGCGCTGCTTCTGCGCCGCCGCCTTGGCTTCCTCCTGCTTGCGGCGGGTCTCCTCCTGCTCGGCTTTGCGTCGCAAAGCCCTGGCCTCATCCCGTCGCTTCAACTCCTCGGGCGGCAAGGTGGCGGCTTCGCGCAGCTCTTGCAGGGGTTTGTGGATCAGCTCGTCGAGCTCGATGTCCTGGCGGATGTCCGCGGTAGCCTTGCGGATCTCGCGGATGACCTTGCCCAGACCGGAGGCGATCTCGGGCAGCATCTTCGGCCCGAGGAAGATGAGGGCGACGACGAGTACGAGGGCGAGCTCGCTGAATCCAAGGTTGAACACGGAACCGTTTCTATCCCCAAATCCGGCGCACTTCCAGCCCGCAGAGCATCACAGGAGCGACATCTGCCTAGGAGGGCCCAGGGTGTAGGCAAAGAGGCCGCTCTCACCCAGGCAAGCGAGCAGGGGTTCGGCGGGACCCGGGCCAAGCGCGACCTCGGTCGCGCCGCTGGCCTCGACGAGGGTGAGAATTTCCTTGAAGTTGGGCAGGGTTGTGAGGGCGAAACCATGAGAAAGCCGCATGCGCGCGAGCACCTCGGGGCTTTTGGCCTGGCCCGAGACCAGCGCGAGGCGGAGCGGATCCAGCCGGTGCAGGGCCGCTGCATCACGGGCCTCGGGCGGCCAGAGCAAGACCTCGCCTCGGGCCGCCCGGCCGGAAAAGCGCTTCACGAGGGGCAGGGTCGGGCAAAGGGAGCGCAACTCCTCCAAGGCCCTCGCCACCCCCGCGTGGGCGCGGAGGGGAAGGCCGGCTCTCGCGAGGTCGAAGGCCACGGGTACGAGGCTGGCCAGGGGCGATGCCAGCAGCACCGGGGT
>Ga0172366_10003068_pt1 | contig 13130 bp, 12 predicted proteins | sample LakKivSesite69cm_FD_114533 | JGI IMG/M metagenome (GOLD analysis project Ga0172366, IMG submission 114533) | Sediment microbial communities from Lake Kivu, Rwanda - Sediment site 69cm | ecosystem: Environmental > Aquatic > Freshwater > Lake > Sediment | place: Rwanda: Western Province, Lake... | reverse complement strand
GCCTCTGTCTGCTCCCCAAGCTGGGGACAAAGAGCCTGAAGTTCTCACTTGCTTCGCGGGCTGACATGACATCGGCTTCCGAGAAGGCCCTGACCGACTTGGAGAGCATGTCCGAGGCCTCTGACAGATAGACAGCGTCCCTGCGGATCGACTCCGAATCGGCGTCGAGCAACGCACCCACCGCTCTGGCCGCACGCCTGAGGTTTGTGATCACGCCCGCCATAACCAAGTGGTCGGCCGACCTGATAGGGTTCATCTCGATTGAGATGATCGATAGCTCCCTCCCCAACGCCTCCAGCAGTGATGACTCGACTGCCTGTAATGCTTGCCTGTCAGACCTACGCGAGGGGAGGGCTTTCAAGGTGGTCGATAGCATCAACGACGCGCCCTTCATCGTGCTGAACGTCGGGGCGGCTTCGGGAGCCTTCACTGCTCTCTGCACCATCTCCAATGGGCTGAACTCGAAGTGCTTCGTCCGCTCCACTTGGCCTGAGCTCTCAGCAACCATTGGCGGGCCGTTGGTGATGACCGGACACGATCTAGATGAGCCGGCTTGGGTCAGACACTCCCTGCACCCGCCACCAGCGCATTCCAAGGCCGTCAGGCCGCTCCGGGGGGAGAATCGGCCCATCAGAGGTTTACCGCCCCCCAAATCAGAGAGACCATAGGGGAAAGGACCAAACCCGATGGTGGCCCGGGCCCTGTCGGCAGGACTCGCCCGTCGGACACTATCAGCAAAGACCTGGTTCCCTTTGTAACCCGGACGGCGTCAAGGCTGGGGAACCATCTGATCGAGTCGAACAGACTGCTGACCTCCACTAGGTCCTTGAGCGTTTCTGCGTCCAAGAACCCGATCCTGCTATCATCTGGGCAGGGGTGGTAGACCGAAAGCGGCGTGCCCACCACCTTCGCCTCCGGAGGCGCGTCCGAGACCAGATGCGACTTTATCGCCTGTTCGGCCTCCACCGCCTTGAGCCCGGCTTCAGCCCACCCAAGAACGGGGCAGTCGCGCGGCGAGTTCAAACCCAGCAAACACCTCCTCGCGAAGGATCTGCAAGTGGGCGCGAAACACGCCCCGCAGTTCAGGGACGGGAACTTTGAGTACAGATCAAGAAGTGACAGGTCCGGCCCACCTCGCAGCAGCATCTATGCTCTTCATAGCTTCGACGAACCTCTCGACATCGTTCGCGCCATTGTTCACAAACGGTGAGGCCCTAATCGCTCCGTTGTCGGGGTAGGAGTGAAGGAGTTGGGAGGATCCCATGCCTGGCTTTCCAGAGGAGACCAGGAGGTCTGTACCCGAATCCAATAGAAGGGCCACTTCAGCCGGTTCGAGGCCACCGACGCTCAGGGTGAAGATCGCCACCCTTTCGCCAACGTCAGCCGGACCTATGATCCTCACGGAATCGCACTGCCTGAGGCCCTCAAGGATGGCCTTGCTGTTCTCCGCTTCGGCCTTCCTTCGCCCTGAGAGGCCCGCCAAGTAGCGGATTGACTCCACCATTGGCCTCACAGACTCCACTGGAGCGTCCAAGCTGGACATACTGTGCCACGAGGATGAGGCCTCAGGGTCTCTCTTCAGGGTCTCCCTCAACCTCCTTGACATGTAGGTCAGGACTATCCCGTCGGGGGCAAGCAGGGGTCTTGACCTGATCAGCGTCAGATCAGAATCAATCGTACCGAGGGATTGGCTGAGCCTCTGAACGTAGTGGGTGGCATCCACTGCCACCAGTCCCCCCACCTCATGTACGGCCTTGACGACGTCGGACGCGTTGGTGATCCTGCCAGTGATGGGCTCGACGACGGAGAGTATGAAGAACAGCGGCCCTGCCTTTGCCAACTGAGGCAGGATGTCCAGCCTGACATCATAGCTGTCGGTGAGCGGAACAAGCCTTGGGAGGAAGCCCCTCCTCCTGAGTGAGTTCACGAAGGGGACTACCAGGTGCTCGGGCTCGAAGAAGCAGAAGGCGACCGACCCGTTCTTCTCCGGCTTGAGGTTCAGCGCCAGCCACTGCGCGACCTGCCAAACGCTCCTGAACGCGGAGATCTCGCTCTCCAATAGAAACCCGAGCAGCTGAGCCAGCTCCCTCCTGAGAACGCTCTCGTCGTATGCCCAAGGCGACTGCGCCCTGCCGGTCGCGGAGTTCAAGACATGCACCACCAACTCCTTTGGGATGGGAGGGTAGTCAACGTTGTCGAAGGGTACCTTGCCCTGTGATCCCCTAGTGGCCGCCGCGTGCATTAGCGACGGACTTGTTGTGCCAACGGAATAAAAGGTTGTGCGGACGACCGAGTCCCAAGTGAGAGAGGGCTGTCCCTTCGCCAGCTCCGGAATGTTGGACAAGACTTATATCATTCCGCCACATCGGCGCGGATTACACAGAACAAAATGGCTCCATCGCGTCGGTCTGACGGCCGGCGGAGGTAGAAAGGGGGCGGTTTTGGAACAGAAACTTCTGAATCGTCCTGATACGCCGATAATCGAGTTGCCAAATGGCGGGCCTATTCGTAATTGTGCAAGGATCTTCATGAAGTACGAGGGCGCCAATCCCACGGGCACTCAGAAGGACAGGATAGCTAGGCTCCACGCGCGGAGGGCGTACCGCATGGGGTTTGAGGGGATGACAGTCGGCACCTGCGGCAACTATGGTGCAGCCATCGTGAAGGCTGCGGCGGAGTGCGGCATTGGCGCCAGGGTCTATGTCCCTTCGGGCTTTCACCCGCAGAGGCTCTTGTCGTTTGGCAAGAAGTTGGACCTCGCGAGGACGAACGGCTTCGTGGAGGACGCGATCACGATCAGCACAGCCTACGCCAAGGACGAGGGGGTCTATGACGCGAACCCCGGGTCCGTCAACGCGGACATAGACCGCATCGGCTACTCAAGGATAGCTGAGGAGATCGTGAGCCAACTGGGAGCAGCCCCTGACTTCATAGCTGTGCCGGTCGGAAACGGAACCACGCTCGTAGGCATCTACTGGGGGTTCAAGGAAATGGCATCGCGTGGGCTGATAGACTCAGTCCCGAGGTTCGTCGGGGTCGCCCCTCCGGGCACCAATCCGATAGTCGAGTCGTTCCTGAGGGGCTCAGCTTACGTCGACTTGGATCCCGGAAAGATTGCGATCACGGAAGTCAACGAGCCCTTGGCTGGCTACCACTCGGTAGACGGTGCCGAAGCACTGGCGGCGATCAGGGCTTCCCGTGGCCTCGCAGTCCCCGTGACCGAGCCGGAGATGGCGCTTGCCAGGGGCAAGATAATGAGCCTTTCCAAGGTTGACGTGCTGCCCTGCTCGGCGGCCGCCGTTGCCGCAGCTTGGAGGCTTCCACCCAGGTCCGCGCGAAACAAGTCCGTTGTGGCGATCGCGACGGGAAGGCCAGTGGCGTAGCTCGAAGCTGGGAAGACTCGAGGAGGTCTGCGGGAGGGCATGGAAGCATGTTGACAGACGGAGAGTTCGCTCGAACATTAGACTTTTAAAGGGAACCCAAAGCGCCATCGCCGGCAAAGAGGCGAGCCAAAATGCCAGAGGAAGAGAAGGAAGAAGACGTAGAGGAAGAAGACGAGGAGTGGGAGGAAGAGGAGTGGGAGGAGGAAGAGGAGTGGGAGGAAGAGGAGTAGCCCACCCGCTCCCACGTGACGATTAGCTTTCCTTTGTTCGATTTTGGGCCCTTCGGGCGGCAGAGCCCCCTGGTACTAACGCTTCCCCGAGCTAAGCCCATCGAGTTAGCCCGCGGCCTTCGCAACGTTCACTGCCACTGACTTGTAGTTGGGGGTGAAGGTCTCTGAGGTATACTCGAGCGGGACTATCCTGTTGACCATGAGCTTTTCCGAGTGAATGAACATCTTCACAACGCCCCTCTTCTGAGTAGGGTCTATCTTCGCCCCCACCTCCAAGCTTCCGGTCTGGCTCGTGACAGCGATCCTGTCCCCGTCTTTGACTCCTAAGGCATTGGCGTCTTCTGGGTTCAGGTAGCAGAACTCGATGTAGCCAGCACCGTGCATTAGGGTTGTCGCTTGCGAGGTGAGGTCATCGTGAAGGAAGTGAAGTGGTGACCTGACGGTCACTAAGACGTATGGATAGTTGGGGGACCTGGAGTAGGCAGTGCCCTCAAAGTCAACCGGCATGTACCTCCTGAACATGGGCTCCTTGTTGGCCCATTGGTCTTCCCCGGAATAGAGCTTGTCAACGTCAATCTTGTGGGACAGGGTCAACGAAGCGACCTCGGCCAAGATCTCCTTGGCGGACGATTGGGGGAACGACTTCCCGTACCCCAGCCTCTCAGCGAGCTCCTTGAAGACCAGCCAGACCGGTTTTGACTTACCGACCGCTTCCGAGGCCTTCCTGACGGGTCGAACCCTTCTCTCTCCGTTCGTTATGCATCCTTCTGACTCGAAAAGCATCGTGATCGGCAGGACAACATCGGCGAATTCCATGGTGGCGTTGCGATGATGGTGGAGGAGAACTACGAACATCTTGCGGAGGTTCTCATGGAGTTCGTCAAGGTCAGGAAGTGAGAGCGCTATGTTCACGTCGCACAGGAAAGCGGCCCTGACGGGCGTGAGGTAGAGTGCCTGGATCATGTTCAGCCCCCTCTCGGTGGACAGGCCCGTGCCCCACGCTTTCTCAAGCACGTCGGTCATCACGGCGGAGGGAACTATGCCCGCTGGGTGGCAGCCCATATCGCCAACGCCTTGGACGTTGATCTCGCCCCTGTTGGAGAGCAGCCTGCCGTTCTTCACCGTGAGAAGGTTCAGCAGAGAGTAGACGTTAGCGAGGCCGTTCTTGCTCTGTGTCAGACCCATTCCGTGCATGATCCCGAAATGCCTAGAAGAGCATATGAGTTCAAGGATCTTGTAGAACGTCTCTTTGTTGCCCCCACAGATCTCGCAGACCCTCTCGCAAGTGTACCTAGACACGGTCATCTTCAGCTGCTCGAACCCGGTGATGCCCTTCGCGAGCTCGTCTTCGCAACCCTTTTCCAAGATGGAGTTGATCATGCCATTGATGAGGGCGACCTCTGTGTCGGGCTCGATCTCAAGCACGTAGTCGCAGGCCTTCGACGTCTCGTTCGGTATGGAGACCACGCTGATGAGCTTGGCCCCGCCCTTCTTGGCATTGAGCAGCTCCCTGAACAGCACTGGGTGGTTCGAGGCCGGGTTTGAGCCAACTATCAGGATGCAGTCCCTAGTTGCTATGTCCTCGAACTTCGCCGGAGACCCGTCGCTGCCGAATGTCTGCTTGAGCCCCGTTATCGTGTTGATATGACACAGCCTGGCGCAACAGCCGTCCACGTTGTTCGACTTCATGGCGGCCCTGGCGAACTTCTGCATGGTGTAGGCGTCCTCGTTGCTAGTCTTGCCGGAGGGCACGAACAGGATCTCCCTGCCGTCGATGCCCTTCAGCCGATCAATGATCAGGTCATATGCCTCCTCCCAAGAGACAGGTCTGAGTTCCTCGCCCTTACTCCTCCTAGCCAGAGGCTCTGTCAACCTGTTCTTGTAGGCGACCTCTGAGATCGTGAGGCCCTTTGAACACGGCATGCCCTTACTCACGGGGTCGGACTTGTCAGGCAGAACCTTGACCACTTTCCCCTTCTCCACGATGTACTTGAGCCTGCATCCCACACCGCAGTACACGCATGAGGAGAGGACTTCCATCACGGGACGCCTTGGTGCTACTACTTAATTGCCTTTGCTGTCAGTCCCCACGCGGCGCTCTGTGTTATAAACGCCCAGAGGCCACCTGAGACGAATGCAAGACCTCGGGCCAATGTCCGAACAGCTGAAGGCTTGGCTACGCCACGCCGAGCTAGTCCTCCTGATCGGGGTCGGAAACCAGACGAGGGGAGACGACGCAGCGGGAACGGTTGTTGCTGAGTTGATGGAGGTGCATCGATCACGTAAGTTCGAGGTCATGAACGTCGGCGAGGCCCTGGGGAAGCTGCTCCCCGGCGCGATCTACAGGAGACCTTCCCACATCCTCATAGTGGATGCCACGGTTATGGGTCAGTCCCCCGGATCCGTCAGGCTGATCCCAGTGGACGAGATGGATGTAGCACACTTCTCCTCAACCCATGATCTGCCGGTCAGCGTGGCAATCAGGCTGGTGACCAGAGAGACCGGGGCGAAGGCGTTGGCAATTGGGATACAGCCTCATGTTGTTTCCGTCGGCTCACGCATGAGCGAGCCTGTGCGCGTGTCTTGCGAAGCCGTTACAGAGATGCTCAAGGACTGCCTGACGGCGGCCGAGCTACTCGGCCACGAATAGCGGTCCAGCCCGCGCGCGGTCTTTGTCTACTCTGATGTGATGTTCAGCTTCAGGAAGTGCGCTGAGCAGGATATGCAGGGATCGTAGTTCCTTATGGTCTGCTCGCAAAGCAGAGTTGCCTTCTCGTTCGTCATCTTGGCGAGCTTGGGAGCAAGCTCCAAGAGGTCTGCCTCCATGCTCGACTGGTTCTGCGCCGTCGGGGAGGAGATCTTAGCCGTCTTCACCATGCCCCTTCCATCTATGGCGTACTTGTGATAGAGCATGCCCCTGGGCGCCTCCGTTATCGCAACTGCCTCCCCCTCCCTCGGCTCCTTCATGACATATGGGGCGGACGGTGGCTTGTAGCGCTCGATGATCTCCTCTGCCTCAAGCACTGCGTGAGCTACTTCCAATATCCTCGAGACGATGCTCATGTACGGGTTCTGGATCGGGAACGAGATTCCAGCCTCCTTGGCCTTGTCAAGCACTTCAGGCATCAGCTTGTCGTGGTTCAGGTTCACCCTAGCCTGAGGGCCAGCGGCGTATGGTGTCTTACCCCTCACCAGGCGCCTGAGCGCAGTCGAGTAGGGAACCTGATGCTCTATGAAGGTCGTCTCGAACTCCTCCTCAGCCACATCAATGCCCTTGGTCGACCTGATCCTTCCCTCCAAGATGGGGTACTCGGCATTGCTCCAGAGCGAAACGTACTCGGTGTCCCTCTCGAGGTCTGGGAACCTGAGCCCCGCAGTCCACTCCACTGCGTCGAGCGCGGTCTGCTTGACCTCATCGAGGTTCGTGAGCAACGGGGTGAATTCCTCCTTCTTCACGGCCCTGTGGAAGCCGCCAACCCGAGGAGAGACGGGGTGAACTGATCTGCCTCCGATTATCTGCATGACCAAGTTCCCCCAGTGCTTGAGGCTGAGCGCCTTCTTGACGACATCAGGGTGATCCTTGGCCATCTCGATCGCGCTTTCGTACCCAAAGAAGTCGGGCGCGTGGAGCAGGTACACGTGAAGGACGTGACTTTCGACGTACTCTCCCAAGTACAGCAGCCTCCTCAGGGTCTTGATCTCGGGCGAGACCTCTATGCCCAATATCTTCTCAAGAGCCCTGGCCGAGCTCATCTGATAGGCGACTGGGCAGATCCCGCAGATCCTCGCCGTTATGTCAGGCACCTCCATGTAGCTACGGCCCTCAAGGAAGGCCTCGAAAAACCTAGGAGGCTCGAATATCCTCAGCTCCAGCTTCTCCACTTGGCCGTCCCTTAGCTTGATGTCCAGGGCTCCCTCTCCCTCCACCCTCGCCAAGTAGTCTACTTTGATCTCTTTACTCATACTCATCTATCACCTTCCTGAACTTCTCCGAATACCCCGTGAACCCCTTGAACAGTCTGATCACATCGCCCTTGTCTATGCCCTCTGAGACCAAGTAGTCAACCAAGGCCTTCGGGTTTGGATCGTCCATTGGACCGAAACAGCCGTAACACCCTCTCCCGTACGCGGGGCAGATAGCGCCGCAGCCAGCCATGGTTGTAGGTCCTATGCACGGGACCTTCTTGGAAACTATGACGCAGGGCGTGCCCCTCATCTTACACTCAAGGCAGACGCTGTATGTGGGAAGGTAGGGCTTCTTCCCCCTCAGCAGCTGGGCAGTCACGTAGAGGAGCTGATCCTTGTTGATAGGGCAACCCATCAGTTCGAGGTCGACCTTCACGTGCTCCGAGATGGGCGTGGCCTTCTCCAGAGCTGCTATCCACTCGGGGTTTGGATAGACGATCTTCTTGAAGCTCTCGACGCTCGACCAGTTCCTGAGCGCCTGAATTCCGCCCGCGGTCGCACACGCGCCAATGGCAATGAGGTACTTCGAGTTCTTCCTTATTTCAGCCACCAGCTCCTTCTCGTGGGGTGTTGAAACGGAACCCTCGACCAGCGCGACATCGTATGGCCCGGGCTTCGCTCGTCTCGTCGCCTCCATGAAGTACGATATGTCCACTTGGTTCGCCAGTTCGAGCAACTCGTTCTCCGCGTTCAGGATCTGCAACTGGCATCCGTCACAACTTGAGAACTTGAACACTGCCAAGCTTGTCTTCCTGTTCTTGCTCATATCTGCTTCACCCCAAAGAATCTGCCTATCGCGTCGTAGTTGAAGATGGGCCCGTCCTTGCACACGAAGAAGGGCCCAACCTGGCAGTGCCCGCAGAAGCCCATGCCGCACCTCATGTGTCTCTCCATGGAGATGTACACGTTGCTGCTGGGCATGCCTCGCTTGAGGAGCTCCTTCACCGTGAAGTACATCATCACCTCGGGCCCGCAGACCAACGCAATTGTGCTCTTGGCGCTGAACGTGAACTTGTCAAAGAGCGTAGTCACAACGCCGACGTTGCCCTTCCATTTGTCATCCCCTGCGTCGACCGTGATGTGGGACTCAGAGTTCGGCACCCTGCGCCATTCGTCGTAGTCCCTGGTGAACAGCAGGTCCTGCGGAGTCCTAGCCCCATGAAGTATGTACAGCTTTCCGTAGTCCGATCTCCTCTTGGCAACCGCGGTGATCACGGACTTCAGCGGGTTCAGGCCTATGCCTCCTCCAACGATCATCACGTCCTTGCCCTTCATCCCGTCCATGGGCCAAGTGGTCCCGAACGGGCCTCTGATCCCTATCGTGTCTCCCCTCTTCAGCGTGAACATCACGTCCGTGACCGAACCGACTGCCCTGATCGTGTGGTCAAGGTACTCGTCTTGATAGGGGTCTGAGCTGGCAGTGACAGGCACCTCTCCAACCCCGAATACGTACAGCATGTTGAACTGGCCCGGCGCGTGCTCGAACCTGCCCCCATCAACCGGTCTCAACCTGAAGGTCCTGACGTTGTAGGTCTCATCTATCAGGCTCTCGATCCTAGTCGGCCTCGGGACCATGCATCCCACTGGAGTTTCGCGGCGCGCCATCTACTTCATCACCTGAGCGTCCTTGACGGACTGGATCACGTCTATGCCCACTGGACACCAAGTGATGCAGCGCCCGCACCCAATGCAGCCGAAAGTGTCAAATTGGTCAAGCCAGTAGGCGAACTTGTGGGTCATCCACTGGCGGTACCTAGCCCATAGCTCCGGTCTAAAGTGGCCTCCGGCGACCTGAGCGAACTGGTAGTTGAAGCAGGAATCCCAAGTGATCTGCCTGTCCGAAGTCCTACCGTCCAAGCTCGGCACGTCCTGAACCATGGTGCAGAAGCAGGTGGGACACACGCTCGTGCAGTTGGCACAGCCAAGGCAGCGCTTGGTTACCTCCTTGAAAGCTTGAGACTCCAAGCTAGCGTACAGCTTGTCGCGGAGGTCGGTCGTATCAAGCGTCCTGCCCATCCTGGCCTCAGCTGCCTTGATCCTAGACTTCGCCTCCTCTAGGTCCGAGGGTTCGGCGCCGCGCTTGCTCATTTGGTTCAGCATCTCCTCTCCGACCTCGGTCCCAGCCTCGACCAAGAAGCCCCTTCCCAACTCGGTCAGCGCCAAGTCGAACCCGTGCGTCGCTCTAGGACCTGTTCCCATGGACGAACAGAAGCACGTTCCGCTGGGATTGATGCAGTTAGCGACCACGATGGCCGCGTTGGACCTCATCTTCACATATTGTTCGTCCTTGAACTCCCCCTTCATGAGAGTCCTGTCCAAGACCTCTATCGACGCGAGGTCGCACGACTTGATCCCGAAGAAGGCTATCCTCTCCTCCTTACAGCCCATGCCCCTGATCTCGAAGCCCTTCTCAGTCTTGGCCATGTGCCAGGCATTGCGCTGTGGGGGATACAGGAACCTCTTGGGCGAGTCAGGACCGTGCGTGAAGGAGAAGACAAGGTCGCTGCTCTCCGTCCTGTACTTGCCGGGCGACTGGACGGTCACGACGTTCATGGCGAGTTCCTTCGCCGAGCCCAGTGGTGCCAGCCTTATCACGCCGTCTTCTAGGGTCGGCGCGATTACGTCGTACCCCAGAGCCCTGCACCTTTCGAAGAGGTCGGGTAGCTGCCCCTTTCCAATCACATACGCGTTCATCCTCAACTAGCTCTCTCTTACTTCTATCAGATCCATCAGAACGTCTTTGACGGACTCCCTGGCGGCCTGATCTATGGTTGTGTACTTGAGCGCACCCTTGGGACAGTACTTCACGCACTGCGGCTCCTCGAACTCGGTGCAGAAGTCACACGTGAAGGCCACCTTTCCGTCGAGGTGAAGCCTCAGCGCCCCGAACTCACAGCTCTCTATGCACCAGCCGCAGCCATTGCAGTTGTCCTTGTCGATCTTGATGGAACCGTCCGCCTGTACGTGAATCGCGTCCCTCGGACAGGCCCTCTCACAGGTGGGCTTCTCACACTTCCTACACGCTACTGCGATGTTGAAGAAGGGCTCTATCCTCACAGCCCTTATCCTCGACTTCTTGTGGTTGGTGGTCTTCTCCTTGACGACCGAGCATATGAACTCACAGATCTGACAGCCGTTGCACTTGTCCGTGTCACAGACTATGATTCGCCTGGTCCTCTGCTCGCTAAGCGCCAACTTCTTCGGCCTCCTTTGTGAGCCCGAGCTCGATGAGCTTCGCCTTTGTTGGGATCCCGTCCTTGTTCCATCCCCTGGACTCATAGTAGCCGTCTAGGGCCTCGTCGAACTCCTCCCTTGTGATCTTCGTTCCCTTGACGACCTCGTCGGCCATCGTCTCTTCGAAGGCTCGCGGGGGCGGATAGTCGTCCTTGCGCGTCATCCCGAACCTGACGTTGAAGCACTTGGCCGCGTTGTAGATCCTCTCGCCAGCCTTCAGCAGCTGCGGGCCGGTCATCTCAATGCCTGTCGCAAGAGTATAGAGCTTCGCCACCTCGTCCATCGAGCTGTACACGCCCCTCGTGAACTTGCACAATATGAGCGAGTCTATGATGGAGTACTGGTTCTCACCGTCGCTCACGATCTTGCCCCTCGACCCGTCAAGCTTGAGCCTGTCGACCTTCCCTGCCACGTCAACCTGATACGAACCGGACCTCAGGTAGTCAGCTCCCCTGATTGAGGTGCAGAATCCCACCGTGGACGTCTGCAAAGACCTCATGGAGTAGGCGGCCCATTCCATCCCCTTGCAGTGGATAGCGAACTTGGCCGAGCCCCTTCCCAGCTTCTCCGAGGCCTTCCTTACCCCTTCGGACAAGAAGGAGCCGAGCTTGCCTTCCTTCAAGGACATCCTCCTTGCTGCCTCCACGACCGCATCGCCGTTTCCGAATCGCAGGTCCAGCCCGTCAGTGTCGTCCTTGCTCAGTAACCCCTTCTCATAGCACTCCATTGCCCAGGCAATTGTTACCCCCGCTGAAATCGTGTCGACGCCCAGCTTATCGCACACCTCAACCGCTTTGGTGACTGCGCTCAGGTCTGAGACACCGCAGAGCGGGCCAAGCTGGGCCAAGCTCTCGTAGTCTACGCTCGCCACTGTGCCAGCATATGGGCCTTCCTTGACCTCGTTGACGTGATCGCAGGCCACCGGGCAACCCGTGCACGCGAGGATCTTCTTCACGTGAGTCTTGAGCATCCGCTCCCCTGAGACTTCCTCTGCTTTTTCGAAGGTGCCCCTTTGGAAGTTGTAGGACGGAAGGCAGCCGAGCCTGTTGTGCACCAAGATGTTCGCAGGGGTTCCGTAGACCCTGTACTTCTCGGTCTTTGGCCCCTGGCACCTCTCGTTCAGGTCGAGCGCCATCTTCGTCAGCTCGTCCAAGTTGGCCACTTCGACGTCGCGGGTCCCCCTGACCGCGACCGCCTTCAGGTTCTTGGAGCCCGCCACAGCTCCCATCCCGGACCTGCCCACTTGGCGGTTCCTGTCAGTCGTGATGTTGGCCAGATTGCCCAACTTCTCGCCCGCTGGGCCGATCGCCGCCACCCTGACTGCGCCGTCGCCGAGCTCCTCCCTGATCAACTCCTCGGTATCCCAAGTTGTCTTGCCCCAGAGACCTGAGGCGTCCATAAGAACTGCGCTGCCGTCGTCAATGAAGAGGTAGACCGGTTTTTCGGATCTACCGGTGATAACCGCGCCGTCCCATCCAGCGCTCTTGAGCTCATTTCCAAAGCCGCCTGAGCATATCCCGAATCCGAAGATGCGGGTGAGAGGAGAAAGCGCAAACACTCCAAACTTGCTGCCGGTGGGCACGATCGTGCCCGCGAATGGGCCAGTCCACCAGGCCAAGACGTTCTCTGACGAGAGGGGGTCAACACCCTTAGGCACCATGTCGAGAAGAGTCCTAGCGCCAAAGCCGAGCCCGCCTATGTAGTCGGCAGCCATCCCCTCCTCCAGCCTCTCCTCGCTTACGGTTTTGGAACTCAGGCCAACCCTGAGGTACTTCCCAGCGTAGCCCCTCAACACCTAGCCCCCTCCAGCCACCGAAAGCGCGAACACGACCCTGTCCCCAGGTTTGACCGGCTGCGATAGAGCACCAGAAGGGTTAACGACCCTCTGATTGACAGCTATCATCGTCGAGTCAGCGCGATAACCCGTCCCCTCATCGTCCACTATCCTGCGCCAGAACTCCTCCCCGTAGAGGGCGGAGAGTCTCGAGATGAGGACCCCCAGAGTGATCGCGGAGCCAATGTCCACAGAAGTGCTTCTCCTGCCGGTAATCTCCCTGAAAGGTCCCGTGAATTCCACGACGACTCCCTCGGGCATGCTCGCTCGAAGCCGGTTTTCTTCGACTTAAACGTTTTCGCAGTTCGACGCGCGGTCGAGGACTTCTCAGATCCCGCGCGGTCAGGCTAAGGCTGGCTATTTCATATTACCCGTGCTGATAGGCGAAACTGAAGTGGCTAACGCATAAATCCGACTTTTTCGCGCGTTGTGTCGCGAACTCATGGGCCACGGGCAGAAGTTGTCCAAGAAGGAATCGGAGAG
>Ga0172366_10003065_pt1 | contig 13139 bp, 12 predicted proteins | sample LakKivSesite69cm_FD_114533 | JGI IMG/M metagenome (GOLD analysis project Ga0172366, IMG submission 114533) | Sediment microbial communities from Lake Kivu, Rwanda - Sediment site 69cm | ecosystem: Environmental > Aquatic > Freshwater > Lake > Sediment | place: Rwanda: Western Province, Lake... | reverse complement strand
AGAGCGTCTGAAGACGGAGCTCCAGGCCGAAATCGAGCCGGCTTCAGCGACAGACGACGATTCGGCAGACATTGCCGCGGACATCTATGAGCGCGGGAAGATCATCTCATTGATACACAGCCTTGAGGCGAAGGTGCATTCCCTGGAGCGGGCAATCGAGTTGGCCTCCAAAGGGGTCTATGGCATCTGCGAAATGTGCGGCCAGCCAATTCCGCCGGAACGCTTGAAGATCATGCCCGAGACCACGGTATGCGTCCGTTGCGCCAGCAAACTGGAAGAAGGAATTCGCCGCCGCCAGATCCTGATATCGGGTCAGGATGAGGACTCGGACAGCCTCTTTGCCGACGAAGATGACGGAGTGTCAGGAGACTCTGGCCAAGTTGAGGATGAGTTCTAGTGCGACCGATCTCTTGCCCTTTCACACAGCCCCCTTTTGACAAGGGGGCTGCTGTGCGATAGAATGAGGTGCTTTGTATCCCGGTTTGGGCGGCATTCTACTACGGCGGTGAGAGTCCGTCTAGAGACCCTACAGAATTGATGTGGGAGGTTACCACAGATGAGTGGAATGACTGAGATCCGCTGGCACGGCCGCGCCGGACAAGGCGTGGTGACGGCGGGAGAGTTGCTGGGTGAAGCTGCAATGGAGGCGGGCAGGTTCTTCCAGGCGTTCCCGGAGTATGGAGCCGAGCGCATGGGCGCTCCTATCAAGGCCTACACACGTATCAGCGAGACACCCATTGAGCTCCACTGTCCCATCCTGGAGCCCGATATCGTGGTTGTCGTCAATCCTAACCTGATCGGTATAGTAGACCTGACAGAAGGGCTTAGGCCTGACGGGGTGATCATCATCAACACCCCGCAAAGCCCTGCAGACCTACGCGCGAGGCTTGGCTTTCAGGGAGGCAAAGTGTGGTGCATTGACGCCTCAAAAATCGCCATGGAGGAGTTCCGCCGTGACATTCCTAGCACGATGATGCTGGGCGTTATCGCCAAGGCCACTGGCGTCGTGCATCTGGATGTGCTCACAAACCTGACCCGCGAGAAACTGAGCGGCAAGCTGCGCCCCGAGGTCGTCGAGTCGAACGTTCGCGCGCTACAGCGCGCCCATGATGAGTGTGTGCAAGGCTGACTCAGTGCCAGATAGGTTCCGCTCCACCACACCGTTCTCTACTGAGAAGCCAAGCCCTTTATTCAGTTACTGACTTTAGGAGGTCAACCTAATGGCAAAGAGCGAAAGCCCCCGCTTGGACTTGCCTTGGCGCGAAGTGAGCCCTGGAGGCATCGTCTGCGAGCCGGGGAACTCGGTCACCTACATCACAGGAACGTGGCGCAGCATGCGTCCGGTGCGGGACCTCGAACAGTGCACACAGTGTCTCATCTGTTGGATCGTGTGCCCCGATGCCTCGGTCGCAGTCAATGAGGGGAAGATAGTGGGCTTTGACTACGATCACTGCAAAGGCTGTGGCATCTGTGCCGAACAATGCCCCGTGACGGTCAAGAAAGCTCATTCCCACACAGGCAAGATCGGCAAAGTCATCCAGATGGTCCCCGAAACGGAGTTCTGAAAGCAGAATCACATCGCAGGAGATGGAAGATGGTAAAAAGCAAGTACATGCCTCTGGATGGCGCCAATGCAGTCTCGCAAGCGATGCGGCAGATCAATCCAGATGTCGTGGCGGCCTATCCCATAACGCCCCAGACTGCGGTAGTCCAGAACTTTTCCCAGTATGTGGCCGATGGTATTGTTGGTACCGAATTCGTGCCCGTCGAGAGCGAGCACGCCGCGATGAGCGCCTGCATTGGGGCCTCGGCGGCGGGTGCCCGGGCCATGACAGCCACGGCGGCGAACGGTTTAGCATTGATGTGGGAGATGCTCTACATCGCCTCTGGTATGCGGCTCCCCATCGTGATGACTGTAGTAAACCGTGCCTTGTCCTCGCCTCTCAACATCCATTGCGATCACTCGGACAGTATGGGTGCCCGTGATGCGGGCTGGATCCATCTCTACGCAGAGACCGGCCAGGAAGCCTACGATAACACCATTCAGGCTGTGCGCATTGCAGAGAACCCCGATCTTCTCATCCCCGTGATGAGTTGCCAGGATGGGTTCATCACCGGGCATGGCGTGGAGCGTGTTGGAATTCTCCCCGATGAGGCAGTTCGTGACTTTGTGGGCACCTACAAGCCCAAGTATTCCCTGCTGGATACGGACAATCCCGTCACGGTGGGTGCATGGGATTTCACCGACTACTATTTCGAGCACAAACGCCAGCAGAGCGAGGCCATCAACAACGCGATGCCGATTGTCGAGGCGGTCAGCGCTGAGTACGCCGCACTCTCGGGCCGGCCACAGCCGATCCTGGACCTGTACGGCATGGATGATGCCGAGTATGCAATCATCGTCCTGAGCTCTACCGCTGGAACGAGCCGGGCCGTGGCTCGCGATTGGCGCGCCAAAGGCCGCAAGGTCGGCGTACTGAAGCCCAGGGTCTACCGACCGTTTCCCGCGAAACTGATCGTTGAGGCCATCAAAGGTTGCAAGGCCGTGGCCGTTCTGGACCGTGCCATTTCCTTTGGCTCTCCTCAGTGCCAGGGACCTCTCTTCACCGACACGATGGCGGCGCTCTACAACGAGGGCGTATCTGGGCTCAGGATTGTGGACTACATCTTTGGCCTGGGCGGCCGGGATACGGTGCCAGCAATGATTGACTCAGTATTTAGAGACCTGCAGGCGATCGGGGCCAGCGGTGACCGCGGCCCGATGGTGCGCTATCTGGGCCTGCGCGAGTAATGCCAACAGCCCGCTAAGGTGGGCAAGAAAGCAAAGAGAGGATGCTATGCCTGAGGCAATCCGTGTCAACCTGCGAGACATAGTCAAGAACGAGGAGAGGTTCGCGCCGGGTCACCGCCTTTGTGCGGGATGTGGCGAGCCAATAGCTATCCGCCAGATCCTGCATGCCATTGAAGGACCAGTGGTGGTGGGGACGGCAACCGGCTGTCTGGAGGTTTCCACTACGGGGTACCCCTATTCCTCGTGGCGTGTGCCTTGGATCCACAGTGCTTTCGAAAATGTGGCCACCACGGTATCGGGAGTTGAGGCGGCTTACAAGGCCCTGAAGCGCGCCGGGAGAATACCCGCCGACAAGAGCATTACCTTTATCGCCATTGGGGGCGACGGCGCAAGCTATGACATCGGCCTGCAATGGATCTCTGGTGCTTTGGAGCGTGGGCACAAGTTCATCTACGTATGCCTGAACAACGAGGCATATATGAATACCGGGATTCAACGCTCCGGCGCCACCCCTCGGGGGGCACATACGACGACCTCGCCGGCCGGGGAAGTGATCCAGGGTAAGACGCAATGGCGCAAACCTTTCACCCGCATCATGGCCGCTCACGGGATTCCCTACGTCGCCCAGGCCGCAACGCACAACTACCGCGATCTGATGTCCAAAGTGAAGAAAGCCGCCGCTGCTGAGGGGCCAGCCGTGATAAACATCCTAGCCCCCTGCCCTCGCGGTTGGCGCTATTCCAGCGAGCAGACCATGGCTATTACCAAACTGGCTGCCGATACCTGCTATTGGCCGTTGTATGAAGTGGACCACGGGAAGACGATCGTGACCTACAAGCCGCGACAGAAGCTGCCCGTGACCGATTGGCTCAAGAGCCAGGGCCGCTTCAGCCACCTTCTCCGCCCCGCTAATGCCTCCATCGTGGAGGAAATTCAGGCCAAAGTGGACCGCGAGTGGGAGCAACTGCTTCGTGAGGAAGCCAATTCCTGATCGCGGTGGCTCAGCGAATGGGGGTAGCTCATCAGATAGGGGAGCTGCCCCCTTTTCTGAAGGCGAAGGGAGGGTCACTCAGGATGAGCAGCAGTCGTGTTTTTATGTCAAATCATCCTCTCATCCAGCACAAGCTGATGCTCCTTCGTAGCGTGGACACAGAACCAAAGAAATTCCGCGAGCTGCTGCGTGAGATGGCCATGCTTCTTGGCTATGAGGCTACCAGGGATCTGGCCCTGCAGCAGACTCGTGTGGTGACGCCCCTTGCCGAGGCAACTGGCCACGAATTGGCGGAAAAGATCGGGCTTGTGCCCATTCTGCGTGCTGGGCTGGGCATGGTCGAGGGAGTTTGGGAGCTGATGCCCAGTGCTGAGGTGTGGCATATTGGCATCTATCGCGATCATCGAACCTTACAGCCCGTCCAGTACTACAACAAGCTCCCTGTATCTCCCACTGTCCAGGTCTGCCTGGTGCTCGACCCGATGCTGGCTACTGGCGGGTCGGCCGTGGCCACGGTTGACATCCTCAAGGCCTGGGGGGCGCAACGCATCAAGTTTGTGGGCGTCATCGCAGCCCCCGAGGGCTTACGCGCCCTGACGACCGCCCATCCCGATGTGGATGTCCATCTCGCGGCCATTGACGACCACCTCACGCCCCCACCTACCCTGCCGGGTGATCCTCCGGCAGCATACATCGTGCCGGGCCTGGGTGACGCGGGCGATCGCCAGTTCGGTACGGCCTAGGCATCGAGACACGGCCTACTGTCGTGGAGGCATTGGTGTGTCTCCCATTACATTTGCCCTTGTCCTCGTACTCTCGGCCGGGCTCACCCTGCTCCTGACTCCGCTTGCCATTCGCCTGGGAAAGAGGTGGGGCCTGGTAGACGTGCCTGGCGGCCGCCGCCGACACAAAGGTGCGGTCGTACGCATTGGCGGGCTGGGGCTGTACCCTCCGTTCCTTGTGGCCACGCTTTCGACTCTGGGAGTGCCCCGCGATGATCCGCTGGAGTTGACCAGGCTGGCGGGGGTCCTGCTGAGCATGGGTCTGGTCTGGGTAGTCGGCCTGCTCGATGACCGATTCGATCTCCCTCCCTGGGCTCAGGCGCTGGGGCTGCTGGTGGCCGCGCTGGTGGCTGTCGGCTTCAAGGTGTTTATTCAGCTTTTCAATGACCCATTCGTGGACCGCCAAGTCAAGCTGGACTGGTTCCTCATGCTGCCCCTGACCGTCTTTTGGCTTGCCGGCATGTCAGGGACACTGAACATGCTTGATGGATTGGACGGGTTGGCTACCGGCGTAGCGGCAATCTCCTCTGCGATTCTACTGGCCCATATGCTGAGGTTGGGCCAGTATACTGTGGCGTTGCTGCCGCTGGCTCTACTGGGATGTTGCCTCGGCTTCCTTCCCTACAACTTCAGTCCAGCGCGCATCTTCCTGGGCGGCGGGGCGTACCTGCTAGGGTATTCACTCGGGGCATTATCTATCGTGGCAGGAGCGAAGGTGGCCACAGCCCTATTGGTCGTCTGGCTGCCTATAGTTGATGTCGTCTGGCAGATGTTCTCGCGTTGGCGAAGTGGGCAACCAGTGACTCGAGGCGATCGTGGTCACCTGCACTTTCGCCTCCAAGACATGGGCTGGCCACAGAGCCGCATAGTCCTCATCTACTATAGCATCACCGCCCTGCTGGGCGCAGTTGCGCTGCTCATCTCCTCCCGGCTACTCAAGTTCGCCTTGCTGCTGTCCATGGGGGTTATCATACTCATTGTCTTGGCGCTGGTAGCCCGAAGTGATCGTGAGCGCAGCAACCCCAAGGTCTAGAAGCCATCAGACGCTTTTCGAGACACGATCAATAGTTGGTGTAGGCCCCATCCCGCCGGTGGTAGTGAGGAGGCTCGGTCATGTCTGCTGGATGGGCTTTGGCCGCCTCTCGATTCAGCTTGACGCCGATCCCCGGCGTAGTAGGGATGGTGAGATGCGTGCCCTGGAGGGTGAAGGCGCATTCGAACACATCGGGGAGCATGGTAGCCGGCGGGAAGCCTACCTCCTGTGGCCCGGCGTTATTGCAGGCCAGATCGAGCTGCAGGCACGCCGCCGTGCAGATGGGTCCCAGAGGGTTGTGCAGCAAGAGCTTGATATAGTGCGTCTCTGCCCAGCCGGCGATCTTTTTGGCCTCGGTCAAGCCCCCGGCAATGCAGACGTCAATACGGACATAATCCACGAGGTCCTCCTCGATCGCCTGCCGAAACTCCCACTTGTTCGCCCACTGCTCTCCGGCGGCCAAGGGCACGCTGGTGTGTTGGCGGATGTGGCGGTAGCCGGCCAGGTGCTCCGCTCGAATGGGGTCCTCGACCAGGTACATGTCCAGCGGCTCGACCTCACGGCAGAACCAGACGGCCTCCGGAGGATCCAGCCGGGTGTGACAGTCTACCATCAACTCCATCTTGCTGCCCACAGCCTCGCGGACAGCGCGCAGTTGCCTGGCCATGAGGCGGACGGCCTCATGGGGCTCCATGAGATCCTCCTCGGCCCGCGGCCCGGTGCGGAAAAACCTGTGACCGTTGGCGAGCATCTGCCGCGCCAGCTCGGCAGCCGCCTCTGGATCATCGCCGGCCGCTGCTCGCGACGCCTCATCCACCGGCCTGGCCTCCGGCGAGGGGAGGTAGTGAGGGGGCAAGAAACACTCGACGTAGTCGCGGCAGCGCCCGCCCAACAACTGATAGACGGGCACGCCCAGCGCCTGGCCCTTGATGTCCCATAGGGCTATGTCAATGCCGGCGATTGTCGAGCCGATGAGTCGGTCACCGGGGTAAAATCCCCCGCGGAACATCCGCTGCCAGAGATGTTCTGTACGTAGCGGGTCCTGGCCGATCAGCCAGCGGCGCAGGTGGCGAACGGCTCCCTCGATGGCCTGCCAGCGGCGTTGTAGGCCCGCTTCCCCCACACCCGTGATGCCTTCGTCTGTCTCCACAAGGATGGGGACCAGCGTTCGCCCCGGGGCCTGTACTGGAATACACTCGACATTAGTGATCTTCATTTTTTCCCACTCGCCTCAAAGACCTCTGGATTGACGACATAGCTGGGCCGCTGGCCACGGAGCACAGCCAGGGCGTTGTCAATCGCCGTGTTCATCACTTCATAGACGGCTTCGACGCTGCGATTTCCCAAATGATGGGTGCCGATGACATTGGGCAGGCTGAGCATCTCCTTATCCAGGCCGCCGTCCATGATCACATCAGAGCCAAGTCCGGCGATGCGTCCACTCACCAGGGCAGCGTACAGGGCATTCCGGTCCACAAGAGAGGCCCGTGCGGTGTTGATCAGGTAGGCTGTGGGTTTCATCTGCGCCAATTCCCTGACCCCCAAGAGACCGACCGTATCGGGCGTCGCGCGGAGGTGCAGGGATACGAAATCGCTCTCCTTCAGCAAGGTGCCCAAATCAACCTGCTGGACACTATGGCGCACGGCAAAGCGCTCATCCCAGAAACGGTCAAGCTCATAGGCCAACAGACGCATCCCAAAAGCCCCCCCGCGCCGGGCCACTTCCTTGCCGATATTCCCCAGGCCGATGATGCCGAGCGTCTTGCCGTTGAGCAATACGCCCAGGGGACGGTCGGCGTCGCCAAATTGGACCAGCTTATGATAGTTCTGGGGGATGCTGCGCGCCAGCCCCACGAGCAAGCCAAAGGTGAGGTCCGCCACGGCAGCGTTCATGAGCGGCGTGGGCGCATTGGTGACCACCACCCCTGCACGGGTCGCGGCATCAAGATCAACCGATTCATAGCCGCTGGCAGCGATGGAGATGACTTTTAGCCGCCTGGCACGCTCAAATAGGCCCACGTCGAGGCCAGTGCCGGGACCAAAGATGACGTCAACATCCTCGGCGAGCTTGTGCACCCGGGCAGGGGTCAGGCGGAAAGCGTCCTCATCGAGCAGATGCAGCCCCTCCAGCCTCATGCGTTCGGCGTGCTGATCCAGCACCTCATAAAAGGTGCCGTTGACGACGAGCGCCCTCCAGGCTGATGTCATGTTCACCCCAGGTCAGAATGCAGCACTAGGCCTTTAGGCCTGTCAAAGCGATGCCGCGGATGAATTGCTTCTGGGCGAGGAAGAAGACGACTACGACCGGAAGCAAGGCCATCGTTGCCGCAGCCATCATTAGATGAAAGTTAGTCCCCCCCCTGGCTTACAAACCAGCGCACGCCGATGGACAGAGTCAGTTTATGTGGCGAATTCAGGAAGATCAAGGGCCTCAGGAACTCGTTCCAGTTCTCGATGAACGAGAACGCCGCGACCGTGCCGATGGCGGGCTTGGCGAGGGGGACAACGATCTGGAACAAGATGCGCAGACGCGGCGCGCCATCCATCATCGCCGCTTCGTCTAGCTCGATGGGCAGGGTCATGAAAAACTGCCTCAAGACAAAGATATAGATCGCACGGCCGCCCAAGAAGGGGACGATAAGCGGCCATAGTGTATCAATCCAGCCCAACTTCCAGAACATGACATACTGGGGCACCAGAACGATGTGGAAGGGTACCATCAGTGTGGCCAACACCAAAAGAAAGATACCATCTCTCCCTGGAAACTTGACCCGGGAGAAGCCAAAGGCCACTACCGTGCTGCCAACGACGTCGCCAAGCATGGCAAGAAGGGTGACGGTAAGCGAGTTCCTGACCCAACTGATAAAGAAACTCTCTAGCAGGCTCTGGTCGCCCACCAGCCCCTGTCGCAGCACCTCCACATAATTCTGCCACATCACTGGCTTCGGAATCCATTGGAAACCTGGCGCCATGACCAGGTCCTGGCGCAGCAGAGAGGTGCGGAGCATCCAGTAAAAGGGGAAGGCAAAGATGGAGCCACCAACGATGAGCACCAGGTATATGACACTGCGTCCGATGATGCGGCCGATCTTTCTGGTTTGTCGGGCACGAGGCGGGGGAGTCATGACGGTGCGTTCGCCTAACGCGCTCTTTGCGCTCATCAGCTCCTCTCCCCTGTTTCATAGTAGACCCAGTGACGGGAGATTGAGAACTGCACAATGGTGAGGGCCAAGATAATCAGCAGGAGCATCCAGGCGATGGCCGCCGCTTCGCCCATGCGGAAATAGTTCCAGCCAACCCGGTACATAAGCAACATCACAAAAAGGGTGGCATTGGCCGGCCCGCCTTCGGTCATAACGAGCGCTTGCGCAAACGCCTGGAGCGCGCCGATGATCCCCAATACCAGATTCAGGAAGATGTAGGGGGTCATCAACGGCAGAGTGACATGGCTCACCTTACTCCACCAGCCCGCGCCATCCACTTCGGCCGCTTCATAGAGGCTCTGGGGAATGCCCTGCAAACCGGCTAAGAAGATGATCATGCTGCCCCCCACGCTCCACCAGCTCATCAGGATCAAAGCCGGCTTGGCCCAGAAGGTGCTTCCCAGCCAGCGAGGCCCCTGGATGCCGAACAGGCCTAGAAAAGAGTTGATAATCCCTCCCGGCTGGAACATCCACAGCCAGAGGACGGCCGTCGCCACGCCAGAGACAACAGAAGGCAAATAGAACAGGGTTCGGAAGAGGGGCAGTCCTCTCACATTCTGGTTCAGGAGGCCGGCGAGACAAAAGGCGACGAGGAGACCGCCGGGCACGGAGAAGGCCGCATAGTAGAATGTATTGTATAGTGCGGTCCGCAGCAGCTCGTATTCGTTCACCAAGTAAACATAGTTCCGGACACCGACGAACTCTATGGGGTGAGCCAGGTCCCAATTGGAGAAGCTGATGGCGAGCGAAGCCAGGATAGGGCCCGCCTGAAAAATCGTGAAGGTTATCAGCCACGGCAGGATGAACAGGATCCCACTGAACTTCCGCCAGCGCCGTTTGAGTGATGTAGCCATCCAGGATTACTCTCCCTGCCGCCGCGATGTCTTGCCCCGAATGCTTGCCCCTGTCATGCCGAGATAGCGCGAGACAAGTCGGACTGGATATTACTCGATCAGCAGCATCATCCCCAATGAGACGAGCGCCTGGCTGCCCAGGCGCCCGCCAGTTCTGTTTCCGTTGGCGTTATTTGGATTGTAGGACCTGATTGCACGCCGTCTCCGCCTGCGCCAGAGCTTCGGCAGCGGTGATCTCCTGCAGGAACGCCTTATCTACCGGAGTCCACAGCGCCTGTCGGAACTCACCATACTTGGCAAACATGGGGTGATCGTAGACATAGTCAGAGTCCAGGATCTCCGAGACCACCTTCATATTTTCGGGTGGCGCCTCCAGATACTTGCCGACCTGGCCGCGTGTTACCTTCTTGTTGACGAGCGTCATCACGCGGTTGTTCGGGTCCGACAGGTGAGTCTGGTATTCCTCGCCGATCAGGAACATGCCGAACTTGAGCACGGCATCGAGATGCCCGCGCTTGGTCACCTCTGCAACGGCCATTAAGGGCTCCATGCCCTTGTAAGCGCCCCGCTTGCCGGTCTTGGGGGACTTGGGCGGGATGACCAGGGAGTACTTGAACCGACCGCCAACCGCTTGGGTTATGCCCTGGGTGCTGCCATAGCGGGGTGCCATGCCGATCTTGCCCGTGGCGAACACGTCGGGGACATAGCCCCCCATGAGGGCGGTGGACACCTCCGGCGTCGGAGCAAGCTTGTCTTTGTAGATCAGATCAATGTACCATTGGAGCGCTTCGGCGGCGTCGGGCGTATTGAACGCCGTCTTGGTAAACTCGGCATTGGTGAACCTGGCCCCGTTGGAGTACATCAAGGGGAAGTACCCGTACTCCCAGTGGTTCCAGACGTGGAGGCCATACTGACCCTTCGCCGGATCGGTCAGCTTCCTGGCCTTCTCTACCAGCTCATTCCAGTCCCAATCCGCGCTGGGTGGCTCGACGCCTGCCTGCTGGAAGAGATCCACGTTGTAGACCCAGTTGCTGCTGAATATGTTGAAGGGTAAGCCGTATATTCGCCCTTGCTCATCATGAGTGGCTCGCTGAACGGTGTAGTAATCGTCCTCCTTGTACCCCGCCTGGGCCAGGGCATCGGTCATATCCAGCAGGTAGTTCTTGTGAGAGTAGATGAAAGTGGCCGCCCCATAGATGAGGTCAGGAGCCGTGCCGGTGAGAAAGCGTGGCACGATATAGTCAGAAAACCCTCCCTCGAAGGTTGTGCCACCACCCAACTGAAGCATCTTCACGCGGATGTCGGGATTCTGATCCTCGAACATGTTGCGCGCGTCGGTGATCATTTGGAACCGCGAACCCGAGTTCCAGTCGTTCGCAAACTCGATGGTGACGATCTGGGGTGCAGCAGGGGCCTTTTCGACCTCTCTGGTGACTTCGACGACCTTCTCCACCTCCTTCTCGACGACCTTGGTGACTTCAACAACCTTTGGCGCGCAGCCAGATAGTGCTGCCACGACCGCGCCTGCGCCTATCGTGCGCAAGAACTGTCGGCGGCTGAGCTTTGCCTGCACGAATTCCCTGTTCCTTGCCTCAGACATGAGACCTCCTTGTACTTGAGTGATCGAAGGCACTTATCTCTCCTCCCGACGAGCATTCCTTACTCTTTGCCTCCGGAGATAGCCTCACCCCCTTCCGTCCCGATCCCGAGAGTCGCTGGACCCACGATGCAGTCAGACCACTCCCTCACACAGACGCCTTGGGCAAGAGCCAATAACGTGGTAGAATAGAAAGCGATGGACCAGCCTGGTATTGCGCTACCTTTCATCCTAGCACGCCTCTCGTCCAGAGACAATGACTTTTCGGCCCTCCTTGCGCCACAAATCGGCCATTGTGCAAACTATGGGGGCGACCGATCAAGGATTGTAAACTGATGGAGCGCACCGAATTTGCCCGCCTGGTTAGAGACGCCCTGGCGAGCCTGCACGACAACGCGGCCCTGGAAACCCATCCGCTGGCTATGCTGTTGCCCAGCCCAGCCGGGAGCAAGACGAGCCGGGCCGAGCACTTGCGTGCTATGCTCCTGCAGGCCATAGAGAAGCTGCGCCCGCCAGAGGGGATTGATCCCGCCTCCGATACCATCCCCTGGCGGCCCTACCTGATCTTGTGGGGCCGCTATGCAGATGGCCTGGATTTGCAGGCTCTGGAGCAACGCCTCGCCCTGAGCACCCGGCACCTGTGCCGCGAACATGGCCGCGCCATCACAGCTTTGGCCAGCCTGTTGTGGGATGAGACATTCTCCTCGGCCGAGCCCCTCAAGGCCCCAGTAGCCGATACGACCGACGCGAACGCCCCGGCCGACGAATTGGGAGACTTTGAGGTGATGCGAGAGTCAATTGACCTTGCCGAGGTTCTGCAAGCCACTATTGGCGCACTTCGGCGTCGGGCGGAGAGCGTGGGCGCTGACCTGATCCTCTCCCTGCCAAGAGACGATCTGCCTTCACTGCAGACCGATCGTATTATCCTGCGTCAGATATTGCTCACCCTGCTTAATTATGCGCTGCGGATGCGCTCGGGGGGAGCAGTAGTCATCGGCGCTGAGGCAACCTCCGCCTACATTGCCCTTTGGACACGCTATCGCACTGCCGGACAGCCAGCCACGCAAGTGGCTGAGAAAGAAGATGCATTACAGGTAGCTCGCTATTGGGCACAGCGCCTCGGTGCGAGCTTCGATACGAAGCACGTGCATCCTCCCTCAGGTTTGGAGCAGCTTTCTCTGCATTGGCCTCGTGGGGAACAGTCGGCTATCCTTGTGGTGGATGATCAGGAGGTGGCCATACACCTGTTCGAGCGTTACTTGCATCGCGCGCCTTTGCGGGTCGTCGGCATTCGCGAGCCAAAACAGGCTCTAGCAGAGGCACGCCGCTTGCGGCCACGGGCCATCATCCTGGATGTGATGATGCCCACCCAAGACGGCTGGGAGGTTCTGCAGACGCTGCAAGCCGACCCGGATACGAGTCACATCCCGGTTATCATCTGCTCCGTGTGGGATGTGCCTGAGTTGGCTTCTGCTTACGGGGCCGCAGGTTTTGTGAAGAAGCCGGTCAACCGGCGGGACCTTTTGGAGGCGCTGGCTCGTCTGCAGTTGCTGGATAGCTCGGCCGGATCACACCCAACAGATGCTGAAGAATCTCCCCCAACTCTTGCCGGGACAAGGGCCGGCGCATCGTGATCCGCATCACCTCCCGCAGCCCATCCTGCCTCGTTTGGGGATAGTCAAAGGCCGTCACCAGAATCGCCGGTATGTGTTCCTCTCGTAGCTTCTCCAACACTTGCCAGCCATCAAGGTCGGGCAGCATCAGATCCAACAGCACGGCATCGGGTCGAGAAGCTTGCACCGCCGCCAAGGCCTCTTCGCCGGTAAAGGCCGTAGTCAGATCATAACGCCCTTGGGGTGTAGTTTCGTCGCCCGTACTGGCCAAGATT
>Ga0172366_10003064_pt1 | contig 13140 bp, 8 predicted proteins | sample LakKivSesite69cm_FD_114533 | JGI IMG/M metagenome (GOLD analysis project Ga0172366, IMG submission 114533) | Sediment microbial communities from Lake Kivu, Rwanda - Sediment site 69cm | ecosystem: Environmental > Aquatic > Freshwater > Lake > Sediment | place: Rwanda: Western Province, Lake Kivu... | reverse complement strand
GTTCTTTTAGATACAGATATTAAAATGGTTAACGCCTTTGGGCCTTTGAGCCGTTGAGCCATTGAGCCTTTCTTTGCCCAGATGGTGAAATTGGTAGACACGCCAGCTTGAGGGGCTGGTGCCAGCAATGGTGTGCAAGTTCGAGTCTTGTTCTGGGCACCATGAAAACCAGATTGATATATCCAGTCTGGTTTTTTCATTTATTTATCTGATGTCTTTTTACTCTGAAGTAAATTATTACATTTGTCAGAAGTGGTGTTCATCAGAAAAAAAGTGACATGCAGAAAGTAAATGATTTTCTAATATTGCTCGATGGCTACATCGGAGGGCATCCGTGGTTTGTTATTCTTCTTCTCGGTACGGGAATATTCTTTACCCTTTACCTTCGCTTTCCCCAGTTCAGGTATTTCCGGCACGCCATTGATGTTGTAAAAGGCAAATATGATCACCACACTGATGTCGGAGACACATCGCATTTTCAGGCGCTTGCAACGGCCCTTTCGGGAACGGTCGGGACCGGTAACATTGCCGGTGTGGCTCTGGCAATTCATCTCGGAGGTCCTGCAGCACTTGTATGGATGATGATCACTGCAGCTATCGGAATGTGCACCAAGTTCGTTGAGGTAACCATCTCTCATAAATACAGGGACTTACTTCCTGACGGATCCGTGTCAGGCGGGCCAATGTACTATATGAAGAAGAGACTCAATATAACGACTAAAAGTGGGAAAGTACTTAAGACAGGTCTTATAATAGGAGGTTTTTTCGCTGCTGCAACTGTTCTGTCATCATTCGGAACCGGCAGCCTGCCGCAGATCAACAGCATATCTAATTCAATATTTACAACATTTGGCATTAAGCAGATCATTACAGGGGCTGTACTTTCTGTGATCCTGGCCCTTATAATTATAGGTGGAATCAAAAGGATTGCGAAAGTCACGGAGATACTTACACCTTTCATGGCAATATTCTATTTCCTGGGAGCTCTTCTGGTCATAGGGACAAATTATGATAATATCCTGCCGTCACTCGGTGCGCTGGTTACAACAGTATTTACAGGTACCGCCGCAACTGGTGGATTCCTTGGTGCTACTGTTGCTTTCGCAATAAACAGGGGGGTAAACAGGGGTCTTTTCTCCAATGAATCAGGTCAGGGATCAGCCCCGATTGCACACTCTGCAGCCAGGGCTCCTGAGCCGGTAAGCGAAGGAATGGTCGCTATACTTGAGCCTTTCATCGATACAATTATAATATGCTTTCTCACCGGAATGGTTGTCCTGTCGTCAGGTGTGTGGACAGAAAAAATAAAGAACCAGTTTCAGAGCGCTGATATGACCTTCCTTGGTGAACGATATGATGAAAAGATACCTGAACGGAAGCAGATGGTGATTGATTTTGTAAAGCACAGAAAGGCCCTTCCATTGTTCAACGGGGATCTTAATATAGTTGAAGGCAAAATGACGAATGATATAACCCTCATCACATCCAGGTCGGTAGCTGAAGATCTTACCTTTTACAGCAATAAGGTGCCATTTACAGGAATGGTAAGTGTCGTGAACGGGAAATGGAAACCGGGATCCCCCTCTTTGTACGTTGAAGGGAAATCACTGATACACAGCGCCCCGCTTACAACGGAAGCTTTCAGCAGGAGTATCCTGGGCAAATGGGGGAAATTTATTGTTTCAATAGGTATTCTGCTTTTTGCATTTTCAACAGCCATTTCGTGGTCATATTACGGCGACAGGGCTCTTACCTTCCTTGCAGGACCTCAATACGTAATATATTACAGGATATTATACGTAATAGCTTTCTTTATTGCATCCTTCACCGACACTACAATCATCTGGTCACTCTCATATATAACTATTGCTTTCATGACCGTTCCGAACCTGATCGGCCTTTGGATACTCAGGAAGGAGATTAAAACAACGATTGCCGCTTACTGGGATAGCTTCTCCAAGAAATACCCTGATGACAGGATGTCGAAAAGATACCTGAAAAAAGGCAGGTTGTAAGAGTGTCCTAATGAATTATTGAATCATAGATCGCCTGCAGAATATTACCTCTAATTTTCATTTCTGAAAGCAGATTATTATTCCTGGTTGGATTTACCCTGTTGCTCAGGAAGATATAACTGATATCATATTGCGGGTCCACCCATACAAATGTGCCGGTATATCCTGAGTGACCGAAGCTGGAGAGTGACGCTCCTTTAGTGGGGTATGAGTCTTTCTGTGAAAGCGTATCATTACGCAGGTAAGGCTTGTCAAATCCTAACCCCCGGTAATTATCATTTTCAGGATGCTGAACCCTGGTATACCGCTCAAGCACTTCCCTGCTGATTACCTGTTCACCTCCGTATGATCCCATTCTGCGGTACATTTCCATCAACTTCATAAGGTCGTTTGCTGTTGCAAACAGACCGGCATGACCCGAGATGCCTCCAAGCATCGCTGCACCTTCATCATGAACTGTCCCGTGCAGCTGCTGTCTCCTGAAAAGGGAATCATATTCGGTAGGAACAATCCTGCTCAGCGGATATTTCATCCATGGATTAAAGCAGATATCGTATGCGCCAAGCCTATGGTATACATTCCGGGTGACATATTCGTACCATTTTTCACCGGTCACTGTTTCAATTATTTCAGGTGATATTATAAATGCAAGGTCGCTGTACAGGTATTTCTTTTCGCCAACAGGAGATCTTTTGATTTCGCTGAATATCTTCTTCCTGTAGTTCTTATTAATATACAGGTATTGAGCAACTTTAAGCGGATACTTCTCTGTCGGCTTATATCCGTATCTGAAAATATTACTTTTGAATTCTCCGTTTTTCCTGACGGTTTCCATCCAGAAAGGTATCCAGGATACAAGACCTGCCTGGTGCGTGAGAATATCAGACATCAGAAGGTTTTCCTTGTTTGAGTTTCTGAAGTACGGCAAGTAGTGGCCGAGTGTCTCATCAGGAGTGAACTTGCCTTCACTGTCAAGAAGCATCAGGCCTGCAAGCGTTGATGAAACCTTGGTCACTGATGCCAGGTCGTAGAGGTCGTCTTCAAGCACTGCAATCCTGCCGTCGTAATTGTGATATCCGTAGGTCCTGCTGAAAACAACGATTCCTTTTCTTGCGACAAGAACCTCACAACCTGGGTATGCACCCGCCGTCAGCCCGGTGTTAACAATCGAATCGATCCTGGTCTCAAGAATTTCTGATGACATTCCGGCATTTTCGGGATAGCCGTAGGCCAATCTAATATTTCCGGGTGTTGTAAGTCCAAATCCGGATGGCCATAGTTCATTTATTGTATCATGAAGTGAACCCTTTGCACTGATACCTCCGAAAATAAGCTGCGCAGACAGGTCTTCGGTGTATTCATTCTCTTTATAAGCGAGGATCAGGGCATTTGCTTCCCTCAGGGAAGCTATCTTTTCAAGGGAGTAGGGATTGCCGAACCAAGTTATCAGCGTCTTGTTTTTTTCTATGAGCCTGGTCAGTAAATCTGCCATTTCAGGTTTGATCCCGTATTCTAACCTGGAGTCCCCGTTAAGGCCGTAAATTCCTGCAATCACAATATCATATTCTCCTAATTTTGCCAGAAGCTCATATGATTTCAGGGTGTCAGAAGGATCAAGAATGTAATTATCTGAGGGTATATATTTTGAAATCCTGTACTGAAAAACGGAGGGATCATTTTTCCCTATGACTACTGAAGCTATTTTCAGCTTATCAATGTTTTTAAGGGGCAGTATCCCGTTTTCATTTCTCAGGAGTGTAAGAAGATTTATATAATAGTCCCTGACAAAAGCTTTGGAGGATGAATCACTCAGGTTTAGAAGTGTTTCTTCAGGATTCTGGCCATTCAGACCGTGAAAAGACCACAAAAGCAGAAGTGCAATTGTGACGATTGCATTTTTCCAATTAGTTGTAATAATCATATGAATTATTTTTTCAACCCTCCTGTTACGGTCTTCCCGTAAGATTCAAGGGCTTTCTTTACAGATCCATGCTTAAGCAGGAGTATACGGGCTGCCTCTCTCTGGATGTTCAGATCTTCCACTATCATCCTGGTTCCGCGTTCAATAAGCTTCCTGTTTGTGAGCTGCATATTCACCATTTTATTTCCTTTCACCCTTCCAAGCTTGATCATGGTGGTTGTGGTTATCATATTCAGTATCATCTTCTGTGCAGTGCCGGCTTTCATCCTGGTACTGCCTGTAACGAACTCAGGACCGACCACAGCAACAACAGGAATCTCTGCTGCCTGTGCCAGCATGCTTCCGGGGTTGCAGGTAATGCATCCGGTTAGTATTCCTTTTTCACGCGCTGTTCTCACCCCTCCAAGGACATAAGGTGTTGAACCGGAAGCAGCAATTCCGATCACCGTATCATTGAAGTTGATATTAAAAATCTCCAGTTCTTTCCAGGCTCTCCCGGGATCATCCTCAGCAGATTCCACGGCTCTCCTGAGAGCTGTTTCTCCTCCGGCTATCAGTCCGATAACCATTGTTGGCGGAACGCCGAAAGTGGGGGGTATTTCTGAGGCATCAAGAACGCCGAGCCTGCCGCTTGTACCTGCACCGAGATAGAATATGCGGCCCCCTTTCTTCATCCGGGTTACTATTTTACTGACCAGCTTTTCAATCTGGGGCAATACTTTACCGACAGCCAGATGGACTTTAGCATCCTCGGAATTTATATTCCTGAGCAGTTCGGCAACGCTCATTTTTTCGAGGTTGTCAAAGTTGGATGATGACTCTGTGATGCTGATATTTGATGGTGTAACTGTTTTCTTTGCCATTAAACAACGGAGTTATTGATATGATATGTTATCAGGTCAGCCATCGGGGAGAGGGTTATTTTCCCCGGCTTCAGGTTATATCTCATGAGCGATCCTTCAAGGAAACTTCTGAAATGAACTGCAATGCTGCCGGTGAAATGAACAGGCAGATGCGGCGATTCAGGATACTGGAGTATATTCCTGGTAATGAACTCATCAAAGCTTGATGTCACAATATGCTGTAATTCCCTGATATGTTTATTTGCTGAAATGAACTTAGCGAACTGGCCGAGGAAACGGTTGGGGAATGGTTTCATGTAGACTTTCTCAAGGATCTCTGCCGGTGTTATTTTATATGTATTGAAGAACAGATCAATAAGGTCAGCCGACACCTGCTTCTTTAAAACCGCAGAAACAAGCTTTCTTCCCATAACTGCCCCTCCTCCCTCATCACCCAGTATATATCCGAGAGGGGATACATTTGCAGCTATCCGTGTACCGTCATAATAGCAGGAGTTGGAACCTGTACCCATTATACAGGCAATACCGCGATCATTCTGGCACAATGAACGCGCCGCACCCAGTAAATCGGTTTCAATCACAATATTTTCAGCCTTGCAAAATGTAGAAATGGCGCGTCTTACGACATCATTCTTTGATTCACTGTTGCAGCCTGTGCCATAAAAGTAAATCCTTTCAAATGATTGTCCCGACAATTCCCTGAGCTCATCCTTAAGCAGATGAATTATTTTATCAGTATCAAGGAAATAAGGATTAATTCCGGCAGAAAAGATCGACTTCCCGGGAACACCATTGTGTATTGTTTTCCATTCCGTCTTTGTGGAACCGCTGTCGGCTATCAGGATCATTTATTTCACCTCTTCACACAAAAGTAAGCGAAAAATTGAAAGATGTATGGTAAATTTAAGAACTTTATATTTTTGAGGCCGCAGCAACAATTCAGACCATATTTATCCGGATGAGAAAGAAATTCCTTAAGCGATTAGTGATAGTTTTCTGTTTGGTTACTTCTGTTTACACCTGGCTTGAAGGCCAGGCTGTCAGCAAATCCGTACTTTCAGTCACGAAAAAGCTCGATGACTGGAAAAATCCTCTTACCGAATGGCAGCATATAGCTAAACCCGAGATTGATTCTATCATTGTTACCGGAGATCCGTACAGAATCACTCTCAGGTTCAAACCTGAATTATCATATTATCCTTTCAGGGAAGATAGTTACAATACCTTTATGGAATCACTGCGAAAATCCCTTGGAAGAAGATTCAATAAGTATGAAATGGAGGTTATTACCAACAATTATTCTCTGGCTCAGCTCATACCTAATTATTACAGGAAGGAGTTCAAGGTCGATTCGACCCGCTTACCGCTGGTACCGGAAACCAAACCTGTAGTTGTCAGGAAAAAGAACTCCGGTGAATTCTTAAAAGGACTGACTGGCAATTCAATAGCGCTATGGAACAGCCACGGTTACTATTTTGAAATGAATCTTGACAGGTGGGAATACCAGCGTGCAAAGCTTTTCGGTACAGTTGAGGATGTTTCAATAACAGGTTTTGTTGTGCCTTATCTGACAAGGATGCTGGAAAATGCAGGAGCCCTGGTATATCTGCCACGTGAGCGCGATATACAGCTTAACGAAGTGATTGTCGACAACGACAGATCAACGGGTAAATCCGATTTCGTTGTTTACTCTAAGAGCAGACAGGACCAGAAGTTTAAAGGATTCCTGCTCACCGATACACTTATTGCAGGTTACAATCCTTTCAGGCATGGGACATCAGTACGGGCAGAAGCAGATTCCATATGTTATATTCCTGAAATACCTGAAAGAGGTGACTATGCTGTTTATATTTCATACCCTCTGATGAAAGACAACAGTCAATCGATAAGCTATATAGTGAATCATACCGGAGGACGAACAGAGTATATAGTCAACCAGTCAGCCGGGGGTGGTACATGGATATACCTGGGCACCTTCAGGTTCGGTAGTGGTAAGGACCCCAAATCAGGTTCGGTAACTGTGAAAGGACAGAAACCAGGAGATCTGATTGCTGCCGATGCAGTGAAATTCGGCGGTGGCATAGGCAATGTTGCACGCAGGCCTTCAGGTGAGATTCTTAAAAATCAGCTGTCAGTAAAGGAAGAGAGCGGGGATACAACTGTACAGGAACCCATGAATCCAGATGATTTCAGCTGGAAGACAAGCGGGAAACCAAGGTTCCTTGAAGCCGCACGCTACTGGCTTCAGTATGCAGGTATGCCAGACTCGCTGGTATACAGCCCAAACTACTATAAAAACGATTATAATGATGATTACCAGTCAAGGGGCTTATGGGTAAATTACCTGATGGGCGATCCATGGTCGCCGGGCACTAATCAGCAGCCTGAGGGACTTGGTTTACCTGTTGATCTTTCCCTTGCTTTTCATACAGATGCCGGAATCACAGCCGACGATTCAATTATAGGCACTCTTGCGATATGCTATACCCTGGCTGACAACGGTAAATTCAGTGACGGCACTTCCAGGCTGGCCTCGCGAGACCTGTCAGATATGATCCAGACCCAGATAGTTGATGATATCAGGAAGAACTTCAACCCTGACTGGACAAGGCGTGGATTATGGGACCGCCCATATTCGGAAGCCAGGAGACCGGACATTCCTGCAATGCTTCTTGAACTGCTTTCACATCAGAACCTGGCTGATATGAAATTTGGAATTGACCCCAGGTTCAGGTTTGCAGTAAGCAGATCTGTATACAAAGGCATACTTAAATACCTGTCTAATGTGAATAACAGGGATTATGAAATTCAACCGTTACCGGTTTCGGAATTTGCAGTCACATCTGCAGGCGGAAAGAGAGTTTTGCTCACATGGAAGCCTGTCACAGAAGATGGTGAGCCGGCATCAGCTCCCCATAGCTATAAGATATATACAAGGGTGGGGGATAACGGCTTCGATGAGGGATTTGTCACTACAGCCTTATCAGCTGAAATAGAGCTGCCATCTTTTGATTCTGTTTACAGCTTCAGGGTTGCAGCACTGAATGACGGAGGCGAAAGCTTTGGTTCGGAAATACTGTCGGCCGGGGTTGCATCCGGTAGTCGCGGAAATGTGCTGGTAGTCAATGGATTTGACCGCGTATCTGGCCCCGCGTGGTTTGACACCGGTAAGATGGCAGGTATTGCATGGTGGGATGACAGGGGTGTGGCTGATAATTATGACATAATCACCCTGGGTGATCAGTATGATTTTGACAGACTTAATCCGTGGACAGATGACGACTCCCCGGGCTGGGGAGCATCATATTCCGACATGGCAGGGAAAATAATACCCGGAAACAACTTCGACTTTTCATGTATCCACGGGAGGGCCATTATGAAGGCAGGGCGCTCTTTCTTTTCGGTTTCTGATGATTATTTCATGTCTCCCGCTTCAGATATTTCACCCTATAAAAATATCGACTTTATTTTCGGTGAGGAGAAGAGCACTCCTTATTTCAATGATACTAACAGGTACGATTTCAGAATATACACACCACAGTTTATGGAAAAGGTAAGCGGACTCACTGCTTCAGGGAAGAACATACTAATGTCGGGTTCATATGTAGGGACGGATCTCTTTATGACGGACGACTCATCTGCAATCAGGTTCGCTATGGAAAAACTTCATTTTGTCCATAGGACAGGCCACGCCGTAAAGACAGGAGATGTTTATTCCACCGATTATGCAAAAAAGGAGTTCTCCGGAAGATTAACCTTTAATACCGGTTATTCCCCTCTGCTTTACCAGGCTGAGGCCCCTGATGCCATTGAACCGTCAGGCGCAGGAGCTGTAAGTGCATTCCGGTATTCTGAAAGTAACGCGACTGCCGGTGTCGCATACAACGGACCTTATAAGACAGTAATAATTGGATTTCCCTTTGAGACTATTGTTTCAGGGGAACAGAGAGCGAATTTGATGAAACAGGTTTTAGACTTCTTTGAAAAATGAAAAATATGACTGACAGGAGAGTAACATGCTTCATGCCCTGCAGTGACACAGGTTCAGCGGAAAGAACAATTCTTTCACTTAAGAGCTCAGGTGTGGTGGATAAAATATACCTGATTTCTCCGCCGGGTTCAGAAATGAAAATAGTCGACAGATCTGTTGCAATACTTGAATGCAGCGGGATGACAGCAACGGAATCATTGCTGAAGATGGCTAAAAAAGGCAGGACTGAATATATCCTCATTTATACTAAGCATTATCCTCTTGATCTTGGCAATACGGCATTGAAAAGGATGATAAGAGTCAGTGAGGATACAGGTGCAGGCATGGTCTATTCTGATTACTTCGAAAACAGGAACGGGCAGCTTTTACCGCATCCTGTAACAGATTACCAGCAGGGCAGTCTTCGCGATGATTTCAATTTCGGGTCAGTGATGCTTTACCGTGCTTCTGCTTTTAAAAAAGCCTGTAAAAAGATGGACCGGAAGTTCACTTTCGCCGGATTATACGATTTGCGATTAAAAGTGTCAGAATTACACTTATTAATTCATCTACCAGAATTTCTTTACACTGAAACGGAGACCGATACCAGGAAATCAGGAGAGAAACAGTTTGATTATGTTGATCCCAGAAACAGGGACGTTCAGATTGAGATGGAAGCTGCCTGCACCGATCACCTGAAAAAAATAAACGGATGGCTGAAGCCGGAATTCCGTGATATTTCCTTTGATGAACAGGAATTCGAATATGAGGCTTCAGTGATCATCCCTGTAAAGAACAGGGTTAAGACTATTGGAGATGCCATACAATCGGTACTGAGTCAGCAGGCAGGATTCAAATTCAATCTGATCATTATTGATAATCATTCCACTGACGGCACAACCGATGTTGCAAGCTCTTTTGCAGCCAGGGAACCCAGGGTCATTCACATAATCCCCGAGAGGAATGACCTTGGCATAGGAGGCTGCTGGACTGAAGGGATAATTCACATTAAATGCGGTAAGTTCGCAATTCAGCTCGACAGCGATGATCTCTATTCTGACAGGGATGTGATTGCCCGTATAGTGAAAGCTTTTTATGACCAGAAATGCGCAATGATTGTCGGATCGTACAGAATGGTTAATTTCCATCTTGAAGAGCTGCCCCCCGGAATAATTGATCACAGGGAGTGGACACCTGATAATGGCAGGAACAATGCACTGAGGATCAATGGACTGGGTGCACCACGTGCATTCTACACGCCTGTGCTCAGGGAGATTATGGTACCAAATGTAAGCTATGGTGAGGATTATGCCGTGGGACTTGCCATCAGCCGTCATTACCAGATCGGCAGGATATATGAGCCCTTCTACCTCTGCCGAAGATGGGAGGGGAATACAGATGCCGCACTTGATACTATAAGGGTTAATGCTCATAATCATTACAAGGACAGGCTGAGAACTGTTGAGTTAATGGCGAGGATAAAGCTAAACAAGCAAAAACATTACAGGTGAAATTTGAAGAGAGAATCAACGAACTCTATTCTTCCCAGCTCCACGACTGGGAACTGGCTAAGGTCAACTATGCCCAGCTCGCAAAAGTGAGAACCAGGTCTGTGAACTTCGGTTCTTGTGAGATACTGGTTCAGTTTAATCCCGAAAGAATAAAATCGTCGGCAGCTAAGGTCGACATGGCATCAATCAATGAAAGACCCTGCTTTCTTTGTGCACAAAACAGACCTCCGCAGCAGCGCGGTATCTCGTTCAACGACACTCATACTATACTTATTAATCCTTACCCCATTTTTGATCGGCATCTTACGATACCTTCAGATCTTCATCTTGACCAGCGCATAAGGAACAACTTCACCACAATGCTGATGCTTGCAGAGGAGCTGCAATCTTATACTGTCTTTTACAACGGTCCCGAATGCGGTGCCTCTGCACCCGATCATTTTCATTTCCAGGCAGGCAAAACAGGAATAATGCCCCTGGAGAAAGACTGGTTGTCGGGGAGACTCACAAGGCTCATCTCAGGGAATGACCATATTGAAATATGGATGTGGACAGGCTATGGAAGGGGAATTATAACCCTTGTAGGCAGGAACGAGGAAAAACTCAACGACACATTCCTGAAGTTATTTGACAGGCTGGCCGTTACCCAGCCTGGTAAACCTGAACCGATGATCAATATCCTGGCAAATTACATCAGCCCGGGATGGGTGATCCATCTGATACCGCGGAAGAAGCACCGTCCATCTCAATATTTTACCGAAGGAAGCGGTCAGTTCGTGATAAGTCCCGCAGCAGTTGACCTGGGCGGACTTATAGTATGTCCGAGGGAGGAGGATTTTAGCAGAATTACGAAAGCTGGCATAGAGGACATTTTCAGCCAGGTTTGTTACAGCAAAGAAGAACTCTCATGCTTCATAAATGAGATTATATGAATGAATTACGCAAGGCACCGGAACTGCAGGCAGGAATATGTTCAGGTAAAAAGATAAGCTTTACTCTTGGATCTCTGTTTGCCGAGAACCGCACATCCCGGAAGTGTATTGGTAAATATACGGCATCCTACAAAGGCAGAAAGATTTTCCTCGGTACAGGAATTGAATGGTTCGAATATGATGCTCCGCTGATCCTTGTTCCTGTGGACAGGCAAGACTCATCATTCACTCTTCATTCAGTGACAATAGGCGTAAATTTCCATTGGCAGAGAAAAGAGGACCAGGTATTCAGGGGAAGCCTTAAGCTGATCGTGGAAGATGATATGCTGACTGCCGTGAATATTATTTCAGTTGAGGAGTATCTTGCTAGTGTTATTTCATCTGAAATGAGCTCTGCTTCATCTGAAGAACTGCTTAAGGCGCATGCTGTGATTTCGCGAAGCTGGCTTCTTGCACAGATATCAAAGAGCAAGAATCCTGACGCTTCTGATAAAAAATACAATTCTGATACAAGGACTGAAGATGAGATCATAAGGTGGTATGACAGGGAGGACCATAAAAACTTTGATGTATGTGCCGATGATCACTGCCAGAGATATCAGGGGATCACAAGGGCCTCACGGCCGGCCGTTCTGAGGGTTATCGAGAATACATTCGGTGAAGTTCTGTCATATAAAGGAAGAATCTGTGATACCCGTTATTATAAATGCTGCGGCGGGATCACTGAGCTCTTTGAGAATGTTTGGGAACCGGTCAGTCATCCTTATCTTCAGAAGATTATTGATAATCATGAGTGTCCGCCTGGTTACAGCACCAACCTGGAAAATGAAATCTCTGCAAGGAAATGGATACAGGGCAATCCCGATGCATTCTGCAATACCAGTGACAAGAGGATATTATCGCAGGTCCTCAATGATTATGACCAGGAGACAAATGATTTTTACAGATGGAAGGTTACATATTCCTGCAGCGATCTCAGCAGCCTGGTGAGATCGCGCACTGGCATTGATTTCGGAAGTATCATTGACATTGTCCCCCTTGAACGGGGCGTTTCAGGCAGAATAAAAAGACTCAGGATTGAAGGCACGCTCAAAACCATGATAATTGGTAAAGAGCTCGAGATCAGGAAATCACTCTCAAAGTCACATCTTTACAGCTCATGCTTCTTTGTTGAAAAAACAGGCAAAGGTGACGATGCTGTTTTTACACTTCATGGTGCAGGATGGGGCCATGGTGCAGGCCTTTGCCAGATTGGCGCAGCTGTTATGAGCGACAGGGGTTACACATATAAAGAAATACTGAATCATTATTTTCCGGGTTCGGTACTCGAAAAAAAATACTGATCGTGACATGAAAAGAACAGTATTCGTTTTCACATTATTATGGATAGTTTCAGCTCTGTCAGCTCAGAGCTGGATCAGGGTTAATCAGCTGGGATACCTGCCTGTTTCGGTAAAAACAGCTGTTTTCATCTCGACGGAAATGGTTCCTGTTAAAACTTTCACAATATGTGATGCGATCACCGGTGAGGTTATTTATAAAGGCAAAGCGATTGCTTACAGCGGCAGAGACTGGGGGATGAATTCGGCAGCACGTCTCGATTTCTCAGGTTTTATGGAACCAGGCGGCTACTATGTTTCCGCCGGCGGGACGAAATCAGAACCTTTCAGGATCGGATCGGATGTTTATGAAGGTACTGCAGATTATATCCTTCGTTATATGCGCCAGCAGAGATGCGGGTACAATCCTTATTATGCCGATTCGTGCCATACACATGATGGATTTATAGTTGATCACCCCACACGTACCGGCGAAATAATTGATGCCGTCGGAGGCTGGCATGATGCAAGTGATTACCTTCAGTATGTGACGACATCGGCAAATGCTGTTTACCAGATGCTGTTCGCATGGTCAAAGAACCCGGGCAT
>Ga0172366_10003063_pt1 | contig 13149 bp, 15 predicted proteins | sample LakKivSesite69cm_FD_114533 | JGI IMG/M metagenome (GOLD analysis project Ga0172366, IMG submission 114533) | Sediment microbial communities from Lake Kivu, Rwanda - Sediment site 69cm | ecosystem: Environmental > Aquatic > Freshwater > Lake > Sediment | place: Rwanda: Western Province, Lake... | reverse complement strand
TTCCAACCATATTGTTGGCAGATGAAATTGTTGCGCACATGTGGGAAAAAGTAGTAATCCAACCAGCTGAAAAAATGAAAATAGTGAATCGCAAAAAGCCGAATGTTCACCCAGAAAAGTACATGCCTTTTATGCCTGATGACGACTTGGTTCCGCCCATGGCATGCTTTGGTGATGGATTCAGCTTTCACGCTTCAGGTTTAACACATAATGAACATGGTTATCCGCAAACACAAAGTTCAGAAGTCCAGCAGAAGCTTGTGAGAAGACTTTGCGATAAGATACGGAAAAACGCGGACAAGATCATAAGAGTTGAAGAAGTTATGCTGGAGGATGCAGACGTGGTTGTTGTTGCTTATGGAATAGTCGCAAGAGCAGCGTTAAGCGCTGTAAAAAAAGCTAGAGAAGAGGGAATAAAGGCAGGGCTTCTGCGTCCAATAACGCTATGGCCCTTCCCAGAAAAAAACGTAGCAAAAATCGCTAAACAAGCAAAAGAAATAGTTGTTGCTGAAATGAATTGCGGACAATTAGTGCGCGAAGTTGAAAGGCAAGCAAAAGAGACTCCTGTAATTTTTCTTTCAAAACTAGGTGAAGACCCACACACTCCGATGGAAATTCTTGAAGCGATAAGGAGGAACAGTTAATGGTTGAAGAAATGGCGCATCCACTGTCGAAGTATTTAAGAGAGGCAATGATGCCGCACATATGGTGCTCAGGCTGTGGCAACGGCATCATCCTCAACTGCTTTGTTCATGCAATAGATGAATTGCAAATAGACCTGGATAAGCTGGTGGTTGTGTCGGGTATAGGATGTATTGGGCGTGCGGCTGGGTATACGAATGTAAATTCATTTCACACAACGCATGGGCGTCCAATAGCCTTTGCAACGGGAGTGAAATTGGCAAATCCAGAGCTTGATGTCGTGATTATGAGCGGAGATGGTGATCTATTTGCAATAGGTGGAAACCACTTTATACATGCCGCACGGAGAAACATCGGCGTCAAAGTGATTTGTGCAAACAACTTCAACTATGGAATGACTGGTGGGCAACAGGGTCCAACAACACCGCTTGAAGCGTTAACAACCACAACACCATATGGAAACCTTGAACATCCCTTCAACCTTGTCCATTTGGCAGCCGCATCAGGCGCCACATATGTAGCGAGGTGGACAACTTTGCATGTGCGAAGACTGACACAGTCTATTATGAAACTGCTGCAAAAAGAAGGTTTCTGCTTCATCGAAGTGGTCACGCCTTGTCCTGAAATTTTCGGTCGCCGCAACAAAATGCGAACCTCGCTTGAAATGATGGAATGGTTCAAAAAGGCTTCAGTAGTTGAACATTTCTCAGACCCAGCTAAAGCGCAAATCACTTCTGAAAAAATTGTTGTAGGTGAATTTGTGGATTTAGAGAAGCCAAGTTATGAAAGATTGCTTCATGGAAAAATAGCACAAATCAATGCGAAAACGGGAGAATAGGTGAAACAGTATGCGAGTTGAAGTAAGATTTGCAGGATTTGGTGGACAAGGAATAATTAAATCTGGAATAATTACTGCTGCGGCAGCATGCATCCACAGCGGAAAAAATGCTGTTCAAACGCAGTCTTATGGTCCAGAGTCAAGGGGCGGAGCATGCAAATCTGAGGTTGTAATATCTGAAGAGGAAATAGATTTTCCAAAAGTGGTCGAACCCGACGTGTTAATCGTGATGTCTCAGCATGCCTACAATGAATATGCTGAAAACGTTAAACTAGGCGGAATAATGATCCTGGACCCTGACATGATCCCTCATGAGAAAGAATCAGAACGCGTCAAAGTTTTTCGAGTTCCTGCCACGAAAATTGCGGAAGAACTTGGAAGAAAAATAGTTGCTAACATCGTAATGCTAGGCGCCTTTGTAGCTATCACTGGTATATTAGATGAAAACGCAGTTAAAGAGTCAGTTAAGGCAAATATACCTAAAGGTACTGAAGAACTGAATCTAACGGCTTTTGAAAAAGGTTACGAATACGCTAAAAATCTTTTGAAAAGCTAGATCATCCAGCCTTTTGTGGGGGCAACTGTGCCAGTTGTGTTACAAGCTTTGATTTCCTAATGCCGATGTGGCGTAGTGGAGCTATCATTTTAGCTTCATTATATATGTCTGACGCTATTTTTCCAAGAACCATTTCTTGTGCAAATTGATCCAATGTCAACGTTGAAGCTTTTTCTTTAATAATTCTATCCATGATAACGCGCATGTCTTTCTCTTGCGATGTTCTAACTCTTGAGAGCGTGAAAGCGGAGACTGCCACTCGCAGTTTATGTCCATCTTTTAAAGTTATATTAAACAGTCCATCAACCTTTGTCGTTCTTCTTCTGACCAAGCTTCGCAGATAATCTCGCGAATATTCATGACCCTTAAACGTTGTTTTAGCAGTTTTGCCATCAACTTCAGTTATTTGAAAATACAACTTCAAGTATTGATGTGCAAAGTCGTTTGTAACGTCATAAAGTGTTGAATCGATTACTCTTCCAATTAGTTTTTCTGGCTCGTCGGCTGGTATTGCTCCTAACTCGACGTTTCCAAAGTATGGTGGGGCTAACACTGTATACCACGATTTGCTTCGCCATCTATCTCTAACACGTTTCGTTTTTGAAGACAAGTTTATCCTCCAAACGTAACTTGAAAATCCACATCAGAGTATTAAAAGTTTTACCGTTTCGGCTCTATTTTCTTGATACCACCCATGTATTTTCTCAAAACTTCAGGAACACTGACTGAACCGTCTTTTTGCTGATAATTCTCAAGTATCGCAACGATTGTTCTGCCAGTAGCTATAGCTGTCGAATTTAATGTGTGCACAAACCCTTTAGGCGGTTCACCCTCTTTTTCTCTATACTTAATGTTTAACCTTCTGGCTTGGTAATCTGTGCAGTTGCTACATGAGATTATTTCTCTAAAGCCATCTTGTGCTGGCATCCAAGCTTCTATATCGTATTTTTTAGCGGCAACTGTTCCAATGTCGCCTGTGCAGTCGTTTACAACGCGGTAGGGCAAACCTAGTTTTTGAATAAGTTCTTCTGCGTTTTGTATAAGTTCTTCATGTATTTTCCATGAGTCTTCTGGTTTGCTGAAAATAAACTGTTCAATCTTGTTGAATTGATGAGTTCGGAAGATTCCTCGTGTATCTTTGCCGTGTGCTCCAGCTTCTTTTCTAAAGTTTGTGCTTACTCCAACAAATTTGAGCGGTAAACTTTCTGCTTTTAACACTTCATTCATGAACATTGCTGCCATTGGATGTTCCGACGTCGCAATTAGGTAAAGGTCTTCTTTTTCAATTTTGTACAGTACATCTTCGAAGTCGCTTAGGGCTACTGCGCCTTCATAGGGTTCTCGTCTCATTAGAAAAGGCGGTTCTATTGGCGTATAATCCTTCTTGACCATTTCTTCTAGGGCAAAGCTCATTAAAGCCATGTCCAGTAGGACGCCTTCGTTTTTTAGGTAGAAGAATCTGGCTCCGGCGATTTTTCCAGCTCTTTCAACGTCCATTATATCAAGGCTTAAGCCTAAATTTATGTGGTCTCTGATGGGAAAGCTGAATTCGGGTATTTCGCCCCATTTTCTTACTTGGACATTATTGTTTTCATCCTTGCCAGTTGGAACAGTTTCATGTAAAAGGTTTGGAAGCCGCATAAGATAATAGCGCACTTTCTGTTCACATTCGTTCACCTTCTTTTCTAATGCTGTGATTTCGGTGTCAATATTTTTCGCCTTTGCAAGTTCTTTGTTTGCATCTTTTCCTTTCTTTTTTAACTCTGCAATCTCTGTTGTTACAAGCCGTCTTTCATGGCGGAGGGCATTCAATTCTGTCAAGTTTTGCCGCCATTTTTGGTCAAAATCAATTAGTTCATCAAGCATCCTCAGGTTTTCTGGGTTTTGCCTTTTCGTCAAATTGTTTCTTACGAGTTTTGGGTTTTCGCGGATGAGCTTAATGTCCAACATCTTTCTCACATATAATTATACCCGTATCGAGGGTCTAACTCTCTAACTTCCATAAATCAACTATTTAACCTTACGACCAAGTTGCCACGCGGCAAAATCGCTTTTATAAATTTTCCTCTGCTTGTTTCAAGGAAAATTCTCACTTCACAAACTTCACTGGATTCCGCTTAAATCTTTTCTTACAGGTCAAACTACAGAAATGGTATGTTTCCCCTTCGTAAGTAATCTTGAATTTAGATGTCTTCTCATCTAGAATCGCACCACATACTGGGTCCCTAGGCATTATATCGCCCTTAACCTCACACAATAGTGAATGTAGAAGTGTGCTTTCTGCTTATTATGATTAATGGTAAGAGCATCAAAAAGAAAATATAAAAAAGGAAAAAAAGGATGTGAAAGAAGGATAGATGTTAGCTTGTTAGCTTAATATCTCCTTGTATTTCTTCGTTTAGCGTAACATTCTCGGCAGTATACTGGTCTGCTTCCGTCAGGTTTGAAGGGAACTTCACATTCCTTTCCACACTCAGCACAGACTGCCTTATGCATCTCTCTTCCAGACATTTGTCTTTTTCAACTCCCTTTATTATTTAGTGCAAAGCGTTTTTTGCACATCCTTCATAATCTACAAGACTGTATTAAACTTATTCGTGCATAAATGTTGGTTTTTCAAAGCTTTTTGTTATGCAAAGTGTTTTTTCTGCTGTTGAAACGCAAAAAAGCAAGTCATCGATTGTAGCAATAAATGTTGAAAGTTTTTCTTTACATTTTATTCTTGTTAACACTTTTTCTTTTCTCCATGTTGTTTTGATGTATAAGCCTCGTGGTGTTTTGAAATTATCTGGTGAAACTGCTTTGGCAACGGCTTTCGCAATTTCTGCTTCTTTATAATCAAGTGTTATTTCTGCTTCCAATCTGTTCACCCTTCAACTGTTTTCCAACCAATTCGTTAACAATTTCGATGAACTCACCGATTTTCTCTATTGGAACCTGTGCTCCTGCTGCTACGTTATGCCCTCCGCCCTTTCCTTGGCATTTTTCAGCCGCAACCTGCATAACATCACCCAAGTTAACCCCTTTGTTGGTCATTGTGTCGATGGTTCTTGCCGAAAACTTTGCCAAACCTTCTTCTTCAACATTTGCATACGCAATTAACGGTTTTTCAGGGTTTGGAAGACTTGTCGAAAGAATAGACGAGATTGCCCCAACTATTTTATCACCTATAAAGTTTTCACCACAAACAACGTATATGTTACCCAATTCCTTCATTCTTTCTGGTTTTTCCATTACCCATCCGAGATACTTGTTGATAGTTCTTCTGTACTGTTCTAACATTTTGTTTGCTTCTTCAAGAGCTGAAGATCTGTCGCCCATGCAAATAGAAACACCTAAACTCGGCTTATCCATGCGGCCAGTTGCATTCAACAAAACCGCAAATTCTCTTGCATCCCTGAGCGGAGTCCAGGGCTCCTCGCGGTTTAAAATGTAAACGTGCCCGATGAGATTTGTAACTTCATAACGTAAACCCTTTGACAGCAAATAGTCAGCAAGAGATGAACACAATTTTTTCTTCTCTTCATCTGAAAGATCTCTTAAAGCCCTCCACTTTTCACCATGTCTAGGTTTAATGTCTAAACTTGCCAAGAAAGCTAAGCTTTTGTCTTCTTCGCCGCTTATGCCAGGAATAAACGGGTTAGTTGTAGACGCCAGCGTTCTGTGGATGGGACGCGTTTCTCTGCCAAAAAATATTAAGTCTTTCTCAACTGTCAGATATCCTGCGTTTGTTGCATCTTCAACTATTCTTTCGTTTATTCCGCCTAGCTTTCGTTGATCATATTTGTCTTGCAAGTCTCCGAGGGCTCCAACCACAGCCACAGACGCCAAATCAATGTTACCTTTATCAACTGCTTTAGCTACAAGATATGCCACTCCAGAACCACTGATGTCTCTAGCTCCATCTATTCCATGCAGATGCGGGTTCACATGTACAACATTGGCTGATTCTCCGCCTATGATCTGGTGATGATCCAAGATTACCATTTTGAAGTCCGCAACCTTCTGATTCAGCAAGTCAATGTAGCCACTTCCAAAATCAGTGAAAATTATTAGTTGTGGCTTCTGCGAAGTGATTTCACTGACGATTTTTTCGTCAATCCATTGAGTTATTTTAATTCGGAATTTTGCATCAAGTCTAAACAAGGTTTTTCCAATAATTCCGGCTGCTGCAACTCCGTCAGCATCTAAGTGTGAAAAAACTTGGATGGGTCCGTCTTCTTTTACGGTTTTTAAAATTGTTTCAGCTGCTTGTGTGGTTGAATTTAAAAAGTTTGTAACTTGGTTCTCATCTAAAACCATGTCAATCACACTAGGCTAAGAAGCTAAATTGTTTAAAGATTTAAAGCTGACGTTACGTATAGGCTTTCTCCATGACAAATAATGAGCAAACGTCCACGTATGGGTAATTAGGCTAAAGAAGCTATTTTTGGCTCGTATTTCCAGTTTGGCGGCAAAATTCCTTCACGTTTGTAATATCTTGAGAGTTTGTGAATTTTTGCCTCAATAACTTGAAGCGCTCTTTTGTTATGTGAGTCTCTTTTGTTTCTTTCGAAGTGAGCACCAAGGCGTTCGGCTTTTTTCAGCAGATTTCCCAAGTCTTCTGGCATTGCTGGCACAAGCTCTGCATCCTTAAGTATTTTTGTCACAGTCTTACCTGTTATAGGCTTTACTAAGGGAATTGCATACTGATCCCTTAAGATTGTTCCAATTCGGCTCGGCGGGTTTCCTTCTTTTGCCAGTTTGATGACTAGGCCTTCCACTTCTTCTGGCTGATATTTGCACCAGCTTGGAGGTCGCTTGCTAACTGGTCTTATTTGATGGGCTTTTCCCTTTTCTTGTTTAGGCATTTTTATTCCCTTAAACTCTGTATGAGCGAACGTAGACAGATATTTAAGATTATTGATTGGAAGTGGATGCTGTTTTGGTTTTTGCTATTGAACTTTTTTGGTACCATTCTGCAAACTTGTGCAAAGCCTTTGCACGGTGCGAATGCTTGTTTTTCTCTGCCAAACTCATTTCTGCAAATGTCTTATTGCAGTTTGCTGGCTTAAAAATCGGATCAAACCCAAAACTAGATTTACGATCTCCTTTTCTTTCTTTTTTTGTTATTTCTCCAACAGCTTCTCCCTTAAAGCATATTGGCGATTTGAACTCTGAGGAATAGTACGCTATTGCTGACTGGAACTCTGCCTTTCTGTTTTCGACGTTTTCCATAAGGCGCAGTAAACCTCCATTACCTATCGTTTTGTAGGCGTAAGCGGCGTAAGGTCCAGGAAACCCGTTTAACGCCCCTATAAATAGTCCTGCATCTTCTACTATAATTGGCAAATTGCAGCGTTTAAATGCCTCCAAAGCGCTTGTTTTCGCAATTACCTCTAAACTTTCGCTTTGAATTTCTAATGTTTTGACCCTAAGCATACCTACGGCTATTTTATACTCGGCTAACACTTTGCGGGCTTCATTGAACTTGTTTATGTTGTTTGTTGCGAAGAATATGACTCTGCCTTCTAGTTGAAAATTCATGTTAATTCACGGCTTTTTTGGGCGCCTTTGGCTGAAACATAAAACGTGATGCACCAAACAGTTTTAATCATTCTAGCTCATCTTTCCTTTCAGCAACATATCTTCCTCTTCTCTCTATCTCCTTTATCTTGTCTAAAATGCTTTTCACAGCTTCAGCACCAAAAACTTCAGAATACCCCCTAATTACAGCGTCAAAACATTCTTCAGTAAAGCGGAAATGTGTACTTTGCAAAGCCCTCTTCATGAGGTGCAAATCAACTCCTCTTGCTTCCAATTCTTTTGATTTTTCGCCAAGCCCAAAATCCACAAAGAAAATTTTTCCTTCAAAATCTACAATCATGTTCGACGTAGTTAAATCGCCATGAATTATTCCATATTCATGAAGTCTGCCTATTAATTCGCCAATTTTGGGACACAGGCTTTGTCTTTGGCTCTTTGAAGCTTCGCCTAACAATTGTTTCACTTGCTTTCCTTCTATAAACTCCATTATTATCGTGGCGTTTTTTGTGTCAACCAGAAAAATTGTTGGCGTTGGCACTCCAGATTTTTTTGCTTCATGCATCAATTGCGGTTCATGAAGTGTTCTGTAAGTTTTAATCTGTTCATCTAGCATTGATGGGCGATATTTCTTGGGCAATCGCTTCTTCATTATCACCTTTTTGCCATGCCAATCTGCAAGGTAAAGGCTGGCTTCTGCCCCTTTCTTGATCAAAAGCGGCTTTGTCTTACCCACGGAATTTCAACCTCTTCAAGTCGCCACCTCAACTTTACAAAACTTTTTTCGATTGGCGTAATCAAGCCGCATCTGTAGGATAATACACCAGTCCATGCAATCATGGCTCCATTATCAACTGCAAATTGGCTTGGCACGACGCAGAATTCAGCGTTATGCTCTTCGGCAATTGCCTCAACCATAGACTGTAATTTTTTGTTAGCAGCAACCCCGCCAGTTAACAAAACCTCTTTCTTTTCGGTATGCGCCAAAGCTCTCTCTGTTACTTCTGTAACCATTGAGAAAGCTGTTTCTTGGAGACTATAACATAGATCTTCGAGTTTGTATCCTCCTTTTTTGGTCAAGTTAACTGCGGCGGTCAGTAATCCGCTGAAGGATGTGTCCATGCCTTTAACAGTGTACGGTAGAGAAATCAGTTTTTTTCCTTTCATCGCAAGTTTTTCAACGATAGCCCCAAATGGTGCGCCTTCCTTTTGGCGTAGTCCTGCCTCTCTTGCAAAAACGTCCAAACAGTTTCCAAGGGCAATGTCCAGTGTTTCGCCAAAAACCCTGTAGCGTCCAGAATCAAAGGCTGCAACTATGGTGTTTCCGCCAGAGACATATAGTGTGATAGGGTCCTCAGCATTTGTTTTCAGTTTTCCTATTTCAATGTGTGCTACGCAATGGTTGACTCCTATTAGAGGAACATTGAGATAGGACGCTAGAGCACGAGCTACGGTTGCACCTGTGCGAAGACATGGACCTAAGCCTGGGCCTTGAGAAAACGCGACAACTGATAAGTTCTGTGGTTTTATTCTCGATTTTGTGAAGGCTTCTTCCAAGACTTTGCTTGCTTCTTCTGCGTGGTGTCTTGCTGCTTCTCGTGGGTGAATGCCGCCTTCTTCTGGCATATAAACGCTTATTATGTTAGCCAATATTTCGCCGCTAAAAGTTGATATTCCAACGCTGAAGTCGTCTGCTGTTGATTCGATTCCTAAGCAGTATGATTCGCTTGCTTTGCGCTTCTTCATTTTATCTTCTTTCACCATTAAATCCTTACAGTTTTAAACATATCTTTTTATCTAAAACTTTGCATATTAATAAGTGGAAGACTTGGAACTGGTGAAAATGTCAAAACGCAACGACTTGGAGCAGAAAGCCTTACAATTCATAATGAATACAGGCTTTGACGGCATACTTCAATCCGAGTTATGGCGAAAACTCAGAGCAAGCAGTAGGGAGGGCTCCAGAATCGCCATAAAACTAGAGGACAAGAGGCTAATTCGACGAGAGAAGGAACTCCGCAATGGAAGATGGACTTATAGGCTTTATCCGAAAAGGCTTTCTGCAAGAATAGATTCAATCGCGGATGTTCCATGCTTGATGTGCCCAGACAATCCTAGATGTGACCCATCAAGTGCAATTTCGCCACAAAACTGCGAAAAACTCACAGAATGGCTCCTCTCCATCTCCAGAAACGAAACTAGAACATTGGGTGACAGCTAGTTTTGCCAAAGGCGTGGATTCAGGAGAGGAAAAAGGATTATTATTATAAGAAGGCTAAAGAGGAAAAATATCGCTCTAGAGCAACCTACAAGCTTTTCCAAGCAATTGAGAAGTATCATTTCATAAAAAACGGCGATGTCGTAATAGATTTGGGTGCAGCGCCAGGTGGCTGGATTCAAGCCGCAAGGAAAATTGTTGGAAGCAAAGGTTTTGTTCTAGGAGTTGACTTGAAATCCATTGAACCTTTCTCACAAAGTAATGTTCAAACAATAATAAGCGACATAAATGAACAAGAAACATTGGAGCAGATTTTAAGAATGATTCCAAAAAAAGCTGACGTCGTAATTTCAGATGCTTCACCAAACATCTCTGGAATATGGGAAATTGACCACGCCCGCCAAATAGACTTAGCACATAAATCCTTAGAAATAGCTTTGGAAACGCTGAAGCCCTATGGAAATTTTTTCTCAAAAGTTTTCGAAGGAGACTTGCTTAAAGATTTCATTGAGAAAGTGAAAAGGCATTTTGGGGTTGTGAGAATAATGAAACCTAAAGCAAGCAGAGCCAAAAGCTCAGAAATATTTATTTTGGGAATGCACCTAAAGAAATCATTGGATTAAGCAGCAAAGATAAATTCTAATTAAACATATTTAAAACCAAGGTGAAATGTTGAAAATCATCGCCGCAGATTCTTCTTCAGCAATACTCACTGACAAGTTTGAACCAGTGTCAATTGTTGCAGCCACATCTGTACTAGTTGAACCGCCTTATAGGGAGCCACGTGTATTTTTAGCTGAGCCTATTTTTGTTGATGCACAAACGGGACCTGAAGTCATAGTGCATGAGGCTGAGCTTTGCAGAGAGTTGATGGGGAAAGCAAAGGCGGATGTTGTTCATCTTGACATATCTCTTGGAGCGATTCCACTTGAGCAGTTATCGCCAATCCAGTTTCTTGACATGAGCATTTCCAATAGGGCGAAACGCAATCTTCGCTTAATTCTGCCTAGGTTGAGGAAAATTGCTGGCGAGATAACGCAAAAATATGGAGTTGAAGTCTTAGCCATAGGAAAAGAAAGCATCCCTGTAAGGATTGCAGAGTTAACAGCCGGGGCACACGCAATCTTGTATGCATGCGAAAAAGCTGCCAAAGAGGACAACGTGGTTTTACTTGGTTTACCTTCCAAATGCCAGCCTAGAGTGGCTGAAAAAAGAGTCTACCTCTACTCTCTTATAGATGCAGAACATGATGTTAGAGGTTACGCAGAAGACACGAAAGAAATTTTGAAAAAAATTAATATTGCAGAAATGTTAAATCCGTGTGCAAGAGGTTTCCGAATCTTGAAAATAAATCCAAAAAAGTGAAAAGGTGATCTTGGATGAAACTGATTTTGTGGCAAACTTTTCCTCCAAAAATCAAAAGAATAATGGCTATCATATCTTTTTTCCTTCTCGCCATCATCATAACGATTGCTGGCACATTAACTCCACTCAGCAACGAAGATGCAAATTCTATAAATAACGAACTTGAACAACTGAGACAAGATGTTAGTGTACAATACATTTTTGGAAACAATTTCATGATATGCTTAGCTATGTTCGTACCATGTGTAGGCCCTTTTTTCGGGGGTTACGTTCTATATAACACTGGTGTTGTAATCGCTGCAGAAAGCATAGCGAATGATCTGCCACCTCTCATAGTTTTATTCACTTTGTTTATCTTTCCCTTTACATGGTTGGAATTTTTTGCCTATTCCACAGCCTTTGCTGAAAGTATTTGGTTAATTAGGCGCATTATGCAACATAGGGGTAGAAAAGAAATTTTAAACGCGTGCGTTTTCATCTCGATTTGTGCTATGTTGCTTTTGGTGGCTGCAATTATAGAAGTGATCCTAATCAAGGCTCTTACAAAACCTGACAGCAGCCTATTTCTTTCCAATCTTTTTAATATCTAAACTTATGTCTAGAGATTTTGTGCTATCTGTTATTTCGCCTAGGCTTACAATGTCAACTCCAGTTGACGCGAATGCAACTATGTTATCTGCAGTTATTCTCCCACTGGCTTCTAACAAAACCTTTCCAAAAAAACCCGCCTTTTTCAGCAACTCAATTGCTTTCTTTATTTGTTTTGGAGAAAAATTATCCATCATGATTATGTCTACTCCAGTTTTTGCAGCTACTAAAACATCCTCAATCTTTGTCACTTCAACTTCGATTTTTTTGCTAAATGAGGCTTTTTCTCTAACCTTTTTAACTGCTTTTTCAACACTTCCAGCCACCTTGATATGATTATCTTTGATCAAAATCATGTCATCTAAATGAAGCCTATGCGTGTCGCCGCCGCCTATCAACACTGCCTTTTTATCAAAATGCAGAAGTCCCGGTGCTGTTTTCCGTGTGCACGCAACCCGAGTTTTTAGTTTAGCTTTTTTGATTTTTTCTGTCAACTTTCTTGTAGCAGTCGCAATGCCGCTCATGCGCGAAAGAACGTTTATCAATGTTCGTTCAGCCGAAAGTACTGTTTTTGCATCTCCAGAAATTCTCATCAAAACCTGCTTATCTTTTATCTTTTCTCCGTCTGAAATAAGCGTCTGCACTTTCAATCCTAGGCTTTCTAGAAGTATTTTTCCTTCCCAAATTCCAGCAGCAACCCCAGGTTCTTTCGCTATCACCTCAGCCTCAGCAGTGCTTTCTGTTGGAACAATCAATGCTGTAGTGACATCGCCTTGTCCTATGTCCTCGGCAAGCATTTTACGAAGTTTTTCTTCCAAAATTTTATGCGGTATAAACATGTGTTTCACTTTTACTGTCTGACTTAAAATACTTGTCCATTTCTCCATTAAGCTTTGCACACATAGAGTTGCTTTATTGATTAATGACAACAAAACAGATGTTTTGCTTCTGCAATTGTCTTTCGCTGTTTCCTTGTTTATTAGGATAATTAAAATAGGTAAGTAGTCTTTTTTTGAGATTATGAGGCTGCTGTTCAGCTGTGTTGAGCTAGGTCTGGGGCATGTATCGCGGGTCATAGCATTAGGAAAGAGGCTAGAAAAAAGAGGAAATGAACTGTTTTTTTTTTCAGGAGGAACAGCTTACCAGCTATTAAAAAAAGAATTCAAGAACGTTCTGCCATGCACGCCTGTAGCTTGGTATGAAAGCGCCCATGGAATAGACGTCTCAATATCTCTTCTAAACATCTTGGTTCCCCTGCCACATTATCACTATGAAAAAAGCAAGTTTGAGATTAAGAGCTCAAACGCGATGGAAACAATCCATCGTTACTACGACCTTAGAAAACATATTTATGAAATTAAACCAGACTTAATCGTTTCTGATAGCGATATGCATGCATTACGACTTGCACACAGATGG
>Ga0172366_10003062_pt1 | contig 13151 bp, 14 predicted proteins | sample LakKivSesite69cm_FD_114533 | JGI IMG/M metagenome (GOLD analysis project Ga0172366, IMG submission 114533) | Sediment microbial communities from Lake Kivu, Rwanda - Sediment site 69cm | ecosystem: Environmental > Aquatic > Freshwater > Lake > Sediment | place: Rwanda: Western Province, Lake... | reverse complement strand
CGCGCGCTGAATCCAAGAACAAGAGAAAACAGAGAAACAGTTACACAGCTAGAAGCTAGACGGTTTACCCTTCGTGCGCGATCATTGTCAAGGTTTGTCTAACTTTCTTCAATTTCCTTATCTTGTTGTGTATTTCCCTAATCTCATCCATCGTATCTGCTCTTGTTCTTACAATGATGTCGTAGACGCCGTAGAGAGGATAAGCTTCTTCAACTCCCTTGATCTCCCTCAGTTCTTTCATCAACTGCAGGCCAAATTCATCTGTATTTATCAACATGTACGCCATAGGCATCCAAATCACCTCTCTTGCACAGTCTGTGTTATTTTTGCTTTTTAGGTTTGGGGCGAAAGTTTTATATTGGTGGTTGGATAATCCATCCAACACCCATGAGCTCGAGAAAAGTAGCGATAATCGCAATTCTAGTCGCTCTAGCAATAGCAACTAACTACGCGATGATGCCACTTTACAACATAAAACTTATGGACATCATAGTATTCTTAGGTGGTTTTGGCTTCGGACCCTTCGTTGGCGCATTAATTGGCATTATGTCATGGACGGTCTACGGAACACTGAACCCGTTGGGCTTTTCAATTCACATATGGCTCGCCACAATGTTGTCAGAATCAATATATGGAGTTGCAGGAGGCCTCATCAAGAAAAGCTTTGCAGAGCATTTTAGCGGGTTCAAGCGGGAACAGAGCAGTGTTTATGTTTTCTTCGGAGTCCTTGGCTTTTTGTTAACGTTGACGTACGATGTAATAACAAACATTGTCTTTGGATACGTGTATACCTTGAGCATTCTCGTCGCTGTCATCGTAGGCTTTGTTCCTTTCGGACTTGTTCACGTAATTAGTAACGCATTTTTCTTCGGGCTAGGATGCGTGCCTGCGATTAATGCTTTGTTGAATGTTATTGGAGTTGAGAATTTTGGCGTTCCTGAAAAATAGATGGGCGATTTATGCAATGCTCTTCGCATGCTGGGGTTTGGTAGCATCTTTCTTGGCCGGGTACTATTGGCTGCAATATAAGGATATAGTCGACAGAATAAGCGGTGTATTAATCTCTGTTAACATTGGCGTAGACTACGGCAACGATACACGAACATTATATAACAACACCAAAACAGTGACAGGAGCAACATTGTTTGACGTAACAAAACAGGTGTCCAACGTAACGTATCAAGTAGGCGTATGGGGGACAGAAGTGGTTTCAATCAACAATGTTAGCAAACAAGGTTCTTTCGGTTGGACTTATTGGATTTGGAACAGCACAGGTCGATCATGGTCAATAGTGTGGGAGAATGCAGACAAATATAGGGTGACCAACGAAGAAACATTCGTGTGGTACTATCAAAACGATTTCAACCCTCCACCATAGAACTCGTACGCCTGACATAAGCACCTTCCCTCATGTCCAACACAACAAAACAATTTTAAGCCAAAATGAGTGTGATAGATATTCAACTTGAACATGGAGCTGTAGACCTTGAAGGAAACCTTGCACATATTATCGCAGGCTTGCAAAGAAGGGAGGAAATCTTTGCTTGAAACCGAAGCAAAAACCGTGTGCATGGAATATGGCATTCCGGTCACAGAGTTTAAGTTAGCGAAGAGTGAAGCAGAAGCAGTAGAATTTGCAGACGAAATAGGGTATCCTGTAGTTTTGAAAATTGTATCTCTTGACATTGTCCACAAATCAGACGTCGGGGGCGTAATGGTTGACCTCAAAGATGCGATGAGTGTTAGAAATGCCTACAACCAAATTCTGGAAAATGTTATGAGGCATGATGCAAAAGCGAGAATTACTGGTATACTTATCCAGGAGATGGCGCCATCCTCAACAGAAGTCATAGTGGGAGCCATTAAAGATCCTCAGTTCGGTCCCGCGATAATGTTTGGACTTGGCGGTATCTTTGTAGAGGTTCTTAAGGATGTCACCTTTCGAATAGCGCCCATAACGGAAGATGAAGCTTGCGAAATGATAAGCGAAGTGAAGGCTTATCCGCTTCTGAAAGGCTACAGAAACACGCCTCCAGCGGACCTAGAAGCGATAGCCAAAATCTTGTTGAACACCTCCAGACTTGTTACAGATCATTCAGAAATTAAGGAGCTTGACCTAAACCCCATAATGGTTTACGAGAAAGGAGCAAAAACCGTCGACGCACGGATAATTCTGGAATAAATCTGCGACAGGAGTGAACATGAAAGCCTTCATCAGGAAAAATTGCGTGAGAACGATCGGCGCGCGCCATTAGGGCAGAAGGGAGAGAGTAGTTGTCAAAGCAACAGAAGACGCAAGGAATCGAAGAACTAACCCAGAACCTCTCAGCCTTGAGAGAGCAGAAAAGCGTCCTAGATGTTGAAGCATATAGATGGGCTGAAAAGCGAGATAGACTTAACGAACAGGTCAAGAGCTTACGGGCAGAAATACTTGTGCTACGAGGTGAAAGGGACAGGGTTAACGAACAGGTCAAAGACCTGAAGCAGCAACGAAATGAAATGACAACAAAAATCCATGGAAAAATTGAAGAAATAAAGAAACTAACTGAGGAAAATAAAACTCTAGCAAAGAAAAAGCCTTCAAGAAGCCATCAAGCTCTTCAAAAAGAAGTAGAAGACATTGACTGGAGAATCCAAACAACATCTCTAACTTTGCAGGAAGACAAGGAACTCGTCGAAAAGGTTAAGCAGCTTGAAAGCCAGCTTAACGTTCACAAAAAACTTGAACAGTTAACCCAGAAAATCGCCGAATTACGGACAGAAGTCAAGGCCCTTAAAACAGAAAATGAGCGTCGCCACGAAGAATTGACGAGAAAAGCGAAGCAAAGCCAAGAGATCCATCGAAACATGCTTGGGAAAATTGAGGAGTCAAAGAAACTAAAAATTGAAGCTGACGCCATGCATAAGCAATTCTTAGAAGCAAAAGAAGAGACAAAGCCTCTGCAAGATGAGATAACACAAATTGCAAACCAGATCAGACAATTCAGGAATGAAATCCAAGACGAAGAAGACAGGGAAAAGAAACAAAGTCAAGATGTGCTTCGTGAAACACTTGAAAAGCAGGCAAGGGAAAAATTGAAACGCGGAGAGAAATTGAGTTGGGAGGAGTTTCAGCTTCTCGCGGAGAAAGGAATCACAGCGCAAGATTAAAGTGAATATGCATAAATAATATTCAGAGAACGAGATAGTCATGAAAGAAGCGGAAGAAAAAGAGCAAAATCGAATCCTCGTTTTGTGCGTAGACAGAGATGGTGATTTAGAAGCTAAGGCCGGGGTGAAAACCCCTGTTATTGGAAGAGAAAAGAATCTTGACGCAGCCATAGCCCTAGCCTTACGAGACCCTGAAGAGCCAGATGCAAACGCCATGTTTGAGGCCATACGCGTATACGATCGTCTTAAAGGTGAAAATAAACCGGACGAAGTTTTCGAAATTGCCACCTTGTCTGGTTCCGAGCTCGGCGGCGTGGGCGCAGACAGAAAAATCGTCGCTGGGCTGACCGAACTATTAGACTCTTTTCCCGCTGGCGAAGTTATTTTGGTCACAGATGGATACTCTGACGAGACGGTTCTGCCGCTCGTACAGTCTAGGGTGCCTGTATCATCGGTTAGGAGAATAGTTGTCAAGCACAGTGAATCGATTGAAGAAACTGCGGCTTTGTTTACTCGATACCTCAAAATGATCATGGAGAATCCCCGCTATTCCCGTATTGCCTTAGGGCTGCCAGGGCTTCTGATTCTCATTCTGGGAATCTTGTCAATCTATGGATGGGTCCAATATTATTTGATAGCCTTCGCACTGGTCCTGAGCGTGTTCTTACTTGTCAAGGGCTTCGGAGTCGATAAGGCTGCAAAAGACTTGTTTAAATATTTGCGGGAATATTCTCCGCCTCCCCTCAGAGTTCAAATCTCAAATTTCTCCGCGATCGCTGGTGTCTTGTGTATAGTGCTGGGCGTTTACTTAGGATGGACAAATGCGGCTTCTCAGATTACACCACAGGCGAATATTGCTGGTTGGCTCAGCATCTTGCCGCGAATCGGTGGTTTTTTCATTGAAGGCTCCATAACCCTAATGACAGTGGGCGTTGTTGTAGCCCTGTTGGGTAGAGCCATTCGCTGGTATCTTGAACATGACGCTAGGTTATTGCGCAACGCAGCATTGATTGTCATAATTGCATGGTCTCGACAAATCTTCCTTTCAACCTCTGACTTGCTAATAACACCCGAAATGGGCTACGAAAGGGTGATCTTCTCCATAGTTGTTGGCATCCTAATAGGCATAGCTTCAGTGCTGGTCATATTTGTGGTTCACAGGTCGGCTAAGGGATTTTTTGAGGAAACCGAAGAGCAAGTTGAGGAGTTTGGGGACGATTAAAATTGCTGTCATAGGCGCGTCGGGCTTTAAACAACTGTTCGAGAGTGGTGGGCAGTCACAGTCGGAAATGCCTAATGGAATCACCTTGCCTCTATCTATTGGAAAGATAGACGATAAGAAAGTTGTTTTTCTTCCAAGACACGGCTCAGATCAATCTGTCAATTTCCGAGCATTAAAGGTTTCCAAGCAGATCATGCTTGGAATAGAGAAAGTTTTAATTGAGACTATTAGGAGTTTACCCCTCAAACGCAAGAACACTTGCCCTTGCGTTAGTCCGATTAGAAATTCGAGGTTTGAATAGTGTTCAAAACATTGCTCTCCGCGGTCGGTGCCTACAAAGCCTATGAGTGGTGGCTGTGGCGTCAAACTAAGAGTGAGGTAAAACCAGAGCACATTGCAATAATCTTGGATGGAAATAGAAGATGGGCTTCTGAAAAAGTGCTCAACCCGTGGCTGGGACACGAAAAAGGCGCTGAAAAAGTGGAGCAATTGCTTGATTGGTGTTTGAAAATTAATGTTAAGTCTGTGACTCTGTACGCTTTTTCGACCGAGAACTTTAGCCGGTCGAGAATTGAAGTTGAGGAGATTATGCGTATTGCTGAAGAGCGATTTCGGAAACTTCTAACAGACGAGCGGATACATGGAGACAAGGTACGTGTCAAAGTTATCGGCAGGCTAAACCTGTTGCCTGAAAGTTTGCAGCAGCTTATAGCAGACGTTGAGAAATCAACGCAAGATTATGACGACCATTTCTTGAACTTCGCGTTTGCATATGGGGGAAGAGCAGAAATTGTGGATGCTGCAAGAAAAATTGCTGAGGAAGTGCATGAGGGGAAGCTGGATCCGGGAAAAGTTGATGAGCAAACGTTTGAGCAATATTTATACACTTCGCACATGCCTAACCAGGATCCAGACCTGATCATCAGAACTTCAGGTGAAGAGAGGTTAAGCGGTTTTCTACTGTGGCAATCTGCCTATAGCGAACTCTGTTTCTTGGATGTCTATTGGCCTGATTTCCGCCTAATTGACCTTTTAAGGGCTGTTAGAACTTTTCAAAGGCGAAAAAGACGTTTTGGCGAATAAGTGTTTTCAGGCTCTCTTGCGAGCGCTTACAATTGAGACGACATCCCTATCTCTAAGGATGTAGTCTTCTCCAATTCTTTTTTTCTCTCTCGCTTCAACCGCGTAGATGAAGCCTTGCCCAAGTTCTGTGTGAATTATGTAGGCAAGTTGGCGTGCCGTGGTTCCGTATGGTATAAGATATGCGTCCGGTAGAACTCTTCCCGTGTGATCTGTTAAGTGTTCCAGGTCTTCAACTGGATAAACTGTGATCATGCTTAAGAGTTTGAAGAAAGCCGTGTTTATTGCTTCTTGAATGCCTGTTGAGCCGAAGTTGAGTAGAATCTTCTCCCTTATAGTTTCTAAAGCTCTGAGTTGGCTTTCGCTCAGACTCTCAGGTTTGTTTATTTTGAAGTTGCAGTCTCCAGGTCTGTAATCTATCAACTGTTTTTCAGCGGCCCTTCGCAGGGCGAGTTCCGCTTCTGAGCATGCGGGAACAACAAGACGGTTTGATTCTCTCAGCCGCTCAAAGTTCACTTGAGAGGTTGGCATGTCAATTTTGTTTGCTACTATCAGCATTGGCTTCGCAATCTGTCTCAGCATGTCTACAAATTTGAGAAAGTCTTCATCGCTCCAAAATGTGGGTTTATCAGCATTCAATCCTATCTTTCTTATCGCCTCATACATGTGGCTTCTCTTTATTGCCACACCGCTCAAGCGCTCTTCCAGCATGGAGAGAAGGTCTTTTGTTTCAGCTTCTGCCGTTCTGGCAATTTTTGGCCAGTCTTTCTTCAGTATGTTTGCCATCCACATTGTTATTTCATGTTCCAGGAATTTCACATCTTCTAAAGGGTCATTTTCACCTGGCTTACATAGTCTACCTTCACAATCTGTCCCTCCCGAAGCGTCAACTATGTGGATTAACACGTCTGCCTTCCTGATTTCGTCTAGAAACTGGTTGCCTAGTCCCCTTCCTTGCCACGCACCGGGCACAAGTCCTGCGCAATCGATAAACTCTACAGGGATAAGTCTCACACCGTTTAGGCATATTGAGTTGGCGGGATTGTCGTTGACGTTGAATTCCTCATGTACGCATGGAGTTCGCACGTATCCCACCCCCCTGTTAGGCTTTATCGTTGTGAATGGGTAGTTGGCAATTTCCGCCGGCGCCAAGGTTGCTGCGCTGAAAAAGGTTGATTTCCCAGTGTTGGGTTTTCCAACTATGCCTAACAGTTTTGAATAGGACTTTTGCATTGACTCCCCTCTTCAGAATTCTTAATACATCTGTTTAAGTATTACCTTCCCTGTTTAATACTTTACAATATGTCGCTCTATATGGCTTACGTTGTTTCAAATAGATAGTTGGATATCGCATTCTCATGAAATTATTGTTCTTCTTCTATCTTCCTAATACCGTTTGAAGACTGTTTTTCATCCCTATCCTGGTATCGCTTCGCGAACAGCAAGGCAATTAAAAAGATAACTATTAACATTCCAATGAATATTACGAATGAGCAACTTACGAGTATCAAGCCTTCTGAAGTGCATTTTCACCATTCTTCACCATCAGCTATATCTGATTTAGCAGTTTCCGGAAGTTCTTTCCAATTTTCTAGAGCATTCTGTTTGTTGGACTTGGCTCTCAAAAAAAGTCTTAGATACTTTACTCTCCGACGAAAAAATCATAAACCATCTTCGCTTTGGACTCCTAAGTATCTTCTTTTCAACCGTCAAAAATCATAAATTAATATAAAAGCGTCAAGGTCTATAAGAAGTCAGCCCAAACATCAAAGGATGGAAAAACAGTTGAACTCAAGTCTAACAAGGGAAGAACTTGCTGAAATGTACAGGAAGATGCTTCAAATCCGGTATTTTGAAGAGAAGATCTTCGAGCTTTACGGTCAAAACCTTGTTCCAGGCACGATCCACCTTTACGCTGGAGAGGAAGCCGTAGCAGTAGGCGTCTGTAGCACTCTGCGAGAGGATGATTACATCACGAGCACGCACAGAGGTCACGGACACTGCATAGCAAAAGGTGCCGATCTAAAACGTACCATGGCGGAAATTTTAGGCAAGAAAACAGGTTACTGTAAGGGCAAGGGCGGCTCAATGCACATTGCAGACTTCAAAATAGGCATGTTGGGCGCAACAGCAGTCGTAGGCGCTGGATTACCGATAGCCGTTGGCGCAGGCCTATCCGTCAAGCTTAGAAAAACAGATCAAGTTGTAGCATGCTTTTTTGGCGAAGGAGCCTCAAATCAAGGAACATTCCACGAAAGCATAAACATAGCATCCGCATGGTTGCTACCCGTGATTTTTATTTGCGAAAATAATCTTTACGCCATGGGAACACGGCAATCAAGAGTAATGAATATCAAAAACATAGCGGACCGAGCAGTAGCCTACGGAATTCCCGGCGTCACTGTTGACGGAAATGATGCCCTAGCTGTTTATGAAGCTTCACAAAAAGCTGTTGAGCGCGCGAGAAGTGGCTCAGGACCAACGCTCATTGAATGCAAAACATACCGTCTTAAGGGGCACTCGCGGGTTGACCCAGCTAAGTACAGGCCAAAGGAAGAAGTTGAAGAATGGCTCGCTAAGGATCCTATTGAGCGCTTTAAGGCAATGCTGCTCCAAACAAAAACTTTCACGGAAGCTGAAATTCTGAGGATTGAAAGAGAAGTCTTTACTGAAATCGAAGACGCCGTCAAATTTGCCATCGAAAGTCCATATCCAGCTCCAGAAGAAGCCCTTGAGGACGTCTACGCTTAAAAGGGGAGAGGTTAGTGCGAAGAATTACTTACCGGGAAGCACTTCGCGAAGCCCTGAGGGAGGAGATGCGAAGAGACTCAAAAGTGTTCTTGTTGGGAGAGGATATCGGCAGATACTGGGGCGGAGCCTTCAAGGTGACGGAGGGCTTAGCTGAGGAATTTGGGGATGAAAGAGTAAGGGACACACCGATATCAGAGTCAGCTATAGTGGGCACGGGCGTGGGTGCTGCTATAACGGGAATGCGTCCAGTGGTAGAGATCATGTTTGGAGACCTCACTGCCTTGGCTATGGATCAAATCGCCAATCAGGCAGCGAAAATTCGTTACATGTTCGGCGGTCAGGCCTCGTGTCCACTCGTGATTAGAACGCCTTTCGGTGCTGGTGTAAGCATTGCTTCTCATCATTCGCAAAGCTTGGAAGCGTGGTTCATGCATGTTCCAGGCTTGTACGTGGCTGTTCCATCGACACCTTATGATGCGAAAGGGCTCTTAAAGGCAGCCATACGTGGAGATGATCCGGTTTTCTTCTGTGAACACAAGCTGCTATATCCCATTGAAGGTGAGGTTCCTGAAGAAGAATACACAGTTCCTTTCGGCGTCGCAGATGTCAAGAGAAAAGGTTCTGACATAACGGTTGTGGCCACTTTATACATGGTTCATAAGGCTCTTAATGCCGCTGAAATGCTTGAAAAAGAAGGCATAAGCGTGGAAGTCATTGACCCAAGAACTCTTACGCCGTTAGATAGGAAGATAATAGTAAGTTCTGTCAAGAAAACTGGAAGGATAATTGTCGTAAGCGAAGACTGCAAAACCGCTGGCATGAGTGCTGAAATCGCTGCTGTAGTGGCTGAAGAGGCTGTCGACTACTTGGATGCCCCGATTAAAAGAGTAGCTGGGCAGGATACCCCAATCCCGTTCAGTCCGCCTTTAGAGCAGTATGTGATACCAAGTGAGAAGAAGATAATTGAAGCGGTTAGGGAAGTTGTCTGAAATGGTAACGAAAGTAGTCATGCCGAGACTCAGCTTAACCATGAAAGAAGGCACTGTTGGCAAGTGGTACAAGAAGGAAGGCGAAAATGTTGAGAAGGGTGAACCAATCGTAGAAGTAGTTTCAGAAAAAGCCACGTATGATCTGGAAGCGCCAGCGTCGGGAATCCTGCGGAAAATTCTGGTCCAAGAGGGGGTCGATGTTCCGGTCAATGCAGTCATAGCTGTTGTGACAGCCGCGGACGAGCCATACTCGGGGGCAGAAATTCTTGCGGAAGCACCTCAAACAGTCGCAGGCGAAAGTGAAAAGAGAGTTTTGGCTTCGCCGGCTGCTAAACGTTTAGCAAGGGAGCACGGAATTGATCTATTGAGCGTCAAGGCCAGCGGGCCTGAAGGACGAATCGTGGAAGAGGACGTTAGACAGCTCATCGGAGAGAAGAGTGGAGCGCTGCCGAAGGTAAAGCAAATCTTGCCTTTGAGCGGTTTCAGAAAGACTTCTGCAGAACGACTTTCGATGAGCTTCAAAATAGCTCCGCACAGTACAGTAATGATGGAAATTGACGTTTCTAAAGTAGCAGAATTGCATGAAAAAACCCAAGTGTCTTACACAACGATCATTGTAAAGGTCGTTGCAAAGGCTCTGACCGAACTTCCTATAGTCAACTCAACGCTTGAAGGTAATCAGGTGAAGGTTTTCGAGGATGTGAACGTAGGCGTTGCTGTGGCAACAGAAAACGGGTTAGTCGTTCCAGTAATACATAATGCTGACAGAAAATCCTTGAGCGACATAGAAGTTGCCATAAAAGAATTAACTGAAAAAGCTCGGCAAGGAAAGCTGTCAAGGGAAGAGTTGACCGGTGGAACATTCACCATTACTAATCTAGGCATGTACGGCGTTGATTTTTTCACTCCGATAATCAACCCACCTGAAGCAGCCATACTCGGCGTTGGAAGAATAGTTGAAAAACCAATTGTATTCAATGGAAAAATTGAAATCAAACCAATTTTAACGTTAAGCCTTTCATACGATCATAGAATTATAGATGGTGCCCCTGCAGGACAGTTCTTGCAAAATATCAAGGAGAAAATCGAAAAAATATCGAATTTTAAAGATTGATCTTCGTTCGTTTAACATAAATGAACTTTTTGCGACAGCTTGGCATGGTACGCCTTGGAAAGTCTTAAGTGCTCAACAACAGAAAACCCCTTGACCACGATGAAAGCTGCTGTCTACTACAGCCAACAGGACATACGAATAGAAGAAGCTCCAACGCCTCGTATTGGTGATGATGAAATTCTTGTGGAAATGAAGGCATGCGGAATATGCGGTTCTGACCTTATGGATTGGTATCTGAAAACCCGTGCTCCATTAGTTCTGGGACATGAGCCTGCGGGGATAGTTGCGAAAAAGGGCTGTAGAGTTGAAGGTTTCGATCTCGGCGACAGAGTTTTCGTTCATCATCACGTTGCATGCTTAACTTGCCATTACTGCCTACATGGTGATTACACTCTGTGCGAACAATTCCATAAAACAAACATCAAGCCGGGCGGTTTGGCAGAGTTTTTCAGGGTTCCAGCTCCAAATCTTCAAACCGACACACTGAAAATTCCAGAGCAACTCTCCTTCGAAGAGGCTACTTTCATAGAGCCTGTTGGCTGCTGTGTGAGAGCTGTCGAGAAATGCAGAATTCAAAAAGGAGATTCAGTAGCAGTAATTGGTGCAGGTGCAACAGGGCTGATTCACACGACCCTGTCAAAAATATATGGAGCTTCAAAGATAATTGTAAGCGACTTAATTGATTTTCGCTTGAGCTACGCAAAAAAGTTTGGAGCAGACATCCCGATCAACCCGAAGAGGCAAGATTTGGTCGAGGCGGTTAAGGCTGAAACTGACGGCAGAGGCGTAGACCTTGCAATCGTGACTGCACCAAGTTTAGAAGCATACAAGGCAGGCATGGGTATTTGCCGAAAAGGTGGGAAACTCTGCGTATTCGCGCCCACCGACCCCGGAAGGTACATGCAAATAAGCCCGAAAGAATTGTTCTTTTCCGAGGTCCAGATAATACCGTCCTATTCAACATCCCATTTAGAGACAAGAACAGCACTTCAACTCATAACGTCAGGTAAGTTAAACCTCAAGAAACTGATAACTCATCGGTTCAAGCTTGAAGAGACTGCTAAAGCCTTTAAGACAGCTTTGGAAAGCAAAGAAAGTCTGAAAGTCATAGTTCTTAACGAATAAACGAAATGGAGTGTCCTTATTGGAAAGCAAGAAAGAAGTACAGGCTCTTAGAAAGTTGAGCCGGGTTAATAGTTATTTTAATGTAAACATCAGAGCAGGTTTGAGAGGAACCGAGGCATGACAGGTGAGAAGATGAAGGCAGCTGTGCTTTATGGCGTTAAAGACTTGAAGATTGAAGACATCAACGTGCCGAAGGTTGAAGCTGGCGAAGTTCTCGTCAAAGTCAAGGCAGCTACGACATGTGGTACAGATCTGAAAGTCTTCCAGAGAGGCTACGTTGAAAAAGTCATAAAGTTGCCTACAATTTTCGGGCATGAATGGGCAGGCGAAGTTGCCGAAGTTGGTCCAAGCTTAGAATGGCCGGAGAAAGATATGCGCGTCCGCGCGGGTAACAGTGCGCCGTGCATGCATTGTGCGACGTGTCAGAGAGGTAAGTACAATCTCTGCGAAAACATGATCTGGCTTTGGGGAGCATATGCTGAGTACATCAAGGTTCCAGCTCGCATGGTCCTAGTAAACACTCAAGAGATTCCGCAGAATGTCTCTTATGAAGAAGCAGCGATAACTGAGCCGTTGGCATGCGTGCTGCACGGTGTTGAAGAAGCAGGAGTAAAGCTTGGCGACTCTGTGGCAATAATAGGAGCCGGTCCAATTGGTCTGCTACACCTTCTTACTGTTAAGAGAATAGGTGCTAAGAAGGCGATACTGATTGATCTTGTTGATGAAAGGTTGAACTTTGCACAGAAGCTCGGTGCAGATGAAACTATCAATGGAAAACGGGACGACGTTGTTGAAAAGGTTCGACAGTCTACGGATGGTTATGGCGCAGACGTGGTAATCGAGGCTATAGGATTGCCTGCAACTTGGGAACAGGCCTTGAAACTTGCAAGAAAAGGCGGAACAGTACTAGAATTCGGCGGATGCCCCCTTGGGACAGAAATCAAGGTCAACGCTGAACAACTTCACTACGGAGAGCTGACAATACTCGGTACTTTTCACACAACCCCCCTGCACTTTAGAAAAGCCCTTGACCTGATAGCATCCAGAACAATCGATGTAAGACCACTTGTAACACGAAAAATGAAATTGGACGATATTAAAGAGGCGTTTGAGATACTATCGACCTCCAAAAATGAAATAAAGATAGGAATACTTCCATAATCCATCAGTGAGAGACTCAATGTCTGAGAGTGATGGCTACATTCTGAGGATTGCAACTAAACAATGGGTTAATCAAGTCTTCAGCATGGCAATTTACTACACAAGCATACGCCGAAAATGGAAGTCGGGACAAACTATACTCTTTATGCATAAAACCAATGTTGGAGACGCCATAGTAGGCTACGGCGTAATAGAAAATTTTTACGAAAAGGATGAGCTTTCTGAAGAGGAGAAACGTGAGTGCGAAAAAGGCGGTTGGAAAAGAGCCCTTGAGTTTAGATATGTTAAGCAATTTGACAGGCCCTTGTTAATCAAAGAGACATTTTTGAGAGGTTCAAAACTTCGAGGAAGATACTTCCATGGTTTAAAACTCAACAAAGAACAATTGGAAGCTGTCATAACTCAAGCTGAAAGCTGACAGCAAACTTCTATTTCAATGTTCTAGCTACTGACATCTGTCCCTTTATTCTGGTCTTTGAAGTATATGTCGGCTGGATATAAGTATCTTATTCCTTGATGTGGCCTTTCGTAATTCCAGTAGTCTACGAATCCTTTGTGG
>Ga0172366_10003060_pt1 | contig 13154 bp, 14 predicted proteins | sample LakKivSesite69cm_FD_114533 | JGI IMG/M metagenome (GOLD analysis project Ga0172366, IMG submission 114533) | Sediment microbial communities from Lake Kivu, Rwanda - Sediment site 69cm | ecosystem: Environmental > Aquatic > Freshwater > Lake > Sediment | place: Rwanda: Western Province, Lake... | reverse complement strand
TTGTCTGTTTTAACTCGGTGCTCACCCACGGGTCTCATACATCCTAAGCTGATCGGAATCTTCGGAAACATCAACCGCGAAATCGCCAGAACCTTCGCAATTTCTTCAGGCGTCGGCGGTGAAACGTTCTCCATGATCGTGCCCCTGACTGGCATGAAAGCGATGACAACGACTGCGGATGGGGAATACTTTGAGATCATCTTCAAAGCTTCAACTTCGCTCTTTAACCTGCCGTAGTGTAAGCCCACTGTGACATGAGGTACCGTGGAAATACCGCTGTCCCGCAGCGCCCTCAGCGAGCTTACAAAGTCTTTCGTGGAAGCGTTTAATCCGTAGATTTCATTTATGGTCTCGTCTGAACCTATTACATCAATCATGGCGATGTCTACGCCAGCTTCTTTCAGCTTCTTCGCTGAGGAAGCGCTTATTAACCCAGTGTGCATTGCGACTGTGAGGCCGAGTTCACGTTTTATCCTGGCGATCGCGTCTATGAATCTCCCGACGGGAATTGATCCGTCAGGTAGGCATCCTCCACTAATCAAACAGCCTGAGGCCCCACTTCTTTTCAGCTTAATGCAGAGTCTCATCAGGCTCTTCGGGGTCACCGCAGGATACATGGTTCTCAAGACTCTTCCCTCACAGTGCTTACACTTTAGCGCACATTGGTTTCCCGTGATCGAGATGGATGGAAAAGCATTTGGAGGGGGATTGTAGTACTCGTTTTTGTAGTGCGCAAAGCTTGGGGTGTAGAAGTGGATTCGCTTGCCGAAGTTTCTCCTGCAAGTTTCCCTGGCTGAGGCGAGGAGGCCATAGAGGGGAACATCACCTGCGTGCAAAAACTTCTCGTATTCTTGTACGCGCAATTTATATTAGCCTCAGTCGAGCCTCGAAGACACAAAGCGTTAAAGCCATTTAAAAATGGTGATGACGATAATCCACAAAAACCCTCTTTTTTGTGCTGTTTTGAGGTAGAATTTACGTATTTTTCGAGCTGTTACGCATACCAGAAAAGAAGATTCTGTCAACTATAGGTTTTTCATAAGGTTGTTAACCATTGGCAGGTGATTTAAAGCGTGCGCGAAAAAAATTAGTTATGTCAAAAAAAATAGGAAGAGGATCATCCCAAGCTGCAATTGTATGCACTGTTCTAATGTTAAGTAATTGAGGAATATCTTTTCTGCCAAATTCTCCCCGTCTTAGGAGAGAAAAACAGGAGCGTAAATCTTGAAAATCATCTGACCATAAAACATTTTTGCGAAAGGAAAATGACTTTTTCGTGAATTGCCCAAGAGCATCGAGATAGGCTATATATTCAATGTCTACTCCAAATGCTGATGCGAGTCTATTTTGAAGTGTGGTACGGGGATTTATCTCAAGCAGTTTGTATTTTTTATCTCGTGGATCCATCTTAAACTCTGGTTCAGCGAATCCATGGTATTTTATCTCTTTAAGCAACCGAAAACATTCGTTTATGGGAGAGGAACGCCAAATACTTTTGCAGAATGTACCTGAGCCAAAATCGAGTGGATATTGACGTATTTTGTCATAGCCACAAGCTGCTAAAGGTTCTGATTTTGCATTGAAGTAAGTGTAGAACACGTAAATTTTATTTCCAGGAATTATCTCCTGTATCATGACTTCAAGATTCTTGTCCTTTAATTTACTAATTGCTTGATCAAGTTCTAGGGTAGAGTTTATGACAAAACATTTTTTACCAAACTCTTCTCTAAAAGCAAGAGAATTTGCTGGTTTAATTATATATGGATAAGCAACTCTTTGCCCAGTTGACCGTAGATCGTTTAGGTTCTTTGGAAAGTATGTTTTTGGATGAGGTATATTCATTTCAGCTAACAATTTGTAGAATTTCTTCTTGTTTAATAAATTATGAACTGTTTTGTATGTTGAGACAGGAAGATGATAAAATTGTTCTAGTTCACATTTATATTTTGAGAGAGCCAGAACATCGTTATCTCCGGTTGGAATTATCATCATTCGATCTCTAGTTTGTTTACCGAAGTTTAACAAGATTTTAATGAAAGCAGATTCTGAATTGGAACTAGGACACTTTATGTGACTTGATATGTATTTAGAGTATCTAACTATAGAAGTTGGTAATGAGTCAAGATAAATTACAGGAATGCCGCGCCTCCCGAACCCTCTAATCACTCCTAAACTGTTGCTAGGTGATCCACCAGAAGTAACTACTACTCCCTTTATATTTGAGTGATCAGACCGCATCTTAATTGCCTTTTTTTTAGCGTAAATCAATTTATCCCATCGCGCGCGGAGACACCCTCCGCCATAACCCATCTTCTATTCAATGTTGGTTGTATTTTTTACCATGTTTTGTGGGCTTCAAGTATGTATGCAAACACAACGACGTAATGCTTTTCAGGAAACGAAAGAAACGTTAATACGAAAAATTAAGCGTTAATGCCACTTATAGCTTATTTTTGTGGGGGCTAGACGTTGCCGGACAGGATTCGTGTCTCGCTTGGTTCCGCTGTGATTCTCGGTCTTATCAAAGGCAAGGTTGATGTTATGCCTACAACAATTTATCTAATGACTTATCACCCCGGAAAGTGCGACGCAAACTGTGCCTTCTGTCCACAGGCTAGAACCAGTAAGGGGAAGATGGGCATGCTCTCGAGGGTCACTTGGCCTCCTTTCCCGACTAAGAATGTCGTTTCTAGGGTTAGGCCGATATCCTCTAGTGAGCGCATAAAGCGCCTTTGCATCCAAGCCGTGAACTATGAGGGAGTATTTGAGGACATTATGAGTCTAGTAACCAATTTCAAGGAATGCTCGGAAACGCCGATCTCGGTTTGTTGCCAGCCGCTCGATGCGACTCGCATAGGGAAATTAGCTGAGGTTGGTGTCGACAGAGTATGCTTCGCCGTGGACGCCACGACGAGGGAATTGTTTAATAGAGTTAAGGGTCGAGAGGTGGATGGACCTTACGTTTGGGATGAACACTTTGATGCTTTGGAGGCCGCGGTGAGGGTGTTCGGGAGAGGAAAGGTGACCACGCACATCATCGTTGGTCTCGGAGAGAGGGATGAGGAACTGGTTCAGCTTATCCAACAACTTGTTGACATGGGTGTTTACCCAGGGTTATTCGCCTTTACACCCATTTCTGGAACTATGCTATATGATAAGCCTCAGCCGCCGCTACGTCGTTACAGGAGAACCCAGATGGCCCATTACTTAATAACTCAAGGAGAGGGAAGGTATGAGAACATGCTTTTTGGGAACCATGGAGAGATACTTGGCTTCGGTGTTTCAAGCGGAGATTTGAGGAGGATCGTCGAAACCGGGGAGCCGTTCATGACTTCGGGCTGCCCAGGTTGCAACAGGCCTTTTTACAATGAGCGACCCAGTGGGCCGATATACAATTATCCTAGGAGACTTCTGAGGGAAGATTTGTCAACTGTGGAGAGGGAAGTTGGGCTTGGAGGAATTCTTTTAGATGGGTGATGTTTGGAGACTTGTTGGGCTAGATGTGTATGATGGGTATATGAACATGGCCATAGATGAGGCCATTCTTCGTAGGAAGGCTGTTGGTCTGGCCAAAAACACCCTACGCCTTTATCGTTGGAATCCTTCAGCCGTCTCGATAGGGTACTTTCAAACCGTGGAGCAGGAGGTGAACCTTAACTATTGCAGAATGACGGGTGTAGACGTGGTGAGGAGAAATACTGGTGGGGGAGCAGTCTTCCATGACCGTGACGGCGAATTAACATACAGTCTCATAGTGAAGCAAGACGAGGCGAGGATTCCGGACGACATATCGGAGTCATACAGGGTCATATGTGGGGGAATAGTTGAGGGATTAGACAAGCTCGGTGTTAAGGCTGAGTTTAAGCCGATAAATGACATCGTCGTTAACGGAAGAAAGATCTCGGGAAGCGCCCAAACGAGAAGGCGCAGGGTGGTCCTACAGCATGGCACAGTTCTGCTTAAGGTCGATGTCGGAACCATGTTCAGAGTTTTAAAGGTTAGCGAGGAGAAGATAAGCGATAAGGCGATAAGGTCAGCTGAAGAAAGGGTCACGAGTATGAGTAGGGAGCTTGAGAGGGACGTGAGTTTTTACGAGGCGTTTCAAGCCTTGAAGTATGGGTTCGAAAAAGCGCTGGGTGTCAAGTTTCTCAAGGCTAAACTGGATGATGACGAGTTGAAGTTGGCTGCAGATCTACGGGATGAAAAATATAAAACCGAGTTGTGGAACTTCAGTAGACCGAAGGACCACCCCTCAAGACTTAAACTTATTTGAAAAATGAGGCTTGATTCTTACTCCATTAGTCGGCCGAGGTACTTTTCTATCGTTTCACTCCTGAGCTTCTCGTACCTCTCTATCGATCCGAGGTCACACCAGAAAGCGTCTGTGAAGTAAGCCCAAACAGCCTCACCTTCCTCAGCTAAGTGCGGTACGAGATCAGTCATTATGTCGAGGCTCTTTTTTCCTCGCATGAGTTCCTGCACATCTTTGAGGGCTTCTCCCTCCATTGCCAGAACACCGATGCTGACAGGCTTCTCGAGGGCGGGCTTCTCCACGAAGCCCCGTATCCTCCCTGTTTCAGCGACCTCTGCCACTCCTACTGGAACACTGTATTCCTTGGAGAGAGCTACTGTGACGGCAGCTTCCTTTTCGCGGTGCTGCCTCAACATGTCTGTTAGGTCGATGTTTGAGAGGATGTCGCCGTAATACAGGAAGAGCGTCTCACCAGTTGACAAGGCGCCTCCAAGATAAGCGTTCAGCAGAGCCCCTCCTGTTCCGCCAAGTTTTGGCGTGTCGTGAACATACGTTATGTTGACGTCGAACCTAGATCCGTCATCGAAGTAGTTGATGATCTGGTGGGCCTTGTAGTTGACTAGCAGGATGATGTCTCGTATTTTGTGCTCCTTCATCAGTCTTATAACGTACTCGAGGAGGGGCTTCTGCTTGGACCCAACCGGGATCATTGTCTTCTGAAAGTAATATGTGAGGGGTCTGAGACGGATTCCTTTACCACCGCAGAAGATCACACCCTTCAAGTCTTTTTCCCAACGCTTGTAGCTTAAAGACGTGAGAGATCTATATTTCTAATTCCTTCCACCTTTTAATCGTTGCCATACCGAGTATTGGATCCTTCACAAATTTCTCTCGATCTCTTATTCTCAGGATTTCTTTGTCTTCAGTGACCAATACCCTTATGTTTAGGGCTTGAGCGAGTATGATTATGTCGAAACTGTCGAGCGCCCAATTTTTTGTTAAAATTAGGTTGAAGCACTCGTCATCGCGCGCTGTATAGGGGTGGAAGATGAACTTTTCGTCTTCTCTGAGTACAGCTAGGTTTTTTCCAAAGTCCCCTAGAGCCTGAGTGTAAGTTGTGTTCTCCCTTGAAAGCCTGAAGAGTTTTGCTTTCGCCTCAAATATGGAGAGTTCACTGAAGTGAACTTCAGAAATTTTCGTTAGGAAGTTTTCAAATTTGTCTAGGCTGAAGCTTTCGACTTCAATTTCTACTCGGAAGAAGGGTAGTAGGAAAGTTGTGTCCATGAAGACAGTCTTACTTAGTTTCAATTTCTTCGGCAAGCTCCCGTCTGAGTCGCGACAGATCCTCTTGACTTATCGGCTTTGCGTTTACTCTAGGCTTTCTGAGCAGTGTCAGTGCTGTTGGTTTCGGTTGAACTATTAGCCTGTTTTCTTCTATTATAGCCTCGACTTTTCCACCTGGGGTGAGGCCTGTCTTCTTTCTTACTTTACGAGTGGTGTATATTTCTCCCCTCTTCCCGATTTTAAGCTCTATTTTCTCCGACATTTTTTATCATCTGATTTATGTAGTCTATCTGATAAATAAGTATTTCGGAAAAAGATACTCTTGGTTAGGCAATCTCAAAGATTCATCTTAATGCTTTGAACTACGGAAACTTTGGCTTCAGCGCCTTGTTTGGGCATGCATCCACGCAGTCTAAGCACAACGTGCATTCTGGGTCATTGAACTTTTCCCACGGCTGGTCAAGGATCCTCACCTTCATCGGGCATTCTTTGACGCAGGCGCGGGTCCTCGTGCATTTCGTTACGTCTCTCCTCATTCCTAGGAGGCTGAACCTGTTTAGGATCGCCGTCAAGGCTCCCAGCGGACAGACATAGAGGCACCAGAACCTTGGGACGTATATTGAGGTGGCAATGAAAGCGGCTGCGAGGAACATTCGGACATAGAAGAGGGAGGGTATCTGCGTCACGATGATCCACAGCTGCTCCGGTGTTATGGGAGATGATGTGATCATCCATTGTTGCAGCTGCTTTATCGATTCTGGAATCAGGATGAATATGGTTGCCTCTGGGCTCAGCGTGGTGTAGGGTGCTGTTGAGAATACGCCTAGGGCTCTCTTGTAGGTTTCCCCCACCGTGTACGGTGAGGACAGGGCTATGCTACAGCTGACCGTGAGGACCACGCCCAAAACAACGTACTTTAGGTTCTTCAGCCATCTGTGTGTTTCCGGCGTGATCGTGGCGTGTTTGCTTTTCAATTTGCTGAGAATGTCTTGGATGAAACCAGATGGGCAGACCCAGCCGCAGAAGAATCTGCCGAGAAGTATGGTGAAGAGGAGGATTGAGGCTGCTGGGAGCAGTGGCGGAATCGGTGTTGAAAGCATGATCTGAAGCGCGCTGAACGCGCTGTAAGGGGTTGAGACAGGGAGAATGAGCCATGGCTGCAGTGGAGCCACATCTATCAAGGCCAGTAGGAAAAGTGTGAAGAAGGTAAATTGGGATAGGAGCCTAAACCACCTGAGCTGGTAGCGTTTCTTTGGTGCTTCCTTCTTTTCCCTCTCCCTTTTTGCCATAGCTTGTGTCCTCCTTATAGGAGACCTGCCTTGCCCACGTTAAACAGTAATATTATAATTTCTTCGAGTGAACTGGGCTGGTTGAAGTAGAGGGCTAGGGTTGTTAGGCCTAACATCAGGAGGACCGTTGCAATTACTCTGTTTTCCATACTTTCCATCCTCAGAACATACTTTACGTGCGCTTTTTAATTATTAACGTTTACAGTCCAATTTGGTGCGCGCTGATATGTGTAGGGAGTTCGTTTACTATTCTTACTTGGGAAGAGAACGTGAAGGGGTAGGGATTTGACTGTTTTCGCGTCTGTTAAGCGTTGGCTTAGGGCTCTGATTCAGCTGGTGGCTTTCTTAGATCGATGAAGTGTTTTGTTTTTCTCTCCCCCATTAAAGAGCCGAGTTTGACAAATTCAACTTTAGGGGTGATGCGTGTCACCGCTTTCACTTCTTCTTCTATTTTCTCTGCTAGTTTTTTGGAGGACCCACTTGTCTCTATCTTCAGCACCAGCGCATCCAATATGCCTTTCTTCGTGACGATCGCTTGATAGTTTTCAATCCTAGCTATGCCCATAACGGCATTTTCTATTTGTGATGGAAAGACAGAGGTCCCCTTAATCTTAACCATGTCATCTAGCCTTCCTTTAACATAGGCTATTCTTGGGTGAGTTCGACCGCAATTGCATTTATCGTATATGAGGCGGGATAGGTCTCTGGTTCTGTACCTTATCAGCGGCGTGGCTTCCCGAGTAAGCGTAGTAAACACAAGCTCCCCTTCTTCATCTTCTCCCATACTCTCTCCAGTCTCGGGGTCGACGACCTCGAAGATAAAGTGGTCTGCAGGAATATGATGACCCTCTTTCTCGGGGCAGTCCAAAAAACCAGTGGCCAGTTCTACACTACCGTAGTCATTATACACTTCTATGTTCCAAGCGTCCTCTATTTTTTTTCTAGTGGCAGGCACTAACATTTCGCCTGCTGTTATGCCGATCCGCAGATTTGTATCCTGAGGATCGATGCCCATGTCTTCTGCTGCCTTAGCCATGTATAAAAGGTATGATGGAGATCCAACTATTACAGTCGTCTTGAGATCCTTTAGCACGTTAATTTGACTCTTAGTGTTTCCGACACCCATAGGAATGACAAAAACTTTCAGCTTTGGGAATATGTAACATTGCCACAGCCATGAGACTATAGGAGGAAACGTGACTTGAGCTATATCGCCTGCTCTCAATCCTATAGAGTAATGACCTCTACATGCAGAATCACCCATGTTCTCTGCGTCCTCCTTAGTGAAAAACACGGCAGTAGGCTTTCCTGTAGTGCCTGCTGTGAAAAAGACTGAATGAATCTCGCTGACGGGTGTTGAGAGCATTCCATAGGGGTAATTTTCCCTAAAATCATCTTTAAATGTGAAGGGTAGCTTGCTCAAATCCGATAGTTTTTGTATACTTTGCGGCTTAGTTCCTTCCCTTTTTAGCTTCTGCCTATAAAATGAGGAATTTTGATAAACATACCGGACAGTATACTTCAGACGTTTCTCTTGGATTTCTTCCAGTTTAGACAAGGACATTGTCTCTATTTTAGGGTCAAAATATTCTCTTTTCATCAAATTTTTCGTCCTCTACAGATGTACTTAAAAAATACTTATTAAATTATTGATCGATACATCAGGTCAATGAGTACGGATTTTTATGCAAGCCTCAGAATACAATGTGAGAACTTATAGAGATGGGGATGAAGTTGAGTTCATAAAGCTTTTCAACGAAAGCTATCAACATTACGCGGGCGTTGTGTCAAGAACCGTTGATGATTGGTTATGGAGTTGCAAACTACGCCCTACGGTCGACTCTGAGGGCATACTGGTGGCTGAAAAGAACGATGAGATAGTTGGGTATATAGTTGTTGGAAATTTAGGCGAAGTCTATGAACTCTGTTACAACCCAGCTCAAAACGGGTGGGCAATAGTTTCTAAACTCGTTGAGAGAGCCATCCAACATGTCGTAGCTAAGGGAGGAGGCCGCTTGATTTTACTCGCTCCATCAGATGATGCCATTATATGCGGAATATGTAAAAAATTTGAGTTTAAGGAAAGCCAGCTATCTGACGTTTCTGTGACAACCCTTCGCGTCTTAAATTTTCCCATGCTCATCAAAAAAATTGTAGATAGAAAAAAACGAGAAAAAATAGACTTTGAGGACACCTTTCTAATACAGCTCAAAGATGCACCACCTGGCGATAACCTGATCACAGTAGACACACGAGGAGGCTTATTCCTCGTGAAGAGGGGAGAGATCGATAACCCTAGAATCAAGATATGTACTGATACTCGTACTCTGACAAGTTTGATTTTCGGAGAACTCAGCGTAGTTAACGCGATCTTAAGCCTTCGACTTTGGGTAAGACCATTTAGGAAGCTCCCTAAAGTGCTAAAACTCCTCTCACTGTTGCTTCTACGAGAAACTTGGTATGTGCCAAGGTGGAGTACGCCATAGTAAACGGGGGCCCCCATGGTTAATAAGCTCGAATATAGATTGAGGACATACAGGGATGATGATGAGGCGGCGATAGTAGAACTTTTCAAGTTAGGTATTGGCAGACCTAACATCGAGAGGGCTAGCATTGAAGGCTGGAACTGGCGATATAGATTAGACCCGAATTTTGACCCCTCCCTTATACTAGTTGCTGAAAAAGATGGAAAAATTATAGGATGCATGACGACCACAATTCGAGATTTAAAAATCGGCAGTTCCCTTAAGGTGAAAGCGGCTTCAGGCGACATCGTAGTTCATCCTGATTACAGAAGACGAGATATCGCAACCGCTTTAATCCACAAAATGTTAGAGCTTCAGAGAAGAAAAGGTGTCATCATAGCATTCGGATCCGCCGCGCCAGAAACTTATCGACGCGTCTGGAAACCCACCATCGGTGCTGTTTCTATTCCTGACGATACAACATTATACACAAAATTTCTGAGTTGTAGACCATTGAAACTACTTTTACCGTCGATAAACAAGACACTCAAACAAGACAGCAGACTAGCGAGAACAAATTTAACTGTAGTTTTTCATTTGAATGGGGCACCCCCTTTCACACTATTAATTCATGAAGGCAAGATTGACATAATAGAACGCCAGATAAGCAAGCCGAACGTTTCTATAGAAGGAGAGTTCAGCCTCATCCTGTCAATAATCAAAGGAAGTCGCAGACGTATACTAACGTTGCTTAAGGCTTTGTTGACGAGAAAAATAAAGACGAGGGGAGTCCTACGGAATACCTTTAAGCTTTATATATGCTTTAAGGCCTTAAGAGCATACTCATCAGGATTATGAATCGCCACCTCAACTTCACTTTAACTCATTTTTTAATTATTAACGCTTACAGTGCACGCTCATGGTTGGACGCTGACAAATTACTTCGTAATTGGTTAGATATGACACGCCTTTTTTATTACATACGTATTCAAGAACCTCCTCGAAATCATCCCACATATTAAATTTCTCAATCTCCCAAGAATGGCCCCATAGGTGATAAATTCCACCGCTTCTATAAACGCGGTCAAACATAATTTTTGCACGCGTTGCCCAATCATAAAGCCCCCTTAATGTGGGTCGTCCAGCCCCCAATATTTTCAAATTTCTTATCCAATTGTGAGGACAAACATGAGTTGTTGTGCCCATAAGAAAAGGGTCGCGTACTTCGATTCGAAATCTTTCAGTAGTCCTAGCGTACTTGTACCCTGCTTTTTTAACGATTTCAGCTATTTCACTGTTGTAGGCTCCAAAGGGGTAGCAGAACCCGAATATTTCTTCGTTGAGTATTTTTTCAAGAATCTGCTTTGATCCAATGATTTCTTTTTCAGCTTCAGCTAATGGAATAATCGTTAGATTTGGATGAGTCACCGTGTGTGCCCCTATCTCGAAATATTTTGACAATTGTAATATTTCATTTTCTGAGAGGAGATGAAAAGGTTCATTGAGGTGAAGGATACCCCGTGCATCTAGGAATCTATTTGCGATGTAGAAGGTCCCTCTTATCTCGTACTTTTGTAGCATGTTTGCCAGTTTGATATCTAATTTATGCCCATCATCCCAGCTGGTCGTAACTATGCATTTGCGAAGCAACGCTTAGTCTTTTCCCATTTTTGTCTAGTCACTAACTCTGAAGGAAACATCCCTTTCTTAATCTCTCTTTTACTAACTTTTCCATCAACTCTTCCAATTTTTTAGCTGAACTATCCCAATCGAAGATTTTTTAATGTTGGAAAAGCCTTCGGTTCCAAGTTTTTCCCTCAGCTCCTGATCCTCCAATAAGCGGGTTATAGAAGAAGCAAGGGCTTCGATGTCATTTGAAGGAGTCAACACACCTGACTTGATGATGCTTAGCTGCTCTTTCAAGGCTGGAATTTCGTAAGCGATCGACGGAACTCGGCATGCCGCTGCCTCGCTAAGAACAGTTGCCCATCCTTCTTCGGTCGATGGCAAAGCAAGAAGATGAGAACTTTTTAAGATCTTTATCTTCCTCTCACCTGATAGATAGCCGGTGAAGGTAACGTGTTTACTTAACCTCAGCTTTCCGACTAGGCGTTCAAGGCTGAACCTCAACCCCCCGTCTCCCACTATTATCAATTTCGCGTTTGGAATTTGTTTTTGAACTATTCTGAAAGCATAAAGAAGTTCATCAACATTCTTGGATTTTATTAGTCGACCAATGAAACAGATTTGAGGGAAAACGCTCTTCTCTATGGGTACCGTCTCAAATTCTTCTAGGTTTACTCCACCCCGAATTATGTGAATCTTATTTTCGGAGATTCCTGCATTGATCAGTTTTTGCCTAGTGGAGTGGCTGACAGTAACAACGGCGCTGTATGGTAACTTTAGCGCAACCAAATCAACGAATACATGTCGTGCCAAACCCTTCAGCAGGCCCTTCTCTTGTAGGCTAAATCTGAGTTCGTATACATTGTGAATAACAGCCACGATGGGTATTTTTTTTTGCCTTGGAGACTAGCCAAGCAGGTATGAGGGAGAAATACTGACCTAAAACGATGTCGTAGTCTTTCTTCTTAATTAGGTTCCAGAGCAGAAAAGAAAATTGTATGATAAAGCGTCTAAAATAGGGTTGCCAGCCTGAAACGATGAGGGGCCCTCCAATTCTGTGTACGTGTATGCCGTTAATTTCTTCGTCCTTTGTGGCATCCGGCATCTTATACGTGAAGACTTCGACACGGTGTCCTCTCTGGACCAGCTTTTTAGCCAAGTTATAGGTCCACGTTTCCGCTCCTCCATAGTATGGAAAGAAATATTCTGGAACCATTAGGATAGACAGATTAGGCAGAACAGCTCCCTCCTCGAATGCACCCTAAGATGTCAGAGGACTTTAAAGTAAAGTATAGTTTTCGATCGATCTTTAATGTTTTGCACGCGCGCGAGGAATGAAGTTTTGTTTTTTGCGGTTTCCGTAGAAGGCGATCGCAATGATGTGGGGACGCACCTCTTCTATCTCGACGCCCACTATTTCGCAGAGTTTTATGAACCTCCTTGCGAGGATTCCCTTCTCCTCTGTGTTTTGTTTTAGCGCGTTTGGTGATGAGTAGCCCAGCGCCTTGGCCAAGGTCATCCTGAAACCGTATTTTCCCAATGCCTTCTGCATCAGGGATTCGAAGAAGGCTGTTTTGACGTAGACGACCCTGACATTCCTGTAGAACTCACTTCTAGACGAAGCCATCGTGTTCCCCTTTAATTTGACGCGGAATCTACTTAGTCTTTTCTCGCCGGTCTTTTCACGACCACAGCCACCAGGATTGCTAGTGTGGCTACGGCGGCGATGATGATGACTTGTGGCGTTAGGATGGTTGGCGTGGGGTGAACGATGAACTCCGCGTTCTCCTCCACCACGCCAATGGTCATGGTTTGTTCGAGCATACTGACTACGCTCGTATGCATGCAGCTGTAGACCATGATGAGCTCGACCTCATGCTCCGTTTCGTTTACGTGTACTGTTTCAATGGATGTCAGATCGTAGGCTGTAGCGTTTGAAGTCAACGCCCTGTTGCTCCACTTCAATATACCCTCCACGACATCTGTGTCGTCTCCGATTATTTGGAGGACACTTTCGTTTTCGCCCTCTTCGAGATTGAAGTGATGGTGCTCAGAGGTTTCTCCGGGTATTTCCTTTTCGATTCTGAAGATCAGGGCCAGTCGACCCGTATCTGGGTTCTTGATCGGCCAGTCGATGACCCTGATCGTTGTCCTGAGTTCGACCCCTCCGAGTGTGGTCGTCACCAAGCTCAATGTTCCCAACTGCCTCGTCTCGGTGAAATTAGAGTAGTACATTGA
>Ga0172366_10003059_pt1 | contig 13155 bp, 13 predicted proteins | sample LakKivSesite69cm_FD_114533 | JGI IMG/M metagenome (GOLD analysis project Ga0172366, IMG submission 114533) | Sediment microbial communities from Lake Kivu, Rwanda - Sediment site 69cm | ecosystem: Environmental > Aquatic > Freshwater > Lake > Sediment | place: Rwanda: Western Province, Lake... | reverse complement strand
TTTCCAAGAGGCTTTAGACCACTCCTGCGATAGCTTCTTTTTCTTTTAGTTGTTTTCTTCTCAACCATGCTTTTATGAATTCTTCTATTTCGCGTCGGTTGTATGGGTCTTTCCATGCCTTTTCGAGGGCTTGGCACTCGTTAGTGGCGCCTACAAGTCCAAAGTAAGCAATGAGTTCGCGACATAGTTGTTCAGTTTCAAGCTGGCTTAACCAAGCACCTATGTCAGAGAGAATGCTCGTCAATACTGCTCTGCTCACAGCTTACCACCAGATGTCGGCTTAAATTCTTTTAATCCATCTAAGAAATCTTCCATCTTCACAATTAATCCTTCTAAAACGCTTGGCGGAATCGTATCCTTGGTTAAACATTCTTGTGGTAACCTCTTTAATGATTGCATCGCTGCTTTCTTGCACAACGCCATTAGGTCAGCTCCGGTGTAGCCATCCGTCATTTCTGCTAACATATTCAAGTTCACGTTTTTTTCCAACGGCATTCCCCGAGTATGAATTCTCAAAATTTCATGGCGTGACTCCTTCTCAGGAAGACCTATTTGAATTTCTTCGTCGAATCTTCCCGGTCTCCTCAGCGCAGGGTCTACAAGATCAATGCGATCAGTTGCAGCAATTACTATCACGTTTCCTCTGCTTTTTAATCCATCCATCAATGCAAGGAGCTGAGTTACTACCCGATTTTCCATAAGGTCTTTATCATCTACACGACGAGGAAAGGCTATGGCGTCAATATGATCTATGAACATGATACTGGGCGCGTTGATTTGGGCTTGCTGGAAAATTTCGCGTAACCGTGACTCTGGTTCGCCGTAAAATTTGCTCATTATTTCGGGACCATTTATGGAGAAAAAGTTTGCATCAACTTCATTTGCAATTGCCCTTGCTAAAAGAGTTTTGCCACAACCAGGGGGACCATAAAGTAAAATTCCTTTTGGCGGTTCTATTTCAAGCGTCTGAAATATTTCTGGATGCCGTAGCGGCAATTCAACGATCTCCCTCACTTTTTGAATTTCTCTATGTAAACCTCCAATGTCTTCGTATGTTGTTAATGGCAGTCCCTTACCTTCTGGCACTGGCTCGTTCAAAATTGTTAGTCTCGTTTCTGCGGTGACCTTTACTATTCCATGGGGGTGGGTTTTTGTCACAGTGAAGGGTATGGCGTGTCCAATCATCATAACCAAGGTCGTGTCGCCTTCAACGAGGGTTCTTTCCATTAGACGGTTCTTCGTAAAGTTTGTGAAATCCGCGTCAACATTTAGTCGCATATCTACTGGAGCCAGAGTTATGCTTAAAGCGTTTTCAACTTCCGCCGGCCTCACAATTAAATATCCATTCATACCTACGGCAGCGTTCTTTCGTGTGAAACCGTCTATTCGTATAATGTCCTTGTCCACATCCTCAGAAAAGGCTGGCCATGCTATGGCTGAAGTGGTTTTTTTGCCAACTATTTCTACCACATTGCCTACTGATATGCCCAGCTTCTGCATTGCCCTCTGGTCTATACGGGCTATACCCCTTCCAACATCCCTCTGCCTTGCGTCACCAACACGTAATCGCACTTCACTCAACTCGAATCTCCTCCCCAAACTCTTTCTCAGTTGTATTGCATAAGTGCTTGTTGTTTTTTAAAAAGTTTTCAATATCACTAAGCCAAACCTGCATTTCTGATAGCCCAGACTAAGCCCGCAGCGATAGTCCAGACTATAGAGATGCTTAGCAAATGTTGAAAAATACGGGGGGAGGGGGTAGGTCGTATTGGTTAAAATTTCTCGCAATAGCATGATGATTTATCGGATAGGCCTCCTATCATGAGAACCATGGGGCTATTGAAAAACTGTTAAAAGTTGAAGAAGCGAAGAAATCCATTAAAAATAGTCTACAGGGGCTAATACTACGAGTATGTTAATGAGCGTCCTCACATTCTGGTAGCATACGCAGAACAAGCCACACACTTTCGTGTTGTTTATGAAGTTTTGCTACGATAAAAGAACAATTAAGACGTTTCAACATGCGGCCCTCAATCTTTGCCCTCGTTTTTGAGAAACTATTATTCTTAGTATTAGTATTCTGCGCACCTAAAATACCTACCCCTTCCCCTATCTACGGAGAAGATGTGCATGGTGCGTTCAAACCTCACTCATATACACATCAATCTTGACTCCTAAGAAACGCCTAACTCTTTTTAGGGCTTCGTTGAAGAAGGTATGCGGAACTGCAGGTTCTCTAATAATCCAATGTCAGCTCTTATGTCCCCTTCCTTCCTTCATGCCTTGTGACGGTCTGGTTTGGTGTCCGTGGTCTGAACAATTCGCCCGCGCGAGCGATGACCGCTCCACATTTTTCGCATTTAACGAGTTCTGTAACTTTGTACTCGGGGATAAAAACTGAGATTTTCGGAACCCTATGCTTGAGGAAAAACTTATGCGTCGGAACGTGATTCCAATGGCCGCACTCACACCTAATCTCTAAAGTCTCTTTTCTCATCATCCACCCTCTTTAGCCAGCCCTTATTTACTTGACAGCTCTTTTAGTAGGCTTTTTAATTCAATGACTTGAATTGGGCATTCCTTCCAGTCGTGCTCCCAGCATACGATGAGGTCGCATCCCTCTTTCGGGTGTCCATGCCGTTCATAGTCGCTGCTCCTATACTCAAACTCTATGGTGATTGGGTATCCCCTATGCTTCTCATACCGTTTACCGAAGGCATCTGGAAACTTAACCTGAATTCCCTCTATGGTTATGCCTAAGTCCTCAGCGACTTTGCTGAAGAGGAAGATGACGCCGTTCTCGTTGAGTGGAGCGTATGTTAAGCCTCGGAAGTTTATGGGCGGACCTACAAAGTGAATTGGCTCGGTAAATTTTCTAATGGGAGGTGGCGGCTTCACCTCTGTGGATCTTTTCTTAAACCTAAACCTGTACTTTTTGAAGGGTTCGAGGACCTCAGTTTCAACCAAGTCCCCGATTTGAGCGTTATGCTTTCTATAAAACGCTGTCAAGCCATGAATTCTCCTGTACTTGGGATTATAGGTTAGTTCAACCTCTCCCTCTTCATCAAGGAGAGCTTTCACTTTGACCGTGGCATCAGTTGTGGGGAAAACATGAGCGTTCTCTTTGGAAATGTAAAGAAACCCTAATTCCAATGGCTTACGGGTTATTGTGCATCTTATTGGTGACAAAGTGATCTCCTCGAACTCCACTGAAGATTTACTTTCAGAATATAAAAGTGTACTGGACGGGTGCTCGAAAATCATCTTATCCAATTCACATGTAACCTTTTAGAGGAAAAACTTTGGTACGCAAGGGCTATCGGAACCTATCCATTCCAGAACAGTTGTTCAGAGAATTGGAAGAGTTCGTCGAAAAATCCAGGGGCAGATATGTTTCCGTGGCTGAAACAGTGCGTGAAGCCGTAAGGGAATTTCTGGAAAAACACAAACAATCATAGCCACGTGCAATACTCATATCACTCCGAAAGGCAACTTCTCAAAACGAAAGCTCTCCTGTGTCCATGTAATCCATTTTTTCTACGTTACTACGAGGATTCAAGGAGCGTAAGCCCTTCGTCTAAATCTTTTATGAACTTCATACAATTGATCGAAAGTTCCTCCATAAATCATAAAACCTGAAGTAAAGATAGTTTGTATGAGAAGAAAAAATTTAGGACGGTATAGTATCTATAATGGTCATGTTCGAATCTGAAGGAAGGTGCCCTGTCTGTGATACGGCTATGGATAAGGGTGTGCGGGGCTTCAGCGTTGGAGGCAAAAGTTACTGGATGCCTTATCGCATTTACTGCTGCTGGCATCATGGTTATTTCATGTGGAGAAGAAGTAAACATGAGATTATCACCCTTAAAATGTTGGAAAGTGAGGCCACGAAAATCGAGGAACTGCCTCCAGATGTGCCTTACATAGACCTATCGGAAATCATTCCAGTAAAGATGAAGTGCAAGTATTGCGGTCACGAATGGAAGGTGCATTCCGGTTTCCTTCGAGAAAAGACAACTTGGTGCCCCTCAGGCCACGAGCTTAATACGGAAAGCGCCGTTGTGGGAGAAATGCCTATCGTGAAGCTTTGGATGCCACCTACATCTACGATAGCCATAGTGCAATGGTTTGCAAGCCATTTATTCCCTTCAGCAAAAGCCATAGCTGAAGACCTTACGAAGAAGGGCTACAAAGTTGATGAGGACACCGTTATTAGGGTTCTCAGGTCTGAGTGGGAGAAAGGTAATATTAAAGTCACGGTCACAGCTAAGACGTTGGAACATCTGGCGAATGCACTGAAAGTCCCCCTCGAGCGTCTCAAAGAGCTTTAGCTTTTAACTTGTACGTAAAGATTTCATAGTGAAATTTGAAGATCGTTTGCCGAACACGAAAGGCAGCGCTGGCCTGTTTCGCTGTATTCTGCCTTAATTGAGTTTCCGCAAGAGAAAGGCTTACAGTTCAAGAGATAATGAGAAGAGCGGTCAAAAATTGCCTTGGATTGTCGAACTCCAGTTGACTGGAAATCGCCACGTCCTCATTTTATTTTTCGGTTCGCTTGACCAATACCATGCTGGCTTTTTTAAGTACTTAGGCTGGGCGGTACACAGGCTTCTTGTTCGCTTTAGAAGAGCTGCTCAGCCTGAAACACGAAATAACTGGGCTTCCAGACGAGAAGATCAGCCAGAACACTCCATGCGAAGCTTTAAGCGCATGGCCGTTAAACTGAGCCTGAAGCCCACCATTGGTGTTTTGTGAGTTTGTACGCACACTGTCATTGTATAGGGCTCGATTGCCTGCAATGAGAACCTACGTAGTATACTACGTATGTGTCGACGGTGGCTGCAAGAGGATGTCAAAGCGGAGCTTAGTGAGATTTCTTAAGGGCTTCTTCAATCTCCTTTTTCAATGAAGCATCGTTGACTTTCGGTAGAAGGTCAAGAAGTCTACCTCTTGTACTCGTCTGTTCTCCACCGCCGACGAGGCTGACCCAATAAATGCGTTTCTTGAGCCAGGCCAGCATAATCCTCGCCTCAGCCTCCACGTCCTCGACCTGGGCGGCTGACGGAAAAACAAGGCCGTGCTCAACGGCGCAGCTCATGAACTTCTCGAGGGCTCCAGTCACGGTGTAGCCGTTCTTGGATGCTAACTCCTTGAAACTCGCGTACAGTTGTGGGTTGAATCTGAACGCCTTAAAGGCCTTAGGCATATCCTTCACCGTATAAACAAAATGTATCAACAAAACATATAAACACTGAGCGGGAGGGGAGGGAGGCGTATTGCTGAGACTTCACACAATAGCGAGCTTTCAGCTTTTTTCATTCTTGTTTAACGGAATTTATGCTGGATCACAAAGAAGACCGTAGCTTATTTTTCAACATTTATAACATTAGTGATATGTTTTAAATAGATTTAAGAAAGAAGGAAGATTATTGGAGGAATTTGGTTGAACGCGAAGAGTTTGCATAGCAAGATCGTCGATGAAGTTTTGCCCCTTTTTGCTGAAAAATTAGAACAAGAGGGAGTGATTTCCGAATACAATCGCAGACCTTTCAGAATCCCCCTGGTTCAGAACGGGTCTCCATATGAAGTAAGACCAGATCTTGTTCTTGTCCTTCCAAATGGGCAGACGATTATAACTAAAATAACGAATCCAAAAGATCGTGAAAGATTCATAGGGGAAATTGCTTATAGTCAGATACTTTGGAACTTACAAAAGATCGCTGCTGCAGTACTCTTTGTACTGAAATATGCAGGAGTTGGCGCGCGCGACAAAAGGATATTTGAGGCGCCAATAATTTCAAAAACCATTGGAACAATGCCAAATAGGCGAATGCTATTTACATGGTCAAGCGAAGAAGACGTCAACTACCATAATCTGAAAACCTTCTTGCAAAACATGCTCCAGAAAGGCGGTGCCCTTTAACATACACGAAAACTAAAAGGTTAATGCTGAAAGCGGATGTTTTGACACGCGCGCACCAGTATGTGGCGGATATCCGAGACTACTGTATGGAAGCAAACAGCCAAGAAGCTGGGGGCTTTCATGAGGCTCGGGTTACATCGGCGTTTAAGTCAAACTACCGCTTGCTGGAGTTTTACTTCAGTGATAGGACTAATGAGTCCTATCGCGTTGCAACTGTGTTTAGTGAAGTGAGCAGGCTCCTAATAACCCGTGGGGGGTTAGTGGGTTCAAATTAAATGGTTCCCTACTCGGAAACTTGATTGCAACCAGCGGGTAGGGGGAAGGGGGTATCGATTTTAGCGGGTAAAATTAGTCGCAAAAATACTTTCAAGAGGGTTGTATTGCTTAGGCTTTATGGACTGCAACATTACCACAGCGTGGTAATGTCGACTGGAAAGGATTCAACGGGTCTTGATGCTTAAACGTGAGTGCTGATTTTCTTTATACCAGGCGTTTTCTCTTCGGTTTTCAGGACCCCTCTTCACAACATCACAATACGATACTAAACGTTTGCGTTAAAACCTAATTTATGCTTTCACATGGAAAACAGCCATTTTTCAAGCCCTTTTTAAAGAGTCGAACATTCGTATTGCCCATAACCTATTTTTGAAGCCAACTGCAAGTTACTATAGGGGCTCGTTTTGAAAGTTTGCGGAACCTGCAGCCGAGTCAAATTCAAACCTGACCAGCGAGGGCGTCGCGTCCATTCTTCGAATGTACGATTCCTTCGGCCGGGAGCTCATCGAGAAAATCTGGGCTGAGGTTGGCCAGATCCAGCGCGCGCTCTTGCGAATACTTTATACGAAGTTTGGGAAGATAAGTATCGTTAGCGGTGAAGTTATAATACGGGTGCTTTGAAATGATAGCAAGGTTCAGGGTTAAAAATTTCAAACCATTAGAAGATGTAGACTTAGAATTTAAGAAGCTTAACATACTCGTTGGTCCGAATAACAGCGGAAAAACTTCTTTTATTCAAGCGTTAGCTCTTCTTAAACAATCCGCGGTTATTGGTTCCCTTAGTCTTAACAATTCACTGGTCAGCTTAGGTCGCTTTGAGGATGTTGTCTTCAAACACGAGTTGAGCAGAGATATTGAAATGAGTTTTTCCATGCCCTTAAAGGATAAAATTTCTGTTATTGAAGAAATTATTAAGCACACACCTTTTACTCAATTTGTCTTAACAGAGGTTAACTATGACTTAGCGCTATCATCAAGCACAGGTGCTACCATAGAGTACATATCAGGAAAATTAACAGACGCAGATAGAGAGCTTCTCTTTAAATATGATAGCAAGACTGGAGTTCAAAGCGTATCACCTAAATTTGAAGGCTTTAGAGTTAGCCTTTATTTATTCCTTTGTTATTTGGCGGGAGGCGAATCTAAAACTGTGAGTGTTTCAAGCCGGTTTAGTGAAATAATGGTTAGTAAATTTCGTGAACAGCTATATTATTTAAAGTCTTTGCGTGGAATTACCTCACGCCAAGAGAAAGTTATGGAACATGGAGGTAGGTATGCAAGACTGCCTGGCGATGTTGGTGTGCGTGGTGAGAACACAATCGCTGTTCTCGCCTTTATCCGCGATGACCTTCGATACAGAAATGTTATGAAAAAAATCGATGCGTGGGCTACGCGGTTTGGATTTGAGAATGTTCTATCCCGATTAGTTGAAGGCCCGGCTTATGCACTAAATCTGATGGACAGAACATTAGGTCTTCAAACTAATATAGTTGATGTTGGTTTCGGTGCAAATTCACTTCTTCCGGTAATCGTTCAATGCTTCTACGCGCCAATCGGCAGCATGGTCATGATCGAACAACCTGAAGTGTACATGCATCCTAAGATGCAAGCCATGTTGGCGGACCTTTTCCTTGATGTCATCAGCTATGGAAATCAGCTCATAATTGAAACGCACTCAGAGCATTTACTTCTGAGGCTTCAAACCCGCATAGCAGAGGGAAAGGCAAACCCCAAGGACATAGCAATCTATTATTTTGAAGGAACAGAAAAAGGCACCAAGATAACCAAAATGGAACTTGATGAGACTGGAAGGTTTAAAGAACCTCTCCCAGAGGGTTTCTTCGAAGAGGGATTTAAAGAGGCCCTGGAACACCTACGAGCAATGATACCAAAAGGTAGAGGACAGGGTAGTGATGGTTAATGAGAAACAGTACATAGTTTTAGATACCTGGTTGCTCGCTAAAGCATCCACGCTCCCTAAAAACATCAATGAAAGTAATGAAGTTTCAAAATCGACCGAACTTTTGGTGAGAATCCTCCATAAATGCCATCGGATAGTTTTAGACGAAAAAGGTGAAATATTAAAGGAGTATCAGCGTCACGCGAAGTCAGAATTTGTACGACGCTGGTTTATCCAGCTTCAGATGTATGCAGATAAAGTTGTGTACAGATCCAGAACTCCATTAAAAATCAGCAAACCTCTACACGAAGATGACATTAAATTCATTGAGATCGTAGCAAAAAGCCCTCATAAAATCATCATTACTGGCAATAGTGACCTTTTGGAAATTAAAGAAAACGAAGAAATAAAAGGACTTGGAATAACGATAATGGATGTCGATGAGGCACTTGGAAAAATTTAGATACAATTCTGCTTCAAATACGACTTTCACTCAAACTATGCAAAAATATCTGAGTTCTCTAATACATCGGCTGAGAGTCGTTAATATGTCTCCTTGCGTATACTTGTTTTGGGGCTCCATTGAGGATTTGCGGAACCTGCGCTTACGCTAATCTGCGGTTCGGCATGTTCAAGGCTTATGATTTCAAAAGCCGATTAGTAGAGGCGTGCAAAAAGCTTCAGGAAGGCCCACAGTATGAAGTTGAGGTTGACGAAAACCTGTGGACGCTAATGGTTGACATTCAACAGCTTGCAAACAAAAGATTCTACTGCCACAGAGAACGCTGCTGGATTCGCCCTTTTGACGCCGCATGCTACGCTTGGAAACCACACGAGTACTCCATATAAACATTACAAGTCCTTTGATACCCAGTCAGAACCTAAACAACCAGTTGTCCCTTTTTCAGAGAGTAAAAAAGCGACTCTAAGAGTGTCATGTGGATAAATTGGTGAACATGAAATCGCGTTTCCTCAGCAGAAATTGAGCCTTTTTGATTAACTTTATCCAAAAACGACTGTTCGAAAGGCATCACTTGGTAATGAAGGTCAACAGGGACCTGAAGTTGAGCGATTGCATATCTAACGAGAAACTGTTGAAGTATCCTTTTCACCTCATCCTCCTGAATGTCTGGTGAAAATTTGGGTATATTCGCTCTGAGCCAATCTGCAAGATTCTTAAGGTCTTCAAACATGACAATGTCTTCTTGTGGTGGCTTTCCTTTCGCAAGGGCATGAAAGGGCAAATGAGCTAACATTGACATCTCTTTGTACCCTGGATAGTAACGCACCAATACAAGCTCAAATGGCTGAGATTCATCGAAGACAAGTAGCGGAGGGCACGAACCCCTTCTAATGGTAACCTCGCGTAGCAAATAACCGAGACCCATGAAAACTTTAGCATCATCATAAAGGGTGCCTCCTTTTATTATCAGAAAGCCGTTCCTCGTGAGCTGTACTGGAACGTCTGAGATGATTCCAAATCTTAAGTTTAGATGCCCTTTTTGGTTTACCCAAGCGCACTTCAACGCTGTTAATCGGTCCATTAGCTTAAACAAGGAAGCTTGCTGACCGTCTTCCGCTTTGCCACTGTTAGCAGGCAATTGATTTCGGGTTAAAATTAACTCTGCCTTTTGGAAATCGATGTTTGTCTTATAAACCCGTTGACTAAACGTCTTTAACTCACCGCAAGATAGCATGCTATCTTCTATCGAATTAATTTTCACATCATGTAGGTGTTAAAAAAAATGGAGTTACCACGTCTAAAATGTAACAAATGTGGCTACGAATGGACGCCGCGTACAAGCAACCCTAAGCGATGCCCGAAATGCAGCAGCTGGCTAAGTCAGGTGTGAAAACAAAAAATAAAGGTAAGGGATCAAGAGGTTGACCAATAGATGACTGAGCCCGAAGGCCCAGCCCCGAAACAAGAAACATTGCAACGGATAGATAAAGGTTATTCTCGAGCGTTCACACTGGAGCCGAAGATAAGACGCATCGTATGGCGTAAGCAACAGGCGGTTAAGACAAGGGCTTTCTTGATGAGCATTACGCTGGAAAACGCCCAGAGTACAAGATTAAGCTGTTGCCTTCTGATGCTCGTAGTAAAGGCTTAATCAAAGAGGTTGAAGCCTGATGGTCAAACCATTTTAGGTGATTTTTTGGCTGTTGATTATGCACTGCTATCTACTACTTCCTTGGGCCGTGTCCGGGGCTTTTCGATTCAACTGCTTTTCATGTTGCATGATGGTGGCGGTCGATGCTGTGACTTGGCTGAAAGGTCTGGAAAAAGCCAGAAATATGTGTATCAATATCTGAAAAACCTTCGGAAATACGGTTTAGTCATAAAGAATGAAGCTTTTTGGTTTCTAAACGATTCTGGGGCGGAGTTTGTGAAGTATCTCGATATCGTATATAATAATATAATATATTATCAAAAGAAAGAAGAAAGAAAGAAGAAAGAAAGTCAAAAGAAAGAAAAAAGTTCGGCTCCGAAAGTCCCAAAACAAATCTCTCTTGGCGTTTGGAGCCGTAATAACAGTCTGGGAGACTGCGAGAAGGCAGTAGTAGAAGTATTAGTTGATCACTACAACAAGACAAGTAGCAAATACATTCTCTTCCCTGATCATTACACTTTAAGCGACAGGCTCGGATTTGATCTCAACACGACCGCCACAGCTCTAACGCGCCTTCGCATGGACAACATCATTTATCTAATAAAAGACCAAACGCAAGGGTGCTGGAAGCTTGGCCTAAAGAAAGCTTTTGTCGACGCCTTGGAGAGAGAAGGAAGTGAATAGAGCCTTTTCCGATAAATTATATGGATTACTGATGTTTAATTTTGGAAGTGTTCTCATGTTACATTATTCTGTTTACTATAACGTTTCCCGCAGACGGTGGAATTGACATGAGTTTAAAGGGTTTGACACGAAAAGAAACAGAGAGGCCATTATTAGGCGGAAGACGTGCACGCACCCACACGCACACAAAAACGTTAACATATTCGCGAAACAAAAAATACAGGCTATAGGTGAAGGAGAAATGAGTCAACGCCTGCCAGAAGTCAAGTTTCATACTTATACTATCCTCGATGGTTCTAAGCAGGTTCTGGTCCAGAAAGTAGGAGACGGATCGATAATAAAGAGATTTGACAAGACCCCGATTCCCCAGAAACTGACTGACGTTGTGTGTCCACATTTTCTGGAATTAAAATGGGCGTACGGCTGTCCTTACGATTGTGCATGGTGCTTTCTTAAGGGAACACTTAGGCTTCTCAGTACAAGGACAAAGCCTATCGTCAAAGACTACTGTAAAATCCAGAAACATTTGGAAAGTTTTTTCGAGAATGACGAACACTCAAGGGAGATACTAAACACTGGAGAGCTGGCTGATTCTCTAATGACTGAAAGTACGAATAAACCGTTTTCAAGATTTATCATACCTCTTTTTGAAGAACAAGAGCAACACAAAGTCCTATTCTTGACCAAGTCAACCGTTATAAAAAACCTTCTCAAAATAAAAAACCACAATCAAGTCATAGTTAGTTTTAGCCTAAATGCGCCATCCGTCGCGAGGAAATGGGAGAGAGCGCCTTCTGTCGAAAAGAGACTGCAAGCAGCAAAAATCTTGAGTGGAGAAGGTTACGAGACGCGGATCCGTATTGATCCAATAGTGCCTATTGGAAATTGGCAAAAACAATACCTAAGTATCATAGACTCAATATTCAGCAAGTTTGTTCCGGAAAGAATCACTTTAGGCTCTTTAAGGGGTCTTCAAAGTACTATTAATAATGCAAGAGATAAATCTTGGACTATGTTTATAACAGAAACTTCAAACTGGGGAAAGAAGATTGCTTTCAAAACCCGATTCTTAATCTACGAAACCATCTTGGAATATTTAAGATTCAAGTACAACTACTCACGAGTTGCGCTCTGCAAAGAAACAATTGAAATGTGGACCAAACTTGGTTTGGACTACAAGAGTATTCAATGTAATTGTCTGCCTTAGTCGCTGCTAAAGACAAAATCTCGAAATTCATTATCCCTATTAGTAAAGTGTTAATTTATGTCACATAATATCTTAGGTAGGAAATGGATTCAGACATGAGTGCCGAGGACAAGAAAAAACATAGAGAAGCAGCATTAAAAGCATGGCGAACAATCCAACGTCAGAAGAGAGAAAACGCCATAAAAGATGTGCAGAAGTTAACGGAGTTCATAAAGCCAGAAGCCATACAAAAAATAAAACACCCAGAGATAAGCGAGTCCTATGAACTGATAGAACCTGCTTGGAATGGAAACCGCATTGTTGTGCCTTTTCACAAAACTCCCGAAAGCATAGCATGCGGAATGTTTTGGGAATTAAGATGGGCGTACGGTTGCCCCCTGGATTGCAGTTATTGCTACTTACGAGGAACCACTCGCGGCAAAATGCGACCTCAATATGTAAGGATTGACCATGTCCTCGAAGCCTTAGATGAGGCCTTCACCAAAATCCGTTCGCCATCAATTTTCAACGCAGGTGAGCTGTCGGACGCTCTCATGAACCCTCAGATGATGGCTCAAATAGTTGAAAGATTTGAACAACAGAGTAGGCATAAGGTATACCTCCTCACAAAGTTTGGAGGGAGAAATATCGAGTTTCTGTTAGACCATCTAAGAAAGCAGGTGATATGCGCTTGGAGCATTAACGCTCCTGCAGTCGCCAAGCTTTGGGAGAAAGCTGCTCCTCTTCCAGAGAAAAGAATTGAAGCTGCCAAACAGGTTAGCATTGCTGGGTATGACACAAGGATACGCATAGATCCTATTTTTCCGCTCCCAGGTTGGCAGTTGTATTATGGTGAATTGGTTGACCAAATACTGGCCAACATCAATCCTAACAGAATTATTCTTGGCACACCAAGGGGACTCTGGAAAACAATAAAATATGCGAAAGAAGCATGCGCAGACATATCTTGGACAAGTTTTTTCAAAGAGGATACTGGCTGGGGCAAAAAGCTATCTTTTGAGCAGAGGAAGGAGATATACGAGTTTTTCTACAAGAAACTGCATTCAGCGAA
>Ga0172366_10003058_pt1 | contig 13158 bp, 9 predicted proteins | sample LakKivSesite69cm_FD_114533 | JGI IMG/M metagenome (GOLD analysis project Ga0172366, IMG submission 114533) | Sediment microbial communities from Lake Kivu, Rwanda - Sediment site 69cm | ecosystem: Environmental > Aquatic > Freshwater > Lake > Sediment | place: Rwanda: Western Province, Lake Kivu... | reverse complement strand
TGTTGGGAAAGCATATAAGGGATATCTTTGAAAGTCCAGTAATAAGAATAATAGTTGATTCTAATGAAAAAATACAATGATATTCAAAAGATACTCTGGATAACTCACTCCCTTCGCACAAATCCAGAAAAGGAATTACTGATTAATAAAACACTTCCCCACGTTATTTATTATGGTAAGGTCTTTGAATTTATAAACCAACTCTTCGGAAAACCATCAATATCTAAGGAATTTTCCGTCGAGAAAGGACTGCTAGCGGAATTGGAGGCGGTAAATGTCGAATTAATCATGAATAGATTTATCGAGTATAAGTTTGTACAACTTTCTCCAAACCAAGAAGATTACGAACTTAACTTTCCCAGTAAACGAGCCGAAGTATACAAACGAATTTTTGAGGATGAGGCTTTCGGATCACTTAATTTACAAGAGAAAAACATGTTAAAAATTTTGGATTTTTTTCCTAATACGCCGATATCAAAGGAAAAGATAACTGATGGATTTCCACCAGAGAATGCTTCTCTTATAGACCATTTATTAAGTGTAATGGCTGAGATTAGTTTAATCACATCTCTTGACATCGAGAATCAGGAATGCTTTATGTGTTCCTTAACAACATATGGAGAGCATGAAACTTTTGTCAATTATTGCAATAGACATTCATCAGATGACATTGGCAAAGTTGGAGAATTGCTCGAGTTTTGCGAAAATCGGAAGGGTTACCCTATTGGAATGCTGCCAGAACATCTGAAACCGGTTGCGGAGCAGTGTATTGAATTCGGAATTTTGCATGGTGTCAATTATGAGTTCGGAAATCAACAAGGTGCGTTTTATTGCACACTGATCTTTCCAACAAAAAAAGAATTCGATATGATCACGCATAGCGTGAATGATTTTGATAAGATACATGCGATCTTGGGGATGTTGACTTACGGGGTCTATTTTAACCCCCATAAGATCAATAGACCAAGAGCATATATCAGAGCAATGATTGAAAGTGGGAGCGTGCGTGGAACGACTATTGGCCTTGAAGATAAATTAAGACAGTTCAATCCTGCGATTTTTGCGGGGGTTCTTGAATTCAAGCCAGGGATTTCAACATACGAAACGAGATACGGAAACCTCAGAGGTTTCACGGGATACGCTCCGGAAATAATTGGTTCTGAAGAAAACCGAATCGCATTAAGTAAAGGGCTGGATTTTTTTGAAACAAATACAAGTTTAACGCCGGATGCAAACTCTGCAAAAGTCAGCCTTTTTGAGAACAATAACTTATATTCAGACACTGCAGGATTATCAGCATATAAAATAAGAAAGAAATCCAAACGAGAGAAATATATCGAAAATCTTTTTTACGAAATTCGTGGTGGGGGAAGATAATGTCATTCAGAGGAATTAACGATCAAGATAAAGAGAATAAGTTATTATTGGCAAGATTCTTCTGGGAATCCGATTTTATCCCTTTCCTTGAAATTCCTATTAACCAATACATGACTGGAAAAAAATTTGGAACGGATATAACAGATCTTGATGTCCTAGGTTGGAAATATATACCATTTGTAGGTCAACTCACGCTAACAGGATCTGCAAAAGGCAAGGCTGAGAATACATCACATAAATCCGAAATTTTGAAATTAAAGGGATTAAACACCCTTTTCTCGCCAATGAATTCCTTCTATCTACATGATACTAGTCCTGTCGATGAATTATACAGCTTTGCCAAAGATCTCGGAATCGAGGTTCTTTCTAAAGCATCATTCTCGACTATTCTTACACGCCAAACCCCCCGCATTCAATTAACCGGAGCCGGACTCTCAAACTTAAAAATAGCAATCGAAGTGTTCAAAAAATACGAAATATATGAGTTTATCATATCACAATATTGGCTCTCTAACGATCCCAATACATTCTATATGATAGAAACAGCTTTATCATTTTGCGCGGAAATAATCAACCAGATAGATATTCAAACAAATTTTCTAGCGATTACATACCTTGTCGCACTTTTTATTATCGCCATTATTAGAATCTTGAATTCTGTTCAAAATTGTTCCTCATTATTATCGCCATTATTAGAATCTTGAATTCTGTTCAAAATTGGTTGTTCAAACAGAATTTTGAACAATTCTGTTCAAAATTGTTCCTCATTGTTCCTCAACTCTTACAAGAACAAGGAATAAAATACACCCCAGAGATAATAGAAAAAGCAAAAGCAGAATTGAAGCAAAAAATAGGAAAACTCCTTGATTATCTTGACGAGTATAATAGAAAATTATTCATTGTGGCCAAAACTCTTTGTTATTACAAATTGGAATCCTTACCAGAATATTCATTTATCATAATGCCTGCGTCTAAAGGATTTGAAGGATTCATAAAGAAATTATGTATTGACATTGATTTGATCGATCCGGATTATTGGAAAACGAATACAACCTTCGGTTTTTTAAATGACACTAAAAATCCAAAAAGAGTCGCCTTATGCGCTAAGGATATTAAAATTGATAAATTCTTGAAAAAAATCTCTGTGAATATCGACTTTTTTAGACATTTCATGATGCACAGTGAGGATAGCCCTACGAATAGGATTGATACCTTCGATGACGCTTGTAAGAAACTTGAACTTCTTTTCTCAGAATCAAAAGAGATCTTCGATTTTTTTAATGATCTATTTACTTTATTCTAAAAAGTTCAGCTGATGACAATGAATTTAGATGAAATTTTCGATATGGTAACAAAAAGGGTTGTTACTAATGGAATGAGAATCTTTGAAGTGAAAAAAATTAGTTATGGAATACAATTTAAAATTTCTGATGGAGAGCACTCCGAATTATTGAGAATTTATCAAAACAAGAAAAATGAGACGAAATATGATTACTCGCAAATTAGAAACGAACCGTTTAAAGTTAAAATCCAAAAAATAATCCAAGACCCCCAGTTTGTTGAAATCTCCTCAAACAAAGATTATGGCTATCCAATTATTGGAACAGATGAAGCAGGAAAGGGAGATTATTTTGGCCCGTTAGTGAGTGCTGGAGTCTTTGTCAAAGATGAAAATGAAGCAAAAACACTCGCATCTATTGGGGTAAAGGATAGCAAAGAACTGAGTGACAATCAAAATATAGAATTGGCAGAAAAAATCAAGGAAATATGCAAATACCATTTCAGCGTTATAGAAATTAGCCCTAGAACGTATAACAATCTATATTCTCAATTCAAGCACGAGTCTAAAAACCTCAATACACTGCTAGCATGGGCTCATGCAAAAGTTATCGAAGAACTCCTTTCTCGCGTCGAATGCAATAAGGCAGTTATTGATCAATTCGCGAACGAAAAGTTCTTACTAAATAAACTCCAAGAGAAAGGTAAACGAATCGAAATTATACAAATTCATAAAGCAGAAGAGAATATCGCTGTTGCTGCGGCCTCAAATTTAGCGCGAGCAAAATACTTGGAGAAATTGTCGAAACTTTCTGAAGAATTCAAGATGAATTTTCCTAAAGGCGCTTCAGAAAAAGCAATTGAAATGGCAAAATTATTTGTTGAAAAGTACGGGGAGGAAAAATTACAGGATATCGCAAAGCTCCATTTCAAAACCACAAACTCCGTGTAATTGATTAAAGGGTGAAAACAATTTCAGACGGGGAGAGCCAGAAAGCAAATCAACTTCGTAAGGAAGGAAAGGTGAAAGAAGCGCTAGAAATATATTCCAAGTTATGGAAAAATGGCAAAGATCCTTATACAGGTGCAGGTTATCTCCACTGTTTAAGAAAAACGAATCAAATCAAAAAAGCACTTGATCTCGCATATGAATTAATATCCCTGAATTTCGATATCCCGTGGGTTCGTTCTGAATTAATATGGATTTTTATCCAAGGAGAGCTAAATGAATGCTCGGAATTTTCGCGTGCTATACCAATTGCTGAAAAAATTATGCAACTTCAACCTGATGAAAATGGTACGAAAACAGTTGTACGTTTAATGTCAAAGTTAGCAATTGATGGAGGACAATGGGGGGATGGTGAAAAGTGGCTCGATCGAGTGAAGAAAGATACCTTAACTGACCAAAAACTTGGCGATTCCGAGTGGACAGAAAAGATCACGTGGTATTATCGAAAAATCAAGTGCTTGTTTGAGCAAGGAAAATATGGAGAATGTGTTTCATTGTGTGATGAAATCGAAAAGATTTCATTGCCTGATGAGGTCGGCCGTTTTATCTTGCGCATAAAAGCGAAGGCTCTCGCAGGATTGGGAAGATACGATCTCTCTATTGGTTATTATGAACAAATCTGCAAGTTTAAAGCGGAATGGTGGATGTTAGCAGAATATGCAGAAGTGTTGAATCATTCTGGAAAAAAGGAGGATGCTTTAAAAAAATATTACGAGGCAGTTAGTTCATTTAATCACTTGGACAAAATGGTAGGCATCTTCGATGAAATAGGCTTGTTATGTAAAGATTTGAGCCTAGAGGAAGAGGCATTTGCTCATTTTAACTTAGAAAAACTCGTCCGAGACGAGCAAGGATGGAAAATCAAGGATTCCTTGAACTCGAATATTCAAGATCTAATCAACAAGCGTCCACAAATATCTCAACACGACAACATCAAGGATGCGTTAAATGCTTGCAGGGATATATGGAAAAAAGCAGGCGTCCAAAAATACCGAGAAGAACCTCCACGTCGAAGGCCGGTTGAGCCAGCACGAGAAAATCATAGACAGAGAAGGACTGGTCTGAATGGTATTGTAAAGATGAAGGATGGACCTTTCTTCTTTATAAAGGCACAAAATGAATCAATAATTTGTTTCAAGAAGGAAATCTCTGGTGATTTTTCAGAGGGAGAAAAGGTTCTATTTGATGCGGAACCATCATTTGATAGAAAAAAGAATATTGAGTCCTGGAAGGCAATAAATGTGAAGAAATCATAGAAACATTATAAAATATCAAATATAAGTTTCATAAATCACGTGATGCTCATGAATCTTCCCGATCCACAATCAAAACAATTTTCCGTGCTGATAAATGAGATTGAAAATGGAAACATAAGAATTCCTCAATTCCAGAGAGATTTTGTCTGGAACCTTGAGAAAGCACGCTTCTTGATGGACAATATCATTAAAGGTTACCCTATAGGGACTTTCACCTTTTGGAGAACGAAAGAACGACTCAGATCTATTGACCTCGAGTTAATAAAAACAACATCGTGACTTCACCTCTTCGTTCGGAACTTTCAAACTCTCCAAGAACGCACGTAGATCCTCCAGCAAACCATCGAATGCCGGATGAAACTTGTCATGGGTTATCCATTCGCGCATGAACTTCCAAAGCTGCTCGATCGGGTTCATTTTTGGCAAACATTGCGGGAAAAATATCAACTCGAGCTCTTGCTTCGCCAATGATTGAAACATCTCGATGATCTTGGCGTGGTGCACCCTCGCGTTGCCCAGGACGAGCACAATCTTTTCCATGCCCTCGTTCTTGACGAGGAGTGTCTGGAGGAACCAACAAAACCGCCTCGCGTTGAACCGCTTCGCGATCGCCGTGAACACCTTCCCGGCGAGCAAGCTCGCGGAACCGATGATGTACATGTCCTTGCGGCTGCTTGCGAGCGGTCTTGGTGGCGATGTAAAGGCGGGTGGCGATAGACGAATTGGAATATTTTTATGTGAGCAAGATGATTCTTTCCTTGATCGCTATGCCTTGCGGGCATTTGTGCCGTCGTTTCTGTTTTTTCAATATCACTTTTTGTTGACACCATGTCGCCGTCTCAAATAGTTTTAAACCATGCATCGTGGATGTCCTTGGTTTTCATTATGCAATCCAAGGCATAATGTAAGGTTTGCGGTTTTGGGACGTATCACGTGATTAGGTAGGGACGTAGGGATTAGTGCACTACGAAATCCCCTTTCGTGCAGGTTGAACCACTAGTGCGTTGTTAAAACACTCATACTCAAAAGTCGGTAGATCGTCACTATACTATTATCAATTCTCGCAGCGGTCATCTTGCTAGAATCAACAAAAATGAATACGACTCGCGGTAATTATGGAATACGAGAGGTTTAAAATCGGAGAAATCGTGGAAGCTCGGGGTAGACTTTGGCGAATTGACAACGTTCATATTCCACATGAGGACGAGAAAAACACGCATTATTCGGTGAGTAGCATCACCGGGATCCCGTCTTACCAAGTATTATTACCATCCGTCGAACCTGTTAAAAAAGCCACAGTCCCAGCTCCGGATACAGATATCATCGGCCAACCGGTTTACCAGAAAATCCTCTTGAAGGCACTCCAGCTAGATCTGATATACGGCACCTCCACATTCATTAGCTTGCAGAATTCCAAGGTCATTCCGATCCCATATCAAATGGTTCCCGTGCTAATGGCCTTGAACTTGCAAAACGTGCGGTTGTTGCTCGCAGATGACGTGGGATTGGGAAAAACTGTCGAAGCTGGATTGATATTGCAAGAATTGCTCGGGAGAAAGCGAATCAATCGCGTGCTCTTCATCACCCCAGCCAACCTTCGCGAGCAATGGCAGAACATTCTATTGAGCATGTTCGGGATCGAAGCAGTCGTCATGTCGCGAAGGAATCGCCGGTTCTTGGAATCGGAACTACTCGTTGGCGGGAATCCGTGGGGCTATTATAATTTCATCATTGCATCCTTGGATTATGCACGACAACCCGAAGTCCGGAATGAATTGATGCAGTTCGATTGGGATATGGTCGTCATCGATGAGGCGCATAACGTGATCCGCCCGCATCTCGGCACGGATGACGAATCAGCTGACGATTTCAAGAAAAGTTACGGGTTCGCACGGAAGCTCGCCGATAAATACCCGCACCTCCTGCTTCTCTCCGCCACGCCGCATAACGGGTACAAGGATTCGTTCTCGAGCCTCTTGGAGATGCTCAATCCCGCGATCGTCGACTCGTCGGGTGGCAACATCAAGATTAACAAGGAGGTCGCAATCAACCACGTGTGCCAGCGGCGGCGCCAGGATGTCGTTCAATGGATGCAAAAGAGCAAATTGAAGAAGAGCCCGTTCCCGGAACGTGATTCAGACGAGGTTTACATCGAACCATCGACGAAATTCGAGGAAACCCTCGAGGAACTGGCCACCTTCGCCAAGCACATCTTAAAGCGGTCAAAGGGAGACAAGGACCGGGAGAGAAAGTTGTGTTACTGGACGATCTTGCACTTTCACAAGCGGCTCATCAGCTCCCCGAACGCGCTCATCTGCTCGATCGACAACCGGCTCGAAGAGATCGACAAGAAATTGAACAAGAAATACCTCGCCTTGGAAGAGTCTAACTCCTATCTTACCGTGGGTGAAGCTGCGGAATCGGTCATGGATGGCGTGGAGAGCGATCGACTGACAGAAGAGGAGCGTGATGCACGAAGCGATAAGATTATCCTCTCCTCGGATATAAACGACTTGGCGACTGAAAAGACCTACTTGCTCAAGGTGAAAAAAGCCGCGACGGAATTGAAAAAGAAGGACTCGAAGGTCGAGCATCTCGTCACGCATTTGCTTCCGGAACGATTCAAGGACTCGAAGAAGATCATCATCTTTACGCGATACATCGACACGTTGGAATACCTGGAGGAAAACTTAAACGAGAAAGTTGAAACGACGCTTAAGTTCAAGGACTTGAAAATTTTCGCAGTCCATGGCAAGATGCCATCGCCGAAACGCCAAGACGTGTATGACGAATTCTTGCGTGCCAAACAGGGCATTCTTATCACCACGGATTGCATGTCGGAGGGCATCGATCTGCAATATTCCGCGAATCAAGTGATCAATTACGAACTCACGTGGAATCCAAACCGCCTCGAACAGCGCAACGGGCGCGTGGACCGGTTTGGTCAACCCGAAGAAAAGGTCTTCATCCGCAACATCATCATGAAAAACACGCTAGAAATGGATATCTTGCAGCTGCTTGTGAACAAGGCAAAGGAAATCAAGCACGAGTATGGGTTCGTGCCCGGGTTTTTCGGCGACCCAGAGGCGGTCATCGACCACCTATTGGAAAACAAGCGGAAACAGGCCAAGAAGACGGGACAAACGACGTTGTTCGATTACATCCAATTTTCCAAGGGCATCATGGAAGACCTTGTCTCGCTTTTCTTTTCGAAAGAAAGCATTGAATCGATGGTGAAGGATTCCTTTTATGGCCACAACAACGTGAATCTTGATGAAATAGAAACCAGGATGCGCTTGACGGAGCAACAAATTGGAAACGCCGAAACATTACTCGAGTTTCTCAAGAATGTTGTCCCGCTATACAAAGGAACCATAAAACCGGTGAAAGATGACCCGAACGTCTTCGACATCGCACTCCCGGAGGTGGTGCAAAAGGACATCCACGTCGAATTCGGTGACCGGTACGTGGTCTCGCCGAGCATGGAAATCAGCGCATCAAGGTCGGAGGTTCACGGGATCAACTTGAAAGACCCCTTGATCTCGGGCTTGATCGAGAAGGTCAAGAACGAGGCATTCTCCGAGGGAAACGTGTTTTACGGGCGCACGTCCGCCGTCGCATCACCGCACGCTCCCAACGTCATCGCCATCTTGAACGTGAAGGTACGATATGTCGTCAACACGAAACAGAAAACCTTAATGGAGGAGATCGTGCATTTCGGCATCTCGCTTCACGACGGTGCCAAGGTCGACACGTTGCTCGTCGACAAGGTGTGGAACAGCACGTGGGAAAATCACAACAAGCCCGTTGCTATGGTGAAAAAACAACTCGCGAAAGCACTAGATTCTCCCGATCTCCGAAAAATAATGGAAAGCGTGGCGCAGGAGCGGTTTGAAGCCTTGGTAACAGAAAGGAAAGAGTTGAAGAGAAAATTGCAAGCCCAAGGCGTCTCTGCCGATCTCGAAGGCATCGACGATATCGAGATCGCGGGGATAGACTTGCTCACCGCCACGATCGTGTACCCGGCAGCTGCGGAGTGATGGATCGTGTCGATGGAAACCCACGCCTTGCGCAACGTGGTAACCAGCGGGGGGCTGTTTACTGAAAACATCTTGTTGAAATTGCGGGACAAGCCCGACCAGTTGGACATCGGGAAAGTTGACGAGCAGCGGAATGCGGTCAACAAGGAGGAGGTTTCCAAGCACGAGAACCAGCTTCGTGGGATCCTTGAAGATTTGCGCGAAACATGGTTCAAGGTTTCGGAAACCATCGGCTCGATTTCGATGGACGAGATGATCAACTCGTGGTTCTGCCCCCTTTTTTCCGCACTGGGGTTCCAAGTCGAACCCTATGACAACACGGGCGCGCAAGAGGAAGATGCAGACCCCTTATCAATGTTCCACGCATCGCATCACGACAAGGCTCACGAGCGCGTGCTCTTTCACCTCGTAAATGGTACCGACGAGTTTGACACGAGCAATCCCGCCAATCCCTTCAAGAAATCCCATCACGATGCTTGCCAGTTCTTCATCAACAGGGTCCAAGTGGCCAACTGGCTCGTTCTTTCAAACGGGAAAAATATTCGCATCTTGACCAAGTATTTCCACTCATATTCCCGTGGATACATCGAATTCGGCTTGGAAAACATCCTTTCCAAGAAAGACGAGAAAGAATTTTTCTTGCTTTACCGGCTGATGCATTCTTCGAGATTCGACCCCTTTCACGACGATAAATCCTTGATGGATGCATTCCAAGAGTTATCCATCGAGCAAGGCGTCAAGATTGGGGAAAATCTCCGCAACAACGTCCATGACGTGCTTGAACTGCTAGGGGACGAGTTGATCCACCAAAACTCGCGATTCCATCACGACCTTAAGAATGGCGGCATCGACTTGCATGCTTGGTATCACGAGTTGCTACAAATACTCTACCGGCTCATTTTCTTGCTCTACGCGGAGAAGCGTGAAATGCTCCCCGATGCATCGAGCTTGTTCTTCAAGCAATTTTCCTTGTCGCTGCTGCGCTTGCAAGCGGAAAAACCGATCAAGCGCGACCAGAATGTTGATCTTTGGTATAAATTGTTCATCCTTTTCAAGATGGTGAAGGAGGGGAATGCATTCTTGAACGTGAACGCTTTCGACGGTAACTTGTTCGATGAGACGTCCCATCCTATAATAAACTCGTATCGCATGAAACTTTCCAACGACGCCCTCCTGAACGTCATCCGAAAACTGACGACTGCAGCCATCGGGAACGCCAAGCAGCGCATCAATTTTTTAGAAGTATCAGTCGAGGAAGTCGGGTCGATTTATGAAAGCCTCCTCGATTACCAGCCACGGTTTGAAAATGACAAGTTTTACCTTTACATCTCCGAAGAAGCACGAAAAAATTCTGGCAGCTATTACACGAACAGGGATGTCGTTCAATTGATGATAGAACGAACCATCATCCCATATATCGAAAAAATATTAGGTGGGAACGAGCTTTCCACCGAAGCGAAGATAGAACGCATCTTGGATTTAAAAATTTGCGATCCCGCTTGTGGCGGGGGAAGTTTTCTCATAGGTGCCCTCGACCTTGTTGGAAAAATACTCGCGCGATTGAGATCGGGACAAGAAGAACCACCATTGGATGTCTTGGAGACTGCACGACGTGACGTCCTGGAAAATTGCACTTACGGCGTGGACTTGAACCCCTTTGCGATCGAGCTCACGAAACTCTCGTTATGGATACATGCCTGCGTGAAGGATAAACCGCTGAACTTCCTCGATCATCACGTTAAAGTTGGCAATAGTTTAATTGGTACAAATGTTAGGAAATTCTTGAAGAAAAAAGAAGGCTCAAGACAAGCTTCATTATTTGAAGAACTTGATTATTTGACAAGCATTAAAAGAGAATTCCTACGTTTAAGGAGAGTAAACGATGACAATTTGATAAATATAAAGCAAAAACAAAAAATATTCCAAGAAATCATTGCATCTCCACTTTATATAAAATCTAAGAGAATTGCTGATCTATACACGTATCAAGTTTACATTAGCGGTTCAATACCTGAAAATTTTGATGCACAAACATATAACATTTTGAATGTCCCGGATGGAGAATGGAAAATCAGAGAAATTGTGACGAATGAAAAAAAGGCACTGGAATTAACAGAAGAGAAGCGATTTTTCCATTGGGATTTGGAATTCCCAGAAGTATTCTTTAGAAACAATCCAGGATTTGACATCGTCATAGGAAACCCCCCGTATCTTAACATTTCAAAAATAAAGGATGAAGAAATAAAATATTTAAAAACATATAAATCTGCATTTAGAAGGTTTGATGCTTTTGTCTTATTCGGGGAAAGGTCCTTAAAAATTTTAAGAAAGGCTGGTTTCCACGCCTTTATTATCCCGGACAAGATTCTTACCGAGACCTATGCAAAAGAATTCCGAAAACTCGTGTTTACAAAATTCCACTGGAATGCATTCATTGATCTAACGGAAATAAGCGTCTTTCCTGCCGCCGCAGTGTCATCTATTGTATATATAATCGAAAATGTTGATTTAAATGACACGAGTACGGTGATCCACTGCTACGGAAAGAACCAAATCAGAAAAGTTGAATCGTGGAATATCAACATAAAGGATTTTCTTATAGTCCCAGAATACAGGATTAACTTGAATTGGAAAACAGAAGTAGCACGAATCGTTTCAAAAATTATTGAAAAGGGTATCAAAAGTTCAAAAATAATGTATGTAAGTGTCGGCGTCCAACCAGGGACAAGAGATCGCTTCTTTTTCTCAGGAAATAGCCCCGATTGCAAAAATAATTCGGGAATTTGTAAACAGAAATATTGTTTAAATGAAGGACAAAACGTGTGTTTTCCATCATTAAAAGGAGAAAATCTATTGCCGTTTTTCATTGAATATAACGACGAGCACGTTCACTATCTTCCAGAATCTTTACACAGGCCCGCATTTCCAGAATTGTTTGAAAATGAAAAAATATTGTTCAGAAAGGTGACGGGAGAGCAAGGATTAATATGCGCACTTGATAAAGATTATTTCTACACAGATGATTCGATATTTTGTGCGATTCCCAAGTACCAGCTAAAAGCATTAACTCCCGTGTTCCTGTCTAAAAGGGGGATAAAATTCGAGGACGTTATTGGCCGTGGTGATAGTGAAGGTGATGACGATGAAAAAACCTATGACCGAGGTCTCACGATTTACCTCGACGAATTCTTACTTTCAAAGATAATTTCCTTAGAATATCTCGTTGCAATTTTCAATTCAGGCGTGTTCTCCTTTTATTACAAGAATTATATTGGAGGGGGATTAAACGTGTTTCCAGAACATATCCGGAACTTGTACATTCCAGATTTTAGTATTTTGACAAATATACGGGAGGACCTTGAAGCATGGAAAAAATGGAACGAATATAATTTTCTAAAAGAGCACGAAGATGAATTAGATTCATTTAAAATAGCTCTGAGAGATTTAATCGATGATAAGATAACCATTGAAACATTTCTAAATCATTTAGATGAGATCACGAAAAATAATTATGAAAAGAACTTGATCATCCAATATTTTCTTGGATTCATTTCAACCTCAATTAGCTCACTGCTGAAATCAATTTCGGATTCTAAAAAGAAGATTATCTCATCTATCGAAAACAAGGAAGGGCAGAAAGAATGTGAAAGAATATTAAAAACCAAGCAAGGGCGAGTATTCCTAAAGAATCAGGATCTGGTGAAATATATCCCCTCGGACACGTGTAGAGTTGACATTTTTGACACGCTGCTATGGAATAAAGATTCATTCAAGGAATCAGTTAAAATCTTCAAGGGCAAGAAGGAGGTTGATTCCTTTTTCGAGGGATTATATGAAAAATACCATCCATTGCTTTTCCAAGCAACTGATGCGATCCAAAAGATGAAAACGGTAATCGATGAAATTCTATATCGAATCTTCAACTTTTCTCAAGCTGAAATTGAGATCATTAAAGAGAGTTAAGCAGGGTGATAAGAAATTCTCACAGAAATGCATTCATTGCGCAATATATCTGTTGTTGGTGGTATATTCACTGAAAATTTTATAGTTCGCTTGAGAGATCATCCTGAAAAATCAGGACTATTAAAACAATTAGGGGGTTTCCCGACTTATTATTACGTATGTCACGAACACAAAAATAATTCGCGGTCTTCGCCAGTTGTACATCCATTTCATGCAATGTTTTATCTTCCCCGTG
>Ga0172366_10003056_pt1 | contig 13160 bp, 11 predicted proteins | sample LakKivSesite69cm_FD_114533 | JGI IMG/M metagenome (GOLD analysis project Ga0172366, IMG submission 114533) | Sediment microbial communities from Lake Kivu, Rwanda - Sediment site 69cm | ecosystem: Environmental > Aquatic > Freshwater > Lake > Sediment | place: Rwanda: Western Province, Lake... | reverse complement strand
CTCCGATCTCAAATTTCTTTTCAGGAATTTTCTTAAAAATCTTCTTGGAGAGAGTTTCTCTGAGATTTAGAGGAAAGTATCTCCCGGCCATCAAACCGCTAAGATGTTTTCTGATCAGCTCGCCGCTTGAATCAGCGTAAAAGTTCAAAGTTGCCTTCGGCAGATAGAGCGGAGCGAAAAATGGGAGGCCGATGATATGGTCGAGATGGAAATGAGTGAGAAGGATGTGGATCTGAAGGGGCTTTTCTCTCATTTTTCTTGCCAGCCTATCGCCAAGCTTTTTTATGCCTGTTCCCGCATCGACGACAATCCATTCTCCAGCGGAAAGGCTCAAACAGGCTGAGGGGCTGCAGCCTCCATATTTGTTCTTGTCTTTGCCGCAGACTGGCGTTGATCCTCGCACTCCCAGAAGTTCAAGCTTCATTTTGGCTCTTCTTTCTCTTTGTCATAGCCTATAGTCGGCTGCCTGTTTTCCGCTATTTATCTTAAGGAAAAGGTGTCCCTCAGCTTAAGAGAGGAGCTTATCTTGTAGTTCCTCAATCCCCAGCTCACCTGAGAGAGAATAACTTTCATGACTCCTGTGAAAGGGACAGCAAGGAGCATCCCCAGGGCTCCTGCAATTTTCCCTCCGATGATGATGACTATAATCACAGTCAAAGGATGCATATTGACACTCTTAGAGACGACAAGAGGCGATATAAGCGCATTGTCAATGGCCTGGACGACTATAAAGAGGATGACAATCCAGAGAAGAACAAGCGGCAGTTGAGGAGGATTGTTCAGGATTGCCAGAGCTAAGGCAGGGATAGCACCGACAATCGGTCCAATATAGGGAATGACGTTGGCTAACCCTGCCAGGCCTCCAATCAAAACAAAATAGGGGACAGAGCCGCTGAAGACAATGTTGATAATGAAGAGGCCGATGATCGAAAGGATTCCAACGAGCAAAGCATCAATGGCCTGACCTTGGATATATTTTGTGATTTGGTTTCCTGTTTTATGAAGGATGTTCAAAGAGAGCTCAAAATATTGATTGGGAACCATGGAAATGAGAGTCTTTTTGAAACGCCTTGTGTCTTTGATCAAGAAAAAGGTGACAACCGGAATAATGACAATCGAAGCCAGAAAGGATCCTACACTTTTGAGGAATCCTTCCAGGCTGCCGAGAAGTCGAAGGCCGATCACATCCAGCCGAGCGGTGACATTTCTGGCAAGCTCAGGGTTGTGGAAGTGTTTCTCGAAGAAACTTTCCACTTTTTGGCCGAAGTCAGAGATGATGTTCGATTGAAGCTTGGTGATGAGGGCTTCTACTGAATGAATGATGCGCGGTATGATCAGCCAGAATGAAAAGGCGAGCAGAGCTAAAATTAGAAGCATAACCAGAAGAATGGCCATGCCGCGCTTGAAGCCACTGCTTTCCAATGAATCAACCAATGGGCTGAGGAGAACTGAAAGCAGCCCGGCAATGATAAACATGACCAAGACATCTTTGACATAAGGGAAAAATACGATGGCGGCAAGAATAATGAGAATAGCCAGAAAAATGCGCCAGAATATTTTCAGAATTTGAGAATAGAGTTGGAAGGTGTAGCTGTCCATTGCGGGTTATTTCTTTTCTTCCTGGATCTGAGCCAGCAGCTCGTTGGTTCGGCGCAGCCTTTCTCCCACAATCTTCGCCAGAGCGAGAAGGATTTTTATCCCTAACTTCGGCTTTCTGTAGACGAGGTCAAGGAAATCTGGCCTGAAGAAGCCGATGACCTCGCTGTCGACCATAGCAATGGCAGAAGCCGAGCGGGGAGCTTCGTCGAGCAGGGCCAAGTCACCGAAAAAAGAGCCGTCATGAAGGCTGGCCAGAGTCTTCTCGGAGTTTTTCTCGTCGATATCGATAATCTCAACAGAGCCTTTGACAATGATATACATCCCGAGGCCGGGATCTCCCTTGCGAATGATCGGTTCGCTCTTCTTGTATTTGCGTTTGTGGACGATTTTCTCTATTTCCACAAGCTCTCTGGCTGAGAGGTCGGCAAATATCGGTACCTGTTTGAGCACGGCAAAAATGTCTTCCTTTTTCTTGCTTTTCCTGAAAATACTGTCACCCCAAATTGGATTTTCCATCTTTCCTTCCTTTTTTTGTAGATAACATATCATATGTGGTTTAAATATCCAACCTTTTTTATTGGTTTTTTTAGGTCCTTCTTTACTTGATAGGGGTCCTTTTGCTATATTCTTATAAGGATAATTGGAGGGAATGCTTCCATGTCAGAAATCCACATCTTAAGCCAAGACGGGCAAGCTTTTGATTTTCCTTCCTCTAAGGAAAAAATTGCCATAGGCCGAGGCGGCGATAACGATGTCATCCTTTTCGATAACTCCGTTTCCCGCCACCACGCCGTGATTGTCAAGACAAATAACGATTATTTTTTGAGCGACATGGGGAGTTTCAACGGCACAAGAGTCAACGGAAAGTTGATTCAGAATATCCGCTTGAAGCATGACGATGAGATAAAGATCGGGTATGTCAAGCTCAAATTCTTGACCGGAGAGGAAAAGCCGGCACCCTCTCCAATAGAGACAATGATCTTGACCACAGAAAAACATGAGGAGAAGGCGCCTCGGACAATAGCCCAATCCAGCACAGAAGACAGCTGCAAACTGGACTCCAGGGAGCTTTTGATGTCTGTCGGCCTGCAGAAAAGCCTTGTAGGAAAGGAGTTCGCGGCCGTGGCCAAAAAGCCGAGCCTGCAGCCTGAAGCCGAAGCCCATCTCGCCTCTGTGGAGAGGATGAATAAGGTGCTCTTCGTGCTCTATGAAATCAGCCGTCAGCTTCATGCTATTCGTGATTTCAATGAACTGCTGACAAAGATCATGGACCTGATCTTCGTGGTCGTCGATGCTGATTTCGGCTGTGTTATTCTCACCGGCGATAAAGGGAAGGAAGAGTTCAATCCTGTGGTCGTTAAATATAGAGATGAGAAGGTCAAGGATAAGCAGGAGCTGAAAGTCAGCCGGACAATCATCAATAGAGTCATTCATGATAAGGTTGCGCTTCTGACCTCTGATGCCATGGAGGATTCTCGGCTGGAACATGCCCAGAGCCTGCTCAGCCTTCAAATCCGATCCTCAATGTGCGTTCCTCTCTGGAAAAAAGACAAAATCATCGGAGTCATCCAGTTGAACAGCGTCCGGCTCATTAACCAGTTCACTGAGGACGATCTTGAGCTCCTTAAAGCCATCGGATGTCAGATGGCGATGGTTATCGAAGAGGCAAGCCTCAATGAGAAAATCAGAGAAGAAGAACAACTGAGAAGTCGGCTGGAAAGGTTTCATTCGCCTCAAGTCATAGAGATGATTATCAAGGGGAGTGAAGGGACAAAGGAAAACATCATGGAACCGAAGGAGCTGAATGCCACCATTCTCTTTAACGACATTGTCGGTTTTACAACCCTTTCGGAGAAGATGCCGCCCCGGGAGATCAATCTGCTCCTCAATCAATTCTTTTCGCGGATGACGGATATCGTCTTCAAGTATGATGGGACACTGGACAAATACATCGGAGACGGCCTCATGGCTGTTTTTGGAGCACCGGTGGAGAAGAAGGACGATGCCGAGAGAGCCGTCATGGCAGCCCTGGAGATGAGAACGGAATTGGCGGCCATGATGGACAAGATAGGGATGGAGAAGAAATTTGAGGTGCGAATTGGCATCAACACCGGCCGGATTGTGGCCGGAAACATGGGTTCGCCAAACAGGATGGAGTATACAGTCATCGGCGACCCGGTTAACATCGCTTCGAGATTAGAATCAATTGGAGAGCCGAATCAAATACTCATCGGAGAAGAAACTTATAAGCAGGTCAAAGGGAAGTTCAAAGTCAAAAAGATCGGGCCTAAAAAAGTAAAAGGGAAGACAACAGAAATTATGGTTTACGAAGTTTTGCAAAAGGAGTAAGGAGTTCAATATTCCGCTAAGAGGTCTTGGCTTTTTAGAATCAGCGTGTTAAATAAAAAAGAGAGCTTCAAAATTGATTTTTGCGAGAAAGCCAAGGCCGAATGATAGATTCAATAGGAGGTTAGCGGAGAGATGAAAGGGCAGGGATAACAAATGAAAAAGATAAAGAGAAGACAGCTTAAAGAAGACGAATTTGTAACCACATTCAATAAAATCGTCCACTTTGTTAAGAAGAAAACAAAGGAGCTTGTCGCTCTCGCTGTTTTGGTTCTGGTTATCATCGTTCTCTTTGCTGGAGTGAAGATTGTCAAGGGACAGAGTCGAGAAAAAGAGAGCAAGCTTCTGGGTCAAATATTAGACTTGCAGTCTGATTTAACCGCTCACCCCGAGAATGAAGCCAAGCTCGAAGCTCTGGCTGGTAGCGGAGAGTTCTCCCGTTTGGCTTATATTCTTCTGGCCGGCTATTGGGTTGATAAGGGAGAGGATGCTAAAGCAAAGACTTTTCTGGAGAAGATGCCGGAAACCAAGAAAGATATTTTTTACTATCAGGCGCAAGACCTATTAGCGCAAATTCTTACAAGAGAAAAAGAGTATGACAAAGCAATAGATATCTATAGGAAAATAGAGGGAGAAAACATCGAAGCTTACTCTTTGGACGTCATTCTCTTCCATCGGGCTGAGGTTCACCAGAAGAAAGGAGAGCTGGCTGAAGCTCTGGCTCTTTATAAAAGAGTTCAAGATGAATTTCCCCAAACCTATTACAGCTTGGAAGCGTCACAAAAGGTAAGGGAGTTAGAAGCAAAAAAATAATCCATCTCTCTTGAAAATTTAAAGAAAAAATATATAATAAGTTTTTTTTATTTTATCGAGGAGGCTGAGAATGGCTTATATGATTACTGAAGCATGCATCAACTGCGGTGCTTGCGAGCCAGAATGTCCCAATGAGGCAATCTCAGCGGGAGAAGAGATTTATGTTATAGACCCTGAGAAGTGCACACAATGCGTTGGTCATTTTGATGAATCCCAATGCGCATCTGTCTGTCCTGTGGATTGTTGCGTTCCTGATCCCGACCATAAAGAAACAAGAGAAGAATTAGAGGCAAAGTTTAAACGCCTCCAGGAAGAAAAATAATAATTTTCCAAAATTTGAATTCCCTTGATTAGGAGTGATTTCAATCGCTCCTATTTTTTTATCTGAGAGATGGAAGAGAAAACAGAGGCTACAGTCTATGAGGAAAGAAGCTTCCTCTCCACCTTAAAAAGAAATATCTGGATAAATATCCTGCTTTTCGTCCTGACCATTATCTCCACAATATTTGTAGGCATAAATTTGAGTGTCAACTTTACCTACATAGATGTTCTGCTCAAGAATCCTCAGGCCTCGCTTGAGCTGGAGATGGCTAAGAATCCTCAGGTCATTGCTTTGGGAATAATCTATGCGGCCGTTCTTATGGCAATCTTGCTGGGCCATGAATTGGGCCATTTCCTGAGCTGCCGTTATTATCGAATCAACGCCACTCTCCCTTATTTCATTCCGGCTCCAACCTTGATTGGAACTCTGGGAGCCTTCATTAAAATCAAATCGCCCATAACAAAAAAGCATCAGCTCTTTGACATCGGAGTTGCAGGCCCTTTGACAGGTTTTATCCTTTCCATGCCGGCTCTCATTTACGGGCTCTCTCTCTCCAAACTCACACCTTCTCTCGGCCCGGAGCAGGGCGGCATCTCTTTCGGCGAGCCCCTTCTCCTCAAAATTCTGAGCAAAGTGATTTTCAAAGATATTCCCCCGGGCCATGATATTTATCTCCATCCCGTCGCTTTTGCTGGCTGGGTAGGAATTCTTGTTACCTCCTTTAATCTTTTTCCGGTGGGGCAGCTCGATGGCGGGCATATTTCTTATTCTTTGTTGGGTCAGAGGTCGCGAAAAGTCGCCAATTTTTTCCTGCTTGTTTTCTTTGTCATGGGAATTTTCTTCTGGATTGGTTGGTTCATCTGGGCGCTCATCATCCTTTTTCTGGGATTAAGGCATCCCCGTGTCCTGGACGAGGAGGCCCCTCTCTCTCCGGGACGGAAAATTATCGGTTTGGTGGCGGTCTTGATCTTTATCTTTTCCTTTATTCCAGATCCTATCAAGGGGTATGATTTGTTGAGTCTGTGGAGAGGAATCCGCTTCTGAAAAGAGCAAGAGGCTTGAGCGAACGCTTGGAGTTTTTAACAAAATCTGTGGAAAAATTGTGGAAAAGATACCTAAATTTGAAGCCAAATATTTTTAATTTATTGAAGATACAACAAATTGCACAAGAATTAGTCATGGTATTTAACTAATTGATAATAATAAAATTATGAATGTGTTGAAAACAAAGCAATTAAAAGGAGGCAAGTTTTCGCCTCCTGCTATGAAAGAAAGGCCAAGCCTCATCCCCTCAAATTTAAAAATAATTTTCTAAAGAAAGGTCATATTTAAGAAAATGGGAAACAAGTTCAAAGATATAGAAAAAGAGTTTGAGCAGTTGAGGAAAAAATTTCGTCTCCAGGAAATCAGCCGCGAGGAGTTCATCAAGGGAGTGGAGAAACTGAAGCTGCAAGACGAAAAGGGGCAATTCTGGATGATTGGAGCCAAGAGCGGTAGGTGGTATTATTTCGACGGAAGGGGATGGGTTCAATCTGAGCCTCCCTCGATTCTGGAAAAGAGGGCCATTTGTATTCATTGCGGCTTTGATAACGATTTAGAAGCCCAGGTCTGCGTTCGATGTGGAGGAAGTCTGGAAAAGAATGAAGGTAGTTCTCGCCAGGAGGACCATAAACTCCATGAGCCTTCTTCAGAATCATCGGATTTCATGAATAATGAGAAAAGAAAAGGAAGAGGGAGCAAAAAACAATTTTTTGAAAAAGGGAGTGCGAATTTCCTCTTTCGTTCCTTGAATCCTTATTCTTTTCTTCTCTTTTCGGCGATGATGGGTCTGCTGGCGGGCATAGTTTTGGGTGCCATTTTCGGGGCTACAAATTTTTTTTCTAAGATGGCCAAGATTTTTCCTGCCTTCTTTCAGGAGGCCCAGGGAAATTTGCTGGGGGGAATTATCTACGCTATTCTTGGAGGATTTTTAGGGCTTGTGCTTTTTTCTCTCTGTGGCTTCTGCATTGCGTTTTTGATAAATTTCATCTCTTCTCTTGTCGGTGGGATAAGAGTTTATATGGAAAGGATTGATAAGATAGACTAAGTTCATCTCTTCTTTCGGAAAGCGTCTTTTTTAGCGGCGGGAAAGCCTGATGAGGCTTTTCGTGCTTTTAATCTTATTCAAGGCATAGGCGATCTGGCCAATTGAAATTGATTCGTCATTGGGCGAGTAATTCACAGACCTCAAAACCCTAAATCCTTTTTCCTCCAGAATTCTTGTAGCCTTATGAAGCAACCTCTTGTTCAGGAAGACTCCGCCGACAAGAACCAGTGTGTCAATGCCATACTCTTTTCTCGCTTTTTCTGCCATAAAAAATATGACTTGAGCCAAGGTGCCATGGAATTTTTCTGAGATTGTGGAGAGTGGAACTTTTTGTTCCAGGTCTTTAAGAATTGACTTTATCGTCTGAACAAATGAAATCTGGAATGGCGGCGAAGAACCTTCTAATGAATAACTATAGCTTCCTGCCGGCTCCTTGCGGGCGATCGCTTCCAATCTCATCGGAGCCTCCGCCTCATACTCGACTTCCAAAGGGGAAAGGCCGAGCAGAAACGAAACAGCGTCAAAGAGCCTTCCGCAGCTTGAGGAAAGAGGGCTGTTGACCTTCTGCTCGACCATGGTCATCACCCCCCTTAGTTTCTGCCGGCCTACTTTCTCCAGAGCTTCGACTCTCGGAATCTGTCTGCCATAGGCATCCATCAGGTAAGACACGGCCATTCGCCAGGGCTGTCTTGAGGCCAGATCTCCGCCAGGCAGGGCAACAGGCTTGAAATGAGCAAGCCTTTGGAAGGATGAATAGTCGGCAAGAAGAAACTCCCCGCCCCAGGCCGACCCGTCCTCTCCATAGCCGTAGCCGTCAAAGGCAACTCCCAGAACCTTTTTTTGGGGTACGATTCTGTGTTCGAGAAGAGGAGCCAGGACATGAGCGAAATGATGTTGAACTTGAAGATGAGGGAGGTCTGATTTCCGGGCGTGCCTTGTGGTCTGGAAGTTAGGGTGTAAATCTGATACAACAAGCTCGGGCCTGACTTCGAAGAGCCTGCAGAGATGGCGGATCGTTTCTTGGAAGTATTTGTAATTCTGGAATTCATCAAGGTCTCCCAGGAACTGGCTGGTTATCACGTAGCCTTTTTTATAGACAGAAATTGTGTCCTTGAGCTCTCCTCCAAGGGCCAGGATATGATGCGGAGATTCCAGCTCTTGAGGAATTCTCTGCGGATAGGGGACATATCCCCGGGCACGCCTCAAAAAAAGAGGCTGCATATCCACAACCTTGAGCACTGAATCATCGGCTCTGGTCTCGATGGGACGGTTGTGGGTTAAAATGTAATGGCAGAGCTCTCCGATTCCTTCTTGCTCATCTTTGATGATTGGGGCGTCTTTCCTGTTGGAACTCGTGGCTACAATGAGGTCGATGTTGCTCAAGAGGAGATGATGAAGGGGTGTGTAAGGAAGCATGAATCCTATTTCATCAAGGAAAGGAGCGACGCCTTTAATCTCTCTCTTTTTCTTTAAGAGGACAATGGGCCGGCGGGCGGAAACGAGCATTTGCTTTTCTTCAGGGCTGATGAAGGCATATTTCTCTATAGTTTTGAGGTCTCGAGCCATGAGAGCAAAAGGCTTTGTCTGCCGCTCTTTAATTCTTCTCAAGCTCAGGACAGCCTTATGATTCAGAGCGTCACAGACGAGATGAAAGCCTCCGATTCCCTTCACGGCCAAGATTTTTCCTTTTTTTATCAAGGATTGGGCCTTGCTCACTCCTCCTTCAATCTTTTTTCCTGTCCTGGTTTCGACCAGCTTTATTTGGGGGCCGCAGACTGGACAGGCGATGGGCTGGGCATGGTATCTTCTGTCAAGAGGATTTGTGTATTCAGTTCGGCACTCCCGGCACATGATAAAGTCAGACATGGTGGTTTTTTTCCGGTCGTAGGGAAGAGATTTGACAATTGTATAGCGGGGTCCGCAATCTGTGCAGTTGATGAACGGGTAATTAAACCTTCTGTCAGAGGGATTCAGCATTTCCTTACAGCAGTTATCGCAGACATAAATGTCAGGAGAGATGAAGACAAAGCTTTTTTCCTGCTTTGAGGGTTTGATAATGAAATCCCGAAGATTCTGGAAGGCAGAGGTCTCCAATCTGATTTTTTCTATCTGTGAAAGAGGAGGTTTTGTTTCTTTTAAAGCTTTGAGAAAATCTTTGAAGTCTGTTTTATCCCTGGTCTCAAGGTGGAATTCAACCCCAAAGCCGATATTCTTCACCCAACCTTTGTATCGGAATTTATGGGCCAGACGGTAGATAAAAGGCCTGAATCCGACTCCCTGGACGACTCCAAAGACAACAACCCTGATTGCTGAGCCTTTTTTCCCGCCTTTCTTATCCAATGTTTTCATTTAAATTCTCAAAAGCATCTGCAAATCCCTGGTATGAATGGAATCATCTTCTATCACGACTTTTTTTACTATACACACAGCCGCAGTAGTTCTGGCGATAAAGACCGTGCTCTTTGCTCAATTCGATGCTTTTTTTGAAGCCGTCTTTCTTTTTGAAGTCAGCCTCTAAGAATTTTATTCCATAGCGGCTGGCAAACATTCTTCCCATCCGGTTCAGAGATTCAGCCTTTTTCCAAGGGCTGAGACTCATGACCGTAGTGAAAATTTCAAGGCCGAGCTGAGAGGCTTTCCTGGCTGTTCTTTCCAACCGAACAGCATAGCAGACATCGCACCTTCGTCCCTTTTCAGGCTCCTCCTTGAATTTTTGAGTGATCGCCAGCCATCGCTCATCATCATAAATTTCTTCATAAAGCTTGATCTCAAGAGTTTGGGCGACTTTTCTTGTCTCATTCAGCCTTAAATCATATTCTTGGCGAGGATGGATATTGGGATTGTAGAAATATCCGTAGACATCGTAGTCTTTGCGCAGAAGATTCAAGACATAGAGAGCATCTGGAGCGCAGCAGAGATGAACAAGCATTTTAGGTTTATTCATGGTTTTATTTTAATCTGGAAGAGAGCCGAGAGCAAATGAGTTCTGCTCAGCTATAAATTCTGAATTTGCCTTTCTATCTCTCGAATTCTTTTGTCGGCCTTGTCGATTTGGGAATAATTGGAACCGAAGAGCTCGTGGTCGATTCTGAGCTCATTGATGAGTTTTCCAAGGCTTGCGAAGAGAGGGTCTTCTTGCCTGACAATCTCCTTGAGCTTCTCCTGAATCTTTTCCTTATTTTTTTCCCACGCTTCGATTTCCTTCAGGTAGATATGTCTTTTCTCCTCCTTTGCTTTTTCTGTCTCTTTCACTTTCGTCTCATAGCCTTCTATGATTTCTTGAAGAGCTGCTTTTTCTTTTGCAATTCCTGTTTTTTCTTTCCTGAGTTGACGAATCTCTTTGAGAATGGCCTTCTTTGTCTCATCCTGAACTTTTATTTTTTGTTCAATCTCTGCTCTTTTAATTTCTTTCTTCTCTTCACCAAGCTTATGATTATTCTCGAGTTGTTTGGCTTTCTTATCCACCGCCTTCATGTTTATTTTTAAGGCTTCGAATTCCTCTTTCTTTTCTAAGATATCGAGTTTTTTTTGTCTGCGATTTTCATCGATCTCAGCCAGTTTTTTTCTTTGATGCCTAATTTTTGCCTGCTGTTTTTTGACCTCATCATCAAATTTATGGTCGCTTTCTATGAGTTCGCCGGCGAACATTTCTGTTTTCGTCTCTATTTCCTCAAGTCTTTTCTGGAAGCGGAATCTGTTTTTTTCCAGATTCTTTAGGTTTCTTTCGATTTTTTTGCTTTTTTCAAGTCTGATACCTTCCCTCCAGGATTTTTTCCCCAACTCTCCTATCAGCTCGTCTTTTTTCTTCTTTTCTTTCTTGAGCCTGACTTGGAGCTGGATTTTAATCAATTTTCTTTTTGTTTTGAAAAAAAATAAATTCAACTTCTGCCTTAGGTCCTTGTCCCTGAGAAAGATGAAAGCAACGAGGAGCATGATGATGCAGAGCAGAAACCAAAAAAGCCAATAGGGGAGTCCGGCTCTTGTCTTTTCGGCCAGTCGTTGAAAGCGAAAAAAAGCGATGAAGAAATTGAACATTGTCGGTTGTTAATATTTGTTCTATTTCATCTATTTATATTTTTTTTGTCAATATTTTCTTGAATCCAATTAGACAAGCTCAGAAAAGTTTAAGAAAATAAAAGACAGGAAATGAAAAATAACGAATGAATTCAGGCTTGTTTTTTTTCTGCAGAGGCGGAGAGGGCTTCGGCCCTTTGACATCTTTTGGCTTTTGAATTGAATTTTGGCGCTCAGACGTCTTGGTCGTTATCTCCGGGGAATTCCATGAATCTCGTCTGAACTGAAACCGGTCGCTGAGCCATTCCTTCAGATTGTCTCTTGTCTTTTTATTTTCAGGAGGATTTATCGGATTGAAATTCTCTATAGACCAATTGATGAGGTAGAGTGCGGCAGGAAGATTTTCGCTGAAGATGGGCTGGATGTCTGTTTCAGCGTTGAAGAAGCCGCCATATAAAATATCAACTGGAGGAAGCTCGATGGTGTAGGCCGGGATGCCGAATTCGGCAAAAGCCCAGTCTGTAAGGTCGCCATTGGTCAGATAGAGCAAACCTCCAGATTGGCCACATACATAGTCATTTCCGCGGACAGATTTGATGCGTTCGGACATGGCGGCAGCAATGCCAGCCATGAGGCTATCTTTATCTGTAGGCTCAGAAGTGTAGCCCCAAGGATAGAGGATATTCTGAGAAAAGCTATGGTAGCTGATCAAGGCTTTGAAGTTCCTTTGGGCGAAGAAGTCGCGAAGAGCCTGTGTTTCCGGCTCGGAGAAAGAAGAGGGACCCCGATAGACTTCAGAGTAGGTGTTTGGGCTCGACCCGATGTTGTCATATTCCCACTTGTAGCCATAATTTCTGTTGATATCGATTCCGTATGTTCCGTCACCATTGTCACGCCTGTTTTTCCGCCAGTAGCGGTAAAAATGAATTGAGTACTCAAGGCCGTCAGGATTTAAGAGAGGGACAATCCATATCTCGCTGGCATCGACAAGGCTTTTGACCTCTGAGTTCGTTGCATAATTTTCAAGAAGATATTTTGCCAAGAGATACGGGACTTCGACTGATATCCATTCCCGGGCATGGTGGCAGCCGACAAAGAAAACTTCGGCTTCGTCCTCGTCTTGGTAGACATTGTCACTTATTTTTATGGCATAGATGTTCCTTCCTTCCAGGCTTTCACCGATGGAAAGGACTTGGGCCAGCTGCGGATAGGAGTCTTGAAGAGCTAACAGATCGCGCTCGAGCTCTTTATAAGAATGATAATCACCGTTCACTCCGCCCTGAATGGATGTTTGCTTCTGATTGGCGTGGTAAAAGTTTTGGGTTTCCGGGATATAGGGAATGTTTTCCTTCTGCAGAGTTGTGATTTCATTAAAGCCGACAAGTAAGTAAACTCTGTTTTTCCACTCCATCAAGAAATCAAAATCCATCTCCCTCAATTTTTTTTCTATTTCCTGGCTTTTTTCGATACTGATGATATCTTTGGCTGAGTCGTCCTGAGCTTTGGCCAAGGAAAGGACGAGGAAGAAAGTGAATGCCAGAAAGAAAATTTTTTTCATCTTTTTGTCTTTAGAGCCGAGTTCCAGGGATCTCATTCGCTTCTATCCTTTCCCGTTTCTCTCTTTTCCTTCACCGCCGCTGATGCCTATAGACTGAAACTGAGAGATAAGGCGAATTTTCTTGCAAAGAGCGAGTCTCCTGAGCCGCTCTCCCTTCCAAAAAGCGCGCTTCCGTCAAGGCATAATTTCCACCAATGGAGGCCTGTCCCCATAGAGATGTAATAATAATATGAATTTGGAGATTTCATCGGCTGAGGGTCATAACTCAATCCGGCCCTGAGAGGAACAGTGGCCTCTTGGCCGAAGAGTTTGACATGAGACAAGTGTTCAATCCCGGCTCCGATGGTGACGATATCTTTGAATCTTCGCTCAATCTCGCCTTCCTGCTCAAAATAAATAACATTGTACTTTGACCATTGATG
>Ga0172366_10003052_pt1 | contig 13163 bp, 9 predicted proteins | sample LakKivSesite69cm_FD_114533 | JGI IMG/M metagenome (GOLD analysis project Ga0172366, IMG submission 114533) | Sediment microbial communities from Lake Kivu, Rwanda - Sediment site 69cm | ecosystem: Environmental > Aquatic > Freshwater > Lake > Sediment | place: Rwanda: Western Province, Lake Kivu... | reverse complement strand
CCATGACGAAACCGCCCGGCTTCTCGCACACGGACGTGTTGAACAGGTGCTCCGCCCCCTCCTGTTCGATTACGACCTTCTTTGTCCAGTTCTTGAGGTCGGACGATCTGAACAGGGTGACGTGGTTCCACGTTCCGCCGCTGTTTCGCGACGCGAATACGTAGAGCGCGCCGTCCTTCGCGACGGCTGATGCCAGACCGTACCCATGGCCGAAACGCGCAAGTTCCTCGCCCGTCTCGGCGTCGGTGAACCTGAGATACAGGCCGCGATCCTCCTCGCCGTTTACCGGCCGGACGCTCGCCAGATGGCACAATCGTCCCTGCCAGACGAGCGGCGTCAACTCGCACATGCTGTCTTCCACGCGCTCCACGTTGCTGGGGACTGGACGTCGAATGGGGAGATTCGCTGGAGGGGCAGGCCTCGGCGGTTGGATGGAATCGAACACATCGGCGGGCCAATGCCCCATCGGACGTATGCCTTTCGGCACGTCCTGCTCAAACTGAACGTACGCCTGGACGCACCCCTTCGTCGTGTAGCCGATGTCACCGACCGTCTCTTTCTTCTCCCGGACGCCGAACACCTTGTACCCCATCATCGTCGTGTCGACAAGGTCAACATGGAGGTACTTGCCTTCAACCACACTCTGGATGATGCCGTCCGTCGGGGTGCCCCGCGGCTGGGAGAAGTTGAGAGCGACGAGCCGACACCGCACCACTTTCACGCGCGAGTATGTGGCGAAACCGGGATTCCCTGACTTCAACGCGCACTGCGGACCGACGAGGGTGCAATCCTCGAAGAGGAAATCCAGATCAGAACGTGGAGCGGGGTTCTCAGCGCGGACGTATGCGCCGGATGCGTCTCCCCACCAGTCAAGCGACCACAGAAGACATCGTCGCCAGGTCATCGGTTCGCCGGGGCGAGGCAGTACGTTGCCCGCCCCGCCGCCGAATGCGCGCCCTATGCCGACGCAGTCTTCGACGATCACCGAGAACGGCCGCGTGTCCAGGTCCCAGAACAGTGCGGCGTCTCCGCCAGTTGCATACACGTGCCGAAGGATCCACCGGTCCCATTCATATCCTGGAAAACCGGGCGCGCTGCGGGGAACTTGCCAATAGTCGGCACTGTGCATTCCCTTCCGCGGATCGCTTGCGTCGATGATCGCGTATCCAGAGGCGCCGGATGCGAGGCTGCCATCCCAATCCACATCGAGAACGTTGTACGAACCCTTCGCACCAGGATGTGCGGGGTGCAGATTCGCTTCCATGTACGTATCGGGACGGATGACAACGCGGTGCCCGCCCTGATCGTCGGGAATCGCATCCAGCGCGGCCTGAATCGTCTTGAACGCGGTCGCCCACGACAATCCGTCGGAATTGTCGCCCAAGCGTGAAACGTAGAGGGTCACTCTCTTTCGCTCCGAGATGCTGCGGTTTGTCGGTGTCACCAGTATCATATCGTTGCTTCGTGGGACAGAGCTAGAGGGCCGTCCCATCATGCCGCTCACGGGGAATTTTGTGTACGAAGAACACAAACTCAAGGTCAGTCGAGCAACCTCAAAGTCCTCAGGCCCGAAAGTCAGTGTTCCGGTGAGTCGGTATGTTCCGCCATGGACGATGACTGCTGCGCCCCCTTCAAGGCCGCCGCCGGCCTTGATACGGCGTATCTCGTGGCACGCGCGTTCCAACGTGGCGAACGGACCATCCGTACGCAGTGCATTCGCCTGTGCGCAGCGACCAGACCACGAGTCGTTTCCAGACGTTGAGACATGCAGGATCAGTGATTCGGCCATATCCGATGTCTTTCCCGTTGCGCCGACTGATCCGCCAGACCGCTCCCGAACTACTCTCGCTGTTCCTTCGGACGCGGCCCGACATCCGTCAGGTCAATTCGCCGGAAGCCGAGACCGAACGCTGGCGAATTATCCGCAAGCGTGAAATCACCCTTCGCCGGATCGCCAAAGAGTGGGTCGGCGATGATGGAATGTGTGTCGTACCCCATCGAATGCCATTCTTGATTGGAGACGCAGTTGCTGATAGTTACCGGCCCATCGGTGCACCAATACAGGTTGAGGTCGCAGAACATGTTGCCGTGTTCCGGTCCCGAGTCCCACCAGATTGGTTGTCCATTGGACAGCACAACGTTCCGTTCGATCGTGAACGACACGTGCGGCTCGTTCCGCGTCCGCCGCATATTCCCCTTGCTTCCGAACGCCCAGATGTTGTTCCGCACTGTGTTCTCCCTGCCGTAGTGCTGGTGGAACACTTGGTACGACGTGCGGTAGCACACGTTATCTTCGATGACAAGATGGGAGCTGCCTTCGTCCGGGTAGATCGCCCAGCCGCCGTAAGCTGCCGCATTCACGTCGTGGATCAGGTTGCCGCGCAGCACCGTGTCGAGTTGCACGCCGAGGGTGTAGATCCCTCCCATGTCGCTCAGCCACCCGTGGCCGATGTCGTGAATATGGTTCTTCTCAATTCGGTTGTTCTTTGAAACGCTTTCCGCGTACCCCCACACCCAACCGCAGGACACACCGGAGTAGTAGTAGTCGTGGATATGGTTGTGCGAGATGACATTGTCGTTCGCGTGCATCGAAAGCACGCCAACGGCGCTGTGGAAGACGTGGCCGCCATGGTGGAGGTGATTGTCCGTGATGCGAGTGAAACCCGTGCGTCGGCAGACCGAACCATTGCCGTCGGAACCGTTCTGCTTAATCCCGCCCGCACCGGTGTCCGTCACCTCGCAGCCGACGATGCGGTTCCCTGAACACCCGGGACCTAGTTCGATACCGTATCCACCAACGTGTGCCACGCGGCAGTCCTCAAATGTGCAGTATCGTGTCCCCTCGCAATAAATCGCTCCGGATATATCGGCAGCGGCCTGGCCGGAACCTCCGTATTCGTTATCAGCGGGACGCCATTCGGTGTGCTCGAAGGCGATGCCAGTGAACCGGAGGTACTCGACGTACCGACCGGCATCCGGATTTCCGATTAACCTGAGGAGTTGATCGGTCACCGGCACGAATACTTCCGCGGTAGCCGGGTCCTCGCCCGGCAGAGGGATATAGGTGAGCCGTCCGGTCTGCCGGTCAAGATACCAATCTCCGGGTTCTCCGAGCGCCTCGAATACGTTGTCGATGTAATATTTCGCGCCTCGATTGTCGCGTTCGTCGCGTATTTCCATGCGCGATTTACGAGACGATATTACGGTCCCTGTGGCTTCATCGAACGAGGCGACCGGTAGCCGTTCCTCGATCCACCAGTGCAGAAGGACCACCTCCACATCCGTGAGGTTTCGCCAACGTTTGAATTCGCCCGGCGCGGTGCGAAACTCCTTCGATCCGAAGAAGATGTACTCATCTCCCCGCGGCACCGGCCAGTCGAGGGTGCGGTAAAATCCTTCGCGGGGTAGGCGGGGACGGTTGCGTCGCTGTCCGTTGACGAAGAGCTGGCGGAAATACCATGTTCCCGCGGCGGCCTCCGGGATATCCACCACCCATGCGGCCAGCCCGTTCACGGTCTCTTTCTGCCAGCCGCTAATTCGCCTGCCGCCGCTGATGACCGCCTCCTCTCCCGCATAGGAGGTGTAGGTCACGGGCGCAGAGTCATCAGGGCCGAACACCACCGGCGCGGTCAGGTGGTACCGCCCCCCACGTAGGAAGACCGTCGCTGCTTCGCTCAGGCGTCCAGTGCGCTTCAGTTCCCTCACGGCGTTGCGCGCGGCACCGAGCGTGGCAAGCGGACCATCTGTTCTGTCGGCCTTCGGCTCGGGTAGTTGACCCGACCACCGATCGTTCCCCTGTAATGACACGTACAGCGCAGTTGAGGGCATCGTATCGCTCCTTCTGCATCGCGGCGACCCTTTCGCCGATATGGTAGACGGCCATCGGACTATCCAGTGCGGATAAGGCTTCGCGCCAATGCTGAATGTGTGAATCCGCGGAGGAAAAACCAAAGGGGGCAGGCATAAGTCTCAGCGCTTTGGAGGGGGTTATGAGATAGCCCTATTGCGCCAATATTCTCACGACGTTATCCTACTAGCAATCCGAGTGTGCCCCCGAAAAACATTGGATCGAACGTAGACGAAAGGACGTTCTCGTGACATCGGACGCCAAGACTGCGCCATCGCGCATCGCCTGGTGGCAGGAAGCTCGGTTCGGCATGTTCATCCACTGGGGGCTGTACGCGATCCACGGTCGCGACGGCTGGGCGATGTACCAGGACCACACGCCCGTCGAGGAGTACGCCAAGCTCGCCGACGAGTTTAACCCGCGACACTACCACCCGCGCGACTGGGTAGCTCTCGCGCAGGATGCCGGCATGAGATACATGGTGCTGACGACGAAGCACCACGAGGGGTTCTGCCTGTGGGATAGCGCGGTTTCCGACTTCACTGCCGCGAAAACGGCTGCAAAGCGCGATCTCGTGGCTGAGTATGCAGAAGCGTGCCACGCCGCCGGTATGCGGATGGGGTTCTACTACTCGCTCCTCGACTTCCGTTTCCCCGGCGCGCTCCCGGTCGATCCCCCGCAGCCGCAATCGGCATACGACGCGATGCGGGAGTATGCGTGGGCACAGGTCCGCGAGCTGATGACGAACTACGGCAAGGTCGACATTCTCTGGTACGACATGCCGACGCCGGCGGGCATCTGGCGACCCGAAGAGATGAACGCGATGGTGAGGTCGCTTCAGCCCGACATTCTCATCAATAACCGGTCGGGCACGCCGGAAGATTTCGGTACTCCGGAACAGCACGTCGTCGCCGAGGATCGTCCGTGGGAGGCGTGCATGACCATGAACGACTCGTGGGGGTACGTCCCGAGCGAGAAGAACTACAAGACGGTCATGCAACTTCTTGGAATACTCGGCAACTGCGCGGGGCAGGGGGGAAACCTACTCCTGAACGTTGGTCCCGATCCAGAGGGACGCATCCCTCCGCCCGCCGTGGATCGACTGCGGGCAATCGGGAAGTGGATGCGGGTGAATGGCAAGGCGATCTACGGTTCGTCTCCGACGGTGCTTACGCTCTCCGGTGGGCTAGGGTGCTCGACGCGCGTCGGAGACAAGCTCTACCTGCTCATCCATGCGTGGCCGGGCAGTACGGTGCGCTTCGGGTGGTGCGGCAATCGGGTTCTCCGCGCGCGGGTGGTCTCAACCGGCCGGGAGGCGCGAATCGAGCAGAAGGGCGACCGCGTCTGGCTCCATGATCTACCGCAATACGCTCCCGATCCGGACATGTCGGTGATCGAGCTTGAAGTCGAAGGCGAGCCGCGGTGGCCTAAGGTGCGATACCGGTAGAGTCCTTCGGAGTGCGATCACATGATGAAAACCGGTGTGGTAGGACTGGGCGTTGGGCGAGCGTTCTTCGACGTCGTGAGGGGACGGCACGACGTGAAGGTGTCCGCCGTCTGCGACATCGATGCGCGGAAGCTCCGCCGTGTGAGCGAACAGGAGGGCATCGCCGGAGCGTACGCCGCCTTCGACGACATGCTTTCCACCGATATCGACGCTGTCGTTATAGCAACTCCCATTCAGCTCCACGGTTCGCAGGCTATTGCGGCGATGCGTGCAGGCAAGCACGTCCTGTGTCAGTACATCGCGGCATCCGACCAGCGGGAAGCGGAAGCCCTTCTCCGGGCGGCGGAGGCCACCGGCGCGACGTACATGTTCATCGAGACCGACTGCTACGAGCGGAAGAACGTGGTTATGATGGAACTTGCCAAAAGAGGGGTCTTCGGAGAGCTGACGATGGGTAGGGGGCACTACATACACGACTGCAAGAGTATGGGGCGTAACCCGGACGGAAGCCTCACTTGGCGAGGCGAACTGTGGATGGAGAGTCCGGGGGGTCGCTGTAACGCAGTCCACACCGCCATGCCGCTTCTCGAGGTGTTCGGGGAACGTGTAACGGAGGTCTACAGCTACGGCCCTGGAGCACGAACGATGCCGCAGTACACCAAACACGACCGCGTGACGACGATCGGGAAACTACCGTCTGGGCGCATCGTGGAACTCGTCGACGACGTGTTCTCGTGGCATCCTCCGGTGTGCGGATACTGCCTCCAGGGTACGAAAGGCTGTTTCGAATTCGACCGCGCAGCGGTCGTCGAAGAGGGGAAGCTTTCGCCGTGGAAAGACCTCGACGCGTTGGAAACGCAGTACGGCTTAGGCCAGCGCGCATCTGATTCAGACGGGCACGGGGCGGCGTGGGGCGCATGTCTCTCGGCATTTCTGGACGCGGTCGAACGCGGGATACGCCCCCCTCAGGACCTGTTCGACGCGCTTCATGTAACTGCGATCGGCTGGGCGGCGAACGAGTCGCTGCGCTCGGGCCTTCCCGCCAAGGTCGTGCAATACGACTGACCTTCGCGCAGTCAGTCCAGACGGCGCCTGGGAATCGGGTGGATTCGATGAATTAGATGTACATCCCCTCGGCGGTCGAAGGGGCAAGGCGGTCGGCCCGACTGCACCGCCGTTCACCTACCGAACGCGTGAGTCGACCCGGACAAACATGCAAGGACACAGCCAGACGTGATGTACAACGACAAGGATTGATCTATGTTCCGACGACAAGTTGACAGACGGTCTGAACCGGTCAAGCGGATCGTTGTCTTCGGCGAGAGCACCGCGTGGGGCTACAGCGTCTCCACGAAGGAGAAGTGCTGGGCGAACCGCGTCGCCCGCTACATCGAGGAATTCCAGGGAGAGCCGGTCGAACTCATCAACCAGGGGATCGGCGGCAACGTCATCACGCCGGAGTGCCCGGCGTACTTGCAGTCTGCTCGTCCCTCAGCGCTCGAGCGCGTGGATGGTGACGTCATTGCTCTCAAGCCGGACCTCCTGTTCATCTCCTACGGTTTGAACGACTCTCGCGGAGGCACAACGCCGGCGGTCTTCCGGAAGGCGTACCAACAGATTCTCGACCGCATTCGCGCACAAATCGATCCGCTCATCGTCATCCTGAACATGTGGTACATGAAGGAGGAACTCTACAGCGCCGAGCCGTGGCACCATTCCGACCACGACGTGACCGACGTGTTTAACCTCGTCATCAAACAGATCGCCGAAGCAAACGACCTCATCCTCGCCGACGTGTACTCCGCCGAGGTGGGGGTAGATTGGATCATCGACAACGACCTGTGCCATCCGAACGACCTCGGGCACTTCGTCGTGGCGAACCGGGTATTCCAGGCGATCGTGCGGAACTGCACCTTTGTCGCCCGGACGAACCCGCCGGACACGCTCATCCACCACTTCGTCAAGCTGTACGGCAACGGTCCGGAGCGTCCGGGAGGCTGAGAGTCTAGCCCGCCCAATTCCGGCACAGAGAGGAGAGACCAATGACCGATCGCACGATTTCCGACCGTCTCCGTTGGTGGATGGAAGCCCGGTTCGGGCTCTTCCTCCATTGGGGGGTCTACGCGATCACCGCGCGCGGCGAGTGGGAGATGCGTACGAACCACGTCCCCCCCGACGAGTACGCGCGCCTGGCCGACGAATTCAACCCGCAGCACTACGATGCGCGCGAGTGGGTAGCGTATGCGCAAGACGCGGGTATGAAGTACATGGTGCTCACTACCAGGCACCACGATGGCTTCTGCCTGTTCGACTCCAAGGTATCCGACTTCACCGCGCCCAAGACGGCGGCGAAGCGCGATCTGGTTGCCGACTTCGCTGATGCGTGCCACTCAATGGGGATGCGTATGGGCCTCTACTATTCCCTCGGCGACTGGCGCTTTCACGGGACGGAACCGTCTGGCTCTTCCCGCCCGGAAGACCATGACCGGATGGTCGAGCAGGCGCACTCGCAAGTCCGCGAACTCATGACGCAATACGGCAAGGTTGACGTCCTCTGGTATGACGGCGGCTGGGTCGGCGATATCTGGCGGTCTGCGGAACTGAACAGAATGGTGCGCCGTCTGCAGCCGGACATCGTCATTAACGACAGATCGCGAACACCGGAGGATTTCGGAACGCCCGAAGGAGAGGTGCATGCGCTCGATCGACCTTGGGAGGCCTGCTTCACCACGAACAACTCGTGGGGATACCGGCCCGGACCGCGTGGATACAAGTCGGTGGAGCACCTCCTCGGCATCCTCGCCGATTGCGCGGGCCAGGACGGCAACTTCCTTCTCAACGTCGGTCCAGACGCCGATGGGCGGGTGCCTCGGGAGTCGGTCGAACGACTTCAGGCGCTCGGCGAATGGCTCCGGACGTACGGCGAGGCAATCTACGGCACGCGCGGGTTCCACCTCGCTGATCATCCCTACGGTGCGACGACTCGTCGCGGCAACACGGTCTACCTGCTCTGCCACCACCTGTGGCCGGGCGAGACGATGCCGTTCGCATGGTGTCCCCATCGCATCAAATCCGCGTGTGTGCTTCCGTCGCGGAAACCTGCGCGAGTGGAGCAGAAGGGCGACCGGGTCTGGCTCCACGGGCTTCCGCATCATGCGCCCAACCGATACATGTCGGTGATCGAACTCCAGATCGAAGAAGGATCGAGATAGTCGCGCAACCGTAAGGAGAATTGGGATGTTAAACGTGAAGATCGGATGTCAACCTATCCTCTGGAAGAAGGGGACATTCGAGGAAATCGCATGGGAGATCGCCGAAATCGGCTTCGATGGCATCGAAGCTCCAGTCGGCGCGTACAAGGGTAGGGAGCAGGAACTCCACCGCATTCTGAAAGAGACGAAGCTTGAATTGGCGTCTACCTACACCGCCGGGAACTACATGGATCCGGCGACGCGAGCGAAAGAGATCGAGACTACGGTTGAAATCGGGAAGATGCTTCCCGATTTTGGCTGCCACGTCATGGTCAGCGCGCCACACGGGCTGAAGAAGGACCGGAAGGCGTATACGCTCTGGGAGCACCGTGCGTTCGCCGAAGCACTCAATGAGATTGGCCGCCGCCTTGCGGAGTATGGCGTCACGCAGGCCTTCCACAACCACGCCTGGACGACGCACGAGACCCGGCTCGAACTGGACCTACTTCTGGCCAACACCGACCCACAGTACGTGAAAATGGGTTTCGACACTGGCCACCTGCGGCTCGGATGGGCCGATCCCGTCGAGATGTTCCGCCTTTACGGTGACCGTGTAGCCTACGTCCACTTCAAGGACTCCTGCGGTCGCGCCGACGTGTGGGATGCCATCAAGAGCGACGAGGACTGCTGGGTGGAACTCGGCAAAGGCGAGGTCGACCTGGCGGGGATCGTCGCGGAACTGGACAGGCGGAACTATACAGGCTGGCTCACCTACGAACAGGACCGCTCGAAGATTCCCGCCCGGGAGGCGGCCACTATCAGCCTGGCGCACGCGCGGAAGCTCGTGGCGCCCTATGCGAAATGACGACGAGCCTACAGAACAAGGAGAGTTCGCATGAACGTTAGGATCGCGTTCATCGGTTGCGGCGGGATCGCACACCACCACATGGAACGGACGCTTGCGGTGCCGGAAGCAAAGATCGTTGCCCTCTGCGACACGAACCCTGAGGCGACGAAGCGTTTCCACACGCGGTACCCGAAGCTGGCCACCGTGCCGGATTTCACCGACTGGCAGAAGATGCTCAGCTCCGTCAAGGCCGACGCGGTGTCCATCAACACGCCGCACACGCTGCATTTCGAGCAGATCATGGGCGCGCTCGACCGCGGACTGCACGTGATCACGGAGAAACCCATGGTCTGCACGACAGCGCACGCTCATGCGCTGGTGCAAAAGGTGAAGGAGACAGGGCTGAAGCTTCAGGTGAGCTACCAGTGGGTATTCGACAACCGGTTCCGCCGTGCGAAGCAGATCGTCGAGGACGGCGAGCTTGGGGAGGTGCTCGCATTCAGCGCAAACCTCTCGCAGGAATGGAAGAACCAGCAGAAAGGCACATGGCGGCAGGACCCGGCGCTTTCCGGCGGCGGACAACTGAACGACTCCGGTAGCCACCTCGTGAACATCGTGCTCTGGATCACCGGCCTTGAGGCGGCGAAAGTCGCGGCGTTCGTGGATCACCGCGGTACACCCGTAGACATCAACTCCGCGCTCAGCATCCGATGCACCAATGGCGCACAGGGGACCATCAACATCCTCGGTGAGTGCTCGCAATGGTGGGACGACTGGGTAATCTGGGGCGCGAAGGGTATGCTCGTCTACCACGAGGGCGTCTTGAAGCACCTCGTAAACGGCGCTGAAAAGGAGAAGCTCAAACACGAACCAGAGCAATCCGATCCCGACCGCAACTTCATCGAGGCAATCCTCGGGAAATCGGAACTTGCGTGCCCGGTCGAGCGCGGTCTGCGCGTCATCGAACTCACCGAAGCGGCGTGGGAATCGGCGCGAACGGGCGCCATCGCGATCGTGAAGTAGAAACCGACACACATATGCGACAGGAGGAGCCATGTTTCCGAATCTGAGTCCCGGCGCGGTGGGAATCCGCCCGAAAGACGTGGCCGATGCGGTGAGGATCGCGAAGACGCACGGATTCAAGGGCGTCGATATTGACATCCGAGACCCGGAACGATATGGCATTGAGAAGACCAAAGCCCTTCTCGCCGAGAGCGGTATCAAGCTCGGCGGATGGGGGCTTCCCGTGGACGTGGGCGGCGACGAAGCGAAGTTCAACGCCGACCTCAAGGAGCTGCCGCGCTGGGCGAAGTCGCTCTCGCAGCTTGGCTGCAACTCGTTCGTGAACTACATGATGTCGGGGTCCAACGACCTGCCGTACAAGGAGAACTTCGAACTGAAGCGGAAACGGTACCGGGAGGTCGGACTCATCCTCAAGGACCACGGCTGCGTGTTCGGGATCGAATTCCTCGGACCGAAGACGATCCGCGCGCATTTCAAACACGAGTTCATCTGGAACTTACCGCAGATGACCGAGTTGTGCGATGCCGTCGGCACAGGGAATATGGGCGTGCTGCTCGACTCGTGGCACTGGTATACCAGCGGCGGCACACTCGATCAGATACGAAAGCTGCGACCCGAGCAGGTAGTCTATGTCCACATCAACGATGCGCCGAAGGGCGTACCGATCGACGAGCACATCGACAGCCAGCGGGCGATGCCGATGGAGACCGGTGTCATCGATCTGCCCGGCTTCCTCCGCGCATTGAAGGAGATCGGATACACCGGACCCGTGACGCCGGAACCATTTAACAACGCGCTCTCGCAGATGCCCGCCGACGAAGCTGCACGCGTTACCGCCGCATCGGTGAAGAAAGGCTGGGAGGCCGCCGGGCTGAAGTGGTAGGACGGTGCGAGCAGGGAGAGGAGACGGCGTGATTCGACTCACCGAGAGACCGTACCTATTCGTCGACGAGACGCTCGTCGAGCGGCACAATGGAACCAGCCTGCGTCTCCACTCTCCGGAACGCAAGGTCATTGCGCTGGTCCACGACGCCCCATGGGAAGGACCTTCGAGCGGCTACCATTCAGTGGTCGATACTCAGTGCGTTCCGGGTCGAACGGAACGCTACCTCCTTTTCTACCGTGGCATGTCCGCCCAAAAGGACCTCGAAGGCGAGTGTACGTGCGTAGCTGAAAGCCCGGATGGAATCGAATGGCAGCGTCGGCTGGTGTGGAAATACGAGTTTGCAGGCTCCCGGGCGAACAACATCGTCTGGAACGGTGAATACGACATATCTCACAACATGAGCGTCTTCCGCGACGATAATCCAGCCGCTTCTCCCGACGCCCGGTTCAAGGCGATTGGTGGGGTAAGACACGGAAGCTATGCCGGTCCATTTGCCCTCGGTTCGCCCGACGGGATTGTCTGGCGGTTTCTTTCCGACTCACCAGTGATGACGAAGAGTGACTTCGATTCGCAAAACCTCGCGTTCTGGGACACCGAGAAAGGTTGTTACGTCGCATACCTGCGAAAGTTCATCAAGAAACGCAGCATCGAACGCTGCCTGTCCGATGACTTCATCCATTGGAGCGAGCCTGAACGGCTTCGGTTCCACGAACGGATCCCGGAACATCTGTATACGAACGCGATCAATCCGTACGACCGCGATCCGGGTCTCTACCTTGGCTTTCCGAGCCGGTTCATTCCAAAGCGTTGGCGGCACCGCGAACACGGGCACGGCGGCATTAACGACTGCGTGCTCATCGCCAGCCGTGACGGACTCCACTTCCCTCGCCGTTTTCGTGAGGCATTCATACGACCAGGTCTCGACCAACGCAATTGGACGGACCGGAGCCTGGGCGTAGCACCGGGCATGATCCGCACGTCACCGACGGAGTATTCGCTCTACTGGTCTGAGCACTGCGATCCTCAGCCTGCTCGCCTCGTGCGCGGCACGATCCGGGTAGACGGGTTTGCGTCCCTCCACGCGGACATGCCGGGCGGGGAGGCGCATACGGCTCCTGTTCGGCTTGACGGCGACCGGCTCGTTGTGAACCTCTCGACGTCTGCGGTCGGTGGACTGCGTGTTGAGATACAGGACGCGCATGGGAGGGTGATCCCCGGCTACTCCCTCGACGACGCTGACGAGCTATTCGGGGACGACATCGAGCGGACCGTTACGTGGAAAGGTTCACCGGATATCTCACGCCTGCACGACGCGGTCGTCCGAATGCGTATTGCTCTGGCGGACGCCGACCTGTATTCCCTCGCGTGTCAGTAGTGTGTCAGAGCTAATCTTGTCTTGTCATTTCTGGAGGACCGAATATGATCCGTCTGGCATCTCGCCCATACCTGTTCGTTGACGAGACGCTCGTCGAACGGCACGACGGAACCAGCCTGCGTCTCCATTCGCCGGAGCGGAAGGGCGTCGCATTGATGTGTAATGCGCCCTGGGAAGGACGACACACGGGATACTTTTCCGTGGTCGATACGAAAGGTGTGCCCGGTCGAACGGAACGCTACCTCCTCTTCTACAGCGCCAGGTCCTCCAGCGTTGACCTCGAAGACGAACGCACCTGCGTCGCCGAGAGTCCGGATGGTATTATGTGGCAGCGTCGGCTGGCGTGGAAATACGAGTTTGCCGGCTCCCGGGCGAACAACATCGTCTGGAACGGTGAATACGACATATCTCACAACATGAGCGTCTTCCGCGACGATAATCCAGCCGCTTCTCCCGACGCCCGGTTCAAGGCGATTGGTGGGAGAAGAGACGGGAGCTGCGCTGGTCCATTTGCCCTCGGTTCGCCCGACGGGATCGTCTGGCGGCT
>Ga0172366_10003049_pt1 | contig 13177 bp, 13 predicted proteins | sample LakKivSesite69cm_FD_114533 | JGI IMG/M metagenome (GOLD analysis project Ga0172366, IMG submission 114533) | Sediment microbial communities from Lake Kivu, Rwanda - Sediment site 69cm | ecosystem: Environmental > Aquatic > Freshwater > Lake > Sediment | place: Rwanda: Western Province, Lake... | reverse complement strand
GAAAGAACCGTATACATTTACTTGCCTTCGTTTGAAATGCTTGAGGATTGGAAGAAACGTTCTCAGGCCGCGAGGGTCTCGTTATCTAAATTTGTCATAGATAGAGTTGAAGATTCCATCAGGAAGGATGAGGGAGAAGAAGGATATCTGAGTCGATTGGAGTTGGTCAAACATTTGAAAAAAGCTGAGGATGAACTTAAGGAACTAACTAAGGAAAATAGACTCTTGAAAAAGCTTGTGGAGAACCAAGAGACTGAATTGAAGCGTTATAGGTCTGAACCATTTTTGGCGAAGAGCTTTGAAGGGACCAGAAGATATGATCAGGAGCTTATAGAGTTGCTTAAAAGTGGTAAATCTTACAGTGCTGGAGAGATTCTGGTTCGGCTTGGCATTGATCGCTCAAATGCTGAATTGGTGAAGGCTGTGAGCAATCAGCTTGAGGTTTTGGAAGCCTATGGTATGGTTGCTTATAGTGGGCGAGGATGGAGGTGGAAAGGTTGAGTCTACTGCTTGTTCATGATTTAAAGAAGCTAGTAGAAGAGTTCTGTGATGACTGTTTGCTGAGGAATATGACTGCTGAAAGTGTAAGACGGTACAAATCTTGCTTGTTGATTTTTGGGAATTTTTTGAGTGATCGAGGAGCGACTATCAGAGAAGTTGACAGATGGGTTCTAAGGGAGTTTCTAGAGTATGTTCGGTTTGACAGGCGCGTAAAAGAGAAGACCATTGAGAACTATTTTTCTGCCATATCTGCTTTCTATGATTATCTCATCTTTGAGGAGTTATTCCAAATGAATCCTGTGATGCCGTTTAGAAAGAGATACTTAAGAAGTTACAAGGATGATGCTGCTGATCCTGAAAGAAAACTGTTGACAGTTGAAGAAATGAGTATGCTGGTTAATTCGATTTTAGATCCTAGAGACAGAGCAATTACAGTGTTGTTCGCGAAGACTGGGATCCGAAGAAACGAATTGCTGAGTTTGGACATTGATGATGTCAATTGGGTTGAGTATTCTATTACTTTGAAAAAGACGCCTAAGAGAAGCAATAGAGTTGTGTTCTTTGATGATGAATGCGCTCTTGTTCTGAAGAGATGGCTGAAGGTTCGAGAGAAGCTTAATCCACGAACGAAGGCTTTGTTTGTTAGCTATCAAAGTCTGAAGAGATTCGATAGAAACGGCCTTTATACGGCTATAGTGAAATATGCCACACACTTGGGCTTTCACAATCCAAATTCCGCAAAAATAGAAGATCATTTCAGTCCGCACTGTTTCAGGCACTGGTTCACAACATGGCTCCACAGAAGGGGTATGCCACGTGAGTTTGTAAAGGAATTGAGGGGAGATAGACGCAAAGAAGCAATGGACATATACGACCACATAGATCGCGATGAATTAAGACGTGCATATCTGGCGTGTATTCCAAAACTAGGAATTTGATGACATATTTGTATTCTTAGTTCTACATTTTTCTAGAATCTGATTTCGCCTTTTTCTATCAATTCTTTGATTTTAAGCACTGCGTACTGGACTGCATGGCTTCTGTCTGCAAAATAGCCCTTTTCGACTTGCTCGTCGATCCATCGTACGAGTTCTGGCAGAATGCTTACTGTAAGCTTGACTTTGACCATTGAAACCCTGTAGCGTCATATAAGATGCGCGATGCTTAGGGTTTATCTGTAATTGTAAGCATATGTAAGCAAACGTTATATAGCAGAATCAACATTATTGTCTATTAAGACACAATACGAGAATATTGGAAGCATGAGAAATGTCCGAAATCCCGCCCACGCCCAACCCTTATCCCTATCCAACACCACCATCACCCCACCCAACGCCATCTTCACCAGTTTTATGGCCTGAGCTTTTGGTCATAGCTATAGCTATCGTAGGCATAGTTCTGATCTTAGCCTATCTAGCAATAAGGAAAAGAAAGCATAGCTAAAGGTTGAAGCTCAGAAAGGCATCACAATAATGAGAACTTGGCTACGAATGAAATGCTCTTACTGCGGCTACTGGAATCGTTTTCCAGTCAACAAAATCTTTGTTGAACAGCCTTCCACCGAACCTAAAGTCAAAGTGCTCATTCCTTTCTATGAGCCTCTGAAAATCGAAACATGCAAAAAATGCAAACAAGTAATAGCTGAACCCAAGACGCTGATAAGAATCACAAAAAGAGCTTGAAGTCATTCAATTTTTTCCAAAAATGGTCAAGACCCGAAAAGTGAACAGCCAAGTACTTGAGCCTCAACAACTGAACACCAATCTCAAGCCCCACAGACTAAACAGAACCGCTGGAGGTTCTGTTAAGTTGCTGGGGCTTCAAACAACAATAAATGTGTCTGTTAAGATTTGAGGCTTATTCTTTTCTCTGTTTGATCTTCGGGGCTTTTTGGTGAACAATAAAGCTTGACTGAATCTTCTTTATCTTGATTCAGAGGAATTTCGAACTGATTTTTCACCCGATTCTCTGAACGTATTTCGACAAATCTCCCACCAAATTTTTTCACGATTCTGTGAATTTCGCTAACGCCTTTGCCTTTACGGGCGCCTATGTAATCTTTCAATGTTATGATAAGCTTATCATCTTTCTCTTCATAATCCAGCTTTTTTTTATAACCTAGAAGACTTATTTTGACCCTTGCAATCTTCACTTCTCGAAGAACTTGCGGATCTGTTTCGAGAGCATGTAAAGGTTGCAGTAAATTGCAGTCATTTGGTTTTCTTATTCCGCTGGACAGTATTCTCTCTATATCAGCCCTGAAGAATCTTCTATGACCAAAGGGCAACCTTATGCAAGCTATTATGTTATTTTCGGCGTATCTTCTGAGAGTTCTATCTGACACTCTTAATATTCTCATGGCCTCTTCCGGCGTGAGTAGGTCACCATATAGTGTCATACGATATAATATGTTCTTTCTTTCACATATATTTTGTTGATTGTAAGTAAGTATTGGGTCTGTCCGTTTCGTCGGATAAGTCGGTTTTGCATACCTCTATCTTGTGATCCGTAGCTCCGAGCGGCAGATTCTCGAGGTGATGTTAATGATTAGTCGTATTGATGAAGTGAAACTGAGACTTTGGGAGGAGATAATCGGAATCTGCACGAACATATCCATTGAACCCAAGACCATAACTCTACACTTGTTGGTCCAGAACAGACAATCTAGAGTCGTATTCAACCTAGAATCCAAAGAAGGTAAGTTAATCCGTTACATCAAGAAAAAGGCAGTAGGCAAGAGAATAGGGATTCTCAGAACGGATAACCCAGACAAACCGATAGCCGTCAGAATAATCGACAAAAATGGGGCAGGGAGCGCTCACAATGGCTTCGATTGACAGTCAAGGCTTCTCTTTTGAAAACAATGCAATTCATTGTACTGGATGCTATAGCACTAACTTCATCTTCAAAGGAAACGCTTCAACTAAGAGTAGAGGACAAGTTCCGCGCTATTTATGTAAAGAATGCGGAAAGAACTTCAGATATGGGCCTTTCGTAGGAAGCAAGTACAGCGAGAGGGACATATGCGAATTATTGGACCGCTGCGCACGACGTTGGAGCTTCTGCGAAGTCTCGGAGGAATTTGGAATTGCAAAGTCAGAAGTAATTCGCATTATAGAAAAATACACGACGTATCTATCTCATTACGAATCAGCATGGAATCCAAAAATAGGATTAAATTTGGAACTGGATGACATGTATTTTCAGCTTACCGACCTAAGCATTCCTGTCAAAGAATTGGTTCCCTCACCCAATGTCGATGGACTTCGAATTGTACGAGAATTGGAGCAAGCCACTCATGGCAGAACTTTCGACGAAATCAGAAACTACGAAATAACTCCTTCAACGGCGACACAAAAGGTAATCGTAGAAAGAGAGGTTACTGTGACCAATATTATTGACTGCGGCAATCCCTATTTCATTACAACAGAGGCTGGCAGGTCCCATAAATCTCACTCGCTGAAAAGCCCGGATGACTTTGAACGATTGAGGGCTGCACTTACTCGAGCAACGCAGATAATTGGCAAAACGCAAGAGATAAGAATAATCACGACGGATGGCTTGTTGACAACATACGACCCAGCGATCAGATTGTTCCCAATCTTCGAACATAGATTCCAAACAAAAGAGGAAAATCCGGCAATAGTAAACAATTGTGAAAGCCTGAATCGAACAGTCCGACGACACGTTGGTATATGGGTTCGGTTTAGAACAGTAAAATCTTTGCAGATAATGCTTGAGTTCTTTAGGCTCTACTACAATTTCATTCGGATACATGGTGCCATTCTTAAAACACCTGCTGAGGGAGCAGGCTACCCACCCCTGACTGGAAACAATATCGAAAAGTGGTTCACCACCATCAACATAGGTTACCAATACTACCTCAAATCGAAAATAGAGCATGCTCAAAGAATTTATGGTCGTCAAAGGCTTGACAATCGTTTTGATTAAGATACTTCAAGGATCATTTGATACCCTTTCTCTGTTCTTTTTTCCCTGCAAATCGTATGAGCTGAAGCCACCTATTATTTTCCAGTTTGGGTTGCAGTCCTCCTGCTTCAGAGGGCGTTTTTCCATCAAGTGAGCTATGAGGTCTGATATTATTGTAATAAGTAATAAATCCATCAACAAATTGCTCAGCTGTTCCATGGTTGTATAAGCCGCGAAATTGTTTGGTTCGTTCTTTGACTGTGCCAAATAGTCTCTCAATTTTGTTATTATTCAAGTGAGCGGTGAATGGCCCTTGAATATGGATAATGGGTATATTGCGTTTTCTTGATACTTCCTCTATTGCCTTTTTGTAAGAAGGTAGTCCATCAGTGATAATTTCTGTAGGCTTCTTGTCTGATTTTTGCAATCCTTCTTCAATAAGATCTCTAGCATGCTTCGTTTCTCGTGTCTTGCTTATTCTTGATGCTATTACAAATTTCAGTTCATCGTCCATAAGCGCCCACATGTTTACGTAGCTACCTTTTAAATTTATCACGGTCTCGTCGGCGTGCCATCTCTCTGAGACATTGATCGTATCTGAATTTACATATTTTTGGATCAGTTTGACGTATCTTTTTATCCAATTGTAGACCGTAACGTGGGTCACTTGGATGTCGTAAATGATTCTCAAGTGTTCCGTGATTTTTCTCAAGCTTAGACCTTTAAAGTAGAGATCCAGTGCCAAGACTATTGCGGCTGGCTCTTTTTTCATTTTGCTGAAACCTGTTGTTCCGCCGAATCTTTTTTTGCAGGTTTTGCAATAATATGTTTGCTTTGGTCCTGAGAGATTGTACCGTGGTCCTCGTCGTATCACATTCTTCGTCGAGTTGCATTGGGGACACGTTTTGTCGATTTCAGTATCTATTACGCCGCAAGCTATCTGCTTGAGGGCTTGGTAGTAATTCACGGCATAGATATGTTTGCATCTTTTCCGATTTTTCTGGTAATCTGGACAATTGCAGAGCCATCGATTTCGGCACCAACTGACTTGATATCGTTTGTTTGGGTCGGATTGAGAGCTCACTGAGAAGACTGATTCATCTATTTGCTTGATAGCATTATGTTTTTCCAAAAGTTGGATTGCTACAATTTCTCGCTTATTTGTCATGATGCTGCTTCCTTGGATATTACTGGATTATTCCCTAACACTTCGATCTGCATTACCGCATTGTCAATCCGAGACTGTAATTCTTTCAAGCTTTGCCGTAGCTGGCTATCAAGTTTGCTTATGTATTCAGTGACTTCTTTTGCATTGTTCTCGATTCGTCTGGCTTTTTCTCTTATCTTTTTTACCCATTCACAGTAATTGTAGGCTTCTTTGATTGTCTCATTTATCTTCTGGTCGGTGAACAGTTTTCGAAAGTCAAGTTCTCTGTGGCCGAAAGAGTGTAACGTAATTAGCGCCGACCTAAGTGCACCATAGGCTACTTGAAGGTACTTTCTATCTGTGACCACTATTGCCCCCTCTGGACAGGTTTCGATGAGGAACCCACTTGTAGCTCGTGGCATGACTTCCACTGCCAATATTGCGAAATGCTCGCCTGTAATTTGCATGTGCGTTCTGACTTGCTGGAGGAATGCTCTTTTCCAACCACTATGATTTTTTTTGGACTCTAACAAGATTTTCTGGCCAAGATTTGTGTTGTTGAAGCGGGGAATTGCTACTATGTCCGTTTCTCCTGGTGAACCTATGTGCTCATATTCATCTTCTGGGAAGTAATCTCTCAGTAGCTGGATTAGTTCAAGTTCGCCTTCTCTGCCTTTCTCGCTCGGCACTTTTTGGAACCGTAGCAATTCTTGAAGCAAAGGCAGAGTTGCTGGGATTAGCTGTGCCAGTAGCTTCATTTGCTCAGGTTCTGGAAAGCCTGCTTTTTCGAGGGTATCTTTGAGTTTTGTGGCAAGTTCTTGTTTTATTTCTTCCATTTTTCTTTCTGTCATTTTGTTAAGGGCATCTGCGATTGTCTGTATTGTTTCCAGTGTATCCTTTATTGTCGGCGTTGCTTCTCGAAGTGTTTTGAACTCGTTTTCTAATCTGAGTCTTGTCTCACCAAATTCCGTCTTAACATCGTTCTTCAGATCTTCGGGTAGTTTTTCAATGATTTTAGGGAAAGTTTCAATAAATACTCGCATTGGCTCGAGAATTTTGTTTAATTGTTCCTGTGTGTCCTGTATCAAGGTCTCTGAGAGTTTGTCAACAATTGCTTTGGAATCTGTCGAGAGTCTCAGTTGAGGGATATTTTCCCAGATTATTTTTGTTAGTGAAATCGCTGTGTTGATCTCTTTTTGATTGTGAAGGGTACGTAAGAATTTCAGGTTTGAGTCGTCTATCAGAAATGTGTCTGACTTCTTGCCACATATTGGGCATGTTTCTTGTTCCAGAGTCATATAATCATCTGACGTTATCTACGGTAATCTGGAGTAATCTAAAACTTATATTTAAAGATTGCTTTAGATTACTAAATACGTGGTGGCTATGGGCAAGATTATCGTAACATTGACTGACTCAATTGAGAAACAGCTTCGGGAATTAGTGAGAAGTAAATATGAAAATAAGAAGGGCGCTCTAAGCATAGTCGTTGAGGAAGCGTTGAAGGACTATTTGACTAAGAGAACTTAACTTTGATGGACACTGCTCTCGCTCGATGTGGCTGCTCGTTCCGGTTTATTGGGAGTCGTCGATTTCTTCAGCCTCGTCAATTTCTGCTCTACTATCTTGCAAGAGTCCCTTAGTTCTATTGGTCATCTTAGCACTCAGATCATCTAAGGATTGCAGAAGCGTTTCAACGTTGCCTGGAACGACTTTAATTGTTTCTAGTTTGATACCTAGGCTTTCTGCAGCAGCGGCTTTCAAAGCGTTTTCTAACTTTTGTGCTTGGTTTTTTGGAAGGTTTGCTACTACAAAGATCTTGTCTATTCCTATCTTAGAATATTTCTTGACATGGTTTTCAATGATGTCGCCGGTCATTCCGTTCAGTCTGTCCTTGGTCATGGGTGTTGTCGGGTTAGTGTATGCTTTGCATTCTATGCCTGTTTGGAAATCTGGTATGTAGACGTCTATTTCGACGGTTTCTTTGTTTGGTGTTGCTTTTGTTTCGGTTTGTGCATTTGGGTAGATTCTTATTTCGCCGAATATGGTGCTGAAGCTGGTTTTCTGTTTTAGGTAGCTGGATATGAATAGTGGTAAGTCTTGATTCTCTGCTTTGATTTTGCCAAGTTGTCCTTTGAACATGTAGATTGTCTGGGTTGTCCAATTTTCTCCACATTTTGGGCAGGTGGTTTTGATTGTGGGACATGTTGAGAGTGTGAGTTGATAGTTGGTGCATTTGGGGCATATGGAGACTTGTAGTATTGGTTCGATTACGTCCAGTCTCGAAAGCGCATCGACCATGTTTTCGTAATCGGGTTCTCGGATTCCGCAGCTTGTTTGTGCGGTTCTCATTTCCGTTAGGGTTTTGAATATTCCTGCAGCTATTAGGTCTGATATGGAGAAGGCGCCCCGAAGGAGCAGTTTAGGTCCTGTGCTTTGGAGTTTTTCGAACTCTGGCATCATGTCCATTGCTATTTTGCCCAGTGCGGCTACGTTTTGAGCTTCATCTGGTTTTTCTGTTGTTTCAGGAAACGTTTCTTTTGCTGAGTAAATTAGTTTTGGAAGAAACATTTTCGCAACATCAATTATAAGAGGCATAAGTCTTGTTTGTGATCTGCCTGTGAGCAAGTCGATGCTTTCTTCTGTGCCTTCTATTGAGCCTTTTTGGCTTATGAGGCAGGGTATTCCTGTGCCTTCTGGGATTTCGAGGACGGCGCCGTTTAGATAAAAGATGTTAAGTGCATGTTTCCAGTTCTTTGTGTTTGCTGCATCTATGAAAGGTGTAATTGCTGTTTCCAAGCTTGAAGAATCTTTAATGATTTTGGACAATTTGACCCTCATAATAGAACTTGTTATGACAGATTTTAAGGTTCTCTTGGACGTTTTGATGATTTGGAGTTGGTTAAATATTTAAATCAAGCTATGTGGTCAGCAGAAGTTGGTATGTCTAAATTTGAATATGGTTTCAAGAGAGCGGTCTCTGAAGTGGTTGCTGGATTGATTATGTCCGTACTTTTGGCTTCCTTTGTCAATGAGGGATTGATTCCTGCCTCTTTTGTTCTGTTGTTTCATGCGACGAATGTGCTTTTTACTGTCTTGTTGGTTTTTGCGATGCCTTTTTGGGCGACAAGTTATAGTGTTGGGTGGCTGGTGGGTTTGTGGGTGATGTATAGCGCGGGATTGGTGGAAATATTCGAGTTGCTGGTCTATTTAGTGCCTTTAATTATTTTAGTCATAAGATTTGTTAAGTCGGAATGAAGGACTTATCTTCTATTTTGCTTTGGGGATTGTGTGGCTTAGTTTGTTTTGGCGGTAGTATGCTTTGAATGTTTTGTTGCATTTTGGGCATTCGAAGAGTTTAACGTGGAAAGCAGCGTAATCCCATTCTTTTGAGCTGTCTGAAATTTCTTTTCTGCATCTGGGGCATTTTGCCATAATCTTTCCCTTCATGTTTGAGTGGTCTGAATTGCTATAAAGATTTTATTGGCGGTTTATGATTTAGCTTGTCAATTTTGTCTGAATGATGCCTTGCTGTTTGGTTTTAGATTTTATATGTTGTAAAAGAACAGAAGCAGGCTCATCATTTGGGTCCTGCGGAACTAATTCTCCTCTGAAAGCTTTAGCTAAAATAGCCTGATCGATTCTTTCTGCTCGTTCTCTGGCTTTTTTCACCGCAGTTTCGATTTGTCTGGCTATTGAAAAAGCTTCCCCGATTTTTGCCATAACACGTTTTTGTTCTGCAACTGGAGCGAGTGGAATCCATAAACTGCGTACTTGGGTGTAGTTTAGCCCTTCTCTTGTCACCCCAGATTCGGTTGCGAATATTTGGTCTTGACCGTATGTTGAGTTTAGAAAATAGCTGAGATAGGCTGGAACAATCCACCAGCCAGTTCTGATTATGCAAACATGCTGATTGACGTTTGCTTCGCCAAACTTTTCTGGGATATATGTTGATCTGCCTATTGATGCGCCTGTTATGTTGAGCAGCACATCGTTAGGATGGACTTTTGTTCGTTTCATTTGTTCATGTATTTTGGGTGTTATGCGAGCGATGTTTTCAAGATGGAGCCCATCTGGATGAACGTTTTGACTGCGGATAAACAGGATTCCTGAATCAACATAGACTTTTTTTCCGCCTCTCGGGGTTATTCCGCTCCCAATGAATGTTTCCAGTTCTCCAATTGTTGTCCATATCCATGTTTCTGGAAGTTTTGGCAATTCTGCTGAAGGTTCTTTTTGGTTTTCAGCTAAAGAGGTTTGTTTTCCTTTTTTCCGTTTTTGTCTTATTCTTTCAAGTAGTTTTTGTGCGGGTTCGTCGTTTGGGTCGCGTGGGGTTAGTTCTCCTCTGAACGCTTTAGCCAAAACTGACTGGCGGAACCTTCGAAGCAAAACAGGAACCTTGTCAAGAGCCTCCCGCGCAGTCTTGCTCTCACCAAACAAAGCCTCAACCTTAACAACAATACGCTTTTGTTCAAGGATTGGAGGAACGGCGATTGGTGCTTGAGAAAACCTCATTTTGTTTACAATTGGAACAGTGGTTGCCGAAGCCACCGAATGTAACCATTCTTTTAACGTTTTGCAGTAATAAAAGCCATATTTTGGATAAATGGCGTCTTCGTTAAACACAATAGAGTTGATTTGTTGATTGGTGGCTAATTCAGTCCCAGCAAAGCCTACTTTTCCTAAAATGCCTATGCACGAAACCAAGACAGAGCCTTTTGGAAGAACCCTTGCTTTTTTGGCTCCTTCGATTGAGAGCATTTCCCTTGTCATACATATGGGTTGATCTCTATCCAGGTCGGGTGGTTTCACCCACGGAACGTTGTCACCATAATTCTCAGGTTCGCTCTTAGAAGGTGTATTCCCAGTAACTATGTGTCCTACGTCTTCTAACTTCGCCCACGTCCATCCTGCAGGCAACTCGTAGAGTTCATCTTCATGCATTCGTTTCCCTCTTGGAATCATTATTACTGCCCAATTTCATTGCAAGTTCGTTAATAGAATCCAGTGCAGTTTGTAAACTGGTAGCAACTTCGCTTGCCAAATCTTCAGGTTCTGGCAAACTACCAGATTCTTCCAATGATTCATCTTTTAGCCAAAAAATATCCAAGTTAAAATCTCTATCCTCAATATTCTTTCTGGCAAATCGCTTGAATCGTTCAGCCTCTGTTCTTGGTTTGGCATGGTAGCAAACTTCAAAATCTTTGAAGTATTCATCGGTCAATGGACGTCCTTTAGTAACCTTTTCCACATTTGTTCTCAAATCATAAATCCAAACTTCTTCAGTCGGCAACCCCTTCCTAAAAAACAGAATATTCGCCTTCACCCCCGGTGAATAAGGCGTAAAAGTGCCAATAGGCAACCGCAAAATCGTATGCAAATCACAATCACTCAACAAAAGCTTACGAACCTCTCTTCCGGCGTGTTCTTCAAACAAAACATTGTCAGGCAAAACAATCGCAGCTCTGCCACCTGGCTTAAGAACAGTCATCAAATGCTCCAGAAAATTCAGCTGCTTGTTAGAAGTCTTGACAGTAAAATCCTCACGCAAAGGCGCCTCACCAGCCCCTTTCGTCCCAAAAGGCGGATTAGTCATAACACAATCATAGCGCTTACTCAAATGCGGTCCTTCAGCCAAAGCATCACCATAATAAATATCCGCCTCAATCTCATGTAAGTACAAATTCATTAAAGCCAAACGTCGTGTCTCCAAGACAATCTCCACACCAGAAAAAGTCCGCTTCTGCAAACGCTCCCTATCCTCACGCCTCAAATCCGCACCTTCATGCGTCTGCTTCATCATCCACTCATAAGCTCCAATCAAAAACCCAGCCGTTCCACACGCAGGATCATGAATACTAAAATCAGGGCTCTCACGAATATCAGGCTTCATACACCGCACAACACACCGAATCGCTTCCCGAGGCGTAAAATACTGCCCAGCACCCTTCTTCTCAGCCGCATACTTCTGCAACAAACCCTCATATGCCTGAGCCTTCAAATCCACATCCAAAACCGTCCACTCAGTCTCATCGATCAACTCTATTAGCTTCTTTAAATTCACTGGCTCACGAAACTTACTCAAAGAACCCGCAAAAATATCCCCCAAAATCCCCTGCTGCTTAGCAAGAGTTTTCAAAGCTTCAGTGTAATGTTCAGTAAGCTCACTTCCAGACTTTGCCCTTAAGCTCTTCCAATCGCAACCCAGAGGAACCTGGACGCCCTTTTCGTCAGCAAGCTTTAGAAACAAAAGATAAGTCAACTGCTCAATATAATCGCCATAGTTAATCCCATCATGCCGAAGCGTATTACAAAAACCCCAAAGCTTCCCAACAACATCACTCATGACGTCATCCTCACATTAATCTCCTCTAACACCTGCTTCAGTTTTCCATCAAACACCGTATTAGCCTTATTCCAACCCCCATGCCGACTAAACGGAATCAACCTAAAATCAGCCTCATCAACCACCAAATTCTCAACCAAATGCGCACGAATAAGCTCCAACCACCTCTCCTGCTCAACTGTAAACGTCTTACCCTTACGAAAACGCAACAAAGCCCTGTCCACACGCTCAGGCGCATCCAACAAAGGCTCATTCAAAGCAGCATGACGAACCATACTGATAATGTCCGCCAACTCACGATGATAAGCCCTACGCAAATTCTCCTCAGTAAACCGTTCTGGACAAGAAGCAAGCTTCAACCTCAACTCCCGCAACTCCGCCGTCCGAAAATCACGGGGCCTACTCAAAAGAATACTAATCGCCTCAACACGCTCAGGATTCTCCTTCACAAACCGCTCAAACGCAACCAAATAATCCTCAGGCTTCAAATCACGCCCATCGGTAGTCCTAAACAAAAACTCAGAAGAAACAACATCCTCAGTCGGTGCCACGACAAAAATCCGCTCAGCACGTGGATAGTTCTCACATAACCTCAAAAACGCATCATTCCGCAAAACTCTCATAGCGCCATCCCAATCCTTCTCCAAACGCTCCGGTAACGAAGCCGCAAAACTACCAATATTCACATCAGGAATAAACGCAGCAAACTGCTCACGACCTTCAGCAGAAACATTCTTGTCAATCCTCTGCAAGCGCTTCACAAGAACACGAATATTATAATCCCTATCCTTGTTCCCATAAATCGAAGCAACCACATCACGAATCGACTGCGTAGGCTTCTCAGGAGGCTCCGCCAAAAAATCACTCGCATTCCTAAAATACTCCAAAAGTGTCCCATCAAATGCATCAAAAACCGTAAAATGCGTCTTATGAATCTCATCACACTTCCGAGTACCACGACCCAACATCTGCTCAAACAGAATACGTGACTTAACAGGTCGCAAAAACACAAGATTCTCAATTCTAGGAACATCTACACCTGTGGTTAGCATGTCCACAGTAACCACAATACAAGGCTCAGGTCTATTCCGAAACTCACGAATACGCTGCAAAGGCCTATCAACCGTAGGGCTACCCGTAATCTTCTGAACAAAAGCATCACCACGACCGAACTCATCTCGCAACATATCAACAAGCTGATCCGAATGAGAAACGTGACGCAAATCATTCACCGCAAAAAACAACGTCTTCGG
>Ga0172366_10003045_pt1 | contig 13185 bp, 12 predicted proteins | sample LakKivSesite69cm_FD_114533 | JGI IMG/M metagenome (GOLD analysis project Ga0172366, IMG submission 114533) | Sediment microbial communities from Lake Kivu, Rwanda - Sediment site 69cm | ecosystem: Environmental > Aquatic > Freshwater > Lake > Sediment | place: Rwanda: Western Province, Lake... | reverse complement strand
TGCCGATCCTCACGCATGATGTCATGATGCCATGCATCATCCAATCATGGCCCATAAACCGGGATATCATCCACACCGTGTCCAACTTTGTCTAGCAAAAACTGGACTGTTTAGCAACCCCCATAACATGAAGATGGAATTTCCGAAATTCTAAGCCCTCGCAATCTTTTATCCAAGCCGAAGCTTGGTTCCCTATATGAAGCCGAAATCGTCTATCATGGATGGCATAGTCGTCCCGGCACTCACCTTGTTCACGAGGGAATACAAGGTCGATCTCGACGCGCAAATACTTCTCACCAGGCACGTGCTCGTGAACGGGGCTGACGTGCTGTTCTTGTGCGGTTCCACGGGCGAGGGGCAATGGCTGCAGCGCGAGCGGCCCGCCGAGCGTGCTGGCCTGTTGAAGGCTGCCAAGAAGGCCATGGACGAGGCCGAGCGGCGCGTCCCCGTGATCTTCGGCATCTACGGGAACGCTACCAAGGAGGTCATCGCCCAGTACCAGGAGATGCTCCGCGTGCAGAAGGCGGAGAAGGCAGCCATCATCGATGGCTTCGTGATATCCCCGCCCTTGTCGAAAAAACTGCCCGATGCCGAGCTGGAACAGTACCTCGCCGAGATCACGGCGGCGATCCCGGAGCCCGTCTTCTACTACAACAACCCCGCCACGTTCGGCGGAAACAGCATTTCCGTGCCCGTTTACGAGGCCTTGATCGGCCGCTTCCCGAACGTCGCCGGCATCAAGGACAGCTCCGGCTCTATGGAGTACCGGTACGGGGTGCTCGAGATGCTCGAGCGGTATCCCGCCATGGCATTTTACACGGGGAGCGAGGGCGACTATTTCAAGTGCCTGGAGAAGCGCAGCCCCGCCGAATCGTCGAGGATCGGCTCCATACCCAGCATCTCGAACGTCTTGAACATCCCGGCCAAGATCCGCGCCGCGTACATGAAGGGCGACGTCGCCGGCGCGAGGCAGCTGCAAGATGGCCTTAACGGGATCCGCAACCGCATCTACCACGAGCCCGCCACGAGGGGCAAGGCGCAGCGCGGCACCAAGTTCGCCCTCGCGTGCTTGTACCCCGGCACGGCCCTCGACAAGGACATCGTGGTCATCCCGGATTACGTCAAGGAGATGGCCCCGGATGCCAGGAAACTTATAAAAGAAGCCGTGGACGAGGCCCTGGCACGCGGCTTCGTGGACAAGTGCAAGCCCTGACCCGGGCGGTGATCTGGCATGGTCGAGCCGCAAGCCTTGATGATCGGGAAGACGAGGACCTCGCTGGAGGGGATCGACGCGCTAGTCGCCCCAGCGAAGGCGCGGGCCGGCATCCTCGCGAGCGCCCGCCCGACGCAGTGCAAGGGGCCATTCGACGGCAAGATCAACTCGATCTACCGCATCACGTATGATACGGGCACGGGTCAAGCGACGCTCGTCCTCCGGGCGCGCATCTCCGAGGCGTTCAGGTACGAGGCGATCGTCAAGGAGAAGGTCCTGTTCCCAATCATCGACGGCACGGTCGACTTGCATTCCGGCGACAAGCTCCGCGGCGAGATCGAAAAAATACTCGATGCCAAGACGGGCAGCCACGTGTTCTCCCGTGACAAGCCGCCCGCGATCCCGGTGCAGAGCTTGTTCCACTACGACGAGACGTGCAAGCAGATCCCGTACCTCTTCTCGGTCCTGGACTACTTGCCCGGGATCTCGATGTACGAGTACATGGAGGCCCGCGGCGTCAAGAACAAGCCGTTGGAGGACATCCCCGCGCAAGTCGCCAAGGTGCTCGGGAAGGCCTTCTCGGACGTCGGCGACGCCATGGCCCGCCTCCACGCGATCGAGTTCCCGGCGTTCTATAGTGCCATCACAGACATCGGCGATCGATCCAAGGTGGTCAACTGGAAACAGCTGTTCGCCGCCCGCACCCGGAAGCTGATGGACGAGGCCGCCCGGTGGCCCGCCATCAAGCCGCTCCTCCCCGACTTCCAGCGGTACTTCGACGCCAATATCGATCTGATCCCGGAACACGACACGCCCGTCTTGTTCCATAACGACTTCCAGCCGCAGAATTTCATAATGGACGAGCAATCGGGCAAGGTCACGGGCTACATCGACTTCGACAACTGGCAGGTCGGCGTCAAGGAACAGGAGTTCGTCAAGATGCAGTACTGGGGCTTGCGCGAGCTCGACCCCGCGTTCGAGAAAGCGTTCATGGTTGGGTATGCGAAGCATCACCGCGTCGACAAGGACTTCCTCGCCCGCGTGGACGTCTACAAGGCCTCCTGGTTTCTCCTGGTGCACAACTTCGAGATGTCGAAGATCGCCATGAACGAGCAGAACATCACGGTCGACAAGCGCTTCCCGGCGGCCGAAAAATACATCGAAGAGATCAAGCGGATCGTCGGCAGGTAGGCAGCGGTTTCATGCCGGGGCGCCAGCTTCATTCCACGTCGTCGTCCGCGTCGTCCTCGTCGGGTTTCGGCTTTTCCTTGAGCAAGCCCGCGTACACGAGGAAGTCGTCGAAGTCACCGTTATCGCCGTGGAGCTCGTTCCACTTCTTGACCATGTCCTTGTACTCGTCGATCTCTTTCCAGGACTGGAGGACGATTTTCTTCGTTCGTGCCTCGTCGAATGGCGGGAATAGCATGCCGCATTTCACCTTGGACAAGTACGTGATCTCGTGGTCCTCCGTGAGGCTGAACGGGTAAGTCTGGCAGACCATGGGCGAGAATCCATGAATTCCACAGAGGCCGAGAGCTGTATGGAACGGGCAAGTCTTTCGTTTCTCGTCCTGGACCATGCCGATCACGTGCCCCTTGTCCTTGATCTTGATGATCGGGTAGAAATTGAGGGTCTCGACCGATTCGTCATAAAACGTGAGAAATTGATACACGTGCAAGCCGGGAATGTTGTCCAGGATGCGCTTGGCATCGATCGCGGTTATGAGCACGGTGTACTCGGTGCAACAGAAGCCGGTACAATGCTGCACGCAATAGAAGGGGTTATCCGTGAGGGCCGGGGAGCTGGCGTGTGCCTCGGGCGGGATTTTTTCCAGGGCGGCATGATCGTCGCCCTTCGCCGCGTCGGCGAGCTTTGCAGCCTCGCCTGGAGGTGTTATGGTCTCGTCTGCTCCATCCATGGTTTTACAAACGCCTCCCCGGTTAAAATCATTTCCCCCCGCGCTTGTACAAGATGGAAACGTCGCGGATGGTACCGCTCACGACGACGTACGCGCCGATCTCGAGCCCGCCCTTGACGCCGTCGCCCGCTATGAGCCAGCAATACCGCGTCATCCGTGCCGCGCTCTTCATGTAGCGCACGTCGGTGGCCGAAACGAATTGGTTCCCCGGATGCGTGTGGAGGATGCCGATGAGCTCCCGGCCCTGCTTTTCCTCTTGCAGCATCACCTGGTACTGGACGACGGGGTCGACCTCGAACGCGACGGGGGACTTGAGGACGTTCTCCACCTGGCGCATCGTGGAGATGTCATATTCGAGTACTTCATCCATCTCGTTCATTTTCCCGAAAAGCAGCGCGCATGCCTCGTTCGGCCGCGATTCCTCGCGGATCGAACCCACCTCCTCGACGAGATCGTTGGGAAAGGATACCACGATGCTTTTCCACGACTCGTCGGGCGTGGCCTTCATGTTTATCACGTGCTCGTGAAATGAAAAGGAGTGCTTGGATGACCGGAAAGTACTGCCGGGCGGCGATCATTTCTCGTTGTCGAACGTGATGCCGTCTCTCGTGATCACGGCGAGCTGGATCTTCGACCCGGAGGCGATGTCGCGGTTCCTCGCCGCGCTCACGGCCCTGCGGGCGAGTTCCTTGCCTTCCTCGGCGGTCATCCCCTTTTTGAAGCCCGCCTCGAGCACGCCGAGCGCGAACGTGCTCCCGCTGCCGAACGACAGGAATTTTTCCTCCTCGAACAGGGACCCGATCAAGTCAACGCCGAATATCTTCAGCTCGTTCTCTTGCACGTCGTAGCCGGCCACGAGCATCATTGAAAGGAAGAACGAGCGGCCCTGGAACAACAAGTTCCTGATCACGTTCGTCACGTACTTTAACGGGGATTCCTTGCCCGTCTCTATCGCCTTGAGCCGCGCGAGCGCCTTTGCTTGCTCGATGATGTACTGGCAATCGGCAACCCCGCCGCTGATCGTGGCCGCGACGTGGTCAGTTATCTGGAACAGTTTCTGGGCGGTCTTGGTCGCCACGAGGTATCCGGCGGTCGCCTGGGATTCCGTTGCGACGATGACGGCGTCCTTCGCCTTGAGCGCGAGGGTCGTCGTGCCGGTCGCGAGCTGGCCGGACTTCATTAATTCATCGATACCTATCATTTTCCAGTCACCTACAATTAGAACGTGTCGTGGCGATATATGAAATTTTGTCCTATGGAAAAAAGCGAAAGAAAGGAGCAAAAAGGATGACTATGGCGATGATTAACCTTCAATTCTCGTTCATTCTCTGCCAAAAGCAATAAATTGCTGTAAACATGGATGATAAATATAAAGTGATAGTGGTATCACGTGCTTGCATTTCTACCAAATCGAGTTTTTCGTAATGTCGTGGCAACCAATGCGCAAGTCCCGAATAGAATGAATGGGATGAGCATGTGGCCAGCAGGGACGCTAGATGGTTTTTATATGACGATCGCGATGACAGCGGATCCAATTTCCCCGTGAGTGTCATTTGCATAGAAATACACGTGAACAACATCGCCATCTTCATGTCGGTCAAGGAGTACGGCCCACGCTTGCTGATCAAAACTTCCATTGGTCGTGAACGTGAATTTTTTGCCCACCAGGCTTGCCTATCGTGGAAAAGCGGAAAAAACATTGCCTTTTCGAAGGATCCACGTACAAACGCAAAGTAGCGCCGGAGCGATTAACGCGCCCTCCGCAACCGCCCCGACGTGCCTGTCCGCGCCATCATCACCCTCGAGCGCTTGATTTACACACCGGCAAATAAACTTCAGCCTTCTGGTTTAAGGATCTTCATGATAAAGCACGTGTCGACGCTTTTTATGCCCTGGATGGCCCCGATATCGTTTTCAATGAAATCCGTGAGGGCCTCGACGCTTTCAGCCGAGACCTTGATCAATATGCCGCACTCGCCGGAGAGCAAGTATGCCTCGTCCACGAGGGGAAGCGACGCGATCATCTTGGCGATCGGCTTCGATGCCTTGAGCTCGGGGATGATCTTGATGGTCGCCTTGACTTTTTTCTCGCCTATCTTCTTGTCGTTGAGCACGATGGTGAACTTCTTGATGAAGTCCTCTTCACGCATGCGCTTCACCCGGCGGCGCACCGTGGCCTCGGTTTTCCCGACCAGATCGGCAATGTCCTTGAACGACTTGCTAGAGTCTTCCTTCAAGAGGTTCAAGATCTGCTTGTCGAGGTCGTCGAGTGCGGTCTTGGCGGTCTGGGCCTTGTCCTGGGGGAACTCTTCGGTCGTAGCTATCAGCTCGCAAATGTGCAAGTTTTATTCGAGATATTAATGAATATCGAGTAGAGAGTATGATTATGACCTCATAAAAGTATCGATCACGATCAACACGTGATCGTGATCGATCATTACCGCCTTGGGCATAAAGCATATCTTGAAAGGGGGTATAATAATCATCACCTCACCTCGTTGATTGACCCATGGCACCCGGAGACAAGTCCCGCAAAGGCCCGCCTTCGAAAGACGACCCTCCCGCTAATGCACCAGTCGGGCTCGAGGACTTGCTCCAGAACATCGAGAAATCCAAGCCGCTGGACGAGCTGCTCACCGAAGTCATGAACCAGGAGCTGCAAATGCAGTTCCAGAAGAAGGAGGAGCGGAAACAAGCCATCATCCGAGAGCTGGTGAGCGCATCCAAGATATACGAGAAGATGCCGCTCGAACGCCTGGCGATCAAGCTTGGCGAGGACTCGAACGAGATCCTCGACCTGCTCGAGCACATCATCTTGAACAACGAGTTCACCGGCATCGTGATCTCAGGCAAGGAACTCATCTTCAACAAGGTTCAGCGACACGACGAGCTGAATCGGAAGCCGTTCCTGGTTGTCACGACCCCTCTCGCGAAACCTGTTCTCGCGCCCGCAGGGGCCACGGTCACGCTCGAGCCGCTCAAGCGCAAGAAAGTGGATCTACGGTTCAAGGTTCTCAAGGAGCAGCCGGTCGTGCAAGAACCCGTCGAGCGGGAGAACTTGGTAGCCAGCGCGGAGGTTGCCCCAGTGTCGGGCCAGCTGCAGCTCAAGCTCGCCCTTGTGAACAACTCGGCCAAGCCCCTGGAGAACGTGCTCGTGAAGTTCCTCGTGGAAGGTGAAGTCCACCTCGTCCGGATGAAACCCTCGTACGCGGGCACCGACTGGAACAGCGAGATAACGGTTCCCAGCATCCCGGCCGGATCGAGCCGGCGCGTGCTGTTATATTTCTCGCCAGGGTTGTGCCAGCCAATCGGGTTCGACATCCTCGTGCAGTACCAGGACGCGGCAGGCAAGTTCATCGATGAAAACTTGAGCGAGAAGGTCGACCTCGCGCCGCCCGTCTTCGTAAAGAGGCAGGCCATCACCAAGGAGCACTTCCACGACATCATCACCCACCACCTCAAGATGAAGGGTATCAAGAGTTACGGCATCCCCGCCGGGCTCGCGGCCACGGACGCATACCTCATCATCAAGGAAATCCTGATCACGAACGAGTTCGAGTTCGTCGGCGAAAAGTTTCTCGAGGACAAGGGCCAGTTCCTCGGGTGGTTTTATGCAGGCTTCAAAGCGGGCGAGAAGGAGGACGAGTTCATCGTGATCGGGCAGGTGCTCAACAACAAGATGGAATTTTTCGCCATGGCCGGTGACGGCATGCAACTGCTCAGCGGCTTGACATTCCTCGCGAAGACGTTGCGCGAGAGGCTGGTCGAGAGGGGCACGATAAAGGACGAGTCGGATCTCGTCGAGCTCGTTTGCCCGTCGTGCGGCGGTGTCCTGGACGCGTTCCCGGCCCCTGGCGAGCTGCACGCATGCAAGTTCTGCGGGGCGAAACTGCAATTCTGAACTGGAAGGAGACGGGCGCGTGGTTCCTCGTTTCTTGTCGGAAGCCTGGGCTGCATGCTTGAAAAAAGAAAATAGGAGGTCGTGCGTGTTATTGTTAAAACGAAAGGCCGACCATTCCCGCCGTGACGATGCAGAGCGCCGCGATGGTCCCGATCACGACGCACATGCCCACGATCGAGATGACCTTCGCGACCTTGTTGTACATGTTCTTGCCCTCGGTCCTCTCGGCGCTCAACGCGAGCCGCCATGTGGCGAACGCCACGGGCATGAAGACGATCGAGACGATAGCGCCGATGGCGAACTTGAACGCGAGCTTGGAATCGACGAGCCCGGCACGGTCGATGTCCCTCTCCTCGACCACGTTCACCCACTCGGCGCCGTGGAGCGACTCCGCCGGGTCGATCTGCCCCTTTTGCCACCACTTTTTCTCGGCCCGGGCGGTTCCACGCTTCCCGGGGATCAAGTTGTAGCCTATCGTGCCGATGCACCACTCGAGCGTGCCCGTGTACTTGACGCGCTCCCAGAGCAGCAGCATCACGATGTAGACGCCGAACACCGCGAGCATGGACAAGCCTGTAAAGCCCCAATCGCCGCGTTTATAAGCAACGCCAAAGAACAAGCTGCCCATAACGTACGAGACGAGCCACATGATGAACTGGTTGTTGTACACGGTGAAGGCGACGAGGCCGAACCGCCTGATCATCGTGGTTTTCCTCGCGAAGCCCGATGCCCAGCCTCGGAACTCGACTATGCGCACGACGAACACGATCATCATGAGGCCTACGCCGTTGAGGCTCAAGAACTGCCACAGCCACGCCAGCGGGAACGTCACGGGGTAGTGATTGGCGCTGATGTTGAGCGGGTAGTCCGGGTACCAGTCCCGATGGTAGGAGATGCGTTTATAAAGGTCGACGATGGCCATGAACCCGTCGCCCCCCAGGCTAACGGCCAGTTCATACATGGAAACGATCGTGAAGACCACGCCGACGATGCCGACGACGAACATTATCATCCCGAGGGCCATGGACTTCTTGAAGAACCCCCGCGGCACCGATTCCTTCGGCTGCGAGATCACGATGCCGATGATGCTGCCCATGAACGAGATTGCGAGGTACGGGAAGACAGGTTCCATCGGAGCTGCCAGGAGGTTGAGGAAGAAGCCAGCGACGAGGTCGCCGAAGGGTGAGATGCCCACGACTGGCGTGTACATGTCCCGCAGGGTGAGGGGATTCTGCGCGAACGGGTAGCCGGGGACGATTGCCGCGATGCCGTCCCAAACGAGCGGGGTAACCGCAACCACGATCACGGCCAAGACGATGTATGCAGTGATCAGGAATCGCGTGTTCTTCCAGCGTTCTTTCGCCGACAAGATGCCTTGCACGACGCCGTTGAGGATGAGACACCACGCGATGGTGTGGATCGTCTCGAAATGGTATCCGCGGGATGCGAACGTCGTCCAATCGAATGCCAGGCTGCCCGGGTGCCCGGGCCCGGGCAAGTTGCCCAGGAAACCCCCGACCGCCCCGTGGTACCCGATGAGGCTCTCGACCAGGTAGGCGAAGAAGAGGAGGACGAAGCCGCCGATGACCTGGCGGGTTATTAAGTCCTTCACGGGCTTGCCGGCCTGCAACTGGCGATACATGGATACCATGTTCCCGATCGCGGACACGGCGAGGAAAAAACCTGCAAGCCCGCCGAGGAACGGGAGGACGGCAAGCGCGAGCATGTTGATCAATCCTTGATTGCCAAAATCAGCAAATATAGCATCGATGTCGAGGTAGTCACTAACCATGTGGAGCACGAGCATCATTACGATGGCCATGCCCCGGAGAAAATCGATGCTTGCGAACCGGCGCTGCGAACGCGCCGCGATCGCGCCGTGCGGGACGTTTTCGTTAGAAACGAGGGTGGTTTGCGGTGATCTTTCAGACATTCTGATGGCCCCAGGTCGATTCTAGGCACGCTCGGAAGAGGTTGTACCGATCCTCTTTTCACGAGGATCCAGCCATATACTTGGTATAAACCACAAAAAAAACATTCGCAAGCCGAGTATAAGCAAGGCGTGCTTTCCACCCTGGCGAAGTAGATGCATCCACATAAACGATCTGGCGAGCATTCAAGAACTACGCGTGGTACTAGCAGAGTAATGGACCTGGTACAGTGACGGCATGAGGAGCAAGGACGACGCTATCCAGTTTTCCACGGAGGCGGGGAAGATCGCTGCCCTCTTGCGCGATGCGAAGCACGCGATCGCCCTTACGGGGGCCGGTATCTCGACGGACAGTGGTATCCCCGACTTCAGGTCGCCGAAGACGGGCTTGTGGAACCAGAAGGATGCCGAGCATCTCACGGAGCCCGGCGCGTTCGACAAGGCCATGGAATACTTCTGGAAGTTCGGGTACAGGATCGGCAAGAAGATCCTCAAGGCCAAACCGAACCCGGGCCACCAGATACTCGCCAGGTGGGAGGCGCTCGGGCTCGTCAAGGCCATCATCACGCAGAACGTCGACGAGCTGCACCAGCGGGCAGGCTCGAAGAACGTGATCGAGATCCACGGCACCGCCTTCGAGGGAAAGTGCTTGTTCTGCCACGGGTCATATTCGATGAAGCAGATGATGCGGCTGTACGAGGAATCAAAGAAGACCTATCCTTGCTGCATTGTCTGCAGCGCGCCCGTGCGGCCGCAAGTCGTCTTGTTCGGCGAGGAACTGCCGCGGGAGGCGATGGCCAGGGCGGGAGAGGAAATCAAGGAATGCGACGTGGCATTGCTGCTCGGCTCCTCGTCGGTCGTGTACCCCGCTAACTACTTGCCCGTGCTCGTCAAGGAGAACGGGGGCAAGGTCGTCATCGTGAACCAGATGGAAACCGAGCTAGACAAGATCGCGAGCGTCGTCGTGCACGGGTCAATATCACGCGTGTTAAAACAAGTCGATTTGCTTCTAAAGGAAAAACGTGGCTGATTTAATAGCTCGCGGCACCGATCGTCGTGCCTTGAAGCAATTCCGCAGCTTTCTTGAACGTCTTTCGCAAGATCTGGAAGAAATAACCCAACTTGTATCCTTTCTTCGAAGTAGAGAGCAGCATGAAGGGAACCGAGGGGCTGACCGTTATAATCGAGTATCCTTTCTGTCCACGAACCACGACCTCGCTCACCTCGCCGTATTCGAGAGTCATGGTCACCGTGGTGCCGAGCGAGACGAGCGCAGCCGGGCTCGCGGAATACAAGTCCGCGTCGATGCGCGGCCCTATCGAGCTGTCCGCGTGGGCGATGCGCAAGCCGGTCGTTGAGATGATCGCGCAGCCCTCGAGCTCCGTCTTCGATTCGAGCTCTTCGAGCATCTCAGACAGCTGGATCTGGATTTTCGGGTCTATTTCTACTTCTTGCTTTTGGCCGGCCATATCAATAATCCATTGAAACTAAAGGTAAAAAAGCTTGTTTCGACGAATGACAAGGGGCGTACCTCGGGCGAGCGCCTTCAACTCCCTCAGCCGGTCGAGTCCCCTAACTATAAGTGGTACACGTATAATTAACCCAAGGATTGAGGAGGAAGGAGAAAAAATATCAACAGCTCGCAGCGCGTGATATCTTGTCATTTTGATGACAAGATCCGCTGGCAAGGCGGCTGTTCATCGATCGGATCGACCGCCCGGGCGAGCATCTTGTTCCCCTCGGCCCATACGAACATCTTTCCATCATACGAATACTTTTCCTTGAACCACGCGCCCCAATATGGATATGGCCAAGCTTGATGCACTCGCCACGGCTTCGCGCGAGTATCGACGACGTGCTCGTTCCCGTCATGACTCGAGTACGTGACGAACCATCCACCGCATTCTTGCAAGATGACATCGAAGCCGAAGAACACGCCGGGCCTCTCGAGCAGTTCTGCCGGCGCTTCTTTCCCCATGTCTTCCAAAGCCCATACTAAAACGTGAGCAGTGGGCGGCCGCAAGTCGCAGATGAACCGGCGCTCGGTTCGCAGCCACTCGCCCGTGGACGCATCGAGCAGCCGGAAGTCCGCGCAGGTGATGGACTTGCCCTGCGGGTCGACCGCACGCGGGGCGATGCCCGGCTCGGAGATCCACGCGTGGCGGCGGTTGGGGACGTCCCACGCCCTCGCCCGCTCGGTTCCAACGATCAGAAACCGCTCGCCATCTGACGAGAACCGGCATTGAGCAGCAAGCAGCGACGTTCAACCCAGCCGCGAAAACCCGGCGACGAGGGGGAAAATGGAAAATGAAATAGCGGGCACGTGGCAGCTTTCAGACCATATCCAGCAGTTTTGCCTTCTTGGCCTCGTATTCCTCGTCCGTGATTGCACACATATCGAGCAGATCCTTCAGCTTCCGCAGCTGATCGAGCGGGTGCTATTAGAAGAAAAGGAGGAATTGACGTGTTTATTCGTCATCCTCGGCGGAGGTGACCGTGACCGAACCGCCGGCCGCGGAGATCTTCTCGATCGCCTTGGCGCTGGCCATTTCCACGGTGATGCTGTACTTGCCGTTGACGGTTCCCGTGCTCAGGAGCTTGTTGTACCCGAGCGCCCCGAGGTCTATCTCATACTGGCTGCCCTTCTTCGTGGCGGCTCCGGCCTTCTCGTACTCGGCCAGCCGCGTCTCGATGGTCTTGATGTCGATCGCGTTGACCTTCTTGACGACTTGCGGGGGGCGGTTGAAGCCATGCTTGCCGAGCCAGTCCGGCTCGTACCTGACGACCCACGTCCACATGTGCTTGCAAGCACCAGTCCAACCATGGCCCGCGTTGGAACCAGAGCCGCGATGTTGCGCCTGGCGACCCCAGCCGTTCGTGCGGGAACCCCTGTATTTTCCACGATTTTTCTTGTATTTTATCCCGGCCATTCAAATCATCCTCGCGAGGAGCTTGTTGATGTCGGTGCCGTGGTACCCCAGGACGCCGCCTTGTGCAAAGGTAATTTTTATTCCCTTGTTGAAGCCGCCACGTGCGGGGTGGAGCCTGAAGATGGGGACGACTTGCTTGTCAAGCTCGTGGTATTTCGCCTCTCCCTTCAAGAGCGCGTCTGCGAGCGCATCGTACGACGCGTATCCCGTCAAGTTTTTCACGCTCGCCTCGTCGAACGGGCGGCGCCCCGTGAGCCTTGCCTTCTTCTTGAGCAAGGCGACCAGGGTTTCCTTGTCGATGATGCCGTAGGCTATGTTATCCTTGCACTTGAAGAGCATTCCGTTCATCGCTGGGGACGCCCGCACGAGCGCGGCGTGGTGCTTGTGGTGCAGCCGCATGAGCCCCATTGCCATCTTGACGTCGACATTTTTCTTGACGTTGCCGCGGATGCGGATCGCCACGAGCAGCACATCGTTCAGCTCCTTCGCGTGGGCGGTTCCCGCCGGTCCCGTCGCGGCCACCACTGCCTGTTCTGCTTTCTTGGCCATTTTAATGTCGCCTGGTTAGTTTATTTGGGTATATCGGGGGAAGAGACTTTCATCGTCCTCTTCAAGGCTTCAAATGCTGCTTTTGTCATGTTCGAGGTCGAGCGCGTCTTGCCCGATGTCCTGGACCATACGTCCTTGATCCCCGCGAGTCGCAGCACGACTTTCGCCGTATCCCCGACCGCGAGCCCGATTCCTTTCGGCGCGGGGATTAACTCGATTTCGACAGAGCCGGCCTTGCCGAGCACGCGAAACGGGATCGTGTGGGGGTCGCCGCAGCCGCATTCCCAGCTGCCGCAGCCGCGCTTCACGGGGATGAGGCCAAGCTTGGCCAGATTGATAGCCTTGTGGATCGCGGGGCCGATCTCTTTGGCCTTGGCCTCGCCGAGGCCGATGTAGCCGTCGGCACCGACCACGACGGTAACCTTGAAGTTGCTGAGCTCGCCCGCGTCTGTCTGTTTCTGGACGAGCTTGACGTCGCAAACCTCTTCCTTGATACCTGGGACGAGCTTGTCGACTATCTCGACCTCTTTAATGGGCATGACGTTCGTAAAGACTTCGTCGATGCTGGTGATCCTTCCTTCATTCACCATTTTTCCCAGTTTCGTCCTAGGATCCCATTTTGGCGCTTTCGCCTTCATCGGCTCGCGGTCCCTGCCCTTGCGGCCTTTCCTGCCACTACCACCACCGCCGCCGCGGCGATCGCCCCGGCCACCGCCGGAACGCTCGGGCCTCCTTGATTCTTCT
>Ga0172366_10003043_pt1 | contig 13191 bp, 13 predicted proteins | sample LakKivSesite69cm_FD_114533 | JGI IMG/M metagenome (GOLD analysis project Ga0172366, IMG submission 114533) | Sediment microbial communities from Lake Kivu, Rwanda - Sediment site 69cm | ecosystem: Environmental > Aquatic > Freshwater > Lake > Sediment | place: Rwanda: Western Province, Lake... | reverse complement strand
GCCATCTTCATTTTTTTTTATCTCAATTCTTTTCATCTCCCGAACCGGGTCCTTTTCTTTACCCTCACCCGCGCCCTGAAAAGAGCTAAAATCATATTTCCCTATCAGGTATTGGGCGGACTTTTGCATTGGCTCTGCCTCCAAACCCTCTGGTATGTGCCAATAATAATTAGCCCCAAGCGCCCGACGATGATAATTATTATAAATCAAATACCGATAAATTTTACCCTTTGCCCAGAACCGAGCATTAAATTTTGCTTCTACCTCTTCTGCGCTCAGCACCGCAATATCCTTTGGCAGAATTGCGTTCAGCGCCTTTTGAAATACCCCCGGGGAATGTGCGCTTTCGGTGCGAAAATTTACCACCTGTCCCAAAGCATGCACCCCAGCATCAGTCCTACTCGCAGAAACCACCCGAATCGCGTCTCCGGTAAGCCGAGCCAAAGCCTCTTCAAAAACCCCCTGAACTGTTCTCACCCCTAATTGAGTCTGCCAACCGTGAAACCTGGTTCCATCATATTCTACCGTAAGCATAAGGTTTCGCTTCAACTTTGCCCTATAACCAATTGATTTTATTAAAATTCCATTCTTAATCCTAAGCTGTATCCTGTGCCGGAGAAATCAAAACCATTTTCAGTGTTCATCTCTGCGTAGCGCACCGTGAATTCTAAAAACACATTCTCAATTCCCCACTCTTTTTCTAAGAAAAATCTACCGGAAGGGTCTATCCGGTCCAAAAGAAGGCCTATTCCAGCAAAAGCGTGCCAGCCTGCTTTATCCCCTTCCACATCATCCGCAAACTCATTATCCTCTTTGAAGAACCACCAGTCCCCACCCACTCCCACACTGGGAACCAATAACTGCTCCTCCTTAAAATCAAACCGATAACCAAGCTCTAACTGAACCGGAATTATGGTCATTCTCACGGTTTCTCCGCTGGGCGTTCCGCCGGTTCCAATCCCGACCCCCTTGTTCCACGAATACCCCAAGCCCAGAGCGACCTCCAGATTTTTTAGAGGAAAAGCGCCAAACCTGATTCCAATCGGGTCAATATATTCCCGCCCAAACACCGCATCAAAAATTTCTTTTTCACTAAGATAAAATTGCTGATAGCCCAGCTCAAAAGAAAAATTGGACTTCGGCTCTGGCTTAATGGTCTTTTCTGGCTTTGCTTTTTCCTCTTTAGGCTCTTTAGCCCATCCGCTCAAGCTCAATCCCAAAATCATCACTGAACAAAAAAGCCATCCTCTAATTCTCATCTTCTTCTCCTTAATCGGATTTTTATTATCAAAAGAACAATTGCCGGGCAGACCCAGATTACAAATTCTGACGCTTTTAACTCTCTTTTGGTTCCCGCAATGCTTCCCAAACAATTGAATCCGCCTTTTTCTCCTGCCATTTCTGAAGGGGTTTGCACCTCCTGGGGAATGGTATTTTTCCGCTCACTGATTGCATACTTGCCTCCCTTATCCTCGGTCCGAATCTGGGCATAATAAGTCGTGCCATTGACTAAATTATATACCACAATTTTATATTCCTTATTGGGCTGAGGATAAGAAATGGTAATCGGCGAATTCGGCTCTCCATCTCCACCGGTATCATCTAATAGCTCTGGCTGGTCCAAAGGCGCGCTATCATTGGTGCCATAATAAACAATATATTCAGCCAGGTCTGCCACATTCGGGCTTTTAAATTCAATAATAATTTTTTCATCTCCGAATTTTAAGGAGAAATTCTGAGGAGGGGGAGCTAAGTCAATCTCTGCCTGAATCGCATTCCTGCCCTGGTGAAGTGGTGAGCTGGTGGAATCCCGGACAAAGACCCCTAAATTATGTTTGCCATCATTCAGCGCAAGCGCAGATAGGATAATCTCCACAGTATTAGCAGAGCCTAAAGAGCCATAGGAAAGGGTCTTTTCACAATCATTGTGCTTGATGGCAAAATCCGGGCAATCCGCCAGATAATAATATCTCCCTTTATCATAGTTGAACCTTATCCTGAAGGTATCGCTCTCAATCACTCCCCCGGGCTCAGTGATGATGGTGGCTCCGCTTAAAAGGTTCAAATTATAAACCCTTGGATTAGCGGTGATTACTGACACGGTTTTTGAGTCCTCTACCGCAAGATAAAGATAGCCATCTGCGCTGGAGGATTCCGCCAGCCAGAAGCTGGTATCAGAAAAACTGCCCACTAATCTATCTCCACTCGCAGGCAGGGTGTTGCCATCTAAGGATAGAGCCCGGAAATCGCCCTCCTCTCTAAAAAATACCAAAACCTCCTCTTCCCCGTAAAATTTCTTCACCCAGAGCTGTTTCGCAGGATGGCTAAGGTTAAAATCGTTTATCAAATCAAAATCCAACATCTTACTTGGTGAAGGCTGTTTATAAACCTTATAAGCTTTTAACTTCGGGGCCAGAGTGGTGGTATCTGAGCTTATAAGCTTTTCTCCGTATTCATCTATCCCTAAAGCCAAGATAGAAGGAAAAGATGTAGGGTCTAACACAGTTGGAGTATATGCCAATGAACATTGATAAGCGCTTAGCTGAGCTCCAAAAACTCCACTATAATATCTGGCGAAAACATATTCCTTACTCGCAGTAAGTTTGATAGAACTAACAATTAAAGTGTCCATATATTCATCTCGGTTTTTTAATACCCCATCCTGAAAATATAACCGATAAAGATGATATCTGCTCCCGGTGTCTGCTGGGACAAACAGACATTCTGCGGTGGAGCTTTCAATTACCCAAGCTTGGCCAGAAATGGAATAGGGCAGGGTAGTGGTCCCTTCCAAAGTCAATCCTGAAACTGATTCCCCGAATTCCAGACTATCTAAATCAGCTAAATTTAGCCAGCCGATTTTCCTTTTAGAGCCTCCAGCAAGATAAAGCGTCTTGCTTTGACCCACTGCTATCCATTCTACAGTATCTCCCAATCCCAAGCTCTTAATATCAAAAGCGCTTATATTTCTCCAGTTCCAGGTGTCAAAAAATTTTAATTTCTGATTGGCTTTATCCAGACTGATTAAAAATCTATCCTGATTGACCGCTAAATGATTTACTTTAGCTCCTAAATTGACCTGAATTGAGGAGCGGAAATCACTTGCGCCCGCATAAAGAAGAATGCTTGCAAAAAATCCCAATCCTGAGAAAAGGAAAAGCATTGATTTTTTTATCATTATTTTATTTATTATACCAAAGCTTTAGGGATTGACAATTTTGCAAGGAGTCAGCTTTGGGCAAAAAGATAAACAAAATCGGTTTTAATTTTTATGGGAAAGCTCCAAGACCTTCTGGTAGATAATTTTTTTGGGAATCTTGAATTTCTGGGATAGAGCCTTTGCAATCTCTTTAGTTTTTTTCCCGGTCTTTAATAATTTTTGAATTTCTTTATCAAGCCCAGCGGAATTGATATTCGGAAAAATTTCCTTTTCCAGAGGCTTAAGGATAATGGTAATCTCGCCTAACACTTTTTTATCTTTTAGCTCAGCTTTAAGCTGGCTCAAGGTAAAAAGTTTTATTTCTTCAAACATTTTGGTTAATTCTCTTGCCAAGCATAATTCTCTATCTCCGAAGACTTCTAAAAGGTCATTGATGGTTTTGTTTAGCCGATGAGGCGCTTCAAAAATAACTATCGCATCTTCAAAATTTTTATATTTCTCTAAAATTTTTTTCCGCTGATTGGCTTTATTGGGCAGAAATCCGAAAAAAAGAAACCGGTCCGCGCTAAAGCCAGACGCGGAAAGGCTTGCGGTAATTGCGCTTGGACCCGGAATTGGCACGAGCTTAAAGCCCTGATGATGACAGGCTAAAACTAACTTTGCGCCTGGGTCTGAGATGCTCGGGGTGCCGGAGTCTGTGGTCAGGGCAAGGATTTTTCCCTGCTTAAGCCAATCAATGGCTTTCGGGATTTTTTGCTCCTGATTATGCTCATAAAAGCTCTCTAAAGAAGGGACTGGCTTTTTAATCCCCAGATGATTTAATAATGCCCGGGTCCTTCTGGTGTCCTCACAAAAAATCGCGTCTGCAACCTCCAATGCCTTTTTGGCTCTTGGGCTTAAGTCTTCAAGATTGCCAATTGGCGTCGCAATTATGTATAAAATTCCGGGCATTTAGAGCTTTTCCAGAACCAGCTTGATAATTAAAATCAAGCTGAAAACAGAATAGATGATTCTAATAATTCTTCTTAATCCGGAGATATTTTCAAAAAGTTTCAGCTTGGCAGAATAAAGAATTACTATCCCCCAGGATAAGCTCAAAAAGATAGCTGGAAAAATCAGCCAGGAGGGCACTAATTCCTGCCAAGCCAGGACTAAAAGATAAATGCTGGAAAAAATGAATAGCCAGAGTGAGAGTCTATAAACCGGTCTTTTGCCAAAACAAATCGCAGAGGTCTTGAGCCGGATGTTGAGCTCCTGGTCAAAATGCTCAATTTGATTAGCAAAATTCCCTGCGGTCAGCACTGCTCCAAAAAAGATGGAGAGATGGATAGCGGAATCAGAGATTGGCTGGAACAGAACCCAGCCAGAGAGAAAATAAAATGCTCCACCCAGGAAATGAGCCAGTTCTGGACCAAAAATATAGCGTTTGAGAGTAAATTTAGGATTAGAATAAAGATAGCTGATTATCAGGACCATCATCAGGAGAATTCCGGAGATAAAGGATAAATAATGGACCCCAAGAACGCTCAGCAAAGCCAGTCCAATGCAAAGCCCAAGCACGATTCTCTCGCTAATCAGGTTTGGATACTTAAGCGCCTGTCTTTGCCGGGCAGATGGCTCCTCCGCATTTAAAATCGCATCTCCCCAGTCATTGTAAAGAAACACATAAATCAAAAACAAAAAATTGAAAATTGCAAAAAGAGCGAGCTTGGAGAAATTTGAAGAAGTAATTTCTTCCAGAGAAAAAAGCGCGCCCAGCAGAGGAAAGCCCAAAAACAATGCCACATTATAAAATCTTATTCCCCAGAATAAAAAACTGAGCGGAGTTTTAACCATAGTTTCAGCCATCAGTTCCCATAAATCTGTTCTTTAGTATAAATCTGACCCTGGATTATAAATTTTTCCAGATTATTTTTGTCCAGGATGATGGGTTTGATTAAAATTGAGGGCACCTCTTTGAACTCATTATTGACAGTGTTATTTATCAGATAATTGACCTTTTCCTTTTTTGCGACCTTAAGCGAAAGCTCTATCGCGGTCAGAGCCAATTCTGGAATCGGCTTATAAACAGTCATAGCCTGGGAGCCATTAGCGACTCGCCTTAAAGAGTTCAAATCCGCCCCTTGACCAATGACCAGTGGGTTTTCTCCAATTTCTTTTTCTGCCAAAAATTCAATCATTGCCTCGGTTAGAATATCATTTCCCGTGAGCGCCACCTTTATCTGATTATCTACTTTCTTTAAAGCCCTTTCCAGCTCCGGCTTTGGGTTCTGGAGATTTTTCTCGGAAAAACTCTGCTCCAAAACAATTTTTATTGTCCCGGCGCTGACCAAAGGATTAAGAGCCTTTTTCCAGCCAGTCCGAATCATCTGCGCATCATAATCGCTCCTGGCTCCTGGGATTAGAAGATAATTTCCAGAGGGCGCTCTCTGGAGCGCGGATTCTGCTTGCAACTCGCCTATTTTTTGGTAATCAAATCCAACATAATAATCCAAATCACAAACCTTGATAATTCGCTCAAAAGCAATCACAATCACGCCTTTTTTATGAGCGTTTTCCACGATTCTTCTGGCTTGATTGGGATGACAGGGATTGATTAAAAGCACCTTTATCCCCTGATTTATCAATTCTTCTGCTTGAGCCATTTGAAGCTCCTGGCTGGCTAAAGCATCTTTTATCACCAGCCGAGCAGAAAATTTTTCCGCAGTTTTTAAAAACCGGTCCCGCTCTTTTTTCCCTGGCTCATCCAGCTCTGCAAATAGAACCCCAAGCGTCACTTGATTTGAATCTAAGTTTTGAGAATGGGCGAGCTTTAAAAATCCTGTGAAAGACAAAATGCTGAAAGCCAAAAAGACGCTCAGCATTTTTCCCCGGATATAGATTTTGGCTTTGAACATTTAGCTTATGTTATCTCCAAATCCAGATAAATCCAACCAGATTAGGCCGATAAGCGGTCCCGCGAATACGCGGGATCAGTGATTAGTTCTTAAAGAAGCTTCTCAGCACCTTGGACCGAGCAGGATGCCGTAGCTTTCTTAAGCCCTTTTGCTCAATCTGGCGAACCCGCTCCCTTGAGACCCCAAACATATTGCCTATCTCTTCCAGGGTTTTTATCTCCTCTCCGCCTAAGCCATATCTCAGGCGAAGCACCTGTTCCTCACGAGGAGAAAGCAATTTCAGGGCGTCTTCTAACTGGTCAACCAGGTCCTGCCGAGCGGTATGCTCATCTGCTCTGGGAGAATTTTTATCCTCAATCATATCCCCTAAACACACCTCTTCCAAATCACCAATCTGTCCCTCTAAAGAAATCGGCTCCTTGCTGATTCTTAACAGATTGAGAATCTCCTCTGCCTCCATATCCAGTCTCTCGGCCAGCTCGTCCAGATTAGGCTCTTTTTCTAATTGCTGGGCGAGCAATCGGGTCGCTTTACTTAACCGACGGACCTTTTCAGTAAGATAAACCGGCACCTTAATCAGTCTGCTTTTTTCCGCTAAGGAGCGAATGATGGCTTGATGAATCCACCAGGTCGCATAGCTGGAGAATTTAAATCCCTTGCTCCAGTCAAATTTTTCTACCGCGCGAATCAATCCTAAATTGCCATCCTGAATTAAGTCCGCAATGCTAACCGAATAGTTCTGCGCCTGATTCCGATACCGATTGGCAATTTTCACCACCAGCCGTAAATTAGCCTCTACAAACTCATTTCGTCTCTTTTCCAGCTTCCGCTGGGTCTGAGAGATTTCCCGATAAGCGCGGAACATCCGCTTTTTGGTCAGTCCGGTCTCTTTGCGGATAATCCATTCGCTTTTCTTTCTGCTCTTGAGCGCCTCTGACCAGCAGTCCATCTTCTCAATGGACTCTTTAACCGCGTGTTCTGAATATTCTGGATAGTCCTTTTTCCTAAAAAAGGGCAATGCCGAGACCTTTTCCCAGACCCGGTCCTTAAGCTCCTGAATTTCTTTTGCCTTGGCAACCTCCTGGGCTGGGGTGAACAAGGAGTACTCATCCATCGCATTAAGATAAAGGGAAAGAAGGTCAAAAGCGCGTTTTTCTTCAAACCGACGCTCTTGGACCTCGTGTTCCTCTTGTTCCGGTTCCTTAACCTCTTCCAATTCCCCTTCTAATTGCTTCTCCTCTGCCTCCACCAGCGCGCCAAACTCCTCTGGCGCCTCAGCCACAAATTCCTCTTTCTGCTTATTTAATCCTCTGGTCATATTTTCCCCCATTGGTCTTGAATTTAGACGCAAAATTAGCCTTTTCGGTTTCAAACTTTATGGTTTTATAAAGGCTTTTAGATACCCATAAACACCATTGATAAGGTAAAATTATCTAATAAAAACAATAATTTAAAGCAACACCCCCTCTTTTTTAGTTGAAAAATATCTGATTTGGGCTTTATTCTATTATTTTATAGACCGTATCTCCTTCTCGGGCTTTATCTTGAACCTTGATTCCCACCTCTTCCCCGGCTTTTGCCTCTGGAACAGATTGATGTTCAATCTGGATGGACTCCACCACCTGTTCAAAATTAGTATGGGTGCCTTCAATGGAGATTTTATCTCCCACCCGGAGAGGATTAGAAAGTCTAATCGCAGCCACGTTGATTTTTCCAAAATAATGGGTCACCCTGCCAATTTCTTGCTTTTCCATTTTTTTCCTCCTTGTTCTGCGTTTAGCTTTAGCCCCATTTTCCTATAAAACAAATTTTATTGCAAGCAAAATTTTTGCATTTTTAAAATAATCTGATTTAATATCTATTAAGGGCAGGGTTTTAAGATGGTTCAGATGAATTTAGAATTAAGGGAGGTCACAGTAAAAATCGTCTATTATGGTCCTGCGCTTTCTGGAAAGACCACCAATCTTCAAGCCCTGCATCGCTTATTTGATAGTCATCATCGGGGAAAGATGATGAGTCTGGAGACCCAGTTGGATAGAACCCTTTTCTTTGATTTGCTTCCGCTCCAGTATCAAACCCCCTCCGGGCTTAAGGTCAAGGTCAAGCTATTCACGGTGCCGGGTCAGGTGATTCATAATGAGACCAGAAGAGCGGTGCTGGCAGGAGCAGACGCGGTAATTTTTGTGGCGGATAGTCAGCGCTCCCAGGCTTTGAGCAACTCCCTTAGCTTCAAAAACCTGAAAGAGAATCTGAAAAGCAATAACCTTGACTTTGAGTCCATTCCGATTGTGATTCAGTTCAATAAGCGGGATTTAGAGGATATTAAGCCAGTGGAGGAAATCAAAAGGGACTGGGGAGCCACTCGCTTTCCCTGTTTTTTAAGCGTTGCTCCTCAAGAAAAAGGGGTGTATGAAACCTTTGAAGCAGTGGTGAAAATGGCTTTTGTCCTAATCAATCAGAAATATGATTTTAACCGGAAATTCGGGTTCAATCTCCATGATTTTCTCAAAGCCATCAAGAGCGAAAAAATTAACCAGATGATTGATTTTAAAAAATATTTAGCAACCACTGGCTCATCAATGGAGATTATCAAATGAACGAGCTGGAGCTGGATAGAAGATTCAGTCTCAATGAGCTATTGGACCTGGGTAGCTCCGGGGAGGTTATCCGGGCGCTGGCTGAGATAGTCCGCACGAATTTGAGAGTATTTGATGGACAGGGACAAGAGGTGTTTTTTGCCGGGGAGGTCATCAACCTATGTGAACTAATTAAAGCGACTGAAGCTGGCGACCGACTCTGTCAGGGGGTAAGGGAGAAATTGCTCGCTCAACAACTAACCGAGAGCAGTGCGGTGCAGATTCAATCCGCATGCGGATTAAAATATACCGTGTTCCCGATTCGGTATCAGTTTGAGAGTTTAGGACGGGTGGTGCTTGGTCCCTATCAGGACCAGGGGATAGATAATGCCAAGCTGGAACAATTAGCGACTAAATTCCGCATTGACCCCCAAAAATTTATTCAGAATTATCACCAGCTTCCGGAATTTTCTCCAGAATATCTTAAAAAGCTGGCAAGATTTATTTCCAAATTTTTTGACGCGTTTGTTTTTATCAATGCCAAGAGGCTGGTGACCACCGTGATGCATTTGGAGCAGATTATGCAGTCCCGGGACCGGATTTTTAAAGAAATGGAAAAAGAAGCCAAAGGCACTCCAGAGGATAAAAAAGAAATTGAGAAGTTAAAAAATATGTTTTGAGCCAGTATTTCATAAAAATTTTTTGCCACTTAAGTTCTTGAGCTTCAGAGTGAAAATTCTATCCATCGGAAAGAAAAAAATGAGAGAAAAGATAAAAGAGAAGGTCAAAGCCGGAGAAAGATTAAATGAACAGGAGGCGCTTTTCCTTTTTGAGCAAAATGACCTGCTCTGGCTCGGTTCATTAGCCAATCTGGTCAAGGAGAGGATTAGCGGGAATCAGGTTTTTTTCAACCTCAATCGGCATATCAATCCCACCAATTATTGTAAAAATCGCTGTCGGTTCTGCGCCTTTAGCGCCAGCTTCGGAGATAAGCACGGCTACCAGCTGAGCCTTGACCAGATTTCTGAGATTGCAGAGCAAACCGGAGATATTTATGAGTTCCATATTGTTGGCGGGCTTCATCCGGAATGGGATTTTAATTACTATTTACAGATTCTTAAACTGCTCAAGCAAAAAAAACCCACCGCCCTGCTTCAGGCTTATACCGCAGTGGAGATTGACCACTTTTCCAAAATCAGCGGTCTCAGTCTGAAACAGACCATTGCGGAATTAAGCTCAGCCGGGCTAAACGCAGTGCCGGGTGGAGGAGCAGAAATTTTTGCAAAAGAAGTAAGAGAAAAAATTTGTCCGGAAAAAATATCCGCAGAGCAATGGCTTTCTGTGCACCGCGCCTTGCATCAGGCAGGCATTCAAAGCAATGCCACTATGCTTTATGGACATATTGAAAAATATGAGCACCGAGTTGACCATTTAAAAAGGCTCCGAGAGCTTCAGGAACAAACCAAAGGCTTTGCGTCATTTATTCCGCTTGCCTTTCATCCCAAGAATACTCGTCTGGAGCATCCTTATTACACCACTGGGCTGGATGATTTAAAGACCATTGCGGTTGCGAGAACCTATTTGGACAATTTTCCTCATATCAAGGCTTTCTGGATTATGTTAGGAGTGAAATTAGCCCAGGTCTCGCTCTGGTTCGGCGCAGATGATTTTGATGGCACGGTAGAGGAGGAGAAGATTACTCATATGGCAGGAGCGCTCACTCCTTCGGGACTTTCCAGAGCAGAGCTGGTTGCTCTGATTCGCTCTGCAGGAAGAGAGCCAGTGGAGCGAGATACCTTGTATCAGGTGAAAAGGATATGGTGAGCAGACTAACCAGAGAAGACGCGCTTGAGCTATTTCAAAAAGCTAATTTACTGGAGCTTGGGGAGCGAGCCAATGCCCGGAGATGGGAGCTAAATCCCAAGCCAGTGGTGAGCTTTGTGATAGATAGGAATATCAATTATACCAATATCTGCTCTTCTGGTTGCGCTTTTTGCGCATTCTCCAGACCGCCGGGTCATCCTGAAGGTTATGTCCTGAGCTATGAGCAGATTTTTCAAAAAATTGAAGAATTGATTCAACAGCAAGGAACCCAGATTCTTATCCAAGGTGGGCTTAATCCAGACCTTGGCTTATCCTGGTTTGAGGAGCTTTTTAGAGAGATAAAAAAGAATTATCCAATTCATATCCACGGTCTATCTCCGCCAGAAATATATTTTTTAGCAAAAAAACAAGGCTTGAGCATAAAAGAGGTTTTAGTTCGGCTGAAATCCGCAGGGCTGGACACCATCCCAGGAGGAGGGGCAGAGATTCTTTCTGAGCGAGTCCGCGCTGAACTCTGCCCTAAAAAAGTGAGCGCAAAAGGATGGCTGGAGGTGATGAGAGACGCGCATCAGCTCGGTATCCGCTCAAGCGCAACTATGATGTTCGGCTGTATTGAGACCGATGAGGAGATTATTGAGCATCTCTTAAAAATCCGAGAGCTTCAAGACCAGACCAAGGGATTTATTGCCTTTATCCCCTGGAGCTTTCAACCGAAAAATACCAGATTAAGTGATGTTTCTTCTGCAGATGGGGTGCGGTATTTAAGAGCGCTCGCGATTTCCAGATTAGTCCTGGACAATGTCCAAAATATCCAGGCAAGCTGGGTCACCCAAGGCGCAAAAATCGCTCAGCTCGCGCTCTTTTTTGGCGCCAATGATTTTGGCTCAACTATGTTAGAGGAGAATGTGGTCCGCTCTGCTGGCGCAGAATTTAGAATGAGCAAAGAGGAAATAGTTCGCCAGATAAAATCCACAGGGCTTAAACCAGTTCAACGGGATGCGCTTTATAATTGGATTCAGGAATTTTGAATTTAACCCGGTCCCCGGTAGAATTTTTTCAAGCGAATATCTGCGACCACCCTCGCCAAACCCGGAAACCATCTATTAGCGCGCTCTATGATTCTGGTCAATAGCCCCGGGATTATCATATAGCTACCTTTTTCAATTCCTCTCATCACCGCCTCCGCAACCTGCTCAGTGGATAGAACCGGTAGAGTGTGAACCATTTTTTTGTTCTCAAGAGTGCGATAGGTGTTTAGCTCCTCCACCATCGGCGACTCAAACTCCGGCGGACAAACTAAATGAAATTTTATCCCCTGCGGTTTAAGCTCCTGGCTTAAGGTCTCGGTCAAGCCATTAAGCGCAAACTTGGCTGAGCAATATGCAGAATAGCCAAACCCGCCCATTAACCCTGCCATTGACGAGATATTAACAATAGTTCCTCCTCCCTTTTTCTGGAAATAAGGCAGAACCGCTTTAATGCAATGCAAGGCGCCAAAAAAATCTATGTCCATAACCTCTTGAAAAATTTCTAAAGGCACTTTTTCAAAATATCCTTCCCTTAATATGCCTGCAGAGTTTATCAAAATATCTGGCAGTCCCAGGGTTTCCACAATTTTCTGGAAAGTTTTTTGCACGCTTTCAAAATTTGAGACATCAGAGGAAAAAGCCTCTATTTTTTGTCCTGCTTGAGATTTTTTCAAAAGCTCATTCTTGACCAGAGAGAGCTTTTTCTCATCCCTCGCTAAAAGCGCCAAATTCGCTCCTTTTTCTATAAATCTACTGGCTAAAGCCTTTCCCAATCCGCTTGACCCACCAGTAATAATCACCAGTTTTCCTTCAAATTTTTTACTAATCATTATCCGCTCCTTATCTTTAAAAAATCTATCCAAAAAATTCTATCCCAAAGCCCTCCCAGGCGCAAAATACTGTCCGGCCTAAGCATTGGTGAAAATTGACAGATTCTCAAGCAGAGGTATAATTTTTAAAGATGCCAGAGAAAAATAAAAAGAAGAGGGTTTTAGATGTCCATAATAGTAAGGATTTGGCAGGTGAGGAAAGGGAGCCTTCAGGATGAAGGAAGCGAGGGTAAGAAGGAAAAGGCTCAGGCTTATGGGTTATGATTATTCGTTGCCCTTTGCTTATTTTGTCACGGTTTGCGTCCATAATAAGGAGTGTTTGTTTGGAGAGATAGTTGAGAGAGGAATGATTTTGAATGATGCGGGTAAGATGATTTCAGAATACTGGGGGTTTTTGCCCGGTCGGTTTCCGGGCGTGGCATTAGATGTATTTATGGTTATGCCCAATCATTTTCATGGAATAATCATAATTACGGGTTCAGACCTGCCCCATAAAATTGTAGGGGCAGACCATTTCAAAAACATCGTAGGGGCAGACCAGCGTGTCTGCCCAAAACCGGGGGCAGACCACCGCCAAAACATTGTAGGGGCAGACCACCGCCAAAACATTGTAGGGGCAGACCAGCGTGTCTGCCCAAAAACGGACGAACACATTGGTTCGCCCCTACCAAATTCGGGGGCGCGGATTGATAATAAAACGGACGAACACATTGGTTCGCCCCTACCGAGGATTATTCAATGGTTTAAAACCATGACCACCAATCAATATATTCGCGGTGTAAAAGAAAAGAATTGGACTCCTTTTTCGGGCAAATTGTGGCAGAGAAATTATTATGAGCATATAGTTCGGAATGAAGAATCTTTAAATCGGATTAG
>Ga0172366_10003042_pt1 | contig 13194 bp, 14 predicted proteins | sample LakKivSesite69cm_FD_114533 | JGI IMG/M metagenome (GOLD analysis project Ga0172366, IMG submission 114533) | Sediment microbial communities from Lake Kivu, Rwanda - Sediment site 69cm | ecosystem: Environmental > Aquatic > Freshwater > Lake > Sediment | place: Rwanda: Western Province, Lake... | reverse complement strand
GGGAAGCGGTCGAAGCGAGATGCCGTCGTTCTGCGCGGGAACCGCGCGGCGCGTGACGGTCCGTGAGGGCGACCGCTTCCCTTCCTTTGATGCTTATACAGAGGCCATCATCGCCTACGAATCGAAGCACGAAACGGTTCTGGTCGGCGATGATGGGGCTTCGCGCGGACCTGCGCATATTCAGTTGGCGTATTGGGTTGATTCCGGCAGGCGGGCCGAGGGCTGGTTCAACGGCGTGATGGACCGCGAGGAGACGAAGCGGTGCATATACGATTACGCCCAGCGGTATGAACCCGTGGCGCTGGCAAGAGGCGATTGGCCTTCGCTCGCGCGGTTGCACAACGGCGGTCCGCGCTGGCGGGAGAAGCCGCAGACGGCGGATTACTGGCGGCGGGTGAAGGCGAGGATGCAGAGAGGAGGTTTGCCATGAAATCCGAAGAAGCCGCAGCGGCGGCCTCGATTTCGGTGTGGAGCGAGAGGCCGGAGGAGTTGCGAGAGCGCCTGATGGGGGCGGTATGCCGACTCATGGCGACCCGATGCGCGCAGAACCTGCCTCGCCCGAAGGAAATCTGGCTGGACGGCGACCAGTGGGAGGCGGTTTGTGATTATTATGAGAAACAGGGCCTTTCGGCAACCTCGATGAGTTGTGTCGTTCAAGGCGTCTGGCTGAGGCCCAAAGGGGACAAGATAGCCGCAAAACAGCCGGAGCCTTTCGTGGCGCGGGACCTTTGAGGCGAGGAGGCGGCAGGATGCTTCCGACAACAGGCGTAGACCGCGTGATCGTCGTCAGCGCGGGACCGAGCATCAAAGCGGTAAATTTCGGCGTAGTCCTGCGCGACCGCTACACCGCGAGAACTCAGTTGGTCGGGGTCAACCATCTCGTGGAAAAAGATTATTTCGATTATTGGGTCTGCTGCGACCATGAGGTTTTTGAGACGGCCGCTCCGAAGGGTCGGCCCATCCTGTTCGGGCACAACGACTGGCATCAGCGGATCACCGCAGGGTCGCACCTGGACGCCTGGTACGCCTGGCCGAAAATCCACCAGAACGATGTGCACCGGCTCATGCCGCCGCCGACGGGCGACGTGCCGACCTACGCGGAATCCTCTCCACCCTGCGCCCAGTGGAACGCCTTCAGCGGGGTGGCGGCCCTGGGCTTGGCCTGGATCCTCAGGCCCAGGGAAATCGACCTCTTCGGCTTTGACCTGGAGGGAGAGGGCGGGGCGGCGGACGAGGGGCACGACCTGGAGCGCAACCGAACGCCGGAGCGGTGGGCTATGGAAAGGCGGATTTTTGAGTGGTGGATGCGGGCCTTCGGAGAGGCCGGGATCGTGACCCATCGGCACAAGGCCGGAGGCGCGATCGTCTCGGAAGGATGAGGAGAGCGCCCGTTATGAAGGCGGCGGCGAAACCGTTCCGGTTCAAGTATCCCTCGCGGAGGCTGCGGTGCGGCTTTTACGTCCAGCCCGTCCACTGGTCGGACAACCCGGCCCACGACGAGGCGTGGGCAGACCAAATGGCGGCGCGGTACGGCGGGCGAGACTCGCCCGGCTGGCTCCGCGAACACGAGATGCAGCCGGTATCGCCGGGGACGCGCGTCTGGCCGATGATCGCCCGCGAGGTTCATGTTCTTCGGCGGGACTGGGCGGAGATCGTCGGGCCGAAGTGGGCGAGATTCCGGGTGATCGACCACGGCATCCGGCATCCGACCTGTTGCGGTTGGGTGGCGGTGAATTCGGCGGGCGACCAGTACTGGTATCGCCAGTACTACGCGACGGACAGGACAATTGCGGAAAACGCCCTGGCGATCCTTTCCAAGACGAAGCCCGAGGAACAGATAGCGGGAGACGTGGCGGACCCGGCCGTTTTCGCCCGCAATCCGGAGACGGGCCGGACCTTCGCGGCGGCTTACCACGACGCAGGGCTGGCGGTGACGCCGGCGGACAGAAGCCCGGCGGGCTACGATGCCGTGGCTACGGGTTTCGTCTCGGCCTTGGCGCGATACAGCCTTTTTCACCGCAGGGCGCACCCGAAGATGGCCGCCCTGGAGCCGGGGACGCTGGAAACGCTCGCGGCGAAGCCGGCCATCTGGTTCCACCCCGATACGGCGGAAAGTCTCCAGTCGCTCTACGAGGAGTGCGCGGCCCTGCGGTACGAGGAGGTCCGGGGAGACCCCTTCCGCCACGCGGCGCCGGAAAAACCGATGGACGTGCACGACGAGGGGGCGGACGTGGTGCGCTACGGCCGGCAGACGGCGGCGGTGGCCTTCTACGAGCATCGTTCCATCGTCCCCAAGGATATATTTGACCGCCTGATCCGGGCGGAAGAGGAGGAGCGCAAAAATGCCCGCAGGTGAACCGAGAAGCATCGAAGAGGCGGAGGCGGCCAGGACGGACCGGTCCGCTCGGGCGCGAAAACTCCAGGAGTTCTACCTTTCGCTCATCGACACGGGCGAGGAGTACCCGCTGGAGGAATGGGGGCGGGCGCGGAAGGACTACGCCGGCACGCCGGAGGAGGCGGACCGGCGGTGGGTCAACCTGTTTCGCGGCCAGGTCGATACGATGCGATCCTACCTCGACCAGGGATGGAGCGCGATGCGGTTCCTGCCGGCAGAGGGGCGCGAGGAAGACCCTTCGGTCCAGGCCCAAGCGGCGTGCGATACGGCCCTGGCGGCGTATCTCCGGCGGGAACTTGGGCTGGAAAACGAGGCCAAGCGGGCCCTCTGGTCCGCGTGCGTGGTGAACGCGGGGTGCGTCGTGCGAAAGTGGGACCTGGCGCGGATGCTGCCGACCGTCCAGGCCATCCGGCCCGAACAGGTCCGATGGGATCCCCGGTGCCAGGGCGACCTCCGGCGCGCCGGGTGGGTGGCCTATTACGAATACGTCAGCCCGGAGACGCTGCATAGGGAGACGGGAATCCCGGTCCTGACGCTGAGGGACGCGGCCCGCAAGACGAAGACGGTGCGCGAGGAAAAGGCGGAAGGGGAAACGGAAATCGTCCAAAGGAGCCAGCGAAAATTGGAGGCCGAAGGGAAGTGCCGGGGAGCTCTGGACCGGTGCCGCGTCTGGTCGTTCTTCGGGCGGAACGAGTATGCCCTCTACGACGAGCCGCCGGAAGACCGTCCTGGCACGTCGAGCCAGGCGGAACAGGCCATCCTCCGCGAAGACCCTGAGGCCGAGGAATCGGACAAGGGGGCGCCGAGGTTGGAGCGGTTCCTCGACGCCCAGGGACTGCGGGAGCCGAGGCGATATCTGAGAATCGTCGAGGGGCTGGACGACTTCGGGCCGGTTGCGGACGAGGACGATTGGCCAACGGAGCTTGCCCTCGACACCGACGAGTGGCCGGTCCTCTGGCTCTCTTTCAACTCCGACGGTGAGACGGTGGCGAGTTTTCCGGACTACCGGAACGTGGACCGAAGCAACCGGGCATTCGAGAACGGCCTGTCGGACTTCGACGATCGGATGCGGCTGCACCTGGCGGTCCGGTGGTTGCTGGCGCGATCGCTCAGAAAGAGCCGGGACGAGATTGAACGTGCCCTCAAGACCGAGTGCGCGACCATACCGGACGCTCTGGACGAACAGGGCCGCGCGCTCCTCAAGCAGGCAGAACTGGCCGACTTTCCCCCGGCGATCCTCGAAGCCCTCAAAATGTGGCGGGAGGTGGCGGACATCGCCTCGATGCAGAATGAGATTCTGCGGGGCGGCCAAGGGAACTTTAAAACGGCGTTCGAGGCCCGGATGAGCCGGGAAGGTTCGACCGTGAAGGTGGCCGACCGCGTGCGGACTTACCGGGCGTTCGTAGCCGAGATTCACCGGGCGCTCTTGGCGATGGCCCACGTCCAGATGCCGCGCCTGACGACGGTCGAGATGTTCGTCTTTGACGAAGACCAGCGGCCGGTCGGGCTGGAGACGCGGGAAAACCTTCCCTGGGAAGAGGTGCGGGAACTGATGAGCCTTATGCCCGGCACGGAGATCGTGGAGCTGGGCGTGGAGGCCATCGTGGGACCGGAAATGGCGAAGCACTGGGTCGAGAAGCAGCCGCTGGAGATCGTGCGGCGGGATCTTCGGGTAGCCCTGGATGAAGGGGGAACGCAAAAGACGGCGCGCCTGGAGGAAGGGGCGGTCCTGAAGGAACTGGCGTCCGATGTGCTCCTGCCGGTCTATCAGCAGGCACAGCGGCCGGATCTTGTGGTGGAACTCGTCCGGCGGATTCTGTTCCTGGCAGGCGTGTCGGAAGCGGACGCGCTCCTGCCGAAAGCGCAGGACTTCCTCGCCGCACAGGCGTCGGCTGTGGTCTCGGCCAGTCCGGCGGCGGCACAACCTGTGGGGGCCGAGGAGGAATCGCCGTCCCAGGCGTAGAAGATTTTGCTTGACACTGCCCGGTGGGGCAGGCTACAACCCAAGGTGTGGCGGCCGATCTCCGCCGCAACGAAAACAAAAGGCCCTGGCCCGCGGGCGGCCGGGGCCTTTTTCCTTGGGTGAGCCGGGGAGCGCGGATGCCGGTTTACGATTATGCGTGCGAGGCGTGCGGCGAACGGATGAGCGAACGCCGTCCCATCCGCCTCGGCCCCCAGCGCGGGCGGTTTCGTTGCGCGGCGTGCGGCAGGCGGACGATGCGGGCGGCCATCTCGGCGCCCGCTCTTCGGACCGACACCAATTTTCCGATGCAGGGGAAGGTGTATCCGGGAATCAATCGGAACCAGCCCATCGAGTCGCGGAGCGCGTTTCTTAGGGAAGTCGAATCGAAGGGTCTTGATTGGTGCAGCGTCAAGGAAATCATGCGCGGTCCGAAGAAGGACCTGGACCGGGTGCGCGAGGAACAGTTTGCCGAAGCGATGAAGGAGTAGCCCGATGCCAGCGGCGACACTGAAAGGCCTGGCGAAGAAGCACGGAATCAGCCTGTCGCTTCTGGAGACCTGGTGGAGCGAGGCGCGAAAGCAGTACGGGGACGATTACAAGGCCGTGATAGGGACCGTGATGAAACGGCTGCGGGCCCACAAGGCGGCGCACCGGAAACAGTTGAGCCGAGACTGACCCAAACGAGGCCGCCGACGGGCGGCCGCGCTTGAAGAAGCAAAGAGCCAAGAGGCCCTGACCTGCCGGCAGGAGGTCGGGGCCTCTTTCGTTTGGGGAAACCAGGAACCGGAACTCCCCGCGCGAGGCGGGGAACGGAAAAGGCGGGGGCAGGGAGAAGGTCATGGCGATGGATGAGGACAAGGCGGGCACGGCAGGCGCGGCAGCGGGAACCGCCGAAGGGCGAACGCAGCCCTGGGAAGGGGCGCGGAGCATCGAGGAGGCGGAACTCCTGACGCCTGCGGCGAAACCGGCGAAGGAGGAAGTCGTCCTCGACAAAGACGAAGAGGAAGGCCCGGGCGAAGAAGAAAAACCGGGAAAAAAGCCGGCAGAAATCAAATCCAAGGAAGAGGCCGAGGGCAAGGGGAAGCCGCCGGAGGAGGAACCCAAAGAAGAGGGCGAGGAGGCCGAAGAGGAAGAGGTCGAGGGCGAAGAAGAGGGGGAGGGGGAAGCCGAGCCCCCCTTCGATCCGAAGACCTACGGCCTCGATCCCCAGGCTTACGGTCAGTGCAAGTCGCTCCCGGAGGCCCTGGCCCTGGCGGAGCGGCGAAGAAGAGACCAGGAGTTGCGGGCGGACCGGCAAGCGGGGGAACTCGGGGCGACGCGAAAGAGGCTCGCGGAAATCGAGAAAAAGAATGCGGACGCCGAAGCGGCCGCGGCGGCAGGGCAGAGGGCGGGGGCGCCCGCCGAATGGACGCCGGAGGACAAGCAGCGGGTGATCGAGGAGTTCGAGAACAACCCTCAGAATGTGGTGGCGTGGATCCAGGCGCCGCTTGTGGACGCGATTCAGAAACTGGAAAAACAGGTGGGGGAATTGTCGGGGCGCCTGCACTCGACGGAGGGGGCGCCGTATGAAGTGCAGGCAGCGCAGGAATGGGATGCGTTTTTGGCGGCGCACCCGGACGCGGCGGAACTTCGCGCGAGCGGAACGCTGGAGCGGATCGGGGCCGAGGTGAACGCCGACGTGCCGGACGACCGGCAGCGGTGGGACTACGCTACGGTGTACGGACTGGCGAAGGCGGAGACGGAACGGCCGGGGGATTTTGGCCGGTTGGTGGAGTTGGTGCGGATGGGACATTCGTTGGAAGAGGCGTCGGAAATCCTCCGCAACGCGCGGCGGGCGAAGGAATTCGAAAAGACCAAGCGGCTGACGGCAGCCCAAGAGGTCAAGCGGAAACGAGGCCTTGCCGCCGGCGGCGGAGGCCCGGCGCCGGGAACCGAACCAATCACCGCCATCGGCATCCAGAACCTTTAGTCCGGGCGGATGCCGGGCGGCTAGGAGACAACGATGAGCACGAACGCGGAATTGGCCAGGGCTAAAGTCTTTCGCGAGAAGTATGCGAAGGCGGTAGCCAACGGGGTGACGTTCATCAGCCCCATGTTCATGAAAGCCTTCCACGGCCGCCGGATGGGGCCGGGGCAGGTCCACACCGCCGAGACGTTCCGGCGTCAGAAGGGCATCGAGTGGGATTGCGGCGGAGGCATCGGGACGGCGGACTACTCGTGGCTGATCGAGAAGGAGATCCCCACCGGCGAGGTGAACCGGGGGGAACTCCGGACGCGATCCTTCGAGCAGCCCAGCCCGCTCGACAAGGCCACGGTCCTCTACTACAACTTCGAGCGGACGGCGGCGATCTCGGATGGGGACATTGACCGGACGAAAAACGACGACACGAAGCTGGACGACCTCTGGAAGCGCCGCAGCGTCGGGGCCCAGCAGGCCATCTGGACTCTGTTCCGCAAACTCATGTGGAACACGAGCGAGACGGAACAAAACGGCGGCCTGTCGCACATCGTGGACCCCGACAACGTGGCGGCCGGCACCTACGCCGGAATCGCCATGGCCACGACCAACGAGTACTGGACGCCGAAGTTCAACCAGTACACGGGACTGACGATTGCGGCGAACGCCTTCGTGATCCTTACGACCCTGAAGACGCGGCTCACGCGGAGCGAGGAGGCGGGCGGCGGCGGGATGCAGATCGAGCCGGATTTCGCCTGCTTCAACCAGACTTCCTGGACGAACTTCATGACATTCATCTCCTCGAAGTACTCCAAGACGGACACCGGGGCCCTGCGCAGCCCGAACATGTTCGAGGCGGGCGTGGCGAACATCTGGATCAACGGGATCGATTGCTTCTACGACAACTACTTCGCGGGGACCGCCACGCTGGCGAGCCAGTACCTGGAGAGCGCGGCGGGCGAAGAGTTCGTCATGGGGCACTCGGACAAGATCCACCTCTGCACCACGGCGTCGAAGGCAGAAGGCCTGGTGCGGGGGGAAGTGCTCCGCAAGCCGGTGGTGATCTCGGGGACGGTCGGCGTCTTCAAGACCGGCCTCTTCTGTCTGCGCTTCGAGTCGCCCTGCTTCTTCGGCTACGCCTACCTGTAGGCGGCCCGGCCGGGAAGGCTTTTTGGCGGCGGCGTGAAAACCGAACGAAGGCCCCGGAAGGGCCTCAAGGAAAAGGAGTACGGCAATGCAACTCGTAAGTCTGGCGGAGTTCAAGCAGACCAGCAGCTCCAAGAGTTACCGGCTGCTGGAGGCGTGCGCAGTGTTCGACAACACCTACCACGTCGTCGCGCACGGCATCTACGTGTACTGGGCGGCGCTCACGGGAGCGCTCCTCGGCGGGCCGGTCTACGCGAAGGTCGAGTCCTCGGCCTTCGCCGGGACGGTCAGCCAGGACTACGACCTTTCGGGCGTCCTGGGGTCGGGGCAGGGCCTGGTAGGGGCGCACGCGCCCGCGACGGCGGCCCTCTGCGCGGCGGCCGGCTACGGCTGGGTCCAGACCCTGGGGCCCAACGTCGTCGCCCTGACGACCGATGGGGACGTCACGGCGGGCCAACTGCTCGCCGGTACGAACACCAACGGGACATGGGGCGGATTGGCGATCACGACAAACGTTGCCGCCACGTCCGGCACGGCGTACAACGCCGGCCACCACGGAATCGGCGGGTTCTCCTGGATCGCCGACTCGAGCGCGTCGAAGATCGCGGCCTACGGGGCGTGGCTCAACAGCGTGTTCGCCCACAGCGTCTTCCTGTAGGCCAAACGGCAGGGACCGAAGGGGGCCCGGCTTCGTCTGCGACTACGCCGGGGCCGGCCCCCGCATCTTTGCATCTTTGGGTGGACGATGCCGTTCTACGAGCACCAATGCCTGCGGTGCGGGCGCAAGTTCGGCCACTACAGGTCGATGGACCGGTGCCTGGAAAAGGCCGAGTGTCCGAAGTGCGGAAAACCGGCGCCCCGCATCCTCAGCGTTCCGAACGTGCAGACGACCGACAACTTCCGGCACCGATACTTTGCGCCGCCCGGCATCCGCCCGCCGAAGGGCGGATGGTCGAGCCGCCGGCAGTTGGCTGACGCCTTGAAGGCGAATGGAAGAGAGGGTGACTTGGACAATCCGGACGCCCACCGGGCGAGCGAGGACGCCAGGAAGGCGCCCCGGATCGGGAGCCGGGTGAACCCGAAGGCGAGGACGAAGATTCAGGTCCAGGTCCCTTCGCCCCGGAAGCGGTGAGGCGAGGAGGTGCAATGTGGCGACGTCCTTGCAGGACTTGGAGAATTTCTGCCTGCGCTCCGGATGGACCGACCAGAGCGTTACGGGCCTCAAGAATCTCGTCGTGAGGATCAATTCCGTCCTCGGATACCTCGGCCTGATGAGGGACTGGCCGGATCTCCAGCGGACGGGTCGGCTTCAGACCATCGTGCCGTACACGACCGGGACGGTCGCCATCACCAAGGGCGGGACGGCCGTGGTCGGGACGACGACGGCCTTCACGCAGGCGATGGTCGGCCAACACATGCAGATCGACGGTTCGGGCGCCGAGTACGAGATCGCCGCCGTTGCGGACGGGACGCACCTGACCTTGGCGGAGGGGTTTCTTTCGACGACCGTCACGGCCGGGACGATCTCGATCCGCTACGTCCGCTATGCGACGCCGACCGACTTCTCCAGGGCCGGCGGATTCTATCACCGCAGCCTCGGCTGGATTCGGAGCGACCTGACGCGAGAGAAGTGGCTTTCCTTGCGCCTCTCGAATCCCAGCACGGCGACGGGGCCGGACCGCATCTTCGTCGCGCGGGACTACTTCTACTTGCACCCCGCGCCCTCGACGGCGGACCAGATATGGTACTCGTACCAGAAACGCCCTGCGGAACTCGTTGGGAACGACAACGAGACCGACTGGCCGAGCGGCCTCATGTGGCTGCTGTACGCGGCCCTAGCCGAGGCCGTGAAACAAAGGGCCGAGCAGGAGGCGATGGCGGTCCTGGAACTTGAAGGATTCCAGGCGATGGTCGACAGGGCGTGGTCGCGGATTCAGCCCTCCAGCATGCCGGTCCAGGTCGCGCCGGACGGACGGATGACGGCCGGGGAGTTCGCGGGCCTCTTCAACATCGTCGACGGAGAATGAGATGCAGGAGCAGGCGGCGCCGTTCCTCGGGATCGCAACGCGCCTCAGCCCGGCAAGCCCGGTCTGGCGGCCGGGCATGGCGGTGCTCCAGACGAACCTCAGGATCGGAACGGACGACCTTCTCAAGCGCCGGCCGGGACTTTCGGTCTACGTTTCGACGCGCGTGACGGCGTATCCCATCCGCAACATGTGGCAGGTCCACTTCGAGGACTCCGACGGCGCCGGCACGGCGGCGGATTACCTAGTCGTCAAGGGCGACACGAAACTCTACTGGACCGCCCTGCCGCTTGCCGGGACGCCCGCGTGGGCGGAGATCAAGACGGCCGCCGGAGCGAGCCTCGGCCTTTCGGCGACCGAGCCGGGCAGCGCTTTCGTCTACAACGACTTTTTCTACTATTTCGACTCGACGAAGGCCTACGGATGGAACCCCGGATACGATTCGGGCGGCGCGTTCTGGGACAAAGGCGAGGCGTTCGAGCCAGGACTCGCGCCGCCGGCGGCGCCTACCTGCGGGACGGACGACGACACGACGAGCCGCATCCTGCGAGGTGCGCGGAACTACGTGGCGACCCACTACGATGAGCGGCGGAACGTCCGCAGCCTGCCCTCGACGGCCAGGGTACTCGCCGAGGCGGACTTGCCGGCGGACAACGCGAAAAAGGTGCAAGTGACGAGCGTTTCGACCGGAGGCGAGGCGGCGAAGCAGGAAGCGTGGCGGAGCCAGCGGACGAGCGTCTACGACGCCGTACTCGGGGATATGACGCATTTCTCGCGCGTGGGGCCGATCACCGGCACGGCGTCGGACGACAAGCGCTCGGACGAGGAACTGAGGCGGGACGGACGGCTCGATTGCCGGGGCGGCCGGCCCCTCCCGTGCCGCTACGCCCTGATATGGAGGGGCAGGGCGTACTACGCGGGACACCCCTGGAACCACGGGACCACGCCGACCTTCCACAAGGACAACACGGCGGGCACGGCATACACCGCGCCGATCCCCCACGTGGACGGCAGGTGCATCGAGTGGTCGAGCGCAGGAAGGCCGGAAGAGGTGGCGCGCCGTTACGTTTTGAGCGTGTCGAGTGCGGACGTCGAACAGTCGCCGGAACTGGAACCGGGCCTCTTCATGGAGGCCAAGACCTGGCTGCCGGACGACGTGGGAGGAGTCGTGACGGGCCTGGTGGGGTACGGCCAGGAAGTCCTCATTTTCTCGGAACGCCAGGCGACGAGCCTTTTCGGGGCGGTCGAACCGTTCGGGCAGCGCCTCTTGGCGAGGGACATCGGCTGCTGCTCCCATCGGACGCTCCAGACGTGCGGCGGGTACGGCCTGATGGGGGCGGACAGCGAGGGGCCCTGGGTGTGGAACGGCGCGGAGTTCGCGCACCTGGGCCGGGCGGCCCTCGATCTGGCGGCCACGAGCCCGACAGGCGTCTATCAGGCGGGCCTTTCGGCGAGCCTCGGCGTGTGGGTGCGGGAGTTGCAGGAATACTGGTGGATCGTCCCTCCGGCGGGCTCGACCGCGAAGACCCGCGCCATCGTTTTCCAAGCCGACCGCGGCTGTTTCGCCGGCCCCTACGACTTCAACCTCGGCTCGGCCGAGATCACTGCCGCCCTGACCGTCGTGCTCGCGAACACGGCGCCCGTGACGATCCTGGGCCTCTCGAACGGCTACATCGTCAAGGTCGACACGGCGGCGCTGACCGATTCGGACGGGACGACGGCTCGGGACTTCGCCTGCCGGGCCCGATTCTGGTTCGGCAGCGACGACGTGCGGACGACCAAAGTGAAGATCCGGGCGACGGTCGTCTATGCGAGCATCACGGCCGACAAGGAAGTGACGGCCCGCCTGTGGGCAGGGGATGCGGTGGACCTGGCGGAGATCGAGAGCCTCGCCCCCTATCCGCACACGAGGGAAATGGAAACGTACCCGGTCGGATTTGTGGGACCAGAAGGGCGGGGCCGGTTCGCGGCGGCGGACATCCTCATCCCGGACGGCTGCGACGCGCCGATTGCGTCGGTCGTGGTAGAGGCGGAGGCGGAGCGATGAGAAAAATCGGGGTCCGAATCGCCGGAGCGCCGCGTGTGCCGCCGCTGCCGGTTTTGCCCTGGACGCCCGACTCGGAGGCCCCCAGAAAACTGAGGAATTTCGTCGAGGAGGCCTTGGAAGACCCTCGGGGCGCAAGGCCGGCGCAGCGGAACGTTTTGGGAGGGCCGGGGATTGCTGTGGACGGAAGGCTCGTCAGCGCGGACTTGGCTGACGACCCCGGCCTGGAGTTCGATGCGGAGGGCGTGGACGGCAAAGTCCGCATCAAGCCAAACGCCGCGAAGGCCGTTTTGCGGGAAGCCGACGGCGTGGGCCTCGGCCTCGCCGAAAATCCGGGTCTGGAGTTCGACGGGAACAACGGAGTCCGCGTCAAGGCGGACGCGGGCGGCGCCATTCAGAGATCCGCCGACGGCGTGGGCCTCGCGGACGGCACGGCGGACAAGCAAATGCTCGCCTGGGACCATGACCCCGGAGAGTGGGACAAGATATTGCCCGACGGCGTTTGGAACGATGTGGACCTCGCCACGGGCAAACTCAAGCACAACGCCCACGAAAACCCCGACTATGGTTTCGGACACGAAGCCTTCGCACAGTGCATCGTTCGATACGCCTTTGACGCCCAAAGACATTGCATCGGCTGGTGGTATTGGGAGGATAGTTGGATATGGGAACCGGCGCCGGGCTACACAGGGGGAGACCCTCAACCGTGAACGGCATAGACAAACTCGGTCTCGGCGTGAAAGCCCTCTGGGGCAAAAACATCCCCTGGTGTCATACGCTCGGATACGTCCGCCTGGTCGCGGACGAGTGCGAGCCTTCGCCTGCGCTTGCGGAAGTGGTCAAAGAGGTCGACAAGTTGCTGGAACTTTGCCGACAACAATGCGTCGTCTTCGACAATCTCCGGTCGAAAATGGGGACGCTGGAACGAGAGCGCGGCGCGAAGAACCCGTTGTTTTGGGAAGGGAAGATCAATGATTCTTCCCGGCCCGTCCGGTGTTGCCAGTTTCCGGACTTGAAATAGGCGTTGGGCAAGAAAGGAGCACGGATGAGCCTTTTCGGAGTCTCGTTTTTGAGTTCTCCACACCTTCCGCCCTTCTTCCCGAAGTCCTGGGACCGGGGCCGGGGCGGATGGCGCCCCAAACGGATCGGCTCGCCGGTCCAGCAATACCTTCCCGCCGAGGAGTCGAGCCGGGCGGCCCTGGCGTCCCTGGGGCTGCCGGGCCGGGTGATCAACGCCCCGCTGGCGTCGGCCTACGCGGACCTTCTGCCGCCGGCCTTGCCGGCAGGGTGGAACCCGGCGATCACGATGCAGTTGGAAAATTATCGCGGACCGCCGGCACGGTTCGGAAGCGGAAAACCGACCTTGCCGCCGATCCGCCTCGGCCAAAGACAGGAAACGGGATACTATGAGAGGCGCAACCCGGCTTTCGCCTGGAGACAGAAGATACTCCGCGCCCTCCGACGGGGTTAAAAAGGAGAAAATTCTATGCGACCGGCAAGGGTGCTGATGAACCTGGGACGCGCGAGCGCGCTGGCCGGCGGCCCGCGGCGACGCGGAGCGGACCGCGAGGCGTGGAACCGCAGCCGCCGGACGCTGCTGCGCGCCCAGGAGGCGGCCGAGAGGACCGGAACGAGCCTCGGCGAGGAGGCGGTCAAGCTGGAGGC
>Ga0172366_10003041_pt1 | contig 13195 bp, 12 predicted proteins | sample LakKivSesite69cm_FD_114533 | JGI IMG/M metagenome (GOLD analysis project Ga0172366, IMG submission 114533) | Sediment microbial communities from Lake Kivu, Rwanda - Sediment site 69cm | ecosystem: Environmental > Aquatic > Freshwater > Lake > Sediment | place: Rwanda: Western Province, Lake... | reverse complement strand
TCTTGGGAGCATTTCAAGAAGTGGATTCTAGGGAACATCGACTATGATTTTATTGATCCTGATATTATTGAGCTAGTTAAAGCCCTGAATGAAAAAGCGGGCCTAGTAACTTTCTGGAGTTGCTTCGGTCACTACGGAAATCGCTTGGAAGTGGATCTATGGTGTCAAGATAAGAAAGCTGTCTCCTCATTGAAGAGTGCCCTTGACAAGTTTGCGAAGGAAGAGTTACATTTCCTTCCTAATGAATATCCATTCAACTATTCTAGGTTCTTTATTGAGAGATCTGATGAAGAAAAAAAGCAAATCATGAGAAGAATTATCTGTGAATTGAAGAATCAATGAAAGCGGATGAGTCTTTAACGTAGGTTCGGTATCGTAAATCATTTATAGTAAGAATCTTGGCTATAGGATAAGCCAACAATATTTATGATATGTACGAACGGACAAAGGGGGATGTGTGAGCGAAAAAGATGATAGGAATCATCATAGCCGCACACGGCGAAATGTCAAAGGGACTGATTGAGACTTCAAAGCTAATAGTTGGCCATGCGGAAAACATGGCGACCGTTGATCTGTTAGAAGGGGAGGGACCTGAAAGCCTTAGAGATAAGCTCAAGAAGGCAGTTGAATCATTGGACGCCGGCGAAGGAGTCATAGTCCTCTTAGACCTTTACGGAGGCACCCCATCGAACGTTTCTACTCTGCTCGTACGCGAATTGAACATAGAGGTCGTGTCTGGCGTTAACCTTCCTATGCTTCTGGAAATCATAGTAAAAAGAGCATCCAAAAATCTGAAAGAGCTCAGACAGGTGGCTCTATACGCCGGGAGAGAAGGCATCAAAAGCATCAATGAAATCGTTGAGAAGATCGAATCAGAGATTAAAGAGGGGCCCTAAAGCTAGCACGGATAGATCGAGGACGGCAATGAAACATTTGTCTGAAATCAAACAAACAGTAAGACTCCTCAATAAAGTGGGACTGCACGCTAGACCAGCGGCTATGTTTGTGCAAACGGCAAACACGTTTAAGTCCGAGATAATGGTGGAGAAGCAAGGCAAAGAGGTTGACGCAAAAAGCATCTTGGGCATATTATCTTTAGCCGTAGAATGTAACGATGAGGTAACGATCAAAGCAAATGGTGAAGATGCTGAAAATGCTATAAGGAAGCTTGTTGATCTGGTCAATAGCAAATTTGGCGAAGAATGAAGGCTTTGAAGAAGCCGCGTGTGCGACGAGAGGCATGTAGTTTAATGTTAAAGGGCATTTCGGCGTCTCCAAAAATCGCTATCGGGAAAGTATTCGTCTACGAAAAGGAGCTGAAGTTTGAACGCCGTACGATAGACGAAAAAGAAGTAGACAATGAGCTGAAGAGACTCGACAACGCTATTGCCAAATCTAAGAGTGAACTCGCAGAACTCAGGGACGAAACAGCGAAGAAAATAGGAGAGAAAGAAGCGAAAATCTTTGAAGCTCATCTCTTGATGCTAGATGACCCGGCCTTAATCACGGAAGTGAAGAAAAGGATAAGGTCAACGATTAACGCCGAGGCAGCGGTTGACGAAGTCGTAGAGAGTTTCGTCGCAATGTTCGACCAGATGGAAGACCAGTACATGAAGGAGAGGGCTATAGACGTTCAAGATGTCGGGGAACGTATTATTAGAAACTTGCTTGGGAAAGAGTTTGGATCGTTGGCGGATCTGAGAGAGCAGGTCGTTGTCATAGCTGATAACCTCACGCCATCGGACACGGCACGCATGGACAAAGCGAAGGTGGTTGGTTTCGCCACTAACACGGGCGGAGTCACTTCGCATGTAGCCATAATAGCGCGAGAATATGGGATTCCGGCGGTCGTAGGCTTGGGAGATGTGACCAAGCACGTAAAGTCTGGGGATTTAGTTATTGTAGATGGCAGCAGTGGGACTGTGATTGTAAGACCTGATGAAGAAACCATCAGTCGATATAGAGGCCTTATGACGGATCTGGAGCGGCAAAGGAAAGAGCTTGAGAAACTGAGGGAGTTGCCAGCGGTGACGCTGGACGGTCGAAAGATTGAGATTGCAGCCAACATAGGCGGACCTGAAGAAGTTGCGACTGCACTAGCGAACGGTGCTGAAGGCGTCGGCTTACTCAGAACCGAATTCCTGTATCACGGTCGAAGCTCTCTGCCGACGGAGGAGGACCAATTCACCGCATACAAGACGATAGCCGAAAAAATGGGGGAGAGACCTGTAATTGTAAGAACTTTGGACATAGGAGGTGATAAGCCTCCGCCCTACCTCGAGATGCCGAAGGAGCTTAATCCATTCTTAGGATGGAGAGCCATCAGGATCAGCCTTGATCTGACGGACATCTTTAAGACCCAGCTGAAGGCGATCTTGAGGGCTGGTGTACATGGGAATTTGAAGATAATGTTTCCAATGATTTCCAGCGTCGATGAAGTCCGGAAGGCGAAAAAGATTCTGGAAGATGCAAAGAAAGAGTTGCTGGAGAAAGGGGTCTTTTTTAGAAAGGATGTTGATGTAGGTATAATGGTTGAAATACCCTCGGCAGCTGTGATCGCGGATTCGTTGGCTGAAGAAGTGGACTTCTTCAGTATTGGAACTAACGACCTGACGCAGTACACTTTGGCAGTGGACAGAACTAACGAAAAGATATCTCACCTTTTTGACGAGCTGCATCCAGCCGTGCTTCGACTGATAAGAAACGTAATAGATGCATCTCATGTCAAAGGCATCTGGACGGGAATGTGTGGGGAGATGGCTGGAAACCCTCTGGCAACCCCCATATTGCTTGGTTTGGGTCTAGACGAGTTCAGCATGAGTTCTATGTCGATACCCGAAGTGAAGAGGATAATAATGTCGGCTTCAGTAGCCGAAACCAGAGACCTTGCCAAAAAAGCTCTGGATTTACCGACAGCTGAAGACGTACGCAAGCTCTCCAAAGAGTTCCTGCGCAAAAAAACGAAGTTATAAACCCCTATTTGATAGTGAACTGATCTTCGCATCAAAACGCTTGCCTAAGCATCATTTCCTTCGTATCGCACGCGATGTTGTTAGCACGCGAGTCAAGGATTGAGGGAACCAGACATCTTGCGCGCGATCGACAAATCTGGAGTAAATGGTGCTTATAACAGAGTAGAAGCGATAGTATTGTCTTAAGTGTAACATCTTCGAGAGTTGTTATTTTTGACAGGAAAATAGTGAACGGTCCAAACATTGCACCGATATTAGGATTCTATCTTCTTCTTTCCTAAATTCAGTCTCCTCTGTTTGAGTTTCATAGAACCTTGTTCATTGAAACCGATCTTGTAAATGTCTAAATTGGACGTTAAGCAGAAGTCTTCGAGGGCGATTAAGTCTAGAACATCAGTCTTGATCGCTTCTTCTGCCTTTTGCACAAGCAATAAGAAGAATTCTTCAATCTTTTCTTTTCTTCTGTGTAAGACGTATCTGGACGGAAAATGTGTTTTCGGCTCCCAATCGTTGTTGTATATATGTTTCAACGATCCTATCGCAATACATCTTCTTCCCATTTCCATGGATAATTGTGTGTTTGCAGTTATTCCATCGTACATTTCTTTTTTGAAAATGCCTTTCTGCCAATGATCTGCACCTAGAACTGAGAATAGCTTTGCAAATGTTGGTTTGATCCATTTTGACTGCATAAAACTGTCGAAAGCTATCAACTTGGTTTTCAAATAAACACCTGTGAAATTCAAGCTCTTGATGTAAGGAATAGATTTTTATTAGCGACTAATTCTTCACAGTATCAAAAAACGGAAAATGCACTCACTAAGGTGAATGAACTGAAAAATCTTGAACCTTTCAGTCTAGATCTTGATTTCGAAAGCGGCAAACTCAGTTTATACAATAAGAAATCTGAGATTAGGTTAAGCGATTTGGCGCCTTATGTCTACAATACTAGAGTCGTTGAAGAAAGGCTTGCTAGAAATGAAAACCCTGTGATCTACTCATATTATGATTGTGTGCAGCCTTCCACGATCGGAGAGATGAATTTTGGCATCACAATAATCTTGCCGGGGAAGATTGGTGACGAGTATAACTTTACGCGGGGCCATTATCACACGAACATGGAACCCGGAGAAATATACATCGGAATACAAGGAGAAGGCATTCTTCTCGCGCAGAGGAGAAACGGAAGTTGCAAGAGCGAAACAATAGAAAGAGGAAGAGTAGTTTACGCTCCCGGAGATTGGAATGGACACAGGACAGTTAATACAGGAAAAGACAAACTGATATTTTTTACAATAGAGCAGGCCGCCTCTGGCCACGATTATGAAACCGTAAGAAGAAATGGCCTTGCAAAACTAGTCGTTGAAGAAGACGGAAAGCCTAAACTGATCGATAATCCGAAATATAAACCATAACACACCACATGGTTCAGCCCAGTATATCGTGGTAACCATGAAACAAAAGAACGTTTTTGTTCTTGAAAAAGGTAAGGTTGTTACACCCTTCCAAGTGTTTGAAAAAGGTACAATAGTCGTTGAGGGGGAAAGAATCGCAGCTGTCGGAGCGGCTGGCGCGGTGGACATACCAAGAGGGGCAGAAAAGGCAGACATCTCAGGCATGGTCGCCACGCCGGGTTTTTTCGATCTCCACTGCCATGGCGGTGGCGGAAGGGGCATTATGGATGGAACATACGAGGCGATGAACGAGGTATCGAAGTTCTGCGCAAAAAACGGCGTCACCAGTTTTCTTCCCGGAACCGGGTACGGAGAAAAATGCCCCCATGAAAAGATTCTTGCCACAGCTATAGCTGCCGGAAAAGCGATCAAAAAGGGCACAGATGGGTCAGAAGTCTTGGGCGTGTTTATGGAAGGCCCGTATATGAACCCAAAGAAAACTGGCGGAGACGAGAGACCTCCAAGCATATCCGAGTTTGATGAAATAATGGATAAGTCAGATGAAGCCGTCCGAGTCATCGCCCTCGCGCCCGAAGTACCCGGTGCGATAGAGTTCATTAAACACGTAACAGGTCTAGGTGTAGTAGCTTCGATAGGCCATTCTGACGCCACGTACGATGATCTATTGAAGGCGATAGATGTCGGCCTTTCATATACATGTCATACGTTCAACGAGATGCTTCCAATCCATCATCGCTTTCCAGGAGCAATTGCAGGCGTCCTTACAAGAGATGAAATAACCGCGGAAATAATAGCCGATGGTGTTCACGTTCATCCCGTAGTTATAAGACTCATGCTGCGATGTAAAGGGACCGATAAAGTCGTCATGTCCACCGACAACTCTGAGTTTACTGGCATGCCTGATGGAACATATGACAAGTACGGTTCCAAGATTGTAGTCAGAGAGGGCACGGTTAAAAAGACCAAGGAGCGCGTCATAGGCGGCATCAAGGAAGATGCAACAATAGCTGGTAGCGGAATGACCTTGAATCAGCATGTAAAATATATGGTTCAGAATGTGGGCGTGCCTTTGAGAGAAGTCGTTAAGATGGCTTCGACGAACGCAAGCAGACTTCTCAGAACCGGAAACCTGAAAGGAAGTCTCGAACCGGGCAAATTGGCGGATATAGCGGTCCTCGACGATGATTTCAATGTCATGATGACGTTCGTGAGGGGCAGAATCAGGCACAAAAGAGGCAGTGCTTAGACAGCTTCTCGTCATCTACCTCATAGGAGATACTATCTCGGTAGAGCTTTCGTAACTTTGCATGGTTCGCTTCCGAGATTCAGCATGGAGTATCCGCCCAGACAGGCGGGAACAATGAGGGTTTCCGTGAAGCTCAACGTGCAGCTCCGCTCGGGATGTTCCGGAGACTGGATCTTTACTTTCTCGCCTTCAACGAGAGTCAGCACGTGAAAGTTGTCCTCGGTGTCATCGTCTATCTTCTTCGAGAATTCCAAGCGATGTACCTTGAAGAACATGTCTTTTCGTTCACCTATGACATACTCAGCCCAGCCTTCGCCAGATCTTATGAGGCGAGGAACTTGGTTCAAATTCTCGACGACCCATTTTGTCCTTCTGTTCTTCCTTAACACGTTGAAAGCATGCTTCGTATGTATTGCACGCAACGTGCTGTCAAGGTCTGGCCTCAGATAATCATAGAAGTGGAAGGTATATCCCGGCCCGTAGGCACTGAAGCAGCCATCTATTTCCAGCACGACTTGATTGCGTCCCGAGGCGTGAATAGTTCCTGCAGGTATCAAGAAGTAATCGCTAGGCTTGGTGGGGATGCTGTTCACATATCTGTCGTGGTCGAATGGGAGGCCTTCCTTTTCAGCTCTAACACATGCTCGACGGAAATCGTTTACATCGGCATCTTCTTTTAGTCCTAGGTAAGTCTTTGCCCCTTCACCCGTGTAGAGTATGTAATAGCTCTCGTCCTGACGCATTGGTTCGTTGAAGTGCCTCTTGATGTAATCAGAGTTCGGATGGTCTTGTATAGCCATATTCCCGCCTCCGTAGCCATCATCGTAGTAGTATGCCATGGGAAACTTCTTGTCAAATCTCTTACACGCATACTCGCCCATTATTTTAATAGGTTCCTTCCACATCAGATTTAGAAACGGCATTTCCAGCTCTATGTCGTCTACACGTATTCTTATGCTGTTTTCCCAAGGGGTGATGCAGGCTTGACCGGAATTTACCATCGACTCAGGAAGGTTCTTGGTTTTCTTGTGCCATGTTCCTCCCCAAGCAACAGGATAGTAAAGGGGCTTGATCCTGAAGGGATATTCAGCCACCATAGAGAGAATTCCCCCATATACATCTCTAGGAACAAGTTTCAGCTTCTCAACACGATTGCCGTCTATATACCAATCCATATGCCGAAGCAAATACTTCTTATGTCTGTTCAAGACCACAAAATCCACATAGTAAAGCCTCTTAGGGTATTTGTGAGCCGGAAGACCTGTACCTCCAGGTCCTAGAGGGTATACAGGTTTCCTAGTAGAACGGTTGAACAGCTCTTCGCGGGTTATGTCCACATAGAAAACATAATCGTACATTCTTCTAAGACGCGGTAAAGCTGCACCGCAACCATAACATATCACTCCAGCAGGCAGGGACTCGACGATCTTTTCCTTATAGTCTTTGAGTCGTTTTCTTAGTTCTTCGACCCGACTGAGATCTAGGAGATGTTCCAATCCTTTTTCAAACACAAAACCGAAGGTCGGGTCAATCGTTAGATACGGCTCAACGATTTTTTCTAACTTATCAGACGACTTATATACAGAGCCGAAATCCACCGTCTCAAGTCTTAAGCCTCCTTCTCCTGGGAAATCGCTCATTGTGCTAAGGATGTTTTCCCAATCTACGCCTAGGAAACCATCCAAGGCTATAAGACAATTTCTCTTCTTGGCTTTGTGTTTGATGATCAGATTGCTTACGAAACGACAAACTTCTTCGCGTCCAGTGACGACTGACTTGACCCACTCTTTAGGAATATGAGGAGCGTTTATCGCTTCATTGATAGAATAGTAAAAGGACACTTCTTATGCCTCAAAACACAGCACTTAGTTATCCTTGGGTTTCTTTAAAAAACTGATGTAATGCAAAAACGTGTACTCAAGTTCTTTCATGAATCGTAGTGCAGCAACCCCACTACGCGCGATATGGGATAATCGGATGCAACTGCGGTTTTTTCCTTGAGAGCTCTTCGTGAGATACAAAGCTAGGGAGAGGAAACAAGATTATTTATACCTCTGAATATTCTATAACTGTCTTGATCTGATGATGAGAGTTGGTTGAACAAATGTTTGAGGAGAGAAAGTCACACCCCTTCCTGATGTATGACGAGATGAGGAAGAGCCCGGGAATCCTGGAGGAATGTCTCCAAGAAAGCAATCTGAAAGTACTAAGAAGGATGGCGAAGGAGATCGTCAAGAGAAAGTTCAAGAAGATGTACTTTGTTGGTGCTGGAACGTCTCTCAATATGGGGATCGCTTCAAGCTATGCTTTTAACTCAATTTCAAAGATGTCTGTATGGCCCATACAATCCTTTGAGTTCTTGAATTATCCACCAGCTGACCTTAGCAAAGAGACATTTGTTCTTGCTCTTTCTCATTCAGGCAAGACCAAGGTGACTCTTGAAGCCGCGTCTCTCGCGAAGAGCAAGGGGGCCACCGTCTTTGCGATGACCGATGGAGAAGACTCACTGCTTGCTAAACTTGCCGAAGTAGTAAGCCTAGGTCCAGGTGGACTTGAAAGATGTTTCCCGAACACCCGCTCTTATGTATCAGGACTCCTGCGCTCATACATGCTCTCAGTAATGATAGCAGAAGAAAAAGCGGAAAAGGATCTGGAAGAATACCATAGACAGTTGAAAGAAGTCCCACTATTAACGCGAAGAGTATTTGACTCCACTGAGAAGACGATAATTAGCCTCGCGGAACAATGCAAAGGTCGTGTCCAAGTATTCTACGTCTTAGGAGGGGGACCAAACTATGCAAACGCATGTGAGGGTGCTCTAAAGTTCATGGAAGCCAGCATAGTAAAATCGTGCGCGCTCGAAGTAGAGGAATTCGCGCATGGGCAATTTATAGTAAGCGACGAGAATGCTCTTGTAATAGTGATAGCTCCTCCCGGAGAGAGCTACGATAGGTCTTGCGATCAAGTTGACGGGCAAAAGTATCTTAAATCGACCACGGTTTCTTTGGTCAGAAAAGGAGACACAAAAATATCAAAGCACTCAGAAAAAATAATTGAGATTCCTGAGAACCTGGACGAAGTCTTCACACCCATTCCATACATAATACCATTGTATCTACTGGCATACTACTTGGCGATCAAAAGAGGGATAAACCCTGACATCCTGAGAATGAATGAGAAGGATTATCTCGATGCTTACAACGTAATATACCAAAAGCAACGCCCAGATATCGAGATCTTCAAGCATTACAAACGCTGAACACTTATCCTCTTGTCTTGTTCGAATAGGATAGCGTTACAGCGAATATTTCGCCCACTACAAAAAGCGTGTACGCATTTACTCAGCTACACTTGTTAATTCTTGAAAAGTGTAGAATCATCCTTCCATCAGATGGGGTAGGAGAAGCACTTCTTCCAAACTAGTAACAACATAGTCTGGTCTCGCCCTCATCTTAGATGATTCCTCTCTTGACCTGAACAAGACTGTGATCGTTCCAGCGGCATTGCCTGCTACTATGTCTGCCTCCGTATCTCCAACGTACAGAACAGAGTCTGGTTTGCAACCTAAATTCTTTGTTGCTTCAAGGATCGGTTCAGGATTAGGCTTAGCGGCCAGCACATCGTCCTTGGTGATAATCACGTCAAAGAGCCCATGCAATTCAAATCGACTAAATGCTTTGTCTACAAGTCTCCTCGTGTTGTTTGTAACAATCGCAATCCTTTTTTTTGCCTCAATCTAACGAGTAGCTCCCTTGAGCCTTCTTGCTGTTTTACGCGAGATGATCTGATGAAGCGTTCCATTGTATTATACAAATAGTTCAGCATCTGTTCAATCCTTTAGCGCGCGCTATTCTGCGGCTTCAAACCTAAAGGTTTTCAAATATGAAACCTTCCTGCAAGACAGTACTTACAAAAACATCGGATTTGAGAATGGATATACTTTAAAAAGGTTTCATCAATAAACTAGATTGGTTGAGGATTGAAGCGAATGAAACCAGATAGAATTCCATTCTATCAACCATATGTCTCAGAAGAGATCTACGATGCTGTAAGAGAAGTTCTGGAACGAGGGCGCCAAACTGGCAGCTTCACTGTTTCTGAAGAAACCACTAGGTTTGAGAAAGCCTTCGCAGACTACAATAACATCAAGCACGCGATATCGATGAACTCCTGTACAGCAGCTCTTCACGCAGCTTTGATGGCTTATGGGATAGGCAAGGGAGACGAAGTCATAGTTCCATCTCTCACGTTCATCGCTACTTTTGAGGCTGTCTGGTTTGTCGGTGCAAGGCCTGTAGTTGTCGATGTCGATCCCAAGTACTATGTCATGGATGTGGAACAGGCGATCTCCGAAATCTCTCGCAAGACAAAGGCGATAATACCGGTCCATTTGTACGGTCATCCTGTAGACATGGATCCCATAATGGAGGCTGCAAAAAAGAAGGACATTGTAGTGATTGAAGACAATGCGCAGGCGCCAGGTGGGAGATACAAAGAAAGAATGTTGGGCACCATAGGCAGCGTGGGATGTTTCAGCTTCCATCCCCAAAAGAACATAACGACGCTGGGAGACGGTGGTTTGCTGACCACAAACGACGATGAGATAGCAGAGAAAGTAATGATGATCAGGGATCATGGAAGGAGGAGGGGAGAAAACCCGTATTCTCACGAGGTTCTAGGACATAATTTTAGAATGGGTGAGATGAAAGCGGCCATAGGTCGAGTCGCCTTGAGCCACTTGGACGATTGGAACCGAAGGCGCAGGGAGATTGCTGCACGCTACAGGAAGGCACTGAATCTGAACACCGTGACCACTCCGGAGGAAGCTTCATGGGCATATCATGTCTATCATCTATATGTGGTCCGGTGCGCCAATCGCGACAAGCTGAAGAACTACTTGAGGACACAAAACATTATGACAGAGGTTCACTATCCTATTCCGTGCCATAAGCAGAAGGTGTTCGAGAAACTGGAGAGAGAAGCTATCAGTCTACCGATATCGGAAAGACTTGCCGGGGAGATACTTAGTTTACCTATGTTTCCAGAACTAACCGATGATAAAGTCGATTACGTCGTGTCGAAAGTAAAGGAGTTCTACGACCAACAGTAGGCGAGTATGTGATATGGCTAAGCTTGGTGTCGGTGTGTTAGGATACGGAAGCATGGGTAGAACCCACTCATTCGCCTATAAGGTGCTTCCCCTGTTCGATTCAAAGATCGCTGATACAAGGCTTGTTTCTGTTTTTGGCAGAACGGAGAACAACGTCAAAAGATTCGCCGAAGAGTATGGTTTTGATACCTATTCCACTAGTTGGAAGAAAGTAGTCGAAGACGAAAGAGTTGCCGTCATCAGTATTTGTACTCCGCCATCTGAACATCCTGAGCCGGCCATAGAGGCTTTGAGAAATGGAAAGAACGTTGTCTGCGAGAAGCCCCTAGCCGCGAGTCTTGGAGAAGCGGAGAAAATGGTAAAGGCTGCTGAGAAGAGTGGGGGTTTCTCTATGCCTATGTTCAACTACAGGTTCCGACCAGCGATACAGTACGCAAAGAAGCTGATAGAAAGAGGTTTTCTTGGTGACATCTATCGATTCCTCTGCTCCTGGCCAAAGACAAGTTATGTATATCCAAAACGATACTCTTCCTGGAAAGACAAGCTGAAGCCTTCGGGGGGCGGCTCTCTGTTGGACTTGGGAGTGCACTCAGCAGATATGGCAAGATTCCTCGTAGGAGATGTCAAAGAAGTTTCCGCAGCCACCGCTATATACATCAGAGAAAGACCTGTCAAAGGTACTGAAGAGCCGGAAAAGGTGGAAACTGAGGATACAGGGATGGTCATAATGAAGTTCGCGAATGGATCCTTAGGGTTTCTAGAAGCTACGAAGGTGGCCACAGGGCAGGACGATGTGAGAATAGAAATCAACGGCAGCGAGGGATCCATTTCTTGGAACCTTGAAGATCCAAACGTTCTGAGGACTTTCTCTGTCAGAGACCAGGAATTGGGGTGGAAGAGCATCCGCGTCAGCAATTTCTATCCATACGTCGAAGATGTTTTCCAAAGCCATCTGGCCGGAATCCATTATTTCTTGGAGTGCTTGGAGAAAGACGAAAAACCGAAGACGAGTTTTGAAGATGGCTTGAGGGCGCAGGAAATCATCGACGCCGCCTACAGGTCTTCGAGAGAAGGCAAATGGGTCAGTTTGTCCCAGTAATCTGTTGCTCTACGCGCGTTTTCACATAGGTGTGCAAAGAAGGGCTAAAGCAGTGAGTAAGGGTACAGTGAAGTTGTCGAAGGACCTTAAAGGTCCCAACGTCAATGCCTCGGTAATCGCGCCCACGGCGCCTGCAAAAGCCGCCAAAATCAAGATCTCAGAAAAGGCGAAGACATGTGCACCAAGATAGGTCGCTAGGGTAAATGCGACAACGGAGCCGAGGAAACCGAACGCAAACATTGTAAGAGTGCCCTCAAGGGTTTTGTCGCTGAAAGGGTATCTGTGCACCTTCTCCAGTTTCTTTGGAACGAGGGAGGCTGCTCCGTCCCCCCACGTCATTACCATTACGGCCGACATAGCAACATCCTTACGTTCCCAGAGCCAGAGCAATAGAATGAGGATCGATAGTATATAGTACACTGGGCCATATGCGTGAAGTGACGCGTCTTCCTTCTCCACCATGCTTCGTGTTATTGTGCTCTCCTTCCTGAATTTGAAGGAGTACACGGTAATCAGCGCCAACCCTATTGGAATTGTGGCTGGATACCACGGTGATGTGAATAGGGGGAGGAGTACGAAGGCGTCACCTGCGAGCAAGTGTATAGTCCTGCGGGTGAAGGCAGTGCCAAGATGCTTCCGCTCAACCAGAATGCTCGAGACGACGATCAACAGGAGGACATAGAAGTATATGGCGATAACAAGAGTCAGATCCAAAACGACACGCTCATCTTAGACATCTTCGCGTTGCTTACTCATTCATCTCAGAATCGTCCTTACAAGGTCCTGCTAGAAACGTTGTGCCATTTTAGATTATTCTGGCTGATTCTCTCATCTACTCCATGCGGTAGCTTCATGAAAACCTTCTTTTGAAAGAAGGTTACACAGGAACTCTGCCGCCGGCGTCTCAGCCCCAGGAGGGTTCTCCGTCTTGATTCTTATCAGGCTCGTTAGAAGGCTCGTAACCTCTTTCATAATCTCTTTGTCGTCAGACAGTTATTCCTCACCCCGATGATAAATGATAGCCGCGTACTATATCGGCCTTGCAAATCATGGGTCCTTACTCCGATCATTTGTTTATTCATAGAACTATTTGGCTGCATTTAAGATAGACCGTCAAGCGTCGAGCAAGGTGGAGCAAACCAAGCGTGCGCTTCTCAATACCAGAGAATGAGGCAAAAAATTAAATACGAAGTCAAAAGTGATTCTTCTCTCTTGGTGATAGTAACGAGAATAGCTGTCCTGACAGGTGGCGGCGATGCCCCTGGACTCAACGCGGTGATACAAGGCATCGTTACTAAGGCCACAGAATACGGTTATGAAGTATTTGGGGTGCCCAAAGGCTATGAGGGTCTG